>Ga0315280_10010228_pt1 | contig 11820 bp, 17 predicted proteins | sample YL17G06_40_MG_FD_203697 | JGI IMG/M metagenome (GOLD analysis project Ga0315280, IMG submission 203697) | Sediment microbial communities from Yellowstone Lake, YNP, Wyoming, USA - YL17G06_40 | ecosystem: Environmental > Aquatic > Freshwater > Lake > Sediment | place: USA: Wyoming | collected... | reverse complement strand
GACTGTCGAGCTTGCTATTTTGCTGACCGTTGGTTACATCGCGACTGGTATCTTCGTAACGCCACTGTTCTTGATCGTTCTGATAGTCGTCTTGAATGACCTCGTGACAATCACCCTTGGCACCGACCGGGCGGGGGTTTCTCCGATACCCGAGAGATGGAATGTTGGAGAGATTGCTAAGATAGCGAGCGTACTTGCAGCCGGCTGGCTATTTTTGGCGTTCGCCATTCTTTGGGCATGTCTGAACGTACTGAAGATTCCGATCCCTCAGATCCAAACGCTGATGTTCGTCTACCTCATTGTCTCGGCTCAGGCGACGATTTACATGACCCGCGTACGAGATCATTTCTGGTCATTTGCACCTAGTCGATACGTCGCCATGGTCACGATTGGCGATGTAGTCGCGGTGTCCATACTCGCCCTTGCGGGAATTCTGATGGCTGCCGTTTCCGCTGTCTTTTTGCTCGGGATTCTTGGAGCCGTCCTCGCAACAACCTTCCTGCTTGACAAGGCAAAGATCTGGATTTACCAAAACACTGGGATTCTGAGAAGGTCGAGTGAGACGCGCGCGCTAAATCACCTTCCCACATGAGAAGAATCTCGTTTTCCTCGCCTTCACTTACTGCTGCCACGCTGACCAACGTTTTGCCTTTAACCGAGTCTTTTTCAGATGTCACGTTCGGTTCCTCCTATCATTGAAAATTAAGCGCTGTTCTTGCAGACGTATTTACGATAGTATTTCTTAGTCACCGTGTTGTCCCAGTCATCCCATTCATTGCTGGGCACAGGGTCGACCAATCTTTCATCTTTCAATCTTTTTTTCAGCGCCTGATTTTCAGATAGCAACATGTTGAGTTTCATGCTTATCCTTGTGTTTTCTGTGAAAAATCTATATGCGTTGAACTTCATAATGCCATACTTTCTCCATAGGTCACGCATCTGTGACTGCATTTCCGACTTCAACCCCCCTAACTCCTTCTCAGTCTCGTCTGAGAGACCATATTCAATGAGCAGTGGAACGCCCCACCTTTCAGGCAATCCTTTTTCTTTGAGAAAATATTTCAATTTCTCTGCTGCCTCAGGCTGAATGGCAATTTTCAAATGGGGCTCTTCATCTTTCTTTTCTGAAGTCATGACAAGATCTGTGCTTTGTGGCTGCGAAGTCTTTTTTTGAAAGAGCTTTCGTATGTTAACTTTCATGTTGACACCTCACAGTTTGGTCGATGAAAGTTTCTCTCGCTGACCTTTCTCGTCCAAGAGATTTTGGAGCTGTATGTTTTGTTGCTCGAGTTCTGAAAGCACTTCATTGTCTTTGCTATACTCTCTAAATGACCTCTCGAGGAATGAATAGTCCTGTCTCATTTGCTTGAAAATCTGTAGCCAGTAATTTGCCATTCCCCGTTCAAGCACTTGTACGAGTGCAGTATTTTCATCAAGGTTGTTCTTCTTGACATAAGCTCTAAATCGATCATAAGTAGCGCGGTCAAGAAATACATCTACAGTGACGGAAACACACTTTTTCCTTCTAAAAATACGCCCAAACATTTTCACATCACTCGCTTTCAAAACTCATGTAGCGCGGTAGCGTGCTTTGTTGCTTTCACCAGCGTCTGATAAAAATCGTCTTTGCGAGATTTTCTCTCTACTTAGATCCTGAGCGAACTTTGCACCAACGCTTTTCATAACGAAGTTCAATCCATAATCGTTAGAGGTCAATTTTATTCTCATCATCCGTCTCTTTTCAACTCGCCATGCTGTATCTGTTCGAGAATGCATGAAGAAACTGGCTCAATCTTGAGATAATTCCCTGTTTCTTCAGTTTTTTGAAATCAACAAGCACCGTTTTGAAGACGTCTGGAACCTGAGATGTGAAAGCTTTTTCAATGCTCATCCAGATGTACCTTCTGGCCTCTTTTGAAAAGATTATTCCACGATTGAACACAACTACCTCGTATACGATTATGACGTGATGGATAGGTTCATCTTCTTCAGAGAAATAGTCATCAAAGACACCAATCAACTTGGTGGGAAGAACCTTCAATCCAGTTTCTTCTTTAACCTCGCGTACGACAGCGTCTTTCACACTTTCTTCCGGCTTCACATATCCTCCGGGGATGACCCACCAATCATGATAAGGCAAGTCGCCTTCCCGTATGAAGAGGATTTCATGTTCCGTCCCTTCGATCACAGCGTAGACACTGACCAACACTTTCCCTTTGGACAAGTCTCTTTCAGAGATCACACCTTCGTTCACATCATCATCTCCACTTTCAACTTTCATCTCTTGGACATTTGAAATTCTAACTGGGTTTCAGATCCACGAGATATCTCTTGATCAATTCGCCTCTCATCCTTCTTTCACGATCCTTCGAAGACGTGCATGCGCACAGGTGGAAGACAAGCACGCGGTTATCGCGATAGACTCTGCTGATTTGATATCTTAGCCCGACAAATCTCGATTCGTGGGTGATTCTTTGAGGGGCGATTTTTCGCAATTCAGACTCTAAACTCTCTTTCCTTTCCTCACGCTCCTTCACTCTCTCTCCCGGCAGTTGACTTTCAGTGTATGGACTTTTCATGCCCAATCCAACCATGTGCAGAATCGTTTCAGAATCGAGACTGATACCTTGCTTTCTGGCCGTTCAAGGATTTCCAGGTTCCTTCCTATCGAGATTCTCCCAGAACAGGACTTTCGTACCTGCACTTTCAACGAACCACTCTCCCCGGAGAGTAGACTCTCAAGAGTCTTTGTGTCTGCAATGATCTCTCCCAGCAACTTCTCAGATCTCCCAATCTCGCACGGCAACTCTTGGTTTTTTTTGACTCGTCTATTCTTTCAGCGAGATCTGCGACCTCCTTTTCAAGAGAAACAGCTGGCATGGTCAGCAGTCCGATCTTCGCGAATTTGATGGCATCCTCTTCGCTTTCTGTTTTTTGATACAATTCGGAGGAGAACGCTGATCTCGATCTGGCGGATCTTCTCGGTTTTAGATTCATGACATATCACTTTCTTTTGATCTCAGAATCAGGGTCAGAGTTCTCTCTATGCCTCGCCTTCCAGCCACTCTAACTAGACTCTCACCAACGGTCTTCTCAGTTCCAGCTCGATCTTTCTGTGAAAAATGATAGTCTTGTTTCTCGACATACTCAGCAAGATCGGTCTGCGTTCTTTCCAAGACTTGAATTTGCTTGTCAATGATTCTCTCAAGCGCGGACCCCAATTTCTCACTGGACATTCTGGAAGCAACGAGTAAAGCAATGACGTAGTGGGGAATGCACATCCCTCTAGATGCATCGAAGAGTTTCAGAATCTCTTCGTCTTCAGTAACTTCACGGAGGAAATCGCAGGTGTAGATCTGGATCATAGTAGAAACGTGATCGCATGCAGGGCACTTGACCAGATGGGCAACGGTCTTCGAGAGTTCTGACGCCGTGATCGAACGAGAACCCCTTTTCAGATGCAGTCGTGGTCGCCTTGACCCTGCAGACTTCGCCTGCCGCTGAGACTTAACATCATCTAAGACTTGTTCGGCCACGCTCTCAAGTATCAAAGCCATTCCATGACCATCACTGCCGGTAGGATTGGTGGAGAGGGCGAACATCTTGTAGAAATGGTAGTTGCAGAAACCTCTGCTTTCAATGATTCTTTCCCTTTCACCAGCGTCCATAACTAGGTAGGTAAGGTAATTGTCAAGATACCTTTCTTCGAACCTGTTTTCCAAGTAGCACAAGAAGCAGTTGTCCGCTTTTTGCAGGGCCTCTCGAATGTAAACTTGACCTATCCCGCTCTTCATGTCTGTAATCCTCATAGGAAACCCAGTGTTCGAAGTACATTTACCGCTTGAAACGTATTTTCAAAGGTTGATATGCCGAGGTCTGACCGTGCGAAGCCTCCATTGCGTCGTTGACATTTCAACACGAAATCCATTGTTTGCGAGGGAAATCGGCAGCTTTCTCCTAGCAGATCAAGGGCCTTCACGCCACAGTATGTGTGTTCCATGAAAGGCGTAACCGATCTGGCAACCACAGTAAAGCCTCCGTGAGACTGCTCGCATTCTCTCACAAATCTCACGGTATCATTAAGATCCATTCGATTAGCCTTCAATAAGCTAAGAGAGGCGATGGCGTGATAGGTTGAGTCGATGTTTGAATGGCCGTAGGCACCAAACCCACCATCTTTATTTCTATATCTCAACAACCATCTTCTGGCTTCTTCACCCTCTGGACTCATCTTCAAAATTGAGGCAAGTTCTAGGAACATTAGAGTTGACTCAAACTCCGAGGAAACCTCAACATAAACATCCACGTTGCCAAAGTATTTTCCGGAACCAACGGCGGACTCAACATAGCCTCTGAATCGGCTGCCGAGGGGTTTGTTGCACAACGTCAGCGCCTTGCCGATGTAATAATAGGAATAGATGCTGCCGACGTCAAAATCTCGGAGCCATCCAATCGTACGATCCAAGTGAGGAAAAAGCGAGCACAAGATGCTCAAAACAGCCAATCCATAATAAGTGTCCTGTGCATTGGAGTCGAGACCTTGAGCAAAAGCGTATCCTCCATCATTATTCTGTCGACTCACAACGTATGCCACGATTCGTTTGCTCAATGGCGAATCTACAGTCTGTCGCTTGTTCAGACTGGCACTGACTGTGCTCTTTGAGGCGAACCGCCCTGCTTCGGACAACCTTACATCCACTCTCTTGCTTGGAATGGTGGTAGAAGCTATCAGCCCCTGCATCCTTTGAAGCAAGGGCGGTTAAAGGCGAGCCTCATCGCCTAGCAGGTTTCAGAATGCAAGATCAGACAAATAAACATTCCCCGTACTCGACCAATGCACAGACTACCGAGCTGCGTGTTCCATGCTTACGAGCCACAAATCCTTCATGAAGAAGGTTCTTATCCATTAACGGCAAAAGCATATTTGGTGACGAGCGTGGTGTCCTCGGAAGAACACCGACTTCAGCGCGTGCTACAAGGCACGACACTAAATACATAGGTATATGACAATCTTTATATTCATTTGACGATATATAATTGAATTGGGTGTAGGTTTGAGTAACCACGTTCAAATCATAACCGACGAGATTCGAGAAACAAAAGAAGGCAATGCAACGAAAGAAAAGTGGAGAAGTAGGAGCACGAAACTGAACACACATCCTGAGAATCCTATGCCCGATCCTTCACTGCTGGAACTGAGAAAGAAAGAAGCCGCCAAGCCTCTTTACCTAATTCGGTACGAGTGACATGTGCACGTGCGGGCTGACAAGCCTAAACTATGTGAGAGCGGCGTGGTTCAAGTCAGGTTGAAAATGTGTATAATGCACGCATGAAGATCGACATCGAAAAGGTACGTGATCCGAACGCGCGAGTGTCAAATAGGCTGAATCTCTATGACGATTTTCTTCACTGCTAATTCACAGATTTTTCTTATTCCTCTCTTCCCACTTTCATAGCTGACTCTTATCAGGCTTGTTTCCTGTAGTTTGCGAACCTGCTCGCTGACATATGGTTGGCTTAGTTCAAGTCGCTGGGCTATCGTTGAAATGTCCAGATGTTCTCTTAAAAGCAACTGCAACACTCGCAGACTTGTCGAGTTTAACGCGTCAGCAACCTTTAGGGCGGCTTCACCCGAAACAACAATCTCCCCAGACATTACGAACAGTCCTGTTTACCATATGAACTTGAGCGTTTATAATGCTTGTGGGGTTTCCGATTAATATATCTATTTGGATATGCTTATTGTAGAAGTGTAGTTCTGTATTCAATATAGCAAAATAAAAGTATTTATAAGCAATTGATTATATTCATTGCAGTCGTATTATAAGAACAACACGAAAACTGAGGAGAGGCTGAAGCATGCCAAGCAAACAAAAAAAGAAGAAAGAACTTCCAAAAAAGTACACGAAAAATAAGAAGTAACTCAACGAACCCAGACAGAATCGAGCAAAGATTATGCGTTGGTCAGTAATTAGTGCTGCCTCTCCCACCAAGTGATGTAGGACAAGAGCAAAACACCTAGCGAAGATTTATGCTTACGATGAGAGCGTGCTTCCATGATAATGCTCATTTTTCTTATTCTCGAAGCCTTGATTGCGCAACTCTATGCCGGCGCTTCGAATTACACGAGAATATTTTTAACGTTGCGTTTAAAGTAATTGCGGAGGTGTAGGCTGGCCTTGTTTGACGAAGTGCTTGGACTATGGGGCAACGTGCTCGTGCTTTTCGGCGCATTGGCAGTGTTAGCTAAGGCTAGCGAGGTGGCGATCAACAATTCTGTCAAGGTTGCTGATATAACTGGATTTGGCAGGACAACCATCGGCTTCATCCTGGTTGCTTTTTCCACTTCGCTGCCGGAACTTCTTGTATCGGTCTTTGCTGCAATCAGACAGGAATCTGTTGGTGTGGCAGTAGGTAACGTATTGGGTTCCAACATAGTCAACATCTGTCTAATACTGGGCATTTGCTTTCTGCTGGTGACGTTGAAATGCCCCAAGTACTCATGCCTTTACCCGAGCATGGCAAGGGAAGAAGTGAGAAGCTTATATTTTGGGCTGTTTGTCTCTTCAATAATCCCGCTGAGTTTGCTTTATCTTGAAGAGGCTGGTCGATACATTGGAGTCATTCTGCTGACCGTATTTGTTGTTTATCTTTACCAATTATCAAGAATAAGAAACGTAAAAGAAGAAGGCTCACTGGGACCAGAGAGACAGAAACTCCGCAAATATGCACTCATCACACTGGCGGGAATTGCTGGGGTCGTCGCCACATCCTATTTCATAGTTGACTCTGCTTCTTACGTTGCCAAAAGCGTAGGGATACCGCCTGTGATCATAGGCGCCACCGTCGTAGCGTTCGGCACAAGCGTACCAGAACTTGCGACAAGCATCACTGCAACTCGAAAAGGGCACCTAGACCTGGCTTTGGGCAATATTGTTGGCAGCTGCTTCATAAACGTCACGTGCATCCTGGGAGTGACGCTGGTTTCTTCGCCGTTGAACGTGAACATGACGGCCTTTTCCAAACTTGCCATATTCTCGCTAATAACAAACCTGTTCCTATGGTATTTCTTGTCAAACGAAAAACTAACATGGCGAGAGGGAGCAGTACTACTTTTCATCTATGTTTTGTTTTTGACAATCAGTTTCAGCAGCTAACACGTCCACCCTCCGCCAGAATCAGCGCGCGCGCATGAACAAGCGCTTAGAGAAAGAAGTGGGTGAGCGATTGGTTGAGAAAAGAGGTTGGCATTGGGCGCTCACAAGCTTCGCGTTCAATGTTTGGGGAGAAACTGAAGAAACAAGGAAACCACAGGCGAAGTGAAGGGTTGGCGCGGGCGCGCGAGTGCGCGCGCGCCAGCATTCTCTTTGTCTTAGGCCAACTGGTTCAGAGCTGCCCGTCCCCATACCCAAAAGGGTTCAAGTACTGACCATAAAAGTGCTCAGAACGAAGACGAGAAGTTCGAATCTCTCCTGGATCGATCGATATTAGATCATTCATTGGCGCGAGCGAGCTTTTTTTCAAATCCTGTTACTCAGACCTGTTGTCAAGGAAATGAGCTTCTATCCTTGAAATAGGGAGGACTATTTCCTAATTTTGCGCGACTGATCGAAGAACATCAACTGTTCCAGTCTCTATCATTGTATTTCGTTTGGTACAAACTAGTCGCTGTGCGTATCTCATTTGGAGTCAGGCTTCCCGTTTTGAGGTTTATTCGCCATGTTTTTTCATAGCCTTTTCTGATAGCATTCTTCGTTTTTTCCATGGTAACGTTTTTCAGAATTTCAGATAGGTTTGCCAAGATAGCGTAGGGGTTTTGGATCTTAAGAGCGCGACCTAAAGTGCAAAAGTCAACGTTTACCATCAAGGTGCCGTGATGAAGGATAGCATCATACAGTCTGTGTTGAGCGCTCCCAGAGATTTTCTTTCCCTCTACTACTATGTTTCCGCTATTGATGCGAGCTTGAACACTCAGTAGTCTCAGTCCTTCGACGACTCCCGCACAAAAGAAGCTGTAAGACTTCTCTACGTTTTCAACACCAACAGCCAAAGAGGGCTTCCTGACAATTATCGAATAATTCACATTACCATAGTCATGATAAACAGCCCCACCTCCGGAGATTCTTCTGAAGATTCGGATCCCCAGCTTTTCGCAGTCAATAATGCTAACAACAGACTTGGGATCTTGGAAATGCCCAATAACGACGGCTGGCGGATTCTGCCACAAACGCAGAGTACTGGGACCATGGTTCTCCAGAACGGATCGTAGAATCGCTTCATCAATTGCCAAATTCATCGCAGGATCTTCTGAACTGTAGTCGATCATTCGCCAGTCATCGATCATATCTTGGGCACCCGCAATGAGTTTTGTCAGAAGAAAGAACCTATTTTTTGGGGCAATGCGGCCACAACTGCGCTTCTCAGGCATTCCCTAGAGGGCAGGGTCTTATCAAATTTCAATTCGCCATTGATGATTATTGCAGGGATTCTGCTGCATTTTTCAGCATCTACTAGAGCTGAGGACAACTCTGGATAGACTCCATGCTGATATATCCCCTTTCCTCTCATCCAGACTCTCACTGTGATGTCATTCTGCAAGTCCGACGTAGCATCGTTGACCAGACTGATGAGCTTACGGCACATTGAAGTCGGAGGATAGGCAACAAAAACTTCAAGCGACGCTTTTCCCATCCCGACCAAGAAAGGTTCTATTCCATACACGTTCCATTTCTCAAGGCTATACTTAGCTCTGTACAGCAGGTCAGCCGATTTCTGTTCGTCTCCTGTCAATTCCTTTTTCAATTCGAAGATTATCCCCAACTTCTTCTCAAAGCCGTCTATAAGAGCTGTCTTTGCCTCCTCTATCGAAACGTCTCTTCCCAGTTGGCGACTCAGCGACGTCATCATCAGCTTCTTTTCCAGTGACCTACCAGTTTTGATCAATCTGTTATAAGCGTCCAAGTCAGTGTTGACGAGCAGAGTCCCTTGAAATAGCAGAAAATCGTGAAACCACTTTGGCAAAGTCCCAGTCATTCTTCGTTCGCCAATATGAATTCCATTAGCATCCGCCTCGAGTGCGTCACTGAATTTTCGGAGTCCTTCAACGATTGCTGCGTTCAAGACAAAATAGTCTGACAAGACAGGCGGGTAATCCTTAGTTCGCGTTTTGAAAAGTGCCGCATTTGCTGTTACAGCAAAATTCAAAGTTCCCATGTCCCTGTAGAAAAGGTCGGCAGTAACTGATATTGCTCTGATGATCTCAACGTCGTGTTTCCTGCATTCCTCATGGTTAACGTCATCCTTGTATGAACTGTGCGCTCCAATAATCACGGAGGCTGGGCCTTGCCACAGTCGCAGTGTGTTCGGGGTCAAATTCTCTTTTCTGCTTCTGAAAATAGCTTCATTAATCGCCTGATCCATTTTTGGGTCAGCTGAACTGCAGTCAAGTAGTCTCCATGTTTCAGACAAGATTATTCCCCTTGAAGTAAGGACATTTGTCTCTTAGACATTCTTCATTTAGGTTTCGAAAGTAGCAAGGTCGTGGATCTGTCAAGCTGGGGAGTTCTACCTCAAATTCGCGCTCAAGGAACTCCGTTGCCTTCTGTATCGCTGAATAAGTGCTCGCCTTGCAGCAACGTGGGCCGCCGATCTTTGCGATCTTGGCAAGAGATTCGGATACTGATTCCATTGAAAGTGTCCGTTCTTTATCTGAAAGCATATTGGCCTTAGTTGCAATGCTCAGAGCTATGCCTACACCCGCAGCGGCTCCACAGACACCCCAAAGTCCACACGATGCAAGAAGTACTTTTCTTCCTCTTCTTATCGCTTCGTCAAGTGCTGAATCGTTGATCTCGAATGTGCCGAGGTTTCTCCAGACAGCTAGTAAGGCGCAGCTTACGACGTAGTGGTGCTCAGGTCCATGCATCTGGAGTGCAGGATCTTTCATCAAGAGGAGAACAACTTTCATGGGATCCGTTTCTTTCGTGGCTCCGCAGACTTTGCGAACAAGCGTTTCAGGAGTGGCTAGCCTGCAGCTTTCACAAATGTAATGTCCTTCTTCACAGACGTAGTCTGCCTTCTCAGTTTTTCCGCAAAAGGAACATTCCGTTGCTTCCGAGGTCGATCGCAAGGGCTTTCCACAGACCACACAATGGAATTCTTCCAGTTCTTCTGGAGACTGTTTCTTCTTCAGTGTCTTCGCCTTCGCGCGCTTCTTCTAGACAATGTAGTAGTCAATGACTTTCTGCATGCTTTTCGGCGTCGCCTGTTTTGTAGTGAGCTGTTTCAGCATTCTTATCATCTGAGGCTGAAAGCGTGCAATGTCTGTCAGGGTTACTATGCCCACAAGCTTGTTTGCATCAACTACAGCCAGCTTCTTTATCTTGTTTCGAAACATCAGTTTCACAGCTTCTTCCAGATCTGTGCTTGGTTCCACAACAACCAGTGGGGTAGTCATGATCTCCCTCACTTTTGTATTTGCAACGTCCCTTGCTTCTGCAATGACCCTTCTCAAGAAGTCCCTTTCCGTGACTATGCCCCTAGCCTTTCCTCTTTCCAGCACTATGAGGCTGCCTATCTGAAATTCGTTCATGATATCGACAGCCTCTTTCACCGAGGAATTTTCGTCAACAGTGATTACTTCCCTTACCATTACGTCTCTGACTTTCAATGGTAGCAAGTCTTCTCTGGGTTCCTCTCCGTTCTGGTCCAGCAACAAAACCACTCATCCGATTGTCCATAATCGTTGCATATTGGCTGTATCTTCAGCGGGCATTCTAGGAATCATACTCCTTGTTTTCCCAATTTTCTTCTCTCAGTCTCCACCTTTCTCTTCAGAACCTCAAAATAGTCTTGGGCTTGCAACAGATTTTGGCGGTCATTTTCAAAGTTATCCAGCTTTATTGTGGCAAACCATCCTTCGCCGTAGGGGTCTTTGTTTGCCAATTCAGGGCTCTGGCTCAGTTTTTCGTTCACTTTTTGGATTGTGCCGCTGACTGGGGATATGAGGTCAAGCACTGATTTGGTTGACTCGAAAGACGCTATCTCATCGAACTGTTCGATCCTACTGCCAAGCTCGTTGAATTTGACGAAAATGATGTCACTTGTCATGTTCTGCAGGAAATCTGTGATGCCGACTTTCGCCGTGTCTCCTTCGATTCTTGCCCAGCAATCATTCTCGTTGTAGAACAACTCCTTGGGCACACGGAATGTCCATTTGTCAACTTTGAGTTGATAGGGCTCTTCAACCATCATAGCTCACTTTCCTAGAAGTCTATCGATCTGTGTCGCAATCTCTTCTGCTAGCTTGTCTGCCAGCTTTTCTCCATCCGGACCTATGTCTGACGCGGACTTGGGCTTGAGGTTGTGCTTCTGAACACTCTCCGGAATCAGAATTCTCCCCTTAATTCTTGCCCCGTTCTTTACGGCGATCTTGGTCGCACACCGTTCTGCGCAACCATCAATAGGAATAGAAGGGTACCTTTTGACGATTTCAGAATAAGGTTTGACTCCTGCAACCAATGGTGGAATGCAGACGAGCACAGCTTTGTCTGGCCTCAATTTCTCGACCACTCTGAACGCACAAGCACGAGCTACCGACCCTAGAGCTTTGTCCATTCCTGCACACGGAATAACGGCCACTTTGTCCTCTGCAAATGGTTGTGAGCTCACTTCTTGGCTTTCTTGCATAGGATTTCATCTACTTTCTTGGCTATTTCTTCGGCTACTTTCGTAGCCAACTCCATTTCTTGAGGCTCAAGTTTTCCTCTCGACTTGATCTTCAGATGAGGATATTTCTTCATTACTTCAGAGACTAGAATC
>Ga0315280_10010227_pt1 | contig 11820 bp, 11 predicted proteins | sample YL17G06_40_MG_FD_203697 | JGI IMG/M metagenome (GOLD analysis project Ga0315280, IMG submission 203697) | Sediment microbial communities from Yellowstone Lake, YNP, Wyoming, USA - YL17G06_40 | ecosystem: Environmental > Aquatic > Freshwater > Lake > Sediment | place: USA: Wyoming | collected... | reverse complement strand
GGCATCGTTGAACATGGCCCTTACCCTGCCCCAGGTGCTGCCGACCACGACGGTATCGCCCACCTTCAGGGTGCCTGTCTGCACCAGCACTGTGGCCAGCGGGCCGCGTGTCTTGTCCATCTGGGCCTCAATGACCACCCCCGCCGCCGGCCGGGTGGGGTCGGCCTTGAGCTCTTCCATCTCGGCCACCAGGAGCACATTCTCCAGTAGTTCTTCAATGCCCTTCTTCTCTTTGGCCGATATCAGGACGCAGATAGTAGGGCCCCCCCACTCCTCGGGCACCAGCCCGATTTCGGTCAGCTGCTGCTTCACCAGCTCGGGGTTGGCGTTGGCCTTATCAATCTTGTTAATGGCCACGACGATGGGCACGTCGGCGGCCTTGGCATGGTTCATGGCCTCAATGGTCTGCGGCATAACGCCATCATCAGCGGCAACCACCAGGATGGTAACATCGGTGATATTGGCGCCGTGGGCACGCATGGCGGTAAAGGCCTCGTGGCCGGGGGTATCCAGGAAGGTAATCCTCTGGCCGTTGATGGTCACCTGGTAGGCACCGATATGCTGGGTGATGCCGCCGGCCTCGGAGTCCATGACATTGGTCTGGCGTATGGCGTCAAGCAGTCTGGTCTTACCGTGGTCAACGTGCCCCATGACGGTGACGACGGGTGGACGCAGCTGGAGGTTATCGGCTCCCCTACCATAGAGCTGCTTGAGCTTCTTGCTCTCCTCGGCGGCGCTGGCGAGTTGCTGGGCTTTCAGCAGCTTCAGGTGCGGCTCGTAGCCCAGGGCGGTGGCGACGGGTGCGGCAGTATCATAGTTTATTATCTGGTTGATATTGGCCATGATGCCACTACGCATCAGCTGCTTGATAATCTGTATGGAATCAACCTGCAAAAGGTCGGCCAGCTGTCTGACGCTTAGGGATAGCGGCATGTCCAGCGTGTTTTTCTTGGGTGACTCTGCGCCTGCCTTGCTGGCTGCATTCACGGCGGCGTCTTTGGGTGGCTGAGCCTTCTTGGTGGCAGCCTTGGCGGCACCTTTAGCTGGCTGTCTGGCCTTCCTGGTGGCAGCCTTGGCGGCGTCTTTAGGTGGCTGAGCCTTCCTGGTGGCAGCCTTGGCGGTATCTTTAGTTGGTTTGCTAGCCTTTACCACTGTTTAACTCCTTGAGGAGGTCCCGGCCGCATTGGAGAAGCTGCTCGCGGTTTTCCCGGGTGAAGCTGGCGTGCAGGGCGTGCTCCAGCGCCTTACCCTTGAGCGCCGCCTCCCAGCATTCCTGCGAGGGGCAGAGGTAAGCGCCCCGCCCCTCCCTCTTCCCCCGGCGGTCAATTTCAATACTACCTTCGCTCGTGCGCACCAGGCGCATAAGTGTTCTCTTATCACTTATCCGGCGGCAGGCCACGCAGGTCCGCTGGGCTATCGGCTTGGCAGCACGGGCACTATAAATATTCCTCTTCCTCCTCAGTACCAAAGTCGCGGCGCCCTTTCCTGGGCTTGACGGCGTCTTCGCCTTCCTTGGTATAGGTGCCCTTCTTTTTCTTCTTGGTTCTAGATGTCTTGGCGGCGGTCTTGGCCGGCTTGGGGGCCATAATATCCTCGGCAAAGCGGAGCTGGGGCTTTGCCTCCTCCTGTGCTTCAAAGACGAGTGGCGGCGGCACGAGGGCCTCCACCGGCGTTACCTCAGCTTCTTCGGCTACCTCTGCCTCGGCTGCCTCCTCCGGGGCTTCCCCAGCAACCTCCAGGGTCTCTAGTATCTCCGGTGTGGGGGGTGCCTGGGTCGCGGTGGCTTCAGCTTGGGCAGCCGCCGCCTCTTTTTCAGGTGGGGCGGCCTCTTCTATCTTTTCGGCCTCGGCGGCCGAGGCACTCTTGATATCAATCCTCCATCCGGTCAGCTTGGCAGCGAGCCTGGCGTTCTGGCCCTCCTTGCCGATAGCCAGCGATAGCTGCTTGTCGGGGACGATGACCGTAGCCACCTGCGCCTCTTTGTTTAGCTCCACCCGAAGGATATGGGCGGGGCTGAGGGCGCTGGCGATAAAAGCGGCCTGGTCCTGGTTCCACAGGACGACATCTATCTTTTCGCCGCTGAGCTCGCTGACGATATTCTGTATCCTGATGCCGCGCAGCCCCACGCAGCAGCCGATGGGGTCAATGCCCTCCTGCTTGGCGGCTACGGCTATCTTGCTCCTGAAGCCGGCCTCCCGGGCGATTGATTTTATCTCCACCGTACCGTTGTAGACCTCGGGAATCTCCAGTTCAAAGAGGCGGCGCAGCAGGTCCGGGTGGGAGCGCGAGACGATAACCCTGGGCCCCTTGCTGGTGCGCGCCACCTGAAGCAAAAGCACCTTGAGCCGCTGGCCGACACGGTAGCGCTCGGTGCGCACCTGTTCGGGCGGGGGCAGTATGGCCTCCGTCCTTCCCAGCTCAATATGGACCTGCCCCTGCTCAAAGCGCTGTACCACCCCGCTGACGACATCCCCCTCCCTGTCGGCGTATTCCTCAAAGATGGCGCTATGCTCCGCCTCATGGAGGCGCTGCAGGATAACCTGCTTGGCGGTCTGGGCGGCGATGCGCCCGGCGTTGCTCGGGGTGGCTTCCACCATGATGGTATCGCCGAGCTTGGCGTCCTTTTTTAGCTTCTTGGCCTCGGCCAGGGCTATTTCGTAGCGCTTATCGGCCGGTTTTTCCGCTACGGTTTTCTCCGCCCAGACCTCCACCTGGCCCGTATTCGGGTTAATCTTGACGGCGATGTTCTGGTTGATGGTGAAGTTATCTTTCTTATAGGCGGATACCAGCGCTGCCTCCACGGCCGTAAGGACGACATCCTTCGGCAGGTTTTTCTCCGCCGAAAGCTGCGTGATAGCGAGCAGGAAGTCGCTCTTCATTTCGGATTAAAACCTCCGACATCCTTAGTAAACTATTTAAATTAAAAAAGTGGGGATCAAACCCACTTTCTAGAGTAACGTATCCCTTTATCAGAGATTATAGCACAGTATATTTTATGATTCAAGGTAGCCGATGTCAATACCCCCGGGGAGTTTTTTAAGGAACGGCCCTATCCCCCTTTATCCCCTTGCCAAGGGAAGGGGGAAGGGGGATAGATTGCCAGGCAGTCTCTAGAAAATAGGTATGGGGTTGGGTTATAATAAGGGTTGTGCTGGTGAGAAGTCACCTCTAAAAACCTAAAGGGTAGCGTACCTCGGGGACTGCCTGTGGGTGTTTACTCAGAAAGGTGCCGCGAAGGAAATTCATGGAAGTCTATCTGGGCATTGATGTCGGGTCGGTGACCGCCAAGCTAGCCGTGCTGGATAGTCGCGATGAGCTGGTGGCCAGCCTCTACCTGCCGACCGCCGGCCGGCCTGTGGAGGTGGTACAGCAGGGCTTGAGGCAGCTCCGGCAGCAGCTGCCGGCTGAGGCCGAGATTCGCGGCGTGGCCACCACCGGCAGCGCCCGGTATCTCGCCGGCGTTATCGTCGGCGCCGACCTGGTCAAGAACGAAATTACCTGCCAGGCGGTGGCGGCCATGCATCATATCCCGGAGGTGCAGACTGTTATTGAGATTGGCGGGCAGGACAGCAAGATTATCATCGTCCGTGGTGGGGTGGTTACTGACTTCGGCATGAACACGGTATGCGCGGCGGGCACCGGCAGTTTCCTTGACCATCAGGCAGCACGCCTCCATATGAGTATTGAGGAGCTATCGCGGCGGGCGCTGGAGAGCAGCCGGCCGGTACCTATTGCCGGGCGCTGCACCGTTTTCGCTGAGTCGGACATGGTCCACAAACAGCAGACGGGGCACCGCCTTGAGGATATTATCTGCGGGCTGTGCCGGGCGCTGGTGCGCAACTACCTCGCCGGTGTCGGCTCGGGCAAGGATATCAAGCCGCCGGTAATCTTCCAGGGTGGGGTGGCCTTTAACCAGGGCATCGTCAGGGCGCTGGGAGAGGCGCTGGGTATGGAAATTATCGTGCCGCCCCATCACGAGGTCACGGGGGCGGTAGGGGCGGCTTTAATGGTGCATGAAGATATGGCCGAAAGCCGTAATGCCAGCCGGTTTAGGGGTTTTGGCATCAGTGATATAGAGCACGAGACCTCGTCGTTTGAGTGCCGAGCCTGCCCGGTTCAGTGCGAGGTAACCTGCGTTTCGGCCGGGGGGCGCGCTCTTGCCTGGTGGGGCGGACGTTGCGATATGTGGGAGGGAGGGCCCATAATGAAGGAGCCAGCTTCATGATGATTGCTGTTGACGCCGCCGGGGGCGACTATGCCCCCTATGAGGTAGTCAAGGGGGCGGTGAAGGCCGCCCAGGAGTATGGTGTGGAGCTTGCCCTGGTGGGCAGGAAAGACGTGCTGCACGTACTGGCGGGGCGTTCCCTGCGTAAGGGCGGCATTACCATTGTTGATGCCCCCCAGGCTATTGAGTGCGGCGAGCCGCCGATGAAGGCCATCCGCGATAAACCGGACTCCTCAATCGTGGTCGGCGTTAACCTGGTAAAAAGCGGCGAGGCCTCGGCCTTTGTCTCGGCGGGCAGCACCGGGGCGGTCTTCGGGGCGGCCCTGCTCTATCTGGGGAAGGTGGAGGGCATTACCCGCCCGGCCATAGGCTGCTTTCTGGATACCATCTCGTCTTTCCCGGCCCTCCTGGTTGATGCCGGCGCCAATGCCGATTGCCGCCCGGAGCACCTGGTGGAATTCGCTAGGCTGGGTTCTATCTATAGCAAGTATCTCCTTAAAATTGAATCGCCGCGGGTTGGCCTCCTCAACAATGGGGTGGAGGAGGGCAAGGGCAGCCGCCTGGCCCAGGAAAGCTACCAGCTTTTGAAGGATGCGGTGGGTATCAACTTCGTCGGTAATATAGAGGGGCATGATATTGCCAAGAGGGCGGCCGATGTTATCGTGACCGATGGCTTCACCGGCAATATCGTTATCAAGACCATTGAGGGGTTCAGCGACAACTTCCTGACTTCAGTGCGTCATATCGGGCATGTTGTTTCCAGTGGCTACCGGCTGCGGGGGAGGGACCTGCTCCGCGATATAGGGCTGGGTGCACTCGTCAAGAAGATGGACTATACCGAGTATGGCGGGGCCTGCCTTTTGGGGGTAGACGGCAATGTCATCATTGCCCACGGGCGCAGCCAGGCCAGGGCTATCAAGAATGCCATCGGCTTGGCCAAGGAGACCGTGGAAAGAGGTATAACAGAAATAGTCAAGGAGGAAAGCCGTGAGCAAGCCGTTAAAGGTTGAGGATGCCAGTTTTGACTCCATAGTGTTGAAATCAAAGACGCCGGTGCTGGTCGATTTCTGGGCACCCTGGTGCGGGCCGTGCCGCATGGTGGCGCCGGTAGTTGATGAGCTGGCGGATGAGTATCAAGGCAGGGTCAGCTTCGGCAAGGTGAATGTGGACGAAAACCCGGCTACCGCCAGGAGGTATAATATCATGAGTATCCCTACCCTTATCCTCTTTAAGGATGGCCGGCCCATTAATAATGTCGTCGGCTTCAGGTCCAAGGAAGAGCTCAAAAAGCTCCTGGACATGTCTCTGGGGTAAGCGCGGAGGAATTTATGGCTCATCCCGAAAAGGGGTATGACGTTATCATTATCGGCGGCGGGCCCGCGGGCCTCAGCGCGGCCATTTATGCTGCCCGGGATAAGCTAGCCGCCCTGCTCATTGAAAAGGGGATGGTCGGTGGCCAGATAGTTAATACCGACATTGTGGAGAACTACCCCGGTTTCCCTGATGGCATTAGTGGCTTTGACCTGACCCAGTCCATGTACCGGCAGGCCCAGAGATTCGGGCTGGAAATCCTCAACGCCGAGGTTACCGGGCTCCAGGACGGCCAGATGAAGGTGGTTATGACCTCGGCGGGCGACCTTTTCGCCAGGGCGGTGATTATCGCCGGAGGCTCGGAGCGGCAGAAGCTGGGTATACCCGGGGAGGCCGAGTTTACCGGCAAGGGGGTGTCCTACTGTGCCACCTGCGATGCCGCCTTCTTTAGGGACAAGACGGTGGCGGTCGTCGGCGGCGGCAATGCCGCCCTGACGGAGGCCATACACCTCAGCAAGTTTGCCTCCCGCATCATCATCATACACCGGCGCGACCAGTTCCGGGCTATGCCCGTACTTCAGGATAAGGTTAAAGCTATCCCCAGGATAGAAGTCCTGTGGGACAGTGCTGTGGAGGAGATTATGGGGGAGGCCTTGGTCAGCCGCATCAGGGTACGCCATATACCCAGCGGCCGGGTATCGGTCCTGGATGTCGCCGGGGTCTTTGTTGCGATTGGCCTCAGGCCCAATACTGACTACCTGAAGGGCTTTTTAGCTCTGGACACTAACGGTGCTATTGTCACCGATGCCAAGCTGGAGGCCAGCGTGAGCGGCATATTTGCCGCGGGTGATATACGCAGCAATTCCATCAGGCAGGTTATCAGCGCCGCCGGTGATGGTGCTACCGCCGCTTTGTCGGCCGGGAGGTATATTGAAGGGTAGTAAAAAAAGCCGCCTGTGTAGCCGGGGGGCTATTGACGTCTTTTGCTTACCGTGAAGTATAATGAGCATGAAAAGGAGAGGGTTGTGAAGGTTATTTTTCTTGAGGATGTCCCCAATGTGGCCCGTGCCGGTGAGACCAAGTTAGTTGCCGATGGCTACGGCCGGAACTATCTCCTGCCGCGCCAGTTGGCTATCCTGGCGGGCTCCCGGGCCGCGGCCATTGTTGCGGTGCGGCTGAGGAAGAGGGAGCGGCTCCAGGCGCAGACGGAGGCTGAGATGGCAGCGCTGGCGGCCAAGCTGAATGGTATTGAAGTTACCCTCAGAGCCAAGGCCGGCGCCAAGGATAGGCTCTACGGCTCCGTTACCAGCGCCGATATTGCCGAGGTCTTGAGCCGCAGTGTCGGAGGCGTTGTTGACAAGAAGAAGGTGGAACTGGCCCAGCCGATTCATCAGCTCGGCAGTTATGAGGTGACCGTTAGGTTCACCCATGATATTGTCGCCGCCGTCAAGCTGACGGTGGTGGCAGAAGCGCCTGAGGCAGAGGCTAAGGTGGAGGAGAAGAAAGCAGAGCCCGAGCCGGTGGGGGAGGCTGTGGCGGAGGGGAAGGCAGAGAAAAAGAAGAAGGCCAAGGCCGAGAAAAAGCCTGAGGCCAAAGAAGCCGAGAAGGCAGAAGAGAAAAAGCCCAAGGCCAAGAAGGCGAAAGAGCCGAAGGTAGAGGCGGAAAAGAAGGAAAAGAAGACCAGGGCGAAGAGGGGGGGGAAGGCAGAAGAGGGGGAGACCAAGGTGCCTAAGAAAGGCAGGGCGAAGAAGAAGGTAGAGGAGGCTGGGGAGAAGGATGCAGAACCGGGTCAATGAAGAAAAGCTGCCGCCGCATGACAATGATGCCGAAGAAGCCGTTATCGGCGCGCTGCTGATTGACGGCTCGGCCATCTTCAAGATTGCCGATTTTCTTCACGTGGCGGACTTCTACTATGAGCCGAACCAGTGGCTGTATGATGCCTGCCGTTCGCTCTATGAGCGTGATGAGGCCATCAACCAGGTCACGGTGGCGCAGGAGCTGTCGCGGAAGGGTCGGCTGGAGGCCTGCGGCGGTGCCGCCCGGCTTAGCTACCTGATATCCGTATGCCCCACCTCGCTTGATGTTGAGCACTACGCCCGCATCGTCTACCGTCTCTCGGTAATGCGCCAGATGATTAGCGCCGGCAACCGCATTACCGCTATCGGCTACGAGGCCGGCCCGGATGTCGGACAGAGCCTGGCGGAGGCGGAGGGCATCCTCTTCAGACTGCGCCGCGGCCAGGGCCGGGGGGACCTGACGCATATACGTCAGGTGCTGGACAAGTATTTTGAGGGGGTGACGGCTGCGCCGGGGGAGCGCCCCGAGGGGCTGCCCTATGTGCTCTCCAGCTACGCCGGTCTGGACGAGTTCCTGGGCGGGTTCCAGCGCTCCGACCTGGTCATTATCGCCGGGCGTCCCAGCATGGGCAAGACAAGCCTGGCGCTGAATATTGCCCGCAACGCCGCCGTAGACCACCGTGCCTGTGTGGCCCTCTTTAGCCTGGAGATGGCGCGCGACTCCTTGGTGCTGCGGCTACTTTCCAGTGAGGCCGGGGTCAACTCGCGGCGGGTGCGCTTCGGGCACCATACCGAGGACGAGGAGCGCCGTGTCATGGAGGCTACCGGCGTCCTTTCCGAGTCGCCGATTTATCTTGACGATACCCCGATGCTCCGCATGGCCGAGATGCGCTCTAAGGCCCTCCGCCTGAACTACGAGCGTGGTGTTGATATGGTTATTATTGATTACCTCCAGCTGATGCAGGGCGAGGGGGTGAGGGGCGAGAACCGTGTCCAGGAAATCAGTTATATCTGCCGCTCCTTGAAGGCCCTGGCCCGTGAGCTTAACGTACCCCTGCTGGCGGTATCGCAGCTCTCGCGGGCCGTAGAGTGGCGCGCCTCCCACGAGCCCCAGCTCTCCGACCTGCGTGAGAGCGGCAGCATTGAGCAGGATGCCGATGTCGTCCTCTTCATCTATCGGGACGAATACTACTATAAGAGCGAAGAGGAGTGGCTGGCGGCCCATCCGGATAAGGAGTTCCCGCACGAGGAGGCCGATATCATCATTGCCAAGCACCGCAACGGGCCTACCGGAAGGATAAAGCTGCGCTTCCGACACGAGCTGGCCCGTTTTGATAATCTGAGCGGGGAGCCGAGCCTACTATGAAGAAATTTAATGGTTTCCCCGCCCGGATGGAGTTCACCTCCATCCCCAATCTCTTCTTCACTAGCCTGCTGCCCCAGATAACGGACATGGCTGAACTGAAAGTGACGCTGCATGTCCTGGCGGCTATCTACCGCAAGAAAGGCTACCCCCGCTTTGTGTCTTTTTCCGAGCTGGCGGGCGATGCTGCCCTTGTGGGCGGTCTGGGGGGTGGGGCGCCGGAAGAGGCGCTGCGCCGCGCCCTGGGGATGGCGGTGGCGCGGGGCACTATGCTCCATATAGCGCTGGAAAGGGATGGGGCCACCGAGGATGCCTATTTACTGAACACTGAGGCCAACCGGCAGGCGGCGGACAAAATCCGTAATGGGGAAATCAAATTAAGCGGGCTGAAGGCCAGGGAGCCGGCCTATGTCGCCGAGGCCCCGCCAGATATCTTCACCCTCTATGAGGAGAATATCGGCATGCTCTACCCGATGGCGGCTGAGGAGCTGCGCGACATGGAAAAGTCTTACCCCTCTAGTTGGATTAGAGACGCCATCAAAGAGGCCGTCTTACATAACAAGCGGAACATCAGGTATATCAGCCGGATTTTAGAAAGCTGGGCAGCGGAAGGAAGAGAGGATGGAGCACATCCGCGAGATTCTCAAAAGGCAGGCCCCGCCAAATACATCAAGCAAAGATACGGGCACATGGTCCAGCGCTGAGGCCAGGCCGGGTGGGGATTGCCCTATCTGCCGGGGCGCTGGCGCCGTTTATCCACGGCTGGCCTCGGGCGAGCTTGATTACAGCCGGCTGGTTCCCTGCCGCTGTCGTAAGAATAAGCAGGACAGCGAGCGTGCTAGTCGTTTAAAGCAGTACAGCAACCTGGGCTCGCTGGTGCGTTTCACCTTTGACAACCTGGAGCCGCAGGGCAGGAGCGGTAGTCCCCGAAGCCAGGAAGGGTTTGCCCGTGCCTATCAGGCGGCCAAGGCATTTGCCGCCGCGCCGAAGGGGTGGCTGGTCTTCAGCGGCCCCAGCGGCAGCGGCAAGACGCACCTGGCGGCGGCCATTGTCAACGACTGCATCGGCCGCGGTTACCCGGCCTTCTACATCACTGTCCCCGACCTCCTTGACCACCTGCGCTCGTCCTTTGCTGCTGGTAGCGAGGTACCCTACGATGAGTTCTTTGACCAGATGCGGAATGCCCCGCTCCTGGTGCTGGATGACCTGGGGGCGCCGACGAGCACCTCCTGGGCTAGGGAGAAGCTTGACCAGCTTTTGACCTTCCGCTTCAACAGCGAGCTACCCACGGTCATTGTCACCATCGTGCCGGTGGAGGAGCTGGACGAAAGGCTACGCACCAGACTTTCCGACCCTCGGCTATCCCAGATATGTAGGCTTGAGGAAACCCAGTCACCATCAGAGTATGGCTGGGGTCCGGAATTTGAATTGCAGAGAAATATGACCTTTGCCAACTTTCAGCGGCGGCCTAATTTGCCCATGGAGCAACAGGAGAACCTGGAAAAGGCCCTGGAAGTGGCTTTAGAATTTGCTAAATCACCGGATGGTTGGTTAGTGTTGCAGGGTGTTAACGGTTGCGGCAAGACGCACCTGGCTTCTGCCATCGTGAATTATCGCTATCAGGCAGGCCAGCCCGCCCTCTTCGTGGTGGTGCCGGAGTTCCTTGACCACCTGCGTTCCACCTTCAGTCCGGAGAGCAAGGTCTCCTACGACCAGCTCTTTGAAAGCGTTAAGGAAGCCCCCCTGCTTGTCCTGGATGATTTCGGCGAGCAGTCAGCCACGACCTGGGCGCGGGAAAAGCTCTATCAGCTCATCAACTATCGTTATAATGCCCGACTGCCGACGGTGATAACTACCGTTTTTACGTTGGACGAGGGTGAGATTGAGGGCCGTATCGCCTCCAGATTAATAGACATGAAAATCAGCAATTTCTTCAACATCATGGCCCCTGATTACCGGGGCGACAGACAGCCCAGCCCGAAGCGTAGCTCTTCCCGCGGCAAAACGGGGAGATACCGCTAGGCCTTACTTTTTAAAGGCTGTTCTTCGGTTTTCAAGGAGAGCGCCCCGGTGGGGCAGACGCACACGCAGGCGCCGCAGTCCAGGCACCTTTTCCCGATGGGCTCGTCGCCGAAGGTGGTGACCCTTCTCTTAAAGCCCCGGTGGGCAAACCCCAGGACGCTCGTTTCGCGGTGCTGCCGGCATACCCAGACACAGCGCCCACAGAGGACGCACTTGTTCGGGTCGTAGGTAAAGAGGGGGTTGCTTTCGTCCACCGGCAGCCCCCGCAGCAGCTTGCGGAAGCGTTTTGTCTTCAGTCCCGTGCCGAGGTGGCGGGCTATCTTTTGCAGCTCGCACCTGCGGTTGGCCGGGCAACAGGCGCAGTCCACCGGGTGTGAGGCCATGAGCAGCTCAAAGCCGGTGCGCGAAAGCCGCCGCGCCTTTTCCCCCTTGGTATTGACCACCATGCCTTCGGCTACTACCTCGGTGCAGGCGGTCACCGGTGCCCTTCTGCCCGCTATCTCCACAAAGCACAGGCGGCAGGCGGCCTCCGGCTCTGGTTTTTCTTTGATGGCGCACAGATTTGGGATATAGATGCCGTGCTCAAGCGCCGCCCAGAGCAGCTTGGCACCGGGGCGGGCAGCAATTTTTTTGCCATCAATAGTGAGGGATACGGTTCTCATGTTTTGGGCACCTCGCTCGGCGGCGATAGCTTCACGACGGCGTTATACTGGGGCGGGCAGGCCTTCAGGCAGGTGCCGCACTTGACGCACTTCTCCTGGTCAATGACCTTGATTCTCTTCTTGTTGGGGGAGATGGCCTCCACGGTGCAGGTGCCGACGCAGGCATCGCAGGAGCGCTCGCATTTGTCAGGGAGGATGTAGTAGGCAATCAGGTGCGGGCACATCAGCGCCGGGCAGCGCCCCATCGTGATATGCTCCTCGTATTCGTTTCTGAAGTAGCGCAGGGTGGTCAGTATTGGGTTGGGTGCCGTCCTGCCCAGGCCGCAGAACGAGCCGTCCTTCACATCCTCGGCCAGCTGTTTTAGCCGGTCAATATCCTCCACTTTGCCTTTGCCGAAGGTAAAATCGGTCAGGAGCTCCAGCATCTGCTTGGTGCCCAGG
>Ga0315280_10010226_pt1 | contig 11821 bp, 7 predicted proteins | sample YL17G06_40_MG_FD_203697 | JGI IMG/M metagenome (GOLD analysis project Ga0315280, IMG submission 203697) | Sediment microbial communities from Yellowstone Lake, YNP, Wyoming, USA - YL17G06_40 | ecosystem: Environmental > Aquatic > Freshwater > Lake > Sediment | place: USA: Wyoming | collected... | reverse complement strand
AATGACCTCCCGCCAACGCATTCTGACGACCCTTCATGGTGACCTCCCCGACCGCGTGCCGGTATGGATGTGGGGCATTCACCCGTGGTTGGGGGACATCCATGAGAACGCGCGGCGGCTGGTGGAGGCGGTGCTCGAGAAGGGGGACATCATCCACTGGTGGGGTGCGGGAGCGGGGGTGTTCCTGAGTGCGAGCGATGGGGTGAGCGTGCAGAGCGAGCGCCGGCCGGCGAGGTCGCCCGACTTCGGGGAGCAGGTCGTCACCTACACCACCCCGGCGGGGAAGCTGACGGAGGTCCACTACGTCAGCCTCCACGGGAAGCCGGGGTACTGCAAGAGGCATCTGCTCGAGACGGAGGAGGATGTCGAGAGGCTGCTCTCGGTGCCCTACCTGCCGCCCAGGCCCGATTGCTCAGGGTTCTTCGAGGTGGACAAGCAGCTCGGCGAGCGCGGCCTGCCGATGGTCTCGGTGCCGAGCGACCCGATGTACTTCGTCAACAACCTCACGGGGTCGGAGACGTTCGCGATCTGGTCCATCGAGAAGCGGAGGATGGTTGGGGAGCTGATCGCGGAGTTCGGGCGGAGGATCAGGGATTGGGTGGCGTGGGTGATCTCCCAGGGAGTCGGGCCGCTGTTCGGGTACGTGGGGCCGGAGCTGTGCATCCCGCCGCTGCAATCACCGCGGGACTTCGAGGAGTGGGTGGTTGGCCCCGATGCGGAGATCATCGCCATGATCCATGCGGCGGGCGGGATGGCGCTCGTGCACTGCCACGGACGGATGGGCCCGGTACTGGAGGGGTTCGTGCGGATGGGAGCGGATGCGCTGCACCCGATCGAGCCCCCGCCCATGGGTGATGTCACGATGGCCGACGCCAAGCGACGGGTGGGGAACTACCTCACCATCGTGGGGAATGTCCAGCACCACGACGTCTGCACCATGCCGAGCCGGCGGTTCCGGGAGATGGTCGCGGAGACGGTGAGAGTGGGGATGGCCGGCGGGAGGTTCATCCTCTGTCCGACCGCGACCCCCTTCGGGTGGCCCACGATGTCGGCGCTGGAACTGGCCAACTGGCTGTCGATACTGGAGGTGGGGAGGGAAGTGGGAGGGTACTGACGGCAGGGGGCAGGGGTCAATGGATGCCGGGGTAGCGGCGGAGGAGGGGCGAGGGGCTCGCCCAGGCACAGGAGGCCTTGGCCGGCAGGTGGTGAACACTCGTCACTGAGGCCAACCGCGCGCTGCCCGCAGTCCGGAGAGGGGCCCCGGAGGCCAGCCGCCCAGGGGGCCGAGGGGTTGGGCGGCACCTGGCTGTGTCGGTGCAGGAGACGGACCCACCGGCGGAGGGGCTCTGCCAGGGCGCGGTCCAGGCGCTCACTTGCGAAGCCGGGGAGTCGGGGGGGCAGCGCACGTGGAGAGACACACCGATCGCCACCGAAGTGCCGCCATTGCCGCCACCGGGAGACGCAGTGAAAGTGGTTACTCCGCCTCGCATCAAGAGGCTGCTTGCCTGCAGCCTTGCCCTCCTGGTCAGCGCCTCGCCGATGCTCGCGCAAGTGCTCGAGAGGATCAGCGTCTCGAGTCTCGGGGTCGAAGCCAATGGGGACTCCGATCGTCCCGATGTTAGCCCCGACGGCCGGTTCGTGGTCTTCTTCTCCCACGCGACGAACCTCATACCCGAGCCCGACCTTAACGGTCCGAAGCCCGATGTCTTCGTGCGCGATCGCCTGACAGGAGAGACCAGCCGCGTCGACATCTCCAGTTCCGGCCGGCAGGCGAGGGGGTACGCCAAGCTCCAGTGCATCACCGCCGACGGCCGGTACGTGGTCTTCCATTCCCTCGCCCCTAACCTGGTGCCTGATGACACGAACCGGAGCGGCGACGTCTTCCTGCACGATCGCCTCACGGGTGAAACGACGCGGGTCAGCGTCTCCAGCACCGGGCAAGAGGGCAACGGGCATTCGGGATCGTGCGGCATCAGCTCAGACGGCCGCTATGTGGTGTTCGCGTCGGCGGCGACCAACTTCTCGCCAGGGGACCTCGCGGGCCTGGGTTACGACGGCTGCGACGTGTTCGTGCATGACCGCAGGACCCACCAGACGACCTGCGCCAGCCTGTCCCGCTCTGGCGAGCACGTGCCGGGGCGCTCGCTTGGGCCGTCCATCACGCCGGATGGGCGGTACGTGGCATTCCGTTCGATGGCTGCTCTCGTACCGGAAGACACCAACGGGCGCCCGGACGTCTACGTTCGCGACCGGTCGTCAGGTGGGATCCGACTGGTGAGCGCGACCGGGGCGGGCATCTCCGGGAACGACGCGTCGCGCAGCTGGCCGCACTGCATGAGCGATGACGGCCGGTCCATGGTGTTCGCGTCAATGGCTGACGACCTGGTGTCCGGAGACATGAACAACTCACAGGATGTCTTCCTGCATGACTTCTGGACGGGCAAGACTCGATGTCTCAGTGTGACCAGGTCAGGGCAAGCGGCGAACGGGCGGTCGACAGACTGCGCCATGAGCCCGGACGGCCGGTTTGTGGTATACGCATCGGACGCCGACGATCTCGCAGGCGCCGAGCGGAGCACCGCGCCGGCCAGTGCCGCGGACCCGGCCTCGCCTGCCGGCGCCTTCCTGCCCCTGCTGGGCTACCTGAGGCTGCTCGCGCCGGCGCCGGCATGCCAGCCGGCTGCGGGCAGGCCGGTCGCCTGGCACCAGGCCCCCGCCGGCGGCCCGGGCGAAGCTGCGGACACGACGGGCACGCTGGAGGCAGGCTGCTGCGGCTGCGAGGGCGGGCCATCCGAGCAGGGAGCTCAGGCGCAACCGCGGCCCTTCTGGATCTACGTGTATGACCGGCTCGCGGGAACGACACAACTGGCCAGCTACGCCGCCGATGGGTCGCCGCCGGATGGTGACTGCTGGAACCCGACGATCGCCCGGCAGGGAGCGCTCGTGGCCTTTGCCTCGACGGCGACCAACCTCGCCCCCGGCGGGGACAGCAGCGGTTACGCGGACATCTTCATGGCGGCCGTCCCCTCGTTGAGGCCGCAGCTCTCGTGGGCCGGCACCCGGGGGTACGAGTCCGATGGGGTCGACCCCAACACAGGCCGCGCTGGCGACACTTTCAGTTTCAAGGTGAAGCTGACCGATCCAGACGGAGCGGAGCCAGGCCACGTTCGGCTGGTCCTGTTCCGGAACGGAGTTCGCTGGCGATCATGCTCGCCGCAGGCCGGGTCGGGATCGACGGCTGAGGGGAGAGTCTACTCGTTCACCAAGGCTCTGCCCGCGGGGGCCTACAGCTACCTTTTCCTCGCCAGTTGCGCGGACCTCAAGGCGATCGGGATCCCCCGGCGCCAGCAGTGGGGACCCATCGTGACCGGTGAGGAATCGGTTCTGCTATCGACTCTGGCAGCAACGCCGTCGCCCGAGGGCTCGCAGATAATCTTCACGATCTCGCGACCGGCTGAGGTGGCAGCGCGGGTGGTCAATGCCGCGGGGCGGACGATAGCCGTCATCTGTCGCGCCAAGGGCTGCTCTGCCGGGGCGCAGGCGCTCGTGTGGAACGGTCAGAGCAGCAACGGCCTCCGCGTGCCCGATGGGGTGTACCTCGTGGAGGTGTCAGCGAGGTCGGCTGACGGCTCGCAGGCGCGAGCGCTGACACCGATCAGGTTGACGGGCCGCTCGACCCGCCCCTGAGCGGCTTGGGGCGCCAGGCCCGGTCCCTCCCTACCGGCATTGGACCACGAGGACACCAAGGCACGGAGAACGGCAGAGGCCGAAGCAGAAGGGGCACGGCAGGAGGTCGGGCATGAAGGCGGGAGGGAGGACAACCGGCGGGCTGGTTGGGGCTGTGATGATGATCGGAGGCATGGCGCCGGCGCAAGGAGGATCGCCGCTGATGGAACAGGTTGCGGCGGGTGAGGGGAAGCCGCTGCCGGTGATCCTGAGCACGGACTGCGGCACCGAGATCGATGACCAGTGGGCGGTCATCTACCTGACGATGAGCCCCGAGTTCCGAGTGCTGGGCTTCGTCGGGAACCACGCGCGGAACGGTCTGACCGCGGCGCTGGCGCGGGATGCGGTGCTCGACGTGCTCGAGAACCGGCTGCAGATGCACGAACACCCGCCCGTGTTCGCCGGGTCGGACGGGCCACTCGCGGCGCCGGACAGGCCGAACGACAACGCGGGCGTGAGGTCCATCATCGAGCAGTCGAAGGCGTTCACGCCGACCGAGCGGCTGAACGTGCTCATCATCGGGTCGCACTCCGATGTGGGGTCGGCGATCTTGTCGGACCCCACGATCGTGCAACGGATTCGTGTGGTGATGATGGGCTTCCGGGATTGGCCGGCCGGGGGCGATGACTGGAACGTGCAGAACGACCCCGCGGCGGCCCGGGTCGTCTTCGAGTCCGGCGTGCCTCTCGTCGTGGGGTGTGGGGAAGTGGCGAAGAGGCACCTCAGTTTCACCACCGACGACGTGCGGGAGCTGATGAAGGGGGCGGGGCCGGTAGGGCACTGGCTGGCCGAATGCTTCGCCAACTTCGGCGGCCGGTTCGAGGTGAGGGGGCGCAGAATCTGGCCGATCTGGGATGTCATCACGTGCGCGCACCTCCTGGGCTACACCAGGAGCGCCGTCTACAGCCGGCCGGGGATACGGGAGGACCTCAGCTTCGATCATGCGCAGCCGAAGGGGGAGATGACGTGGGTCGAGTGGATCGATGAGGGGAGGCTGTGGAAGGACTACGTGGAGAAGCTGAAGGCGTGGGAGCGGCAGGGGACAGGCGACGGGAGCGGTTGAGGCCGCTCGTGCAAGGGCGTTGTCGGTCGGAGGACCGACCGGCCCGCGCGCCGGGGGGGCGGGCACGGGGTCAGCGGTTGAGGGACCAGATGGACCAGTTGAGGATGCAGGCGAAGGCGACCCAGGCGAGGTAGGGGAGGAGGAGGGCGCCGGCGAGAGGGCTCACTCGCCAGAAGGCGATGATGGTAGCGAGGATGGCAAGCCAGAGGGCGACGATGTCAGCGAGAGCCAAGCCCGGGTGGCGGAGGCCGAAGAAGAGGATCGACCACCCCGCATTCAGGATGAGCTGGGCCGCGAAGATGGCGAGGGGGAGTGCGGCGCCGGCGAGGCCGTGCCTGCGCCAGACGAGCCACGCGGCGACGGCCATCGTGAGATAGAGGACGGTCCAGACCGGTCCGAAGAGCCAGCTCGGCGGGTTGAAGGAGGGCTTGCGCAGCTCCGTGTACCACGTCGAGACGGAGCGGCTGGTGGCGACGGAGCCGATGGCGGCGACGCCGAGGACGATCAGGACGAAGAGGACGAGGACGGAGATGGAACGCAGGCTGCCCATGACGGGGCCTCCCGCCAGATGGAACACCGCGGTCCGGGCTGCCTACTTCGGCTCGCCGAAGGTGACCAGAAGCTCGCCCGGGAGGCGGAACTTGAGGATGAGGATGTGGGTCTCGGGACTGAAGCCCGCCTGACCGCCCGTGCAGCCCGCGAAGCTGTTGGTCAACCCCACGAGTTCGGCATCACCGTGCAGCGACGGGTCGAACCGGAGCTGGAAGGTGCGGTCGGTCCAGAACGTCGGCTCGGCATCGGGCGGGTCAGTCCGAACCGAGCGGGTGAAGTCGGCGACGAAGAGGTGCTTCCCCGAGTCTCTGTCTCTCCCCGCGTACACCAGGTTGATGTCGGGGTCTGCCTCGCACCAGCGGCGGACGCCGCAGCGATCGGCCTCCGCGCGCAGCCAGCCAAGCGCAGCGTGCTTCGTCAGGAAGGCGTCATCCGCGGGGTGAGGATAGAGGATCGCGCGGCCCTTCCCGACCGGGTGGGCGAGTCGGTTGATGTCGTCCTTCGGAATGAGCCCGCCGAGGCCCGGCGTGGGCCGAAGCGACCGGTCGGGCTCGACGGTGTAGGCCAGACAGCCCGGGCCGAAGCCGATGACTGTGCCACCGGACTCCACCCACCGGCGGATGGCGTCCAACGCCTTCCGAGAGGTCACGGTGGCCGAGCTGTTGGGGATCACGAGAAGCTTGCGGCCAGCGAGGGCATCGTCCTCGACCATCACGTCATCGACCACATCGGGAGAGCCGAGGGCCCGCCCCCACGAGGGGTAGCCCTTGTCAGGGAACCAGCCCTGGTTGGTGGAGTCATAGAGACGCACGGTGTCCCCGTTCGAGCGGTCAGGTCGGTACCACGACGTGACGTAGGAGTGGAAGAAGGCGGCGTCGCTCCTCACGTAGGTGCCGCGGTATCGGCGAAGCAAGGGCGCCAGGTTGACCCAGGCGCGGCCGAACCAGTGGTTGGCATCGAACAGCTCGCCCGCGTGGGCGAGGTGGGCGAGGTCTGCACCGCACGCGAGCACGTTGAGCGCCATGTTGTACTGGTGGAAGAGGTGGAGGTAGGGCGGGCCAACGTGTTCGAGCATCAGGTCCACACCGTACTGCGAGCAGGCAGCGCGGCTGTAGCGGCAAGAGAAGAGCGTCTGACTGTCGGTGTCGTTGAAGAAGGCCGGGCGCGTCCGGCCGAGGAGCTTCACGATCGGCCCGATGTTCCCGAGCGCGATCCCCTGGCTGAGGCCGACCTTGGGCCCGCCCATCATGACAGCGAGGGGCTTGTCCGTCTCCCGGCGGGCGGCGATGAGGCTGCGGCGAGTGACCTCCTCCAGCCACCAGTTGTACCAGTGCATGAAGTCGGACCAGCACGTGCGGAGATCGATGCCCTCGGGACCGGCCTGCGGCCCCTGGGGAGGGACGATGTCCTCCCACCTCGCGAGGGGCTGGCCCCACGCGCGGGAGAGTGGGGCGAGGTCATCACCGTACTCGCGACGCAACCAGTGGCGAAAGTTGGCCCTGGCGGGGCGACTGAAGACGGCGTACTGGCCGGCGGTCGAGGCGGAGTAGTGCACCTCGCCGTACATGCTGATCGGCGAGGAGAGCATGAAGGAGCTGACCCAGGGGGCGTCCTTCCGAGTGCGGACGCGGTCAGCGACGTACCGGCAGAAGCGATCGACGACCGCGGGGTGAAAGACGGCGCTCTCTACGCCCTCACCCGTGCGATGCCCCTGGGCGTCCTGGTCCATGTGCTCATCGGTCAGGCCGAGGCCGGCGAGGATCTCGGCGCCGGGCCGGCCAGGGCAGTGGTTGGAGATGATGCCGTCGAGGAAGGCCCGCTGCTGGGAAAGACGGTTCTCCCCGTTCGAGGCGAAGTCCAGGCCAATGAGCCGAGAGCGTGCCAGGCCCTCCGGGGTCAGGGGCGGGATGCCCCACTGGCCGAGGCGCGGGAGGCCCCTGACAGGCGGCAGGGCGCGGACCTGGTCGTCGAGCGGGCTCTCGGCAAACGAGGCGCCCTGGCCGTGAGTGTTGGAGGCCACGATGTCATCGACCCAGAGCGTCGCGGGACCGATCTCGCCCGAGGCGTCGATCTGGAGGGCGTGCAGGGAGGGCAGTCGGAGACGCTGGGCGGGGTTGCTCCCCTGGAGCTTCGTCAGGGGGATGACGACCTCGTGCCAGGCGGTGTCCCTGAGCGAGACGGGCACGCCCCAGAAGGCGGGCACATGCTCGTCGCTCCAGGCCTGGATGTCGATCTTCACCAGCTTGTCCTGGCCATCCCCCTTCATCCAGAGAGCGATCTCGTCCACGCCGGCGTCGGCCCAGACGTCGCCGGCGGACTCCAGTATGATGAAGGCGCCTGCCCAGCCCTGGCCCGGGTGGAAGGTGACCTCGAGGCAACCGCCACCTGAGTGCGCGCCAACCGAAGGGGCGATGGAGACCAGCGGGGTCTCCTGGGACTTGCCGGCGTGCTTGATCGCATCGTTGGTGACCCAACCGATGAGGCCACTCTCGAAGTCGGAGATGACGAAGGTCTTCTCGGTGGCGCTGACGAGGTGGGTAGCGAGGGCGAGGAGGAGGGTGGGCATGGGGGAGGTTTCGATGGAGGGGGGCGAGGGCACCTCCATCAGAGAGGGTGAGCAGGGAGGGAGGCGGACGGCAGTGAACCACAGAGACGCAGAGAACGGCCAAGGCCGGAGACAAGGAGACGGCGGAACGGCATGGGAGCAGAAGACGACCGCTGGAAGGCCATGGAGTTTGCTCATCCCGGTTACATCCCCATATCGGTGAGCCTGCTGCCGGCGACGTGGGTGAAGTACCGCGAGGCATTGGAGGACGTCGTGGCGCGGCACCCGATCATCTTCGGGGATATCAGCCAGGGCAGCCGGGACTTCGATGAGGTGGGCGGGACCTACCGGCAGGGGGAGCACATCGATGCGTGGGGGTGCGTGTGGAGCAACATCCGACACGGGTGCGAATCGATTGTGACGGGGCACCCGGTCCCGACGCGCGCGGACGTGCACAAACTGAAGGCGCCGCCGCCGGGGTCGGGGTTGGCGCACGGGTTCATGTGGCTAAGGCTCGCGGACCTGCGCGGCTTCGAGGAGCTGATGATCGACTTCGCCGAAGAGCCGCCGGAGCTGCAGATGCTCATCGACATCGTGCTCGAGTACAACCTCGGCGAGATCAAGCGGGCGCTAGAAGGCAAGCCGGCGATGATGCACTTCGGCGACGACCTCGGGATGCAGCACGGGCTTGCGATCGGCGAACACAAGTGGCGGGAGCACCTGAAGCCCTGCTATGCGAGGATGTACGGCCTCTGCCACGAGGCCGGGGCGAAGGTCTACATGCACACCGATGGGCACATCCTGCCGATCGTCAAGGACGTGATCGAGTGCGGGGTCAACGTGCTCAACCCGCAGATCCGGGCGAACGGGCTGGAGGGGCTGGTGAGGGAGTGCAAGGGGAAGGTGTGCGTGGACCTGGACCTCGACCGGCAGCTCTTCCCGTTCGCCACGCCGGAGCAGCTCGATGCCCACGTGCGCGAGGCCGCGGAGGCGCTCGGCTCACCGGAGGGCGGCCTGTGGCTGAGCGCCGAGTGCGGGCCAGATGTGCCGCTCGAGAACATCGAAGCGATCTGTGCGGCGCTGGAGAGGTACAGGACATACTGGAGGGAACGGCGGTGACTCGCCCGCACGGGCTCGTAGAAGCTCGTCACAGCACGTCTTCGAGCAGATGAGTAGGTCCCCGGACTTGCGTCTGCAGAGGCCCGCACCCAGCACAGCCACCAGGGGATCACAGACTACTCCGGATGGGGGCCGGCGGACGCCGAGTCCGGCGCTGGACCGCCCGGCTGCTCCCCCTCCGCGGCAGCAAGGAGCCGCCCCATCATCTCGGCCGCGGCGTTGAGACTCAGAGCCGCATCGCGCAGCGCCCCTCCGTTCACGGCGTCCCGGCACGACCGGACCAGTTCCTGAACCTCCGGCATCTCAACGCCGTCCTGGATCAGCCGCACATACGGCCAGTACAGCAGCCGAAGCCGAAGCCGGACCCGCTCCTCCAGCGCCTCCCGGTCTCGGGGAGCAGTCGGCTCCTCCGAGGGCACCGCGATCGGTGCGAACACATTGGGGGTCAGCGGACCCGTTGCGGCCTCGTTGCCAGTTGCGGCGGTCGAGCCGTCCCACGTGCCCGGCGCAGCGGGGCCACGGGGCGACGGAGCCCCTGGGCGGACAGCGGCCGATCCACGCCCGCGCGGCCCGGGCCCCGCGGCGCCCTCGAAGGCCCTCGGCCCGCCGAACTGCCCCCGACGGGCTCCTGCGAAGGCCCCTTGGCCGCCCGGCGGCGGTCCGCCTCTGAGCTCGTTAGCCAGTCCGCGCCAGTCCGTGCTGACCTTGGTGAGCTTCTGCGCCCCGCTGTGGAGGATCTCTTTCACCTGGTCCTGGTTCTTCTCTCGGAGGGCGACCGACGCGTTCTCCAGGTCTTCCGCCGCGCTCGCCAGGAGCCCCAGGCCGCGCTGGAGCTGGTCGAGCACACCATACGCCAGGTTGACTGGTGTGCCTGGCATCGGCGGCGCGCCGGCTGCCGACTCGGCGTCGGGGCCGCCCGGCCCCCCGAAGCGGCCTCCCGGCCACATGCCGGGGGCCGCGCCTGCGGGGAAGCCCTGAGGTGGGCCAGCCGGCGCCGGCCCTGGGCCCGCCCACGGGCCGAAGGCCGGTCCCATCGGGCCGGAGGCGCTCATGCCACCAGGAGGCCCGCCTGCCGCGCGATCACCTTGCTGCCTGGCCCCCATTCGAGGCCGTCCGGGCTGGCCCGCGCCGCCGCCCATAGGCCAAGGCCCCCGGTTCATGGAGCCGCCGGCCCCTGCTCTGCCTCTCCCGGCCGGCCCGGAGGCGCCAGCTTGCCTGCCCCCCGGCGCGCCGCCCGGGAACGGCATCCCTGATGAGTTCGGACCCCCTCCCCCGGGCCCCGCGAAGCCCTGGCCGGGGAAGCCCTGTCCGCCCCAGGCGCCCCCCGGGGCCCCGCCGGCACCTCCGAAGCCGCCCGCGCCAGGACCCTTGCCGCGGCTCTGGTCGCCGGGCAGGCCGCTCTGAGGCTGGCTCTCACCCGCACCTGGCCAGTCCGCTGGCCCGCCGCCAAAGCCGGGGCTACCTCGGCTTGCCACGTTGACCGAGCCCTGGCGGCCCATGTAGAGCCCCCCGGCGACCCCGCTCACGACGAGCAGCGCAGCAGCGAGGACGGCGATGGCCACAACTGCGGAAGTCTTCACGGAGCTCTCCTCCCTGCTTGTGGGCAACGTGGTCTAGACGGCCCGGGCCGAACCACAGCATGGCGCCCAGAGGCCTCTGGCCTGGGGTCCATAGGGCATGAGACGCTCCAGCCCTGCTGGATTTCGCCGTGCCCTTCGGCGGCCCCTCTGAGGTCTCCGAGGGGCCGCCGAGGCGCGGGAGGGCCGCTCAGTTCTCCCTCTACTGCTCCGGCGGTGCCGGCCGCTCCCAATACGTGGCCTCGCCCAGTACCTTGAGCGTCTTGGCCTCGAAGGCCATCAGCTTCCCGTCACAGGCGACGTAGACAACCCCATCACTGATCACGACTACAGGCGTGGGCGCCGGCGGCCAGCCCGGGCCCATCATCATGCCCGGGAAGCCCCCTCCCGGACCGCCGCCTCCCGGGGGGGCGCCCCCCGGCCTTGGCTGGGCCAGCACCTGCAGTGCCGTGATCACGATCAGTACCAGCGCGATCCCCATCACCGTCTTGGCCAGCGTGCTCTTCATCGTGGTCTCTCCTGTCCCGTAGGATACCTCAGGTCACACCAGGTGGCACCAACTGCCGCGATCGTAGCCGAGGCACATGACGGGACCCCCGTCCCGTCGATGAGAGAACTGCCATCCCCGCTCCCTGCCCCGCGCGGTCCTATCGGCTATGGCCACCACGTGGCCGCGCTAGGGCACGGCGGGGTTGAACCAGGCGGCGTCGTCGGCTTCGATGGTGCTCAACTTCATGGCTTTAGCGTGGCCGTCCACGAATCCGGCATTGAGCATGTCGTTGTGTCGGGGCGCGAGCCCATGCCAGCAGCCTGACACTCGCGCATCGCGCACTGCGAAGTCGGGACCAATGCGGTTGTCCCCGATGGAGTCGGCGATCATCAGCGTGCCCACCGTGTCCTCTTGCTGCCCCAGAATCTCCCAGGACAGGTAGTAGCAGTTCTGCCCGTAGCATAGCGGGTACGTGCCTTGCACGTAGTAGTGCCCCCACATGCTTGTGTTCGCCTGGGAGGCCGAGGGGCACCGGAAGATCTGCCCGTTCCTGCAGTAAGGGAGGAGCATGTCGGGCCACGCCTCCGCGGGGTTGGCGTCCCCGCCGTGTCCGGGGCAGCACTCGTCGTAGTCTTGGGCGTACATCATGGTGGCCGTACCGATCTGCCGAATGTTGCTGAGGCACGACGTCTGTCGGGCTTTCTCCCGTGCTCGAGCGAACACCGGGAACAGGATGGCGGCCAGGATCG
>Ga0315280_10010225_pt1 | contig 11821 bp, 10 predicted proteins | sample YL17G06_40_MG_FD_203697 | JGI IMG/M metagenome (GOLD analysis project Ga0315280, IMG submission 203697) | Sediment microbial communities from Yellowstone Lake, YNP, Wyoming, USA - YL17G06_40 | ecosystem: Environmental > Aquatic > Freshwater > Lake > Sediment | place: USA: Wyoming | collected... | reverse complement strand
TGGTGCGCGGTTTCCAGGACCGGCTCTCGCAAGGGATTCAACGGGCGCTGGGCGTCTCGTTCTCCGGCGCGGAGTTCGAGGTCGCCGTCATGCCGCCGCGCCGGCCCGCCACGGGCATCGACCGGGTCTTCGACACGCCGTTTGAACTGCTCTGGTTCCTCATCCCGATGTGGCTGGTGCGGCCGCTGGTGAATCGCCACTTCCTCCGCATGCTGCCGTGGGAGGTGCAGAAGAACCTGTGCCGGCTGGCTGCCCAGTGGACGGCGGCCATCGGTCGATGCGTGGACGACGTGGCGCGAGAGGCGCAGGAGTTCATCCAACGGGAACTGGCGACGGTTGAGGACTTGCTGGAGAAGGCGCCCGACCGGCGTGCCGCGGCCGAGAAGGCGCTGGCCGAGATCGAGGCCCTGGAAGCACCGATTAAGGCGAACTTGCGAGATTAGGCCACGGACCGCTCCGCGTGCGGCGCGTGGCAAACGGTATCGGAAACAGGAACCCGGAAAAGGAGATGGCGATGAAGCCTGATATCAGCAACATCCGCGCGATGGAAATTCTGGACTCAAGAGGCAACCCGACGCTTCGGGTACACGTGACCCTTACGAGCGGCATCGAGGCGTCGGCCTCGGTGCCCTCAGGCGCATCGACGGGCGAGAACGAGGCCGTTGAACTGCGCGACGGCGACAAGAAACGCTACGGCGGCAAGGGGGTGCTGAAGGCCGTCGGCAACGTGAACAGGATCATCGGCCCCGGCCTGGAGGACGCGGACCTGTTCCGTCAGGCGGAGATCGACCGCATGATGATCGACCTGGACGGCACGCCCAACAAGGCGAAACTCGGCGCGAACGCCATCCTGGGCGTGTCGATGGCGGTGGCCCGCGCCGCGGCGATGGCCGCCGGGCTGCCCCTCTATGCCTACCTGGGCGGGCCGGGGGCCACGCGCCTGCCCGTGCCGATGATGAACATCCTGAACGGCGGCAAGCATGCCGACAACAGCGTGGACTTCCAGGAGTTCATGGTCATGCCGGTGGGCGCCCCGACCTTTGCCGAGGCGCTGCGCTACGGGGCGGAGACGTTTCATGCCCTCAAGAAGATACTTGCCAAGAAGGGTTACGCCACCAGCGTGGGCGACGAGGGCGGCTTCGCCCCCAACCTCAAGAGCAACGAGGAGGCATGCGAGGTCATCGTCGAAGCCATCAAGGCTGCCGGCTACAAGCCCGGCAAGGACGTGGCCATCGCGCTGGACCCGGCCGCCAGTTCTTTCTACGAGGACGGCACGTACAACCTCGCCAAGTCCGGGCAGGGCAAGAAGACCAGCGCCGAGATGACAGAGTTGTACGGGCAATGGATCGGCAAGTTTCCGATTGTCTCTATCGAGGACGGCCTGGCGGAGAACGACTGGGAAGGGTTCAAGGCTCACACGGCTGCGCTGGGCGACAAGGTCCAGATCGTCGGCGACGACATCTACGTGACCAACACCCGGTTCATCCTCCGCGGCATCCAGGAGAAGTCCACCAACGCCGTGCTGATCAAACTGAACCAGATAGGCACGGTGACGGAGACTATCGAGGCCATCGAGTTGTGCCGCAAGGCGGGATGGGGGTTCGTCATTTCGCATCGGTCAGGCGAGACCGAGGACGCCTTCATGGCCGACTTCGCGGTGGCGATGGGCGGCGGGCAGATCAAGACCGGCTCGGCTTGCCGGAGCGAGCGAATCGCCAAGTACAACCGTCTGCTGGAGATCGAGCAGGAACTGGGAAAACAGGCGCGTTTCGGACGTTAAGGCGGAGGCAAGACATGACAGGAGCCGGCATCCATTCTCCTGACATCGGCCATCGGGCGCCGCCGCGCCCGCCGCCTGGCCCGCCGGGCATGGGATCGGCTCAATTCCAGAGCATCCTGTTTCCGGGCCTCCAAGCCCCCGCCGGGCAGGAACCGGGCGAAGGGCCGGACTTCTTCCACGACCTGAATCTCGATCAGATCGTGGAAGCGGTCACGACCGGATGGCAAGAGTACAATCTGGCGCCCTGGTTCCACGCACCCCTTCATGATCTCGATGCGATTGCCTATCGCCAGGAAGTCATGCGGGATCTGGAGGACGCCGCCCTGATGCAGGCGGTCAAGTCGTTCTCCCAACGGATGCACGCGATGCGCGTGCGTCTGCCTCAAGCACAGCAGCACTACTACAGGTACCACAGGGAGCGGCTGTTCCTGGGCGCAGTGGAAATCTATTGCGAGGCCGTCGAGGGCCTCGCGCAGAACCTCGCCGCCTTCGCCTTGACATCGCGCGGCCTGCGCGCCTTCCGCGAATATCTGGCGGCGTATGTCGCATCGGACTCCTTCCGAACGCTCGTGACGGAAACGGCGGCGCTGAAGTCGGATCTGTCCGCCGTCAGGTACTGCCTGCTCATCGACGGCGGCCGCGTCACGGTGCGCCCTTACGACGCGGAAAGCGACTACAGCGTCGCCGTCGAAGAGACGTTCGAGAGGTTCAGGGAGGGCGCGGTCAAGGACTACCGGACCCAGGATGTGTACGAGTGTGGCATGAATCACATCCAGGCACAGGTGTTGGAGCGGGTCGCACGTCTGCATCCGGAGACGTTCCTCGCCTTGGAGACGTTTTGCGCGGCCCACGCGAACTACCTGGACGAAACAATCGCGCGGTTTGACCGCGAGGCGCCGTTCTACGTCGCCTATCTCGCGCATGTTGAGAAGTTCCGGCGCGCCGGCCTGCGTTTCTGCTACCCGCAGCTTTCCGATCAATGCAAAGAAATCAGCAGCCGCGAATCCTTCGATCTCGCCCTGGCGGGCAAACTTGTGAACGACGGGAAGACCGTCGTGACCAACGACTTCTTTCTGCGAGGCCCGGAGCGCATTTTCGTCGTCTCCGGCCCGAATCAGGGCGGCAAGACGACGTTTGCCCGCACGTTCGGCCAGTTGCATTATCTGGCCAGTCTGGGCTGTCCGGTCCCGGGCGCGGAAGCACGGCTCTTTCTCTTCGACCGTCTCTTCACGCTATTCGAGAGGCAAGAGGACATCGAGACGCTCCGCGGAAAGCTGGCGGAGGATCTGGTCCGGCTCCGCCGGATACTCGATCAGGCGACGCCCAGCAGCCTCATCGTCACGAACGAGATCTTCTCGTCCACGACGCTCAAAGATGCGGTCTATCTGAGCAAGAAGATCATGACAAGGGTTTCGGCGTTGGACCTGCTCGGCGTCTGGGTCACCTTTCTGGATGAATTGGCGTCGTTCAACGAGAAAACGGTCAGCATCGTCAGCAGGGTCGATCCGGACAATCCTGCGACTCGAACCTACAAATTGGAGCGAAGGCCGGCCGACGGGCTTGCCTACGCCCTCTCAATCGCGGAGAAGCACCGCGTGACCGGCGACTGGTTGAAGAAGCGGATCAAGGCATGAAAGCGCTCTTGATGCATCGGGACCGCGATTTCACTCTGGGGCAGGAGTTGCCCTACAACGAATCCGCGCTGACCGAGGACCTGGAGTTGGACACGTTGGTGGGCGCGATGGCGGGCGACGACAGGTTCCTGTTCGACGTCGCGCGTCAGGCGCTTTTCTCGGGCCTGCGGAACGACGTGGATATAGTCCTGTACCGGCAGGCGATCCTGAAGGACTGCCTGAAGAACGGGGCGGCGGTCCGGGACCTCTACAACCTCGCCACCGAGGCGCTCGAGAAGAGAAGGAAAGAATGGCTTGGCGTTTTCAGCCACTACCCGGCCGGCATCCTTGGCGACGCGATCAAATTGCTTCAGATGTTCATGGGCATGCTCGGGAGGCTGAGGGAAATCGCCCGAAGGCAGGCCGGCCGATTCGAATCGGAGGGCTTGACGGCCCTTGGGGCGATGATCGAAAGGGAACTGAGCGACGAGTACTTCGCCCGGGTCCACAGCCACCTGGCGGAGTTGAAGTTCCGCAAGGGCATCTTGCTGAGCGCTGAACTGGGGAAACGCAACGAAGGCGTCAACTATGTGCTGCGCCTGGCGCAGAAGAAACGGCCGAACTGGCTCAGGCGGCTCTTGGGCGAGAGGCCGCCGGGCTACACGTTCCGCCTCCATGAACGCGACGAGGCCGGCGCAAGAATCCTGGGGGGGATGCAGGACCGCGCGATCAATGGGGTGGCCAACGCGCTCGCCCAATCTGCCGACCATGTCCGCGGTTTCTTTGAGATGCTGCGGACGGAACTGGCCTTCTATGTCGGCTGCCTGAATCTGCACGAGCGACTCGCGTCCAAGGGAGAACCGATGTGCTTTCCCCGCCCCCTTCCCGCGGGCCGGCGCCGGCGCCGTTTCCGTGGGCTGTACGACCCGTGTCTTTCGCTTCTGATGGAGCGGTCCGTGGTGGGCAACACCGTTGAAGCCGACGGAAAGGACCTCGTGATCATCACCGGCGCCAACCAGGGCGGAAAGTCGGTCTTTCTGCGCAGCGTCGGCCTGGCGCAGATGATGATGCAAAGCGGGATGTTCGTTGCGGCCAAGTCCTTCGAGGCCGAGTTGTGCATGGGCTTGTTCACGCACTTCAAGCGGGAAGAAGACGCGACGATGAAGCACGGCAAACTCGACGAGGAACTGGCCCGAATGAGCGACATGGCCGGCCATCTCGCGCCGAACGCGCTGGTGCTCTTCAATGAATCGTTCGCCGCCACGAACGAGCGCGAAGGATCGGAAATCGCGAGACAGATCGTTTGCGCCCTGCTGGAAAGGGGCGTCACGGTCTGCTTCGTCACACACCACTATGATTTCGCCCATAGCCTTTTTGAGAGGAAGGCCGGACAGGCCGTCTTCCTGCGCGCCGAAAGGCGCGACGACGGAACGCGAACCTTCAGGCTGGTCGAAGGCGAACCGTTGGAAACCAGTTACGGCGAAGACTTGTATCGCCAGATATTTCCGGTCGAAACAGCCAACTGAACGTGGGATGTCCACATGAACGGGGCTTGCCACATGGAGGAGAACGTGCCGGTGGTGATCGAGATCGTGGATCGGCCGGAGCGAATCGCGGAGTTCCTCCCCGAACTGGAAGGCATGATTGGCGAAGGCCTGGCGACCGTGGAGCCGGTTCGCGCCGTCTTCTACCGGTATCCCCCCAAGCGGCGGGCGGCGAAAACAAGAAATAGCAATCTCGCAGATCTCGGGTTGCACGCCTGTACAAAGGAGGCAGACGATGGCGTACAGAAAGATTCTCCTGGGACTGGACGGTTCCAAGGGCTCCTTCAAGGCGCTGGAGGAGGCCGTGGCATTGGCCAAGGAGTTCGGCGCGGAACTGCACACCATCTCGGTGGAGGAAGTTCCTCAGTACGGGGGAACCGTGGGCGAGGTTGTGGAAGCGAAGGACCTTGCCGACCACAAGTTCCATGACGCGATTGTGCAGGCCCGAGCGATGGCCCATCGCGAGGGGATTGAGATTCAGGTGCACGTTATCGTCGGCCACGAGGTCAAGACGATCCTGGAGTTCATCAAGGCGCGCGGCTTCGACCTCTTGGTCATTGGCTTCATGGGCCACTCGGCCCTGTACGACCGCGTCATGGGCAGCACGTGCCACAGCCTGGTGCGCCTGGCGCCGTGCACCGTCCTGGTCGTGAAGTGACACGGGCGCCGAGAATGGGTCCGAAACCGACCAACGTGAAGTTTCCGACTTTGAGCGAGAACCATAGGCGCGCCATCGGAACGGTGGCATTCATGCTGGACCAGATGCTCTGCGACTTCGAGGCCTACGCCAAGGGCCGCGAGTTTCACGGGTTGCTCTACCACGAACGGAACCGGCTCTCGCCGCGGGAGCGCCAGGCGATCTTGGATGAGGCCGGCCGCATCCGGGCCGTCTTGAAGGAACTTCAGGAATCGCTCGGTCTTGCGCCCAGGGTGGAGGACGTTTCGCGCGAGATCTGGGGCCGCGGTTCGATGTTCTGGGAAAACCTCGTCGAGACGGAAACCAAGTACCTGCGGCGGTACGGCGTGACGCCGCCGGGTTTGGCGGACTACCTGGATCCGAAGATCGAGACGCTCATCGAACATATGGAGACCATCACACGGATTGCCGGCGGCAAGGCGTCGGGGCGCAGGCCTGACCCGGAAGAGCCGCAAACCAAACCGTAACGGGGACTCTAGATGCCCCGCAAGAGAGATACGCGGGACCGGAACGAACGGGTCGAGGACATTCTGCGTCCCGCCCCCTATCTTGGCTACGACCGCGACATGCTGGCGCGGCACCTGATGGCCTGCGGGGCGCTGCGCATCGCTGAGTCGCAGTTCCGCCGGGCCGTCTGGCTGAACCCGTTTGAGGCGAAGTTCAAACAGCACCTTGCCCTGTGTCTTCACGCGGAGGAGCAGTACGCCGAGGCCAGGGACTGGATCACAAAGTCCCTGGAACAGGAACCCGATAACGCGGAGAGCCGGCGCATCTTGAAGATGATCGAAGAGGGCCTCCGCCGCACAGCGGCGGGTCAGGCCACCAGTCCCGAAAGTTGACACATGGCCCCTACAGACTTGACAACCATTCTGGGCGCCGAGGTCGCCCCCGACGCCACGGCGCTCAAGCGATACACGAAGGCCAAGCAGGCCGTAGCGCGCGAAGTCCGCAGCCTGAAGCGGCTCCTCGCCGAGGGCGGCAGCGGGCAAGCCGCCGATGCCTGCCAGGACCTCATCGTGCGTCTCGCGGAAGACCGATTCACGCTGGCCGTGGTGGGCCAGTTCAAGCGCGGCAAGAGTTCGCTGATGAACGCGGTGATCGGCCGCGACCTTCTGCCTACGGGGGCGCTGCCGCTGACGTCGGCCATCACGGTCCTGCGCTATGGTCCCCAGGAGCGGCTTGTTGTTCACCGGGAGGGCTTTACCCTTCCGGAGGAAGCGCCCGTGTGGCGGCTGGCCGAGTACGTTACCGAGAAGGGAAACCCGGCCAACCGAAAAAAGGTCAAAGAGGCCTGCCTGGAACTGCCGCTGGCCTTCCTGCGGCGCGGCCTGGAGTTCGTGGACACGCCCGGCGTGGGGTCTGCCATCGAGGCCAATACGGCCACCACCTACACCTTCCTGCCCCACTGCGACGCCGTGCTTTTCGTCACCAGTGTTGATACGCCCCTGACAAAGATAGAGATCGACTTTCTGTGCCGAATCCGAGAGCACGTCCGCAAGGTCTTCTTCATCGTGAACAAGACAGACCTTTTGGCCGAGGCCGAACGCGAGGAAGTTCTTCACTTTGTCGCCGAGACGCTGAAAACCCATATGGGCGGGGAACCCATCCGGGTGCTCCCGCTTTCATGTCGGCTGGGGTTGGCGGCGAAAATGGCCGGCGATGCCGACGGCTATGCCGCAAGCGGCCTCAAGGCGCTGGAGGAGACGCTGGCCGCGTTCCTTTCCCGCGAGAAGGCCGCAACATTCCTTGCGTCGGTCGTCGACAAGGCGCTGCGGCTCTTGGCCGAAGGGGCTGGCAGCACGGAGAAGGGGCGGGTGATTGGGGAGCGGCTGGCTCGCCTTCGAGCGAGGGTGACCGATGACACGCCCCCGGAAGTCGAGCCCGCCGCGCCGCCCGCGAGCACCGCCCCGGTCCCACTGCCGCCCGAACCCGTGCCGGCGGCGATCCAGGAAGCCGACCTTGTGCAAGACCTCCAGTCGCGCGGATGCCCCGTGTGCCAGTTCATGAGCAAGGCGGCCGTGGATTTCTACGCCCGCTGGCAGTACGCACTTTCGTCGGACGAGGCCGCGCAGGCCGCCTTTGCCGCCGAGTCGGGTTTCTGCCCGCTTCATGCGTGGCAACTGTTCGCCCTGTCGTCGCCGCAAGGAATCTCGCAGGGGTATCCGAAACTCGTGGAGCGCCTGGCGCGGGAGATCGCGCAACTGGCCGCCGCCCCGGCAGTGGCGCCGCGGTTGCCGCGTGTCCCGGATTCCGGCAACTGCCGCGTGTGCGGACTCCTGCGGACGGTGGAAAAGGCCCACATTCAGCGCCTGGCCGGCTTTGTGCAGACCGCCGAAGGTCGCAGGGCCTATGCACAGTCGCAGGGTGTGTGCCTGCGGCACCTGGGGCTGCTTGTGGAGGCTGTGGCCTCGGAAGACGTGGTCCGGTTCCTCCTGGCGGAAGCGGCTAGGCATTTTGAGGAAGTGGCCGAGGACATGCAGAACTTCGCCATGAAGCGAGAGGCCCTCCGCCGCACGCTCCATAACCGCGACGAAGAGGACGCTTACGTGCGCGCGGTCATCCACGTCGTCGGCGAGAGCCGCGTATGCGTCCCGTGGAAACAGGACGCCCCCGTATGACGCCCACGACCGCCGGGTTCGACCATGAAGCGTAAGCCCGAAAAACATCTGCCCTGCTTCACGGTGCCGGAGGCCTTCCAGAAGGCCAGGGGCCGCGCGATGTGCGAACTGGAGGCCGATGCCACACCTGAAATCCATCTTGACGCCCTGCCTGCGCGGCGCTATATTTGTATCTGAGAAGTGGGGATGGAGTCCCCCTGAACCGCCAGAGTGGCTAATGACTCCTACTGCGTGAATCATGCGGTAGGAGTCGCACTGTTTACAGGTCGGCCCACAGGACCTTCTGGAAAGGTTGGGAGACGCCATGAACGAGCAGGTTCCCCCGCAAACAGCAGCGGCGCAAACACCCCCTGGGCACTGGCTCAATCGGAACGTCTTCGCGTTCGGATTGACCAGTTTCCTGAGCGACTTCTGCCACGAAATGGCCACGGCAGTGCTGCCGCAGTTCATGCAGGCAATCGGTGCGTCCGTGGCCGCGCTGGGTTTCATCGAGGGCGTCTCGGACGCGACATCCAGCTTCATCAAGCTCGTCGCGGGATTCCACAGCGACCGGATCGGCCATCGTAAGGGCTGGTCCGTCATCGGCTATGCCTTGACAACGATTGGCATAGCCGTCATCACCTTCGCGTTTGCCTGGCCGCTGATTCTGCTTGCCAGGGTAGTGGGGTGGTTGGGCCGAGGCATTCGCGGGCCGTTGCGAGACGCGATGCTCGCCGAATCGGTCGAACCGCAGGATCGCGGCAAGGCGTTCGGTTTCCACCGGGCCGGCGACACGGCCGGGGCGGTCGTCGGGCCCCTGGCGGCCTTCGCATTGCTAAGCCTGGCCGCCGCACACCCGGCCATCGCCAACGCAGTCATCGGGTGGATACCTGGGCTGTCTGGCACGAACGGCTGGCCATTCCGCGTGATCTTCCTTTTGAGCCTTGTTCCGGGCTTGCTATCCGTAATGACGATGGCCTTCATGGTCCGTGAGAAACGGCGTGCACCAAACTATGAGATGCGGTTCTGGGGCACAATCCGATCCATGCCCAAAGACTACCGCTCCTTTTTGCTCGCCGTGGGCCTGTTCGGCATGGCGGATTTCGCGCCGACCCTGATGATTCTACGGGCGACGACCGTTCTTGAACCCGAGTTAGGGCTGTTGGAAGCCGCCAAGATGGCGGCGCTGCTCTATACGCTTCGCAATGTCGTTTATGCGCTGGCATCGTTCCCCATCGGGGCACTCAGCGACCGGTTCTCCAGGACGCGCTACCTAGCGGTTGGCTACGGCGTGGCCGTGGTCACGTTTCTGGGATTCGCTTTTGTCGTACCATCGGTGTGGTGGTTCGCGATCTTCTTCAGCCTGGCGGGTGTTTTCATCGCCTGGGAAGACACGATGGAGGGCGTCGCGGTCCGCGATTACGTCGCCAGCGAGATCGCCGGCACGGCCTACGGGGCGCTGGGCGTGGTCAACGGCATCGGCGACTTCGTCTCCAGCATCATCGTCGGCGTCGTGTGGGCCGCCATAAGCCCCACGCTGGGCTTCTGCTACGCCGCCGTGGTCGGCCTGTCAGGCACGGTCCTGATGGCCGCCCTCGGCAGCCGCCACGCCCCGCGCCGGGCAGGATAAAGCCGGGAACCTGTGGCCTTCTTCATTGGTCGGTTGGTGCTCATCTGGGCGACGCCGAAAAAAGGGCGGCTTGTGTGGTGAGGCATTCAGACGGATGGGAACCTGCGGCTGCAAATTGTCGAGGCGTCACGAACGGCGGCCGAGAGCATCGACGTCTCGGTTGACAGGTACTTGGAGGCGGCTTAAAGTAACGTCAGGTCCGCCAGGAAGGCGGGGCGAATTGGGCTTCGGGAACAGGGTCGCGCCGAACCTCAATTTTCACCCGCTTCCGAAACGCGACCCCGGTGGTGGGCCACCCGTTGGGGATATCCTGGCAACACACTGATAAGGAGCCGAAACGATGAGCCGCCGATCTGCGAATGTTCTGACGAGGCGCGACTTCATGCACTGTGCAGGGCTGGCCGCTGCCGGAGGTTGGGCTCTGGGCACGGCGCCGGCCTTGGCCGACGGCACTGCCAATTCATCCTCGCGCAGGCCGAATATCGTTTTCATCCTTGCCGATGACCTCGGCTATGGCGACGTAGGCTGCTATGGCCAGAAAAAGATCCGAACGCCGACTATCGACGCCCTGGCTGTCGAAGGCACACGGTTCACCCAGTTCTATGCGGGCTCGACAGTCTGCGCCCCGTCGCGCTGCACCCTTATGACCGGTTACCACACCGGTCATTGCCATGTCCGCGGCAACGTGCTGATACCGCTACGGGCCGAAGACGCCACGGCGGCGGAAATCCTGAAGCAGGCGGGCTACGCAACAGGGATCATCGGCAAGTGGGGCCTCGGCGAACCCGATACGACGGGTATCCCGAACAGAAAAGGCTTTGACTACTTCTTCGGCTACTTGGGCCACGTCCACGCGCACAATTCGTACCCCGACTACCTCTGGAGAAACGAAGAGAAGGTCCCGCTGCCAAACGTGGTCGAGAACGGCGTGGCGAGCAAATGCGAGGTCTACTCGAACGACCTTTTCACCAAGGAAGCCCTCGAATTCGTCGAACGGAGCAAGGCCAAGCCATTCTTCCTGTATCTCGCCTACACCGTTCCCCATGCCAACAATGAACGGGGTTGGCGTGCTGGCAAGGACAAGGCGGCCGACCAGGCTTCGGCCCCACGCGACGCCCTCAGCCGCGTGACAGGCAACGGATTGGAGGTGCCCAGTGACGAGCCCTACACGAATGAACCCTGGCCGCAGGTCGAGAAGAACTATGCCGCAATGATCACACGCATGGACCGCGACATCGGCCAGTTGGTGGCTCGGCTGAAGAGCCTTGGCGTCGCTGACAATACCATCATCTTCTTCACGAGCGACAACGGGCCGCACAAGGAAGGCGGACACGACCCAACGTTCTTTCAGAGTTCCGGTTCGTTCCGTGGCATCAAACGAGACCTCACCGAAGGCGGTATTCGCGTGCCGATGATCGTCCGCTGGCCTGGCCAGGTGAAAGCCGGCGGTGTGAGCGATCAGGTGTGGGCTTTCTGGGACTTCATGCCCACAGCGGCCCAGATTGGCGGCGTCGAATCGCCCCAAGGCATCGACGGCATCTCCATGCTGCCCGCGCTGCTGGGCCAGGCCCAGAAGGACCATGACTACCTGTATTGGGAATTCTTCGAGGGCGGCTTCAGGCAGGCTGTGCGCATGGGAGATTGGAAGGCGATTCGCAAGGGCCTCCAAGGAGAGATCGAACTCTACCGTCTTAGCGACGACCCCGGTGAAACCAGGGATGTCGCAAGCACAAATCCGGCTGTCATCTCGAAGGCCGCCGAGGTCTTGCTCAAGGCCCGAACTGATTCGCCGGAATTCCCGGTCGAGAGGCAGCAGAAGAAAAGACCGACGGGATAGACGGTCTCTCCAGGTTGGGACGGTGGTGAATCGCGTCGTACTGCGTCAGTCATAGGGGGGTGGCATGGTCACGCGCCGTTGCGTGACCATGTCGCAGTGACGCGCCAGGCGTCTTTCGGGGCA
>Ga0315280_10010224_pt1 | contig 11821 bp, 7 predicted proteins | sample YL17G06_40_MG_FD_203697 | JGI IMG/M metagenome (GOLD analysis project Ga0315280, IMG submission 203697) | Sediment microbial communities from Yellowstone Lake, YNP, Wyoming, USA - YL17G06_40 | ecosystem: Environmental > Aquatic > Freshwater > Lake > Sediment | place: USA: Wyoming | collected... | reverse complement strand
CTGATCATCACGGACACCGCGGGAAACATCCAGCGGGCGCTCTCGATCATCTCGGATACCGAAGCTCAGCTCTCGGGCGGGCTGCGGGTCTTCTCGCTGCGCTACTATGACGCGGAAGACATGTCCGACTTGGTGAACACGCTCATCATCGGCCGTGGCGGCGCGATGGCAGCCGCCGGCCGGCGGCTCCCGTTCGAACGGCGGGTCACCGGCGCGCGCGGCGTGCCGGCTCAGCCGGTCCGGCCCGGCGTCCAGCCTGGGGTACCCACCTCCACGGGCCCCGAATACTGCTACCCGGACACTCGCACCAACTCCATCATCATCCTCGCGACGCCGGTACACCTCCAGCAGACTCAGCAGTTGGTGGAGCAGCTCGACCGACCGATCAGCCTACGCGACTCGTTCTTTGTCTATCCCGTGCAGAACCTGGTTGCCTCTGATCTGGCACAGAAGATCGGGCCGCTCATCAGCGCCCAGGTGCTGGTAGCTCCTGCCGGCGGCGCCGCCGGCGGAGCGGGCGCCACCGCGGCAGGCGGTGCGCTCGCCGGCAGGGCCAGGACTGGCGCCGGAACGACCGGGTCTCTCGGCATCCAGGGGTACACTGCCCCCAACGTCGGCCGGCTGCGCACCAGCAGTGTTGCGCCCGGCCGCGGGGAGCGGACAGACAGGGCGGCGGGGACGGTCGAGATCGAGCCGCTTGCCGGCTCCGCGACCCGGCATGCCGCCCCGGATCCGATCGCCATCGCGCAGATCCCCGAAGGTCTTGCTCCCGTTCCGATTCAGCCGCAGCCGGCAGCCCCGCCCGGTGAGATGGCTGCCGGCATTGCAGCGCCCGAGTTTGCCCCCTCGGTTCCGGGGCCCGGGGTCCGGCAGCCGATCATGACCGCGGACGATAACACCAACACGCTGCTGATCTCGGCCTCGCCGGAGCAGCTCGATCTCGTGCGCCAGTTGCTCGACCAGCTCGATGTCGCTCCCCCGCAGGTTCACATCCGGGCGATCATCGCCGAGGTCACGCTGACTCGCAACACGAGTCTCGGGTTCCAGTGGGAGAGCCTGGGCCGCACGTTCGGCAAGTTCGGGGGCGACACGTTCACCGGCAGCCTGTCCTCCAGCTTCGGGCTGCGGAAGACCGACGAAGCGGGCAACCCGTTGTTCCCGGCCGGGTTCTTCGGGCAGATCAGCGGCTCAGAGTTCGACGCCGTTCTGACTGCGCTCACTACGGACTCACATGCGCGCATCCTCTCCACGCCGAGCATTTTCACCTCCAACAACCGGGAGGCGCAGATCGACGTGTCGAGCAGCCGGCCCTTCCCGCGGGGGAGCCTGACGACCACCGTCGGCACTGGCGCCGCCATCCAGACGAGCATTGAGTACCAGTCCGTCGGTATCGTGCTCACGGTCGTGCCCCGGGTGACGCAAGGCAACATGGTCCAGATGGACGTTACTGTCTCGGCCGACGAGCCGGGGGCCGCTGTCAGCGTGGGCGGGCAAGACTACCCGAGCGTCAACCGGCGCGCGACGAAGGCCAGCCTCAACATCAAGGACGGGAACACCATCATCCTCGGCGGCCTGATGCGAGACACCATCACCCGCACCGCATCGCGCGTGCCTCTCCTGGGCGACCTGCCCATCGTCGGCTCGCTGTTCCGCTCGACCTCCTCCAGCCGTGAGAAGTCCGAGCTTCTTGTGTTCCTCACGCCCCACGTCGTCCGCACCCCTGCCGAGGCCACGACCCTGACAGACAATATCAAGAACAATATGCTCGAGACGCCCAGGAGCCTTCGGGCCCCCGCAGACGGCTCGACGCCCCGGGCGGCCGGAAGGCAGTAGCACGGTTCGCCACACGTACGCAGACGACGGGCAGGAGTCATCTCCTGCCCGTCGTGCCTTGTAGCAGGCCGTATACTCCCGCGCACGTGAGGGCCGGGGCGTGCGCGGCTAGCATAGGCACTGTCATTGCGAGCCGCTTCGACGCCCCCAGGCGGCGAAGCGCGCGTGGCAATCTCGGGTTCCTCACCCCGGGGCCGAGATGGCTACGTCGCCAGAGGCAACCGCCATGGCGGCCGAAGCCCTAACCACCCCCACGGTCGCGCTCCTAAAGGAGCGCATCCCTCGGGGTGGCAGTCTGGCCAGTCGCGTTACTCTACCGCGACCTGATCTCCGCCATCTTCACCACCCTCCCCTCGGCTGCCGCCAGATCGGCAGCGAAGATGACCTCATGCGTTCGCGCCGCGTACTCCAGATCCACGGGATGCGACCGGTCCCCGCGAATGCAATCGATGAGCTCATTGATCTCGTCGTCATACGGGTGGTGCGTGACGTCGCCGCTGTCGAGCATGATGGTCGGGATCGTCGCCATGCCCTTCTGGCCGCCGAGCTTCGTGGAAAAAAACTGGTTATCGCGGATACAGCCGGCCTCTCCCTGAATCTCGAACGGAAAGTAGTAGGGGCCGCGGTAGTCGACGCTGGAGGCGCACTTCCCGATGATGCCGTTGGTGAACTTCATGATCGTGGTCGAGTGAGGCGGATACTCGTACTTCAGGGGATTGCCCGCGCTGAAGCCACCGAACGACGCGACCTCGGTCACCTCGGACCCGGCGAAGTACAGCACGAGGTCGAGCGCGTGGCAGCCGGCGCTCAGCAGCGCGCTCGCGCCCTCCTTCTTCGTGATGTTCCACGCCCACTGCTTGTACCAGGGGCCGATGCCGTGGTAGTAGTCGGCCTCGACCCCGTAGACCGCGCCGATCACCCCCATGTCGAGCAGGTTCTTGATGGTGACGACCTCGGGGTTGTAGTGGCACTCGAAGCAGACCGCGGTCTTCACCCCAGCGGACTTGACCGCCGCCTGGATGCGCCGCAGCGACGGGAGGTCGAGGGCAACGGCCTTTTCAATGCAGAGATGCTTCCCCGCCTGTGCCGCCAGGACGCCCTGCTCGACGTGCAGGCTCGGCGGGGTACAGATTGAGATCACGTGGACCTCGGGGTCGGCCAGCATCTCGTCATACGAGCGGTATACCTTCACACCGGTGGTGTCGCTCTCTCGGCCGATCTCCGCCAGCTTCGCCCGCGCGCCCTCCATGGTTCGGCTGCACACGCCCACCACGCGGCTGTGCGGGTTACGCTGGTAGGCCTTGAAATGCTCCGAAGACGCCCACCCCATCCCGATGATTCCCGCTCCGATCTTCCCGGCCATCGCTCTGCCTCCGTCCGAAGTTGCCCGTTCGTCGTCCGCCATATGTTACCTGGCCCAAGAGGGATCACCTCTCCCCGGACGTTTCACCCGGCCCCGCCAGGAGGCATGGGCGTCGAAGGAGAAGGAATCCCTCGGGCGAGGCGAATCTCGCAGGGGATGTGCGTCCATGGAAGTGCTGAGCAGCATACCGGTCGAGCTCAATCTCGATGAGTTCCTGCGCAAGGTGCGGGTCGCGGCCGGCAGCGATGACGCGAGGGCCGTCGCGGGACTGCTCGACCGTGTCCGGCCGATCGCCAGCCCGAAGGCGGTCTATGACATCTCCTATGTTGGCGAACGCGGCGCGAACACGGTCAGTGTCGGTGATGTGGTGTTCACCAGCCGGGTGCTCCGGGTGAACCTCGGCAAGGCGCACCGGGTGTTCCCCTACATCGCCACCTGCGGGCTCGAGCTCGAGAGCGTTCCCGGCGTGGATGGCGATCCGCTCCAGGAGTACTGGCTCGACCAGGTCCGGATCACCGCTCTCTCCGCCGCGACCGCCTACCTGCGGAAGCACATCGAGACCAAGCACCGGGCGGGGAAGATGTCGAACATGTCGCCGGGCTCACTGCAGGACTGGCCCATATCCGAGCAGGCCCAACTCTTCCAGGTCTTCGGGGACATGGAGAGCCAGATCGGTGTGAAGCTCACGGACAGCTTCTTGATGCTCCCGATCAAGTCGGTCTCAGGGATCTACTTCCCGACCGAGACCAGCTTCGAGAGCTGCCAGCTCTGTCCCCGCGAGGACTGCCCGGGTCGCGCCGCGCCCTACGATTCGAATCTGTGGCAGCAATACGCTGAGGAGAAGGTGTGACACATGCCTCGTGAGAGGATCCGCATTGGCGTCGCCGGACTGGGCCGCATCGGATGGGCTTTCCACTGCCGCGAGATTGCCAAGCACCCCCAGTTCGAGCTCGCGGCCGTGCAGGATGTGAAGACGGAGCGACTCCGGGAAGCCGAGCAGGTCTACGGGACCCGCGCCTTCCGGGACTTCTCCGCAATGCTGGACGACGCGCGCCTGGATGTCGTCGTGATCGCCACGCCCACGCATCTGCACAAACCTATGGCGCTCGAGGCGCTGCGCCGTGGATGCCACGTCTTCCTGGAGAAGCCTATGGCGGCCAACGGCGCGGATGCCGCCGCCATCGTTCGAGCGGCCAAGCGCTACGATCGGGTCGTCACCGTCTACCAGCCCCTGCGCGCGTCCGCGTACTTCCAGCACCTGAAAAAGATCCTGGCGTCGGGCATCATCGGGCAGGTCTACCACGTGCGCGCCGGCGGCTACCGGTACGCGCGGCGCAACGACTGGCAGGCCATGCGGCGCTTCGGCGGCGGCATGATCAACAACTACGGCGCGCATGCCCTGGACCAGCTTCTTCAGCTCATCGGCTATGACATCAGGCGCGTCTACGCGAACCTGCGCGTGGTCGCGTCGCTGGGCGACGCCGACGATGTCGTGAAAGCGGTCCTCGAGACGCGGGGCGGGGTGATCGGCGAGCTGGACATCAACCAGGCCTCCACCATCAACCCCTATATCCTTTGCGTCTGGGGCACGCGCGGGGCTCTGTCGCTGTCGCTGAATCGCGACGAGTTCACGATCACGTACTTCAGACCCTCGGACCTGGCGCCCAAGGCCCTGAGCACAGCGCTCGCCAGCGACGGCCGCAAGTATCCCATGGACGACATCCAGTTCCGTGAGGAGACTGTGCCCGTAGATCAGTCGTTGGCGGTGGATGTGTACGCCGACCTGGCAACGGCCATCCGAAGGGGCCGAGCGCCCTTCGTCAAGCCCGAGGAGCCGCTCGCGGTGATGCGCTTGATAGACAGGTGCCGCGCGAGCAGCGGGCGGATCATCAAGATGCCGCGGCCGTAGCTGAAGCTGCTCGGTTGGGCGGAGAGGAACACCAGGCGCTATGCCTGCTCCTCGAAGAGCCGCGCGATTTCATCGCGATCGAACTGCGGCAACGGTACGCGCTCGCCGCGCGCCAGCAACGCCAGCCCGTCTTCTCTGCGAGTCGCACGGCCGATGATCGCGGCTTCCTTGCCGGCGGCCTCGAGCGCCTGCACGATGGTGTCGGCATGGTCGGGTTGGGCAGCGATGAGCAGAGAGCCGGACGCGATCAGGCCCATAGCATCGAGCGCCAGCGCCGCACAGACCTCACGCGTCAGCGCCAGCACGGGGATGTCATCTGCCGCGATCTCCAGCCCAACCTGAGAGGCCAGCGCCAGCTCCAGGAGGCCAGTCGCCAGGCCTCCCTCCGTCGGGTCGTGCAGCGCGGTGACGCCACCGGCATGCACCGCGGCGCGCGCGGCGGCGACGACACTAATGCCCGGGTTGAACAGCAGGTCCTTCGCCTGAGCCACCGCTGCCGCCGCCATCCCCGTGTACCGCAGCAGCCCCTCTGCCTCGCGCGCCAGCAGCGCTGTGCCCTCGACGGCGATCGGCCCCGCCAGGATGATGGCATCGCCGCGTCTCGCCCCGCCGCTCGTCACGAGCTTCCCCTTCTCGACCTCGCCCATCATGCATCCGATCATGATCGGCCGGTCGAGTCCGATGGTCACCTCCGTGTGCCCACCGACCGCAGTCACTCCTACTTCGCGGCAGGCGTCGGCAAGCTGGTCGAAGATCGCCGCTATCTCGTGTTCGCCGTGGCTCTCCGGCAGCAACAGCGTGCCCATGAACCACTTCGGCTCCGCGCCCATGGTCGCAATGTCGTTCGCGTTCACGTTCACCGTATACCAACCGATCAGATCGGCGGCGAACGTGACCGGGTCCGTCTTCGCCACCAGATACCGATCGCCGAAGTCGAGGACCGCGGCATCCTCCCCTACCCTCGGCCCTACGACCACGCGCGGGTCGCCTGTCGGAAGCCGCGCCAACATGCCGGCCAGCATCTCTGGCGGCAGCTTGCCTGGCCTCATTTGCGCGCCTCCTTCTCATGGGCCTTGGCCCACACGGTCTGAAAGACGACCATAGTGTCCGAGCCGGAGGTGATGTTGTTCAACAACTGCACCTGGAAGACCGGCGTGAAGAGATCGCTCTCGTTGACCTCGGGATACCACCGCGGGAAAATGACGAGGTAGTCGGGCCGGTGGTCTGCGACGAACTGCCACAGCAGAGCTGGCGCACGGCCCGCGACCTGTTCCTTCATGCTCCTCAGCGGCAGCACCTCGGTCGTGACCAGTCCCTGCAGATCGAGAACCGGATCATCCGTGATGACGCCGATCGCTCCGACATCGTTCACCGCCAGCAGTGACCCCCTCGGTGCGTGATCTCGCAGCCACCTCGCTATCGCCACCTGCATCTCGGTGATGTTCTTCACGTTCCGGGCGTAGATCGCCGCGCTCGCGGGCTGCATCGCCAGCGAACCGATCATGACCACAGCGGCGGCCGCCGCGCGCCCCCAGGACATTCTGTCCCCCATCTTCGCCAGAATCCACCAGCCGCCGACGACGCCGATGAGCAGATAGAGTGGGTTGAGGACGGCGATGTATCGCTGGCTCTGGAAGTCGGCCGGTCGGTATCCTGACAGCCAGGACCACACGATCGGCTGAACCACCAGGGCTATCGGGATCAGCAGCGACCTGTGCTCACCCTCCCGCCTCACGACCTGTTGCACGAGCCGGACGATCCCCACGCCGAACGGCGCGATCAGCAGCGCGTTGTCGCGCGTCCAGGTTGCGATCAGAGATACGAGCTGGTGCAGCGGCGCGAGCGCGATCACGTAGAGCAGGTCCTGCATCTGCCCCGTCGCCAGCGCGCCGGCGACGCTGATCCACTGCTGCTTCGAGTAGAACGAGCTCGGCAGCCAGAACCCGGTGACCCGGTGGTTGTAGAGAAACAGCGGCGCCACCACGAGCGCGAACACCGGCGCGTGCAGCGCGATCTGGCGGAACCACTGTCGCCACCCGCCTGCCCGCCTCTCCACCCACACAGACATGACCAGGTGGTCAGTCATCGCCAGTGGGAACAGCAACATGCACTCCGGCCGCGCCAGGCCCGCCAGTGCGAAGATCACCGTCGCCGTCAGCCCGCGGTAGACGGGGGCCTGCCCATCCGATTGCGCTCGCGCCCGGACGTGCAGCAGGAGCCCCAGCATCGCCAGGGCCGCGTACAGCGGCGGCTCCATGCCCGACAGCACCCACCACGGCAGGGGCGCGGCCACGGCGACCGCGAGGCCGGCGATGAGCGCCACCCAGCAGGAGGGCACGATCGTCAGCGCCAGCTCGTAGACCAGGAGGCAGAGCGACGCGGCGAGCAGCGCGTTCACGACGATAGAGGTGAACAGGAACTCGTGTGTGACCCGGTAAGCCAGCGCCAGGAGCACCGTCCACAGCGCCCCCGTAGTCGTGCTGGTCAGCTCCCCCGGGTTGAACGAGAACCCCCGCGCCCCGAGCAGGTGCTGCGCGAATCGCACGTGGATCCAGCTATCGTCGAGCGGAAAGCCGAACTCCCCGGCCGCCCTGTGCGAGGCGAGCAGGTAACAGGTGACGAGGCCGGCGATGATAAGAGGCGCGCCGATGCAGAGAGCGATCAGCGTCCCGCGCCCACTCGCAGGAACCGGCGCGGCGGCCGGCCCTGTCTCCGTTCTCCTCTCTCGTCTTTTCTCTCTGTTCATGGCCATGGGAAGAACGGCGCCGGGATGTGCCAGATCATCGCGATCAGCGTCCACATCACCGCCGACGTGAACTCGCCGAAGATCATCCCCAGGAACAGCGGCCGGAGGCGACCGTACAGCCGCATCCCGCCGTAGCGTACGACGACCGATTTCACCACCCACGCTACCAGCATCGGGAACCAGAAGACCATCACCGTCCAGGAGGTCGAGAGCGCATACCCGAGGGGGTGCAGGGGCCAGCCCACATAGCGCACTCGCATCATCGCCAGCCAGGCCGTGATCGCGCCGCCCACGATGAACGACGCCAGCGCGCCCGCCAGATGCCGCGTCTCGCCCTGCAGGAACGCCGCGTTCTCCCGCCAGAACTGGATGTTGTTCCCGTAGTACGTGAACGAGTACATGGTTGCCGCGCCCCGATGGTACGGGAGCCACAGATGGATCGCAGCCGCCACCGGTATCGAGAAGGCGATCGCGGCGCCGAACACGTACAGCAGATTGCGCCGTTTCACACCGATCTCATCACCGAGCTTTTGCCCGTCCAGAAACGCGGTCAGCACCAGGCCGCGCAGGTCCCGCGTGAACATGGCGTCGAAGAACGCCACGCTCGTCAGCGTCTTTGGCCCGAGCGACATCGGCGGTATCACCAGCGCGCTGATGTCCATCGGCGTAAAGCAGCCCTCGCTCATCGGCAGGCCACCTTCTGTCGTTCCTCGCGCCATTACCACCGCCTCCACGAAGACATAAACGAGGAGCGAGAACGCCGCGAATGCCACCCCCATTCCGAGTTGGTGCAGCCACACCACCGCCACGATGAGGGACACCACCAGCCCCCACACCGCGCCTCGGTACGGGATCATCTCCTCTCCGCCGACCGTGCCCTGCCGGCCGATCGCCCTCCGTGCGACGGCCCTCAAGTGAGGCAGCGCGACCGTGCCGAGGTAGACCACCAGCATGAAGTACGCCCCCGATGTCTGGTAGTCCATGTACCCGTCGCCGCTCCCGTGCGGCGTCGAGATGGGCGGGAAGGCGAGCGCCGAGAAGAACAGGTCCTGCACCTTCGCCAGCACGTGGAACAGCCAGAAGCTGAGCAGCAGCTCCACCGGCAGGAGATAGAAGAACCCCACCGCGCCCGGCGAGATGTAGGCGACGAAGAACGTGATATCCGACCACGGCCGCTGGGTGAAGTAGCTGTTCAGCGAGATCTCGACTGGCACCGACGGCAGCGCGGGGTTCCAGTTGTGCAGCCCGTTGATACCGAACAGGATCGTCGGGATGGCGAAGCCGATCCAGGTGAGTGGATTGCTCAGGAATGACCTGCCCGGCTGCTCCCGCATCATCTCGACCGGGAGCTGCACCAGCGGGTACGAGAGCCGCTCGTTGTCGCTCCACTGCCGCCGCATGATCGCAGCCAGGCAGAGGAAGGCGGTGAAGACCGCGCCCACGAGGATGAGCCACCGGCTCAGTGGCCCGACCCACAGGCCCCACGGCAGCGCCTCCCCCTCCTTCAGCCCCTCGTAGAATGACGTCGCGGCGAACTGCCGGATGCCGCCGCCGGTGTCCCACGGCACGGCCCACTGCGGGATATGCCCGAAGAAGAGCTGCTCCCACCGATTCCCCGGGTCGGCGTAGTAGTTGATCCCGATGAGCGTCGGGATCAAATCCTCCATCAGCCCCCGGGACGAGAGCATCGCCGCGATCAACATCATGAGATAGACCACGGTGATTTCCTGCGGCCGAAGCGCGAGGCGGGGAGAGATCATCCGCATGCCGCGGGTGAGCAGCACCAGGGCGAAGAGCGCGGCCACCGCGACCGGGGGGAGCTGGAGGAACCCGATCATGATCTGTCCCGTGACCAGCTCAGCCCACGAGACGATGAACGAGACTATGATGATGCCGACAAGGCCCAGCAGGAGTGCGCGCGGCGAGAGCTTCACGGCGAAGGCTTCCCCGTCGCCAGTGCCGGCATCGCTGTCATCCTCTTCACGGCCGCGGTCTCGTCAGGTTCGTGCGGTGACGTCACCCGTGCTATGTTGATCCCTTGGCGAAAGGTATGGCCCGCCGCCGGAACGCGACATTGAGCGATAGCATCAGTGGCGTTCGCGCGGACCACCCGAACAGGCGCCGGAGAATACCGAGGCGCGAGTAGCTGTGTTTCAACGCCTCCTTGAGCCCTTCCTCCAGCCTCTCCGGCGTGGTTCCCCGCGGCTGGAACACCACGTGGCCTCCGTCGTAGTGGGTCCAGTCCCGGTCTATGATCCTGTTCCCCGACTCCATCTGCGAGTACAGCGGCGTCCCTGGCAAGGGTGTGAGGATCGAGTACTGCGGCACATCGAGGTGTACGCGATCGGCAAACTCGGCCGTTCGCGCGAAAACGGATTCATCGTCGCCGTCGAACCCGAAGATGAACGCGCCGATGACGCCGATCCCGAGGTCGTGCAGCCGCTTGACGAGGTCGTCGAACCTGGTGGCCAGGTTGAACCTCTTGTTCGCCTGGTCCAGCGCCGCCGCAGACAGCGACTCCATCCCGATGAAAAGCGCCTGGCAGCCGCTTCGCGCCGCCAGGCGGAGAAGCTCCACATTCTGGAGCACCGCGGTCGAGGCCTGCCCGAGCCACTTCTTCCCGACACCGACGAGCGGCTCGAACAGGCGAGCCGCGTATCTGGGGAGCGCCATGACGTTATCGTCAACGAATACCACCACCCGCCCGGGCAGCGCGCTCACCTCCGCGGCGACGACCTCGGGCGGCCGGGCTCGCACGCGCCCGCCGAAGAACGCGGTGACCGAGCAGAAGGAGCAGGCGTGCCCGCATCCCCTCGTCGCCTGGACTGTATCGGGCACGATGTAGTCGTCGCGATTGAGCAGGTCGCGCCGTGGGGCCGGCGCTGTTGCCATGTCAGGGAAGTCATACGACCGGTAGACCGGCTGCAGCTTCCCCTGCTCAGCGTCTGCAAGCAGGCGCGGCCATTTCCCTTCCGCCTCCCCCACCACGACGGAATCGCAGTGCTCCAGCGCTTCCTCGGGACAGGCCGACGCGTGCATCCCGCCGATCACCACCGGGATGCCCCGCGCGCGGAACGTATCCGCGACATCGTACGCGCCCGGCGCGGAGGACGTGAAGGCCGTGATCCCAACTAGGTCACACGGTTCTGTCAGGTCCAGGTCGCGGACCGCCTCGTCCTGCATCGCGACCTCGTGTTCCGGCGGCGTCAGCGCGGCCACCTGGAGCAATGACAGCGGCGGGAAGGTCGCCTTCAGCCGCCGCGTGTTCGCCGGGTGGCCTGGCTCCCGTTTGCGGTTGGGCGATACCAGCAGTATCCGCATGTGGGTCTCAGAGAGGCCGGTTACCTGGCCGCCTTGGTGGGGAGGTCGGCGTCGGAAGTCCACAGCGGATCCCCCTCCTTCTGCGCCCAGGCGTACTGCCCGCTCTCGTACCACGCGTAGTCGGCGAGCTTCGCGTACTCCGCGGACCACGCTCGCACCTCTGGCGCCAGCCGAGTCACGATGTCCTCGGCGCCGGTGTGCGTCGGCTTCGCCTGGATCTCGGCCAGGACATCCGCCAGCCACTCGTTGTGGTCTATGATCGGGCAGGGCCGCAGCAGGTTCGGGTCCTTGCGGTTGATCTCGCGCACCTTCGTGAACAGCGGGCTTTTCAGCACCTCCCACAGGTGTCCGCCCCGCGCGTGGATGTCGCGGATGTTGTCCTCGGCGAAGTGCATGAAAACACACGGCTCCAGGTCGCCCCGGTAGTTCACGTGCATGTAGAGGGTTCCGCCTGACATGCACCCGCCCGTCAGACAGCCATCGTTCCAGAAATCGGCCACGAAGATGGGCTTGGTGGCGCGCATTCTGTAGACGACCTGCCGCAGCTTGTCCCGCTGCTGAGGCGTCACCATCAGGTCTGTTGAGCTGTCCTGGCCTACAGGGACGAAGATGAAGAACCAGCCGAAGATGCAGCCCTTCTCGATCATGA
>Ga0315280_10010223_pt1 | contig 11822 bp, 5 predicted proteins | sample YL17G06_40_MG_FD_203697 | JGI IMG/M metagenome (GOLD analysis project Ga0315280, IMG submission 203697) | Sediment microbial communities from Yellowstone Lake, YNP, Wyoming, USA - YL17G06_40 | ecosystem: Environmental > Aquatic > Freshwater > Lake > Sediment | place: USA: Wyoming | collected... | reverse complement strand
CGGCAAGGGCGAGCCTGGAGGAAATCTTCGAGTTGGCCGACCGTGTCGTCGTGCTGCGCGACGGCCAGAACGCCGGGGGCCTGACGATCAAAGAGGCCACCGTCGAGAAGATCGTCCGCATGATGGTCGGCCGGGACCTGAAGGACATGTTCCGCAAGGAACCCGTCCCCATCGGCGAGCCCGTCCTGGAAGTGACGGGTCTTACGCGGGCCGCCTGTAAGATGCAAGGCGTGAGCCTCTCTGTGCGGGCGGGCGAGATCGTCGGCCTGGCGGGCCTCGTCGGGGCCGGCCGCACCGAGATCGCGCGGGCCATCTTCGGCGTGGACCGCGCCGACGCCGGCGACATCCGCATCGCCGGGCAACCGGTCTCCATCCAGACGCCGCGCGACGCCATACGGGCGGGCCTCGGCTTCGTGACCGAAAACCGTAAAGAGCAGGGCCTTTTCCTCATCATGGCCGTGCGCGAGAACATGACGGCCGCCGGCCTCGGCCGCATCAGCCGCTACGACTTCATCAAGTTCGCCGAGGAGCGGAATCTGGTGGACTCGTTCATCAAGCAACTCCGCATCCGCACGCCCTCGCCGGAGCAGCAGGTGCAGTACCTGAGCGGCGGCAACCAGCAGAAGGTCGTCCTGGGGCGGTGGCTGGCCCTGCGGCCGAAGGTGCTCATCCTGGACGAGCCGACGCGCGGCATAGACGTGGGCGCGAAGACCGAGATCTACGGCCTGATGATTGAGTTGGCCCGCCAGGGCGTCGGCATCCTGATGATCTCCTCGGAACTGCCCGAGATCCTCGGCATGAGCGACCGCGTTCTCGTCGTCCGCGAGGGAACGCTCGCCGGAGAACTTTCGCGCGCCGAGGCCACGCAGGAATCCATCATCCACCTGGCCACCGGAGGCAAATAGCCGTGACCGCATCCGAGACCCCGAACCCGCCGGCCGCACCGCCGGCCGCAGGCCTGTCGAGCATGAGCAAGCAGGTCGTGGCCGTCTGGCTGCTGGCGTGCATCGGCGTGCCGGCAGCGATGCTCTGGCCTGTGGAAGAGATCACCACCGCCCTCATCGCCGCCGCCGCAGCGATCACGGTCGTATCGGTTGCGGTCGGCATCGCCTACACGCGGCAGGTGCGAGCGGCATGGTACCTGATGCAGGCGTGCATGCTGGCGGTCGTGATGCTGGCGGGCTACTGGGGCAACCGGTGGCTGTTCGTCGGCGAGTCGGCCCTGATGATCTACTTATACTTCTCGCTCTACACGGAGGAGGTGCGCAAAGAGTTCAGCATCCACGTGGCCCCGCGCGAAGTGGGCGTGCTGCTGGTGCTGCTGGGCATGTGCGCCGTGCTGGCGATCCTTAAGCCGCGGTTCCTGGAGGGCGGGAACCTGCTGGACCTCGCGCGGCAGTTCTCGATGGTCGGCATCATGGCCGTCGGCATGACGATGGTGATCATCCTGGGCGGCATCGACCTGAGCGTCGGCTCCATCGTGGCGCTGGCCGGATGCGTGGCCACGCTGGCGATGAAGCGCCACGACGTCTCGCTGCCGCTGGCCATCGGCATCTCGCTGGCCGCAGGGGCGGCCGTCGGCATCGTCAACGGAACGCTCATCAGCGTCTTCCGGATGGCCCCGTTCGTCATCACCTTGGGCACGATGAGCATGGCGCGCAGTTTGGCGATCGTCGTCACGGGCGCCGAGCAAGTCACCCTCAAGGGCACGGCCGCCCAGGAAGGTTTCAACGCCATCGCGTGGCAAGACACCCTCGGCATCCCGAACCCGGTCTGGCTGATGGCCCTGTGCGTGCTGGCCGGGCACGTTTTCCTGAGTTACACGCGGACCGGCCGCCACGTTTACTACATCGGCGCCAACGAGGAGGCCGCGCGGCTGTCGGGCCTGAACGTCACGCTCATCAAGTGGGGCGTGTACGCGGCGTGCGGCGTGCTGGCGGGGCTGGCGGGCATCGTGCAGGCGTCGCGCGTCGCCACCGGGCAGCCGAGCGCGGGGGCGGGCGACGAACTGCGCGTCATCGCCGCGGTCATCATCGGCGGCGCATCGTTCTCGGGCGGCGTGGGAACGGTCATCGGGGCGCTGCTGGGGGCGGCCATCATGGGCGTCCTCCGCCAAGGCCTGGTGATCCTCGGCGTCGAGACCAACTGGCAGCAGTTCGTCGAGGGCGGCGTCATCATCGGCGCCGTGGCACTGGACATGCTGCGACGAAAAAGGTAATACTGGTGGCCCGGTTATACGCTTGTGCGCGGTGGGTCTCCTGACCCACCGCCCATGAATGCGGAAGGGCGCGTGCAACGGGGCGTTGCGCGGCGGGTCGGGAGACCCGCCGCGCACAGTCGCACGCAACGAGCGAACTAACCCAACGGTGGGAACGGGTCGGAACTCTGGCATCCAAGGTTAAGGAGCGATCACATGGCTTGGGGAACATGGAGTCTCTTGATTGCGGCCGGCTTGGCCTCAGCAGTCTTTCTGGCCTCCTGCGGCAAGGAGCAAGGCGGCGCGGCAAAACTCGGCGTCGAAGTGGCGCCTTACGGCAAAATGCCCGACGGCACGGCCGTCAGCCTCTACACACTGACCAACGACAAGGGGCTACGCGTCAAACTCACCAACTACGGCGCCATCACCGTCGGCGTTGAGGTGCCCGACAAGGCCGGCAAAGTAACCGACGTCACCCTCGGCTACGACACGCTCGACGGGTGGCTGAAGAGCACCTCGTACTTCGGCGCCACGGTCGGCCGCTACGCCAACCGCATCGCCAAGGGCAAGTTCACCCTGGACGGCAAGGAGTACACTCTGGCCACAAACAACGGCGAGAACGCCCTGCACGGCGGCATCAAGGGCTTCGACAAGGTCGTCTGGAACGCCGAAACCGTCAAGGCGGCCGATTCCGCCGGCGTCAAGTTCACCTATCTGAGCAAGGACGGCGAGGAAGGCTATCCGGGCAACCTCAAGGTCACGGCCGTCTACACGCTGAACAACAATAACGAGTTCAAGGCCGAGTTCTCCGCCACGACCGACAAGCCCACGGTCGTCAACCTCGCGCACCACACGTACTGGAACCTGGGCGGCCCGGCGGCCGGTGACATCCTCGGGCACCTGATGATGATTTACGCCGACAAGTACACCCCCGTCGATGCCGGCCTCATCCCCACCGGCGAACTGAAGGACGTCGCCGGAACGCCGATGGACTTCACCACGCCGCACGCTATCGGCGAGCGCATCGCACAGGTCGAGGGCGGCTACGACCATAACTATGTCCTCGGCGGCCAGTGGGGCAACCCGATCCACCTGGCCGCCAAGGTCGTGGACCCCAAGAGCGGCCGCGTGATGGAAATCCTCACCGACCAACCGGGCGTCCAGTTCTACAGCGGCAACTTCCTCGACGGCACGGTCACCGGCAAGGGCGGCGTGGTCTACAAGAAGCACTACGGCTTCTGCCTTGAGACGCAGCACTTCCCGGACTCGCCCAACAAGCCGGCCTTCCCGCCGGTCGTCCTGAAGCCCGGCGAGACGTATAAGCACATCATGATCCACAAGTTCTCGAATCAGTAATCGGCCATGTTGCGCCGTTTACCCTCTCCCCTTGGGGGAGGTACGTGTTTAGCGTGCCGAGGAAAAGGGGGCTGCACCCGTTTCCGGCTGTTTGGAAACGGGGGCTGTCCCCTTTTCCGGCGTGGCAAAGGGGACAGTCCCCTTTTCGCAAAGGCGCGAAAAGGGTACAGCCCCCTTTGCCGGTTTCCACGCCAAACACGTACAGGGGGAGAGGGGAGAACGGCGCCCCGCCGCGCAGCACAAGGAGGCATGCACATGGCAAGCCACATAATATGGTCCGTGGTAACGCTGTCGCTGCTGGTGCTCGCTGCCCCGGTTTTCGCCGGGGAGCCCGCCGCCCTGTCCGACTGGAAAGCCCCCGCCGACGCGCCGGCCATCCCCTTCCAACTCGGCGGCGACGCCCCAGGCTACGCTGTTTGGGGCGGTTTTGAGGGCGGCCCCCTGCGCACGTACCCCGACGACCTCTTGCCTGCCGTCTTCGAGCGAACCCTCACCCTGGAGAAACTCGACCTCGCGGGCGGCCGCATCGAGTGGGTCTTTACGGGCGAGCGCGGCGGGTTCACGGTGAGCGCCGACGGCGCGAAGGTCACGCTCGTCCAGCGGTTCTACGACTCGCCGGCCTTTAACCTCCAGGCCGAGAAACCCGCCCGCCACGGCGAGTGGCGCATGGCCGAGACGGCCAAAGCGTACACCGGAAACCTGCAAGCGATCACGGTCCGCACCGACCACAAACTGGGCCTTGAGGTCGCCCTGAACGGCCAGCCGGTGCTCTCGCAGAAGTGCCTGCTCGACGTGTCGCGGCACCAGGTGCGGCTCTCCAGCAAAAAGGCCGCCGCCAGCGGGCGCGTGCTGTCTCCGCCCGCCGCCGCGGCGACCGTCCGCATCGACCCCGCCAAGCGGCGCCAGACGATGATCGGGTTCGGCGGCATCGCCACGCCGCCGGCCTACGCGCAACTCAGCCCCGAGGGCAAGCGGCTCTGGTGGGGCCTCGTGGCGCGGTACAACCTGCTCATCCAGCGCGAATACCCCATCGGCACGCGCCTCGCCCCCGCGATGGACAACTGGGACCGCCCGGCCGACGCCACGCCGCACTACTACGGCGACAACTTCCCGAACGGCGAGATCTCCGACTTCCGCTACATTCGCACGCTGCGGCGGCTGGGCGGCAAAGTGTGGTTCGAGTTCTGGGCGCTGCCGCCGTGGGTCGGAAAAGACGTCGACAAGTACGCCGCCGCCATGGTCGGGTACTGCCGCGCATCGAAAGAGAAGGCCGGCGCCCCGCCCGACGTCGTCGGCATCCAGAACGAGGTCCGAGAGACCGACGAGCAGTGGCACAAGATGACGCTCACCTTGCGGCGGGAACTCGACAAGGCGGGCTTCAAGGACGTGCGGATTCACATGAGCGATGACGGCTCGCTCGGCGGCGGCATCGGCCGGGCGAAGGCCTTCCGGGCCTCGCCGGAGGCGTGGGCGGCCATCGACTACGCCGCCTCGCACATGTACGACTACCAGGGCCACTTCACAGACCCCGACGCCTTCGACGCGACGCTCCTCGCATGGAAGGCCGCCGCGGGCGACAAGCCCTTCCTCTCCACGGAACTGTGCATCAACAACTCCGCATACCAGTGGCCCACTTACCGCGTGGCCCTGGCGATGGGGCAGTTGTACCACAAGAACCTCACGATGACCGACGCCGCGGCCATCTGTTACTGCTGGACGCTCCTGAACGTGGAGCAGCCCTCGTACGGCTGGACGCGGACGCTGTGCGTGCCCGATGCCGCGCGCGGCTTCATGCCCGCCGCATCGAGTTACCAGTTGCGCGTGTTCGGGGCGTTCAGCCGGCGCATCCGCGAGGGGATGGCGCGCGTCGAGGCCCGGTCGTCGCAGGCCGACCTCTTGGCCTCGGCGTTCGAGGGGCAAGGCGGCGGCCGCACGGTCGTGCTGCTCAACCGTTCGGCCGTGCCGCAGCGCGTGAGCGTCGCGTGGCCCGGCGCCGGGCTTAAAGAAGTTGAACTCGCCGACCCATATCACGAGAATACCGTCTCGCCGGCGTCCGCCCCGGCCGCGGACGGCGGCACGGAAGTGACGGTTCCGCCCGGCGCCTTCGTGACGCTCACGAGCGTGCCGCTCGGCAAACTGCCAGAGGGTTTCGCCCCGGATGGCCCGTAAGCCGCGTGAATGTAGGCCGGGGCAACGCCCCGACTTGCGTTGTGACAAATGCCGGGGCGTTGTCCCGGCCTACATGCTTCGCACTTGAGGGGCCTTGAGTCAGGAGAGAACATGATGAGTTTCGCAACGTGCCAGAGCGTATGCCTTGCCGCCCTCGCCGCATGCCTGCTCGTGCTGAGCGCCGCCGGCGTAGCCGCCGGCGCACCCGCGCCGGAGAAGGCCCCCCCTGCCGCGCGCCCGGTCGACTTGGGCGACGTGCGGCTTCTGGAAGGCCCGGCCCTCGCGGCACAGGAGGTCAACCGCAAGTACCTCCTGTCGCTGGACAACGACCGGCTGCTGCACGACTTCCGCCTGAACGCCGGGCTGCCGTCAACGGCCGAGCCGCTCGGTGGATGGGAGAAGCCCACGTGCGAACTCAGGGGCCACTTCGTCGGCCACTACCTCTCGGCGTGCGCCCTCATGTACAAGAGCACCGGCGACGAGAAGATCAAGGCCAAGGCCGATGCCCTCGTGGCGGAACTCGCCAAGTGCCAGAAGGCCCTCGGCGGCAAGTACCTCTCGGCATTCCCGGAATCGTTCTGGGACCGCGTTGAGACGACCCAGAAGGTCTGGGCCCCCTACTACACCATCCACAAGATCATGGCGGGCCTGCTGGACGTGCACCAACTCTGCGGCAACAAGCAGGCCCTGGAGGTCGTGTGCGGCATGGCCGACTACTTCAAGGCCCGCAACGACAAACTCTCCGAAGAGCAGATGCAGAAGATGCTCAATTGCGAGCACGGCGGCATGAACGAGGCGCTCTTCAACCTCTACGCCGTCACGGGCAAGGAAGACTACCTGGCGCTGGCGAAGAAGTTCGACCACAAGCGCATCTTTGAGCCGCTGGCCGCCGGGCGGGACGAACTGAAAGGCCTCCACGCCAACACGAACATCCCGAAGATCATCGGCGCCGCACGCGGCTATGAAGTCACCGGCGAGAAACGTTACGCTGGTCTAGCCAACACCTTCTGGAACACCGTCGTCGCCGGGCGCATCTACGCCTCGGGCGGCACGAGCAACCACGAGCACTGGCGCACCGAGCCCGGCAAACTCGCCGCCGAACTCAGCAATGAGACCCAGGAAGACTGCTGCACGTACAACATGCTGAAACTCACGCGCCACCTCTTCGGCCAGAAGCAGGACCCCAGGTACGCCGACTACTACGAGCGGGCGCTCTTCAACTCGGTCCTCGGCACGCAGGACCCCGCCAGCGGCATGGTGATGTACTTCCTCCCGATGGAATCGGGCTGGTTCAAGATCTTCAGCACGCCGAACGATTCCTTCTGGTGCTGCTCGGGCACGGGCATCGAATCGTTCTCGAAACTCGGCGACAGCATCTACTTCCGCGACGGCCGCGGCGTGTGGGTGAACCTCTTCATCGCCTCCGAACTGAAACTGGCCGACTTTGGGCTGGCGTTGCGGCAGGAGACGAAGTTCCCCGACGAGCCCGCCACCACGCTCATCGTCAAGGCCGCCAAGCCGACGGAACTGGCCCTGCGCATCCGCATCCCGGCGTGGGCCAGGGGCGCCGCCGTCAAGGTCGCCGGCAAAGCGGTCGAGCCCGCCCCTGCCCCCGGCACGTACTGCACGATCGAGCGGAAGTGGAGCGACGGCGACCGCATCGAGGTCTCGCTGCCGATGGCGCTCTGCCTTGCGCCCATGCCGGACGATCCGAAACTTGCCGCCGTCATGTACGGGCCGCTCCTCCTGGCCGGCCAACTCGGCGCGGGCGGGGTCGTGAAATCGTTCCCCAACGGCGGACAGGGTTGGCCGAAGGACCTGCGTCCAGCCACCGCCCCGGCGCTGGCGGTCGGCGATGACGCCGTCGCCACGTGGATCAAGCCCGTCGCCGGCAAGACGCTGGAGTTCCGCACCAGGGGCGTCGGACGACCGACGGACGTCACGCTCATCCCCTTGAGCCGCACGCTGGAACAGCGCTACGCCGTCTACTGGAAACTCATCGGAAAGTCCGACGAGTGGCCGCCCGTCCAGAAGGCCGCCATCAAGGTCCACGCGGACCAGCCAGGCGCGAAACTCGCCCCCACGCTCTACGGCCTCTTCTTTGAGGAGATCAACCACGCGGGCGACGGCGGCCTGTACGCCGAACTCATCCGCAACCGCTCCTTCGAGGACGCCGACAAACTCGAACCCTGGACGCTCGTCACCGGCGGCACGCGTACGGGCGAGATCGCTCTCGAAAAGGAAAAGCCCATGAGCGAGAAGAACCCGCAGTCGCTGCGCCTCCGCATCGGCGCGGCGGGCGAGGGACGCGTCGGCGTCGCCAACCCCGGATTCTGGGGCATCGCCCTGAAGAAGGGGGCGCAGTACCGCCTCTCGTTCAATGCCCGCGCGGCCGACGGCTTCACGGGGCCGCTCACCGTCACGCTCGAAAGCGCCGACGGCGCCAAGAAGTACGCCGAGGCCAAGATCAGCGGCATCGGCGCTGGCTGGACGCCCGCCGCCACCACGCTCACCGCCTCCGACACCGACCCCTCTGCCCGCCTGGTCATCGCGTCCGACAAGCCCGCCGCGGTCTGGCTCGACGTGGTCTCGCTCTTCCCGAAGGACACGTGGAAGGGCCGCGAGAACGGCCTGCGGGCGGACCTTGCCGGGATGCTCGCGGGCATGAAACCCGCGTTCGTGCGGTTCCCCGGCGGCTGCTGGGTCGAGGGCGACACGCTCCAGTTTGCCACGCGGTGGAAGAAGACCATCGGCGACATCGCCGACCGCTGGACCCAGAAGAACCTCTGGGGCTACACCTCGCCCAACGGACTCGGGTTCCACGAGTACCTGCTGATGTGCGAGGACCTGGGGGCCGAGCCGCTCTTCGTCATCAACTGCGGCATGTCGCACAAAGAGAACGTGCCGATGGACAAGATGCAGGAATGGGTGCAGGACGCCCTGGACGCCATCGAGTACTGTAACGGCCCCGCGGATTCCAAGTGGGGCAGCCTGCGGGCCAAGGCCGGCCACCCCGCGCCCTTCAACCTCAAGTACATGGAGATAGGCAACGAGAACGGCGGCCCGGCGTACGAGGAGCGGTACGCCCTGTTCCACGACGCGATCAAGGCGAAGTACCCGCAGATGCGGCTGGTGGCCGACGGCCGGATCAAGTCGCGCCCGATGGACATCGTGGACGAGCACTTCTACAACTCGCCCGAGTTCTTCATGAGCCAGGCCCGCCGCTACGACAAGTACGACCGCGCGGGGCCGAAGATCTACGTCGGAGAGTTCGCCGTTACCCGCGGCGCCGGCAAGGGCAGCCTGCGCGGGGCCATCGGCGAGGCCGTGTTCATGACCGGCTTCGAGCGCAACGCCGACGTCGTCGTCATGTCGTCCTACGCCCCGCTCTTCGTCAACGTGAACGACCGCAAGTGGAACCCCGACCTCATCCAGTTCGACTCCGCGCGCGTCGCGCCCATCCCGTCGTACTACGTCCAGAAACTCTTCGCCACGAACCGGCCCGACGTCGCCCTGCCGGTCGAGGTGCAGGCCGCGGACCAGGTTCAGAAGGCCCCCGCCCCGCGCGGCTCCGTCGGCATCGGCACGTGGAACACGCAGGCGGAGTTTAAGGACATCAAGGTCGTGGACCCCGACGGCAAGACGCTCTTCGCGAGCGATTTCTCGAAGGACGCCAAGGGATGGAAGGCGGCCAAGGGCAAGTGGGCCGTCAAGGACGGCGCCTACCAGCAGACCGACGGCGGCACCGACCTCACCGCCGTCGCCGGCGACCCGAAGTGGACCGATTACACCTACACCCTGAAGGCCCGCAAACTCAGCGGCGCCGAGGGCTTCCTCATCCTCTTCCACGTCGCGGACAAGGGTAACTGGGGCTGGTGGAACATCGGCGGCTGGGGCAACGCCAGGCACGCCATTGAAATGTCAACCAACGGCGATAAGCACACCGTGGGCAACGAGGCGGGCGGCAAGGTCGAGACCGGCCGCTGGTATGACATCCGCATCGAGGTGCGCGGCCCGAGCATCCGCTGCTTCCTCGACGGCAAAAAGATCCACGACGTGACCGAAATCGGTGCGGGCCTCGCGCCGCTGTACGCCTGCGCCGGCCGCGATGAGGCCAAGGGCGAGGTGGTGCTGAAGGTCGTGAACGCCTCGGAGTCGGCCCAGGAAACCGAGATCAGCCTGGCGGGCGCGAAGGTGGCGCCGAAGGGCAAGGCCATCGTTCTCACCTCGGCCAGCCCCGCCGATGAGAACGCGCTGGATGAGCCGACCCGCGTCGCCCCCGTGGAGCAGGCGATCGAGAACGCCGGGGCGACCTTCAAGCACACCTTCCCGCCCAATTCGCTGACGATCTTGCGGCTGAAGGCGGGCAAGTAGCGGTACTGGAGGCAAAGGCGGGTGGCATGGTCACGCTGTTACGTGACCATGTGCCCCGAACGGCGTTTGGCGCGTCACTACAACATGGTCACGCAACAGCGTGACCATGCCACCCGGCGCTCGGCACCTACTTCTTCCCGCCCAGCGAGTGCAGGTAGTTCAGCGTCCTGAGGTACATCACGCCGCCCGCCACGGCCGGCGTGGCGAAACTCGTCTCGCCGAGCGGCACGCGGGCGAGGGCCTCGAACTTGTCGGCGGCCGCAAGCACGACCACGTCGCCGTTTCGCGCGATGCAGTACAGCCGCCCGGCCACCCACACGGGCGACCCGTAGTACGAGCCGCCCGCTCTCTCGCGCCAGACCACCTCGCCCGTCTCGACCTTCAGGCACGCCACCGTGCCGTCGTCGTACCACAGGTACAGGCGGCCGTCCCTGACGATGGGCGTGGGCACCAGGGGCACGGGCTTCTGGATTTCGTACGCGATCTCGGCCTTCTTCCCGGCCGACCCCGGCCGCACGGCCACGTACAGGGTTCCGCGCGTCCCGAGGCCGTAGCCCGCCAGCACGAGGCCCGGCGCCACCACCGGCGACCCGACGCATCTATCCTTGAAGATGCCGCCCACTTCCCACGCCACCTTGCCCGCAACCGGATCGACGCCGGTGATGCCGTGGGCGGTGCTCGAGAAGATGACCTGCGGCTGTCCGCCCTCGGCCTGGTAGATGCACGGCGTGGAGTACGCCGCAAGGGCGGTCTGCCGCTCGATCTGCCAGCGGGTCTGGCCGGTCTTTCGGTCGACGGCGATGAGCGAACTCTTGCCGACCGGGCGATTCAACGGCAGCCCGAGAATCGTCATGCGGTTCAGGTCTTCCTGGTCGTTCGCCAGAATGACGAGGTCACCGACGATGATCGGCGACTGGCCGCTGCCGTGCTTCGCCACGAGCGGGCCGAGGTTGCGGCGCCAGACGTCCTTGCCGTCCATGTCGAGGGCCAGCAGCGTGATCTCCTCCGGCGTCGACCATGTGACGACGATGCCGCTCGCGTCGGCGGCAGGCGAGGCGCTGGCGAAACTGTTGTCGTTGTTCTGCGTGTAGGTCTTCGACTCGTACTCGCGCTGCCAGAGTTTCGACCCGTCGGCGGCCTTCAGGCACACGATGAGCCGCTTGGCCGTCTCGGCGTCGGTGCACGTCAGGAATACACGGTCGCCCCACAGGACCGGCGACGAGTGGCCCGTGCCCGGCAACTTTACCTTCCAGTTGTAATCGCTCTCGGTCCACTTGACGGGGATGGTCGTGGCGTCGCTTATGCCCTGCCCGTTCGGGCCGCGAAAGCGCGGCCAGTCTCCCTCCCCGGCCCGCACCCCTGCGGCAATAATGAGGATGGTTGCGGCGGCGAGGGCGAGGCGAGAGAGCATCGTCTGCGGCACGTGACGTCTCCTGTTCTTGGGGCGGATGGCGGGGGCATTATACCGTTTCCCGCAACAGCGCGCGTTTATTTAGCCCCCGGTGAATACACGTGTTTAGCGGGGGCGAGGAAAAGGGGGCTGCACCCGTTTCCGGCTTTATGGAAACGGGGGCTGTCCCCTTTTCCGGCATGGCAAAGGGGACAGTCCCCTTTTCGCAAAAACGCGAAAAGGGTACAGCCCCCTTTGCCGCCGGCGCACAGCGGTTTTCAGCGTGCATTGCCGCGCCCCGCCGTCTACACTCGGCATCCACGAAAGGAGGCGCCG
>Ga0315280_10010222_pt1 | contig 11822 bp, 12 predicted proteins | sample YL17G06_40_MG_FD_203697 | JGI IMG/M metagenome (GOLD analysis project Ga0315280, IMG submission 203697) | Sediment microbial communities from Yellowstone Lake, YNP, Wyoming, USA - YL17G06_40 | ecosystem: Environmental > Aquatic > Freshwater > Lake > Sediment | place: USA: Wyoming | collected... | reverse complement strand
GGGGAACGCCTGTAGCGGCGATGTCCCCATCGCCGCGCGTGGCCCCCGATAACGGCGGCGAGGACGCCGCCGCTACAGTGTGTCGCATCCAGTTGATTTCCAGTGGTCCGAGTTTCATGGTCACATCCTCTGTAGCGGCGATGTAGCACGGCCATCTTGGCCGTGACCCCACACGGGCGAGACGCCCGTGCTACAGTGTTTCCAACTCCGCCCAGGCCGTATCGGTCACCGCGAAGGCGCTGGGTCTAATCAAGGGCGCGCCCGGCGCGAGGAAGCCGTCGGTGGCGCGCGCGATGGGTTGCGAATCGGCCGCCAAATCGGCCAGCGCCTTGGCCCAGAACTCGTCGGCATGGCCGGCTTCGGTGCGCTGGGCATCGAAGCGCAGATTGCCGCTGGGCGTGACGAACCGCTTCACGGCGCTGAAGGCGCGGCGGACCTCGCGCGTATCGGGGAGCAGCGAGAGCCGGTTTTCGAGCCGCCGCTTGGTGCGGTAGGCGAGGTCTTCCTTCACGGCGGCGGTGAAGACCACCGGCTCGACGCGCGGCCCGAATTCGCGCACCAGCGCTTCCGCCAGCGGGGCGCCGATGCCGGTGGCATCAATGCAGGCGCGGCGGATGAGTAGGGGCGATTCGCGAATCGCCCCTACATGCAGGGAAAGGAGTTCGCGGGCGACTTCGAGTTGTTCGGCGAAGGGCACGCGGTCGAGTACGCGGACCAAGCGGGCGATGCTGTAGCGGCGGTCTATGCCCGCCGAGGTGTCAGGTGTCAGGTGTCGGGTGTCAGAATCTGAAACCTGACACCTGGCACCTGGTACCTGTAGTTCATCCAGCCAGAGCACGGTGCGATCATGCTGGCGGCCGATGTCGATGCCGAGGTAGAACTGGGGGCTAGGGGCTAGGGGCTGGGGGCTGGGGGAAGAAGAAATCCCTAGTCCCGAGTCCCTAGTCCCCAGTCCCGAAGTGGGGCCGGAGGCCGAGGCCAGAAGGTGGGGAGGAAGGTCGGTGCTGGCCTCGGCGCTCAGGCAGGCGGCGAGCAGGTCGGGCGGGAAAAAGTTTTCGGCGGTGGAGATGAACTGGCAGCAGAACTCCTGTTGCCAGGCGGCTTCATCCTCGCAGCCGGCGCGCAGGAGTTCGAGGTCGATGCGGAGTCCCTGCTGGATGGCTTGGTAGATGTCACAGGAATGGGGGGACCATTTCGAAGAGGGACTAGGGACCGAAGGGCAGGGACTAGGGACTAGGGACTGGGGACTGGGGGTTGAAGAGCAGGGACTAGGGACTAGGGACTGGGGACTAGGGATTGGGATTTCTTCCTTCCCTAGCCCCTCTTCTGTCAAACCTGCGGCCTTGGCCAGCTCGTAAAACTTGCCCTGCTGGCCGTTGGGGGTCGAGATGATTTCCAGGCCGAAGCCGCGGGTGATGGTGGGATAGAGCGCGGCGTAGATCTTGTCGGCGTCGGTGTGGAAGGCAAACTCGTCGAGCGTGACGTGGCCGGTGTAGCCGCGCGCGGTGTCGGGATTGGCGGGCAAGCCGTAAATGACGGAACCGTTGGGGAGGCGGACCTCGAGTTGTTTGATCGACGTGCCTTCGAAAAAGGTGGACTCGCAGGCCTGGGCCACGATGCCGCAAGACTGGACGTGCTCCTGCACCTTTTCCATCAACAGGCGGGATTGCCGCTCGCCCTTGGAGAGGAAGATCCAGGTGGTCTTGCGCTCGAGGCAATGGAAGACGGCGCGCAGGGTGGCGGCGAAGGAGTAACCGATTTGGCGCGCTTTGACGGCAATTTTCAGCATCGCACGGTCCTCGACCCAGCGGCGCTGGTAGGGCAGGAGATTCAACGCGGGGCGTAGCGCCAGCGTCCCGCGGGCTTTCTGCCGGCGAGACGGCGGCGCTACAGATGCCGGGCCGTGATTGCTCACGGGCGGGACGCCCGTGCTACGGCGAACCGCTGACGTAGCGCCGCCCTTCAGGGCGGCGGGTGCCGGTCCCGCAAGCGGGACCGGCGCTACGGGCGCCGCTTGCTTAGCTGCTCGGGTTGTGGCTGGCGGCCGGGGCCGTCGGTAAGGTGACGAGGCCATAGATTTCCTGAATCTTCTGCAATGTCTCCGGGCTGATGCCGGCGGGCTTACCTTCCGTCTGGAGCGAGCGCTGCAACTCGATGATGCGGGCCTTGGTCAGCCGCCACCGCGCCTGTTCGGCGCGAATGCGGGCGCGGTTCAAGTCGTGGTCCTGGACGGCCTTGCGCGCCTGCAAACGGAGCAGTTGCTGCTTGAGGTGGAGGTTCCCGCGCTCGAGGCGCGCGCGCATTACGTCCTTGAGATTGATCTCCGAGCCTTTGCGGCTGAGGCGCAGCAGGCCGGTGAGCAGCGCGGCTTCCGCCAGACGGGTCTGGCTGGAACGGGATTTGCCCAGGGCCTTCTTGAGGGCCTGGGCGGTTTCGACCTGCCGCCGCACGCGTTCCTGCTGGAGGGCGAGGTTGCCGCGGAAGAAGTTTTCGACGGCGGTCAAGGTGACCCCGTCGCCGCCGCGTTCCTGGACGGCCTCGACCACGTCCTCGAAGGTCGCGCCGTCCACCAGCATCTGCTCGACCAGGTGGCACAAGGGGGCGGGCAGGGTGGCAACATCGGCGTGGAGGGTGCGCTGGTCGGGCTTCATAGGCGCGGCTCCAAATAGACGCCCTCATCCACGGGCAGACGTCCATCCAGATAGTCAATACCGCGAGCGGTAATCTTTACCAAGTTAATAAAGCGGCCGGCCACGGGGCCGCGCACTTTCTCGAGGGAGACCAGAGCCTTTTCCGCGAGGTAAGCCACCAGCCGGGTCAACTCGTCCGTGGGCACGGGATAACCGAAGATGTCGAGCTCACCCTGGAGTAAGGGGAAGGTGGCGGCCTGGGGGTAGATCAGGGACAGGTAGTAGAGGATCTTGCCCCGGATCACTTCGGAATGACGAATCGTGCGACTCATAGGTTCTCCTCCCCCGTGGGGATGCTGGCGGGCGCCAGACCAGAAGACGACGGCGCGGGCAGGGGGTCGCCGGAAGCGAGCCCGATGGCGGCGCGCAGGCGCTCCAGCACGGCGGGCTCGCCGTGGAGTACGCAAGGGGGTTCCCCGCGCCGGCAGCTTAGCGCGTCGATGTCGCGATGCATGGCCTTGAGGGCAATCAGGATTTCCTGGTGCTCGAAGCTTTCCACCGACTCCCGATGCTCGACGGAACTGGCGAGGCGCATGAGGGCGTCGGCCTGCGACTTCTGCGCGGTTAGGAACTGCTCGACGTATTGCCGCAGGAGATGGAAGGTGCTCTCCATCTGCTGGCTTTTTACTTGCATCGACTTCTCGATCCAATAATGCGCCAGACGCAGAAAACCGTAGGTGAAGACCATGAGAATGAGGACGCCGGGGCCCCACCAGAGCACGACGTGATTGATTTCGTCCGGAATCATCGGAGCACCGCCCCAATCGCAACCCCAATGGCCACGTATTCGACCACGCGCGCCAGGCGCGCCAGCCGGCTGCCACGCGCCGCCTTGAGTTCGGCTTGGTGCTGCGTTTCGCGGCGCTTCAGAATTTCATCTTTAGCGGAAAGAGCGGTGTTGAGCTGGGCCAGCGAGTCCGCTTGGTGCTGGAGGATGGTGGCGTTGGTGTCCACCTGGCCACGACAGTTGGTGAATTGCGCCTCGACCACTTGCTGCTGCTCGCGGCAGGCGTCGCGCTCGACGAGCGCCGCGGCGAGGTTGCGAAGCTGGGGCTCGGAAAGGACGAGAGCGGGAGTAGGGAGTGGGGAGTCGGGAGTCGGGAGGGAGGAACCGACGCTCGACGCGGGAGGTTTAACATCTGACGATCCCCGACTCCCGCTTCCCGACTCCCGATTCCCGAGTTCCGCGGCCACGCGGCGGGCAAGCTCCGCGGGGGGAAGAATAGCTGTCTGCGCAGCTTGCGCGCGTTCGTTTTGCTGGAGAGCTTGCAGACGGGCGGCCAGACCGTTGGCGTCGCGCTCGAGCTTGCGCCGCTGGGCTTCGAGTTCGTGAATCGCGTGGGCGTTCCGCTCGTTGGCTTGACGAATCGCCGCGGCCGCGCCCGCTTCGAGCGTGGAGAGGGCCGTCGCCGTCTGCTTCTGAAGCAGCGCGAGTTCGATTGATTGGCGGAGGCGTGCCTGGTGCGCGTACCACCAGGCGGCGAGCAACAGGGCGCAAGCACCCCACAGGACCAGGCGCGACCGCGGGACTCGCTGGAGCAGCGGCCCGAGAACGGCGAGACCCCGGCTCAGGATTTGCCCAACGCGACGGGCCGCTTGCTGCCACAGGGTTGGCACGTTGGCGTCTCCGTTCATTGCTTGGCTCCGAGGACGCGCTGCAGGGTTTCCCCGGCCTTGCCCAGGCCGTAGAGACTCGCGATCAGCAATGTCAGGCCGTCCAGGCTCGGCAGCGCGCCGGTGCGCCAGACAATTCGCGAGACCCAGACACAGGCGAACAACAACGTAATGAAGGAGCCGACGCGGCTGAAACTGGCGCAGTTGTTGTCGGAAAAAAGTTCTTTGAGAAAATTCACCATGGGCGTGTCCGAATTGGCGGCGCCGCGCGCCGCCGCTTGATGTAGCGGCTTTAAGCCGGCAGGTGGTTGCCCCCGCCGCCGCGGGGCCGCTACGCGCCGGCGCGTTCGCGGTAAAGCTTCATCCGGCGCAGGCCTTTCTCCACATACGCGGGGTCGGCGGTCTGCCCGTAAGGGCGACCCGTGTTCCAGCAACGAAACATCTCTTCGAATTCGCGGGCGAGATCGAGTTGATAGCGCGCGGCAAATTCGGCCAGCAAGGCGAGCGCCACGCGGTAATGCAACGAGGGTTCGAGCAGATCGCGCGCGGTGCCGGGACGCCCTACCATGTGGTAACCCATGATCTGGGTGAGGCCCCAGGAGGTCGCGAGCTCGCGCAAGGCGGCGTCTTCGGCGCGGGCCAGGTCGCCGGCGTGCGCGGCCGCAAAGGGCGCGTCGAGGAAGGTGGCGTGAAAGGGCGCGGCCTTCGCCTGACGCATGTCCGTAAGCTCAGCCGCGAGGGACCCCGCGCGGACAGCCCCGAAGCCGTCGGCGCGGCCCGCGGCGACCGCCTTTAGGTGCGCGTAAACGGCGGGCTCGAAGCGAGCGGCGCGCGGGTTGCCGCCGGATTCGTTGGCGGTCAGGGCGCCCAGAAACTCCGGCGGAACCGAGGAGGACTTGCAGGCCTCCAGGATGAACGGGTGATGGTGCTGCCACACCCGGCGGATCAGGTTCAGCTCCACTCGGGCGGCCCTCGGCACCGCAGCGCGCGAGCCTTCGGCTGCTGCCATCTCGCCCACACTGCTTCCGGTCCTCACTAGCGGGCCTTCCAATGTCCCGTTCACAACCCTAGACTAGCAGTTCGCAAATCCCTGGTGGCGATGCCTCAGAAGCCTGAGATACAATTTTGTAAACGCTTGTAGGACACGGAGATGCCGGTGGCAAAATAGGGGTTCGGGACCGTTGCCGCCAAAGCCTAAATCTCGACCGGTGGTCACAGCTTAAGCTCAGGAGGCTTACTCATCATGCGGGCGGTGGTGCAGCGAGTGCGACGAGCGGAAGTGCGCGTGCGAGGAGAGGTGATCGGCCGTATCGGACCGGGCTTGGTCGTGCTGGTGGGAATCGCCAAGACCGACTCCGAGGCCGACCTCAAGATACTGGCTGAGAAGACCGTGAACCTCCGGGTCTTCGAAGACGAACAGGGAAGGATGAACCGTTCCCTGCTCGACACCGGCGGGCAGGTGCTTTGTGTTTCGCAATTCACCCTTTACGGTGACTGCCGCAAAGGGCGCCGCCCAAGCTACGATCAAGCCGCGGCACCCGAAGCGGCGCGGCTCCTGTACGAGGCCTTCGTGGCGACGCTGCGCGCTTACGGCGTCCCTGTGGCCACGGGTCAATTCCAGGCGATGATGGAAGTCGAGCTGGTCAACGATGGGCCCGTAACGCTGCTCCTGGATTCCGAGAAGAAGTTTTAGGTGGGTGCGTGGGGAATGACTTGCCAAGCGGGAAGGGTTCTTAGCGGGACCGAGAAAGCTTCAGGCGGGTCTTGCGGCGGATGGACTTACCCTCAAAGAACGATTTCCATCACCTCGTAGGCGGCCCGGGTATTGGGAAATCGGGCCCGGGCGATAGCCTGAAGCTCATCGACGGCGTGGTCGTCGCTATCCGGGTCGTGGTGGAACAGGACCAACTCCTTTACGCCCGCCTCCTGGCAAATCCTGACGCCTTCCTCCCAGGAGCTATGGCCCCAGCCTTTCTTTTCGCCCTCCAGTTGTAACTGGGAGTACTGCGAGTCATAGATGAGCACATCCGCACCGCGGGCGAGCTCGCGGATACCGCGGTCCCTTTCCGGCACGCCGGGTTCATTATCCGTAGCGTAGACGAACGCCTTGCCATTGTTCTCGACGCGGTAGGAGAGGCAACCCTGGGGGTGATTGACCCAGCGGGGCCGAATCAGGAGGTCGTCAATCGTAAACGGTTCCTCGGCGATCTCCGAGAAACTTCGCTCGGCGAGCATGGCATTCATATCGACGGGAAAGTACGGGTCAGCCATCTGGCCCTGCAAGGCCTCTTCCACGGACGCCCGGGGGAGACGAAAGGAGTGAAAGTGAAAGTGGTTGTGCGCCACGTAAACAGGCGCAAAGAAGGGAAGACCCTGGATATGGTCCCAGTGATAGTGACTGAGGAGGACATGCGCGCTGATCGGCTGGTTCCCAAATTCCTTCACCAGGGCCTTACCCAGCATGCGCAGGCCGCTGCCGCAATCCAGGATCAGCAGCTTGCCGGCCGCTGAGCGGATCTCCAAGCAAGGAGTATTGCCGCCATAACGCAGATTCTCGGGTTGCGGGGTTGGGGTCGAGCCACGAACCCCCCAGGTCTTTACCTTCATGGGCAATACCTTCCTTGAAACGGCCAACGACAATCGTATACCAGACCCCCAGCCTGCGCCAAGTGCTAATTTGGGCACTTGCCCGACTGCGAACTGCGGGCCTCGCTGCTTCCCGCCCGCCACCGCGGCCGGTTTGCCAGCTCCGCCGCGACTCAAGGGGCCGCGCGCTGGTCGCGGCGAAACGGAATCCTCAAACCTTCCCGCCAGCGATCGCTCAAGCCGATCTGCACGACCTCAACGCAAGGATCGAAATAGCGCAGCAGCCGCCCGGTGCTCGAATGAAACCGGAACTCCGGGGCAACCAGGTAAAGGAGCGGCGGCGCGGGGCTGAGCTGTAGCCCAGGGAAGTAGCCCTGGGAGCTGAAGCGCCGGTCCTCGTTGAGCCCCTTGACGCGCTGCCAGTAGTCCAGGGCTTGAATCGGGAGATTGATCTCTTCGCTGAGTTTCAGTTCCATGACGGCCAGGCGTCCCTGCCGCGTCACCCCGAGGATGTCCAGCACGCCGCGGTCGCCGGCGGCGAAAGCGGGGACCTGCGGATAGACGTAAGCTGGAGACAAATCGGGATCGAGCCGGGTGATGTCCCCCACCAGCAGGCTCTCGAGCCAGCGCTCGCCCTGCAAGCGATAGAACTCATGCTGCGGATCGGGACTCGCGGCGCGCCGCACTTCGAGGACCCGCCCCAGGAACGCCCGCAACTCATCCTGATTGTCCCGGCCCAGGCGGCGCCAGCTTCCTTCCAGGCCGAAATAGACGCGCGGCGCAAGCTGGCCTTCCACGCGTGCTATTTCGAGGCCGAGCACGCGCAGCGAAAGGGTCATCCCGGACGCTTCCGGCACGATCTGCACCCGCTCGAAGTGCTCACCCAGCAGGCCCCGCAGCAGCTCGCGATGGCGCTCGACGAGCGCCTGCCCTTGTCCGTGGGGCGCCAGATGCGTCTCGACATTTCCCACGTCCTGCACCTCAACCGGCCGGGGATGGGCCTGGCCAGGCTGCCATTCACAAATCTGGATCTGCACCGCGCGCTGATTGAGGCACGCCACCCGCTGCGCGGTAAGCTTGATGGCCGCGGGCGGCAGGAACAGCTTAAGTCCGGGAATGGTGATGCGCTCCGCCTGACTCCGCAACCAATCGAGCCAAATCAGACCGAAGGCCAGCACCACATCGCCGGCGGCCGGGGCCTCCTCGCCGCTGAGGCCGAGAAAGGCCCAGCCGGTTCGTCCCTGCCGCGCCAGCCCGCGCGTGTACCAGGCGGAGAAGGAGTGCTCGCGGTCCGAGCGCGTACTGACGCGCTCCCATTGCCAGCCGCGATATTCCTGTTTCAACATGGCGGCCAGCGCCTGACGAAAACGCTTGCGAGCCTCCTCGCGTCCCGTGCGCGCCGGGCTGCGGTCAAGTTCGCGCAGTTCGAGCGTGATAGTTTCGCGCCCGCCCACCTTCCGCACGAAGAGGCCCAGACGACCGCGGTCGCGGTAGGCGATCTCCTCCACCCGGCGCGCGATCGATCGGCCGGGATTCCAGGCATGGAACATCAGCTTTCCAAACTCAATCGCGCATCGCCACTCGGTGGCGGTGAGATCCAGAAGCTCGACTCCCTCTTCCACCAGGACCGGATGTTCGAGTCCCTGAAGGAAAGTCTCAATCTCGCTCTGTAGTTCACCCAAGGCGTCGGCGTCGCGGGGAGGAACCATGGCAGTCCGCGCGCCATTATACCCGTCCGCATCCCCCCTGACAAATCAGCGGTACCTGTAGGGGCGGCCCCACCCGCGGGAGCGCGATGTAGAGACGGCCCGGCGGGCGGTCTCGATCTTCAGTGCATCTGCAGGGGCACGGCATGCCGTGCCCCTACGGCACATTACGGTTCGGGGTCACGACAGGGGGGATGCTGGCGAAAGGGGCAAAGGGGACAACAGTCTTCTCAGAGGCAGCGTGGGAACCCAATCAATGGAGCAACCGAAAATCCGTCCACCCAGCGACGAAGGGACGCGCCCATTGCTTGGGTTCCCAGAGGGCCGGCTTGCGAGAGCTTCATTGCCACGTCAATTACGCAATCAACTGCTTGGCGGTGGCGACCGCGCCGGGGGCATCCTTGCCGTAGCCGTCCGCGCCGATCGACTGCGCCCAGCTATCGGTTACCGGCGCGCCGCCCACCATCACCTTCACCTTGCTCCGAACGCCGGCATCTTCCAGCGCCTTGATGACCGCCTTCATGTTGACCATGGTGGTGGTGAGCAGCGCGGACATGCCCACGATTTCCGCCTGCTGGTCCTTGACGGCTTGCAGGAACTTCTCCGCCGACACGTCCGTGCCCAGGTCGATGACGCGGAAGCCCGAGCCTTCCAGCAGGACCGCCACGATGTTCTTGCCGATGTCGTGCAGGTCGCCCTTGACGGTGCCCAGGGCCACGGTGGCCAACGGCTTCACCGCCGCGTCACCGATCAGCAATGGCCGCAGGATTTCCGTAGCACCCCGGGCGGCCCGCGCCGCGATGAGCACTTCGGGGATAAAGAATTCGCAGTCGCTCATGCGCCGTCCGACTTCGTTCATGGCGGGGACGATCACGTTGGGGAAAAAGTCGGCGGCTTTAATCCCTTCGGCCAGTCCCTTGTTCGTCAGTTCCTTGGCTTCGGCCGCTCGGCCATTGATGATCGCTTCTTGCAGTTGCTCAAAAATACTCATAGCTTTGTTTTCCTCCCTTGAAATGCGCCATCAGGAATTCATCTCAAACCGCTTGGCGGGGCCTCCTCGCACTGTTCGCCCAGCCATGGGCTGGCACGAGCAGGGAAGCGCTATACTACGACATTTGCAACATTCTGTGAAGGCTAATTTGTTATTTTTTGAGTCCTTTGGGAAGCCCTGGGGGCCAGCCTTGGTGTCCCCAGCCTGAAAATCTTGTTGTGGCCCTACCGGCAGCTCCCCTCCGCCGCCCAGCGTTCGAGGCTGTCTCAAAACTCGGAATCTGGGGCTGTAGCGGCGCTCGGGGCCTGCCGTGGCTTGTCACCCTGGGCGGAGCGAAGGGCCTCAGATTCTTCTCCCGCGTCGCGGGATCAGAATGACAGGTGCGGGTCGGCGGTCATAGACCGCCGCTACCAATCAAGTTTTGAGACAGCCTCACTCGCTCAGGCGGGAAAAGGCATCTGCTCCACGAAGGTGTCCTGAAAAGCCGGATCGGCGCTCAGCATGATGTGCTCGATCCGCCGGCGCACCGAGGCAAACGAGCCATCCTCCCCATTGAGGCTGAATAGCGCAATCTTGGCGCCGAGCAGCGCCGTATTTCCGGCTGGCTGCACTTTTTCCAGGGGAAAGTTGAGCAAGCCGATCCGCTGCGCGCTCTGGCGATTGATGTAGTTGCCGAAAGCCCCGGCCAGATACAGCCGCTGGAGGTCGCCGGGCGCGGCCCCCCAGAGTTTGAGCAGAATCTCGGCGCCGGCGGCGATGGCGCCTTTGGCCAGTTGCAATTCGCGGATATCCTGCTGGGTCAGGTTTACCGGCGGACAGAGCATGAGCGTGCCGTTGCTGTTGGACAGGCGTCCCATGGGATTAATCAGCCCGAGGTCAAGGCCCACCGCCACCGCGTCCACCAGGCCGCTGCCGCATATCCCGCGTGCCTCGACGTTGCCCAGCACCCGGCAGCCGAAGCCGCCCGCTTCCGCGCTCACCTCGACGATGGCGCCCGTGGCCGCGCGCATGCCCATCGAGATGCGCGCCCCCTCGAAGGCCGGCCCGGCCGCCGTCGAGGCGCACAGGAGCCGTTCGCGGTTGCCAATGACGATCTCGCCGTTGGTGCCCAGGTCCACCAGCCCCACCAGCGACTCGCTCTCCGCCAGCTTGGTGGCAAGGATGCCGCCGAGAATGTCGCTGCCCACAAAGCCGCCCAGGCAGGGCAGGAAACGCACACGCGGGTCCCCTTCCCATCCCCAGCCGAGTTCGCTCGCGCGGGACAGCTCGAGGCCGTCGCGCACGGGATGGAAAGGATAGTGCGAGAGCGGCTCGAGGTTGATTCCGCAGAAAAGGTGGTGCATGACCGCGTTGCCTACCAGCACCACGTCGGTCACCGCGCGGGCCGAGGCATTGGCCGCCCGCAGCAGTTGCTCGATGAGCCTGCCAATCTGCTGGCGGATGATCTCGGTAAGCTGGGCCTGTCCGCGCTCGGCCACCGCATATTGCACGCGGCTCATCACGTCGGCGCCGAAACGAGCCTGGGCGTTGAGGGCCGTCCGCACGGCCAGCACCCGGCCGGTTTCGCAATCGAGCAATTGCGCCACCAACGTCGTCGTCCCCAGGTCCACCGCCACGCCCAAGCCGGGCTTCGGCGTGAAGGCAAACGCGGTCTCATCTGTCAGGATGGCGGCGTCCCATTGGCGCAGCTCGATCGCAAGGTCACCTTCCAGATTGCCCTGGCAGGCCAGCCGCCAGCCGTTGGCGATTTCTTGGGGAGAGAGTTGTTGCCGCTGCGCGTCGTTGACTCCGACCGCCCCTTCGAGCACTCGGACCTTGCAGCCGCGGCAGCGGCCATGACCGCCGCAAGGAAACTCGACGCCCTGCTCGAAGAGGAGATCGCGCAGCGGCGTGCCGTGGGGCGCGGTCAGCTCGGCGCGCGTGGGCAGAAGTACAATTCGGTGTGTTATCTTTTCCATCAATCTTGAGTTTTACTCCCTGCGCCCTATGCTGCCTCGGGGCGATGTTCGCGCGCGTAGGCGACCAGGGCGTGCAGATGGGCCGGCGGCGTATCGCGCGTCACCTCGCAACCCGCGCCCACAATGAACCGCGGGCCCGCCTGCCGGTGACATTCCCCCACCGCTGCGTATACGCTCTCCGGCGTCCCGTCCCGCAAGGCCCGCACCGGGTTCAGATTGCCCAGCAGCACCTGCGCTGGCCCCATCTTCTCCCGGCCTTCGTTCATCGGCACCATCC
>Ga0315280_10010221_pt1 | contig 11823 bp, 10 predicted proteins | sample YL17G06_40_MG_FD_203697 | JGI IMG/M metagenome (GOLD analysis project Ga0315280, IMG submission 203697) | Sediment microbial communities from Yellowstone Lake, YNP, Wyoming, USA - YL17G06_40 | ecosystem: Environmental > Aquatic > Freshwater > Lake > Sediment | place: USA: Wyoming | collected... | reverse complement strand
TTGAAAAGTCTTTTATTGCTTTAGTTGAAATGTCGATGGGAGTTAGCTTGGGGGGAGCAATCATCGCCCTCATCGGCGGACTAATTGGTGGAGCCTTAGCCGGATAAGGTTGCATCTTTTTCTTTAAGGATTTGTCCGCCCGCTTCCTCCAATTTCTTGCTTGCAGTTTCAGAGTGGTTTGCAACTTTCACTAAAATGGGTTGGGTTATTTTGCCTGTTCCTAGGAGTTTGTTGTATCCTAGTTTTTCGAGGTCGAGAAAAATTTTTCCTGTTTTCTTCTCCAACGTTTTCTCTGTTGATAACTTGTTAACTAGTTCTTCAAGTTCTCCTACGTTGATTGTGATGATTTTTTGATGTAAACTTTTGTGAGATGTGAAGCCCTTTTTTCCAAAGTAGTCTGGTTCATATTTTATAGTGTAACTCCACAAGTGTTTGTGGCGTCCTACTTTTCTTTCGCCTTTAGTTCCCTTTTTTCTATGTTGCCCAGTTACGCCCCAACCGTGAGTTCTTGAGCCACGCATTTTGCGAGTTGCTCTGAGTTTGTGCGGCATTTATTTCAATCCTCTATTCATATTGTGGAAGGTTATTCTACAGAGATTCTTTCGCCTTTAAACACTTTTTCTGTTGTTTTCGTCATGCGCACTTCGAGTACGCCATTTTTGTATGTGGCTTGAGCTGATTTTGGGTCAACTCTTGCTGGCAATGCTAACTCTTTGTGATATTTTCTGTTTGCTGTATCCACTGATATTGTTAAGGCATTTTCAGTTACATGAAGGTTTATTTCTTCTTTTTCTACGCCTGGAAGTTCGGCTACAACAACTACATGTTTATCTTCTTCTAAAATGTCGACTAGCGGCTCTCTTTCTTCTTTTATTTTTGGTCCAAAACGATTTTTCTGAACGTTTCCAAATTCTCTTATTACTGGTTTTCCGTCTGGTCCGACTGACATGGAGAAGCCATAGACGTAAGGTCTAAAAGATTTCAATTTTTCTGATGGTTCTTCTTCGAAGGAGTGTTTCATCATTTCATCCATCATTTCTTCAAGTCTGTCGAATTCTTCAAAGACATCAAACCATGGATAGCGGCTTTTGTCGCGGTCTCGTTTTCTTCTCCACCAAGGCTCACTCAATAAAATTTCCACCTTTTGACAAGACAAGCATAAAAGTAACTATAAAATCTATCGCTTTGTTAATATCCAGTTTTAGATTAGGAGTGTCAAATTCTGGTAAAAAGCACACCGATTAGTTTTGAGAAACTGCCATTTTTAGGAACACTATGGCGTTCATGATTTGGGCAGCAAGCAACAGAATGAAGCCTACAAAAGTCAGGAAGAAAGATGCAACAAAGCAGCCTGCAACTATCAGCATAATGCCAGTTGCCAAAGACAAACCCGGCATACTAGTTGACTTGCGAATAACTATACTTGCGACACCCCAAATGACAAGCATTGTTCCGAATAATAGTAAGCCAAGCCAATAAAGAACCAAACCAAATGGAGAAAGATAATAGGGATAATATGGATAATAGGGACCATAGGTCGTGGGAAACATGCCTATTACTGCAAAAACCAAAAGCGCAACAGAGCATATCACTCCGAAAACTAAGCCAGCTATGCCTATAGGGCGTTCAAAATGCCTATAAAACGCATAATATGCGATTCCGACAAAGATAGAACCAATCAAAAGCAAGACAAGCCCCGTTATTAGAATTAGGTACCATATAAAACTGTAGCTTAGTATCCAAAGGGGCCAAAGCCCTATAACGGCCATAATAACAGAAGCAACTGTCAAAATTATTGCGCCAATTCCACCCAACGCAAATAATCCTCTACCTGCTCTCCCACTCGACATAATTTTCAAGCTCACAAACTGTTCTATTGATTAATCTTTCAGTGGCGCGCCTAAAAAAGGCTTATGGAGATAAATTCTAGACAAATAGTCATATCCTATTTTGCCCATATTCTGCATGTGCCCTCTATAGAGACCATGCATGAGCCTTTGGGCGTAAGAGGGGTACAAACTTTCATAAACAATGGGCATTCTGTTGGCTTAATCTTACCAATCATGACCAAATGGCATTGACAGCCAGGTATCAAGTCTCTACTACGCTCAATTTTAATGCTATACTTTTTCCTAGCGTCATATTCTGCATAATCTTCTTTCAATGCTAAGGCTGAGGAAGGCAATTTTCCGAGTCCTCGCCAGCTACCGTCGACTATGTTAAATGCTTTATCGATGAGCCTTTGAGCCTTCACGTTTCCTTCCCAACTTACGGAGCGGGCATATTCATTTTCCAGCTTAGCCTCGTTACCACGTATCTGCTTGAGCAGCATAAAAACTGCGAAAAGAATGTCTAAGGGTTCAAAACCCGCTACAATAGTCGGCATACGATACGCTTTAGGAAATATCTCGTAAGGCTTTAACCCAATAATAGTGGAAACATGCCCAGGTGCAATAAAGCCGTCTATGTGCAAGTCGCCGACGCCTAACAGCAGTTCCATGGCTGGCGGAATCAAACGATGCGAAACAAGAAAACTAAGGTTTTTAGGCGGCTTACGCAAGACTTCAATGGCTGTAGAAGGCGCTGTGGTTTCAAATCCAATAGCGAAAAATACAAACTCCTTCTCAATTTCTTTTTTAGCCATTTTTACCGCATCTGCAGGACTATAAACAATTCTGACGTCTGCGCCAGATGCCTTCGCTTCCTGCAAAGATGACTCTGAACCTGGCACACGTATGACGTCGCCGAAAGTTGTGACTGTTACGCCTTTAAGTGCTAGCTGTATGGCTTCGTCTATTTCTGCGGCTGGCAAAATGCAGACTGGACAGCCAGGACCTGCGATGACGTCTACTGTTTTTGGCAACATGGCTCTTAACCCATAATGTGTTATAGTCCACTCGTGTGTTCCGCATATGTGGCAGAATTTGACATTATATGAGGGGGCAATCTTACGAATCTGTTCTGCTACTTTTTTTGCTAGAACTGGATCTCTGAATTTATTTTGTTCTCTCATTTGCCCTCATCTTTATCCGTGATTAGTTTGATGCTTTCTATTGTGCATTCTTTTCCTCCGACTATGTTAACTATGTTTTCGCATTTTGGGCATATCAAAGTAGGTGTTGGAATATGATACATCAGGTTGTCTTCGTATTTGAAGTCGCCTTCATAGCCGCATTTGCTACACTTGACTATGCCGTCTTTTTCTTTTATGATTAGTTTTGATTTTTCTGCTATCGTGCCTTTTACAAGGAGTTTATATGCGAAGCGAACTTGCTCTATGCCTAAGAAGGTGAGTTTTCCGATGGCTAAATTAACTTGGACAACTTTTTTTGCCTTATGCTTTTCCGCCTCTTTTAAAATATTATCGACGATTTGTGAGGTTACTGAGAATTCATGCAAATTTTAGAGCCTCAAGGCTTCAATGACTGTGTTTATGCCTTCGCCAGTTCTGCAGTTTGTGAACGCAACTTGCGCGTTGGGATTTATTGCTTTCACATCTTTTTCCAATTTTTTAATGTCTACTTGCATTGCCTTTGCTAAGTCGATTTTGTTTATAACTGCGACGTCTGCGTCTGTGAAGATGAATGGGTGTTTTATGACCATGTAAGGTCCTTCCGTGACGCTTATGACGACTATGCGTTTTTGTGAGCCTAACGGAAATTCGGCTGGGCAGATGAGGTTGCCAACGTTCTCAATGAATAACAAGTCAATTTTAGTTAAATCGAGTCGTTGCAGTGCTTTCTTGACTAAGTTAGCGTCCAAGTGGCATTCTTTTCCCGTGTTGATTGGGACGACTTCTACTCCATGTCTTGCGATTTGTTCTGCATCTATTGTGGTTGTTAGGTCGCCTTTGAATGCTACTATGCGGTATTTATTTTTCAATGCTTTTACTAGTTTTTCGATGAGGCTTGTTTTTCCTGCCCCGATAGCGCCCATTATGTCTATTGCTTTTATGCCGTTTTTTTGTAGAAGTTTGCGGTTTTCTTCTGCTAGTTTTTGGTTTGCCTTTAGAATGTCTATGTTGAGTTCTATGTCGAATACTTCGTTTTCTTCTGCTTTGACTGTTTCTTTCATTGAACATCGCCTAATGGCTACTTTGGTGGTTCGTATTTGAGGATTTCATTCCATAGGCTTAATGTCTCTTCTGCTGCTTTTTCATCTAAGACCTGTATAGCGTAGCCTGCGTGGACTAGCACATATTCACCTACTTTGGCGTCTACAAGCATTATGTTTACTTCTCTTAGGACGCCTTCGCCAAAATCAACCTGAGCCAAATCGCCCTTAATTTCTATGATTTTTGCTGGAATCGCCAAACACATCTTGTATCACATAGAAAGCGCAAAGGAGAGATTAAAACATATCCAATGTGAAAGCGCCTACTAGGTCTCTATGAGAAGTCAAAATTATTTTTTTCATCTTCATCTTCACTGAGAATGTTACGGGGTTAAGTTGTGAAGTTGGCTACGATTGTTTGCCCTGCTGATGTTCCTGCGTCTCCTGCCGGAATAAGCCTATGTGCAACAAATTTTATTCCGTTTTCCTCTACCCTTTGTCTAAGGGTTTTTGTCACATGTTCGTTGTAAGCCACTCCTCCACTGAACCCAATCGCTTTAATATCCAGTCTTTTAGCTTCACTTGCTGCTAGTTCCGCTAAACTCTTAGCCAAATAAGCCTCTGCAGAATAGGCTAAATCCGTTATAGAATACTTCTTCCTGTTATTGAAAATTGCATTCAACAAAAATGAAGTATTAACTGTATTCCTATCAATCTTTGGTTCCAAGCCTAAAACATCTTTTCCTCTAACAGCCATGGATTCCAATTTCATCGCAGGCTCGCCTTCAAAAGTTCTCTCATAGCATACGCCTAACAAAGCAGAAACAGCGTCCAAGACTCTGCCACAACTCGAAGTTTTAAAGGCTACTCCTTTTTCCAACTGCTTTATAATTGCTTCAACTTCTTCTTCACCATGTGGAAAGCGATCACTATAGCCTAAAAGCCATTCTCTGACGTCAACAAACCCATAAAGCATGCCCGTAGCCATCCTAAGCGGATAAATAGTTGCCAAGTCGCCGCCAACCATAGGCTGCGCCTGCAAATGCCCTAAGCGCTCAAACCCACCTTCAAACCCAAGTAAGATTTCTCCGCCCCAAGCAGAGCCGTCTGAGCTATAGCCAAACCCATCACAAACAATGCCAACTAATTCGCCTAGATTATGTTCTGCCATCAGCGCAGCTAAATGTGCATGATGATGCTGCACTTGAACAACTTGACAGCCAAAACTCTCACCTAGTTCATAGGCTAGTCTAGTGGTCGCAAATTTCGGATGCAAATCACACGCTACAATGTCAATTTTAGCATTGGTTAAACGAATCAAGTGGCTAACAGTATTCTTCAAAAATTCAAGAGTCTCAACGTTCTCGACATCGCCAACATGCTGAGAGACAAAAGCTCTATCGCCTAATAGTATGCAGGCAGTCACGTTTTCTTCAGCGCCCAAACCCAAAACACATCTGTCAGCCTTCCTTTTCAGTTGAATTGGCTCAGGAGCGTAACCTCTCGAACGCCTAATAATACTCAAATCTCGATTTTCATGAAGCCTAACCACAGAGTCGTCACATCTCTGTGCAATCATCCGGTTATGGAAAAGAAAGAAGTCAACGGTTGAGCCCAACTTTTCCACAGCTTCGTCATTGTCAACAACTATAGGCTCATTTGGCGCATTAGCACTAGTCATAACAAAAGCGGGCTCCTTCACAGTGTCAAAAAGCATAAAATGCAAACCAGTGTAAGGCAACATAACACCTACATTATGTAGACTAGGCGCAACGAGGTCAGAAAGATAATAATTTTCGGTCTTATTTAGCAGAATAATAGGCTTAATGTAAGATGTAAGCAACTCTGCCTCTTTTGGGCTTACTTCAGCAAACGTTTTAACAGTTGCTAGGTCACGAGTCATAATCGCAAAAGGTTTCTCTCTTCTATGCTTCACTTTCCTTAGCCTTGCTATGGGCTTGTCTCTTGTTGTGGCGCATGCAACATGAAAGCCTCCGTTACCCTTAACCGCTACTATATAGCCCTTCTCTAATAATCTGCCTGCTTCTCTGATTGGGTCTTCACTATCTAATGTTTCGCCACGGTTGCTTGCAAGATAGACTGACGGCCCACACTGTTGGCATGCGATTGTTTGTGCATGAAATCTTCTGTCAAGGGGGTTAGTGTATTCTTTTTGGCATGTGGGGCACATTGGAAACTCCTGCATTGTGGTATTTGGTCTATCGTAAGGCAAGGTCCTAATGGTCGTATATCTTGGACCACAATCAGTGCAAGTTGTAAAGAAGTAGTCATGACGCCTGTTCTTTGAGTCTCGCATCTCTTTTAGGCATTCGTTGCAGATAGAGACGTCTGGAGGAATCACCGAACCAGAAAACTCCACATCCTCAGAACTCTTCAATATCGTAAACTCTTCAAACTCATCTCTATCTTCAAAATACTCCGCTGCTATGTTATAGATTCGAGCCAAAGGCGGTTTATTGTTCTCTAATTCATTAATGAAATGTTTAACATTATTTTCAGCGCCTTCGATAACAATTTCAACGCCTGCATCTCCGCGATTACGGACATAGCCAGTCAAACGATTTTTCACTGCAGTTCGATAGATGAAGGGTCGAAAGCCTACACCTTGGGCGATACCGCTAACCTTTATTTCAGCTCGCAACCGCAGATTTACTCCTAGACTCTAGTAACAAGTAGGCATCTGCTAAAAAGAATTCTCGCTAAACCAAAGATTAGGCTGTGCTATATTTTTTGAAGGATCGGTTCAACTGAAACCGCGTTGTTACGTAAACCTAATTTTTCTGGTTCAAATCCCATTGCAAGCCCCAAAAACTGCACATAATGTAGCACAGGAATGTTGAATGCAATGCCAGACTTGTTCTGAATGTCAATTTGCCCCCTGTCATACTGCAGATGGCAGAAGGCACATGGGGTGACCATGCAGTCTGCGCCCACATTCTTAATGTTTTGCAGTTTCTCCTTAGCCATATCTAAAGAAATGTCGGGCGAGCTTGCTTTTACTCCGCCGCCAGCACCACAACACATCATCTTATCCCGATAGGGAATGCTTTTGGCACCAAGCACCTCAACCAATTCGTCTAAGAATTTTGGACGTTCACTGCTGCCGACCTTACGATATTTTGTGGGTTTCAATAGGTGACAGCCATAATGAACTGCAACTGTTAATGGCAGAGGCTTTTTAACAAGATTTTTCAGCTTTTCAATGCCAATATTGTTATACAATACTTCGACAAAATGTTTCACATCGATGTTTCCTTGAAACTCTTTCTTAAACTCAATGAGAATAGCGTTGACGCTTTCTCTTTTTGCAGAATCTGCCTTCAAAATCATATTCGTCTCTTTTAAAGTTCCGAAGCAACCACTGCAAAGTGTCATTATGTCTAAGCCTTGAGCCTCTGCAATCGACAGGTTTCTAGCGGCCAAAGCAAGCCAAGTCGGTTGATCAAAAGACTTGAAAACTCCGGGCGCTGGACAACAAGAAGCGCCTTCCATGTCTACAAGTTCTATTCCAAGTTTAGGCGCTACATTTCGCAATGCTAGTTCTATTCCAGGATAGCGATTGGGAATGACACAGCCCAGAAAAAGAGCGTATTTCATGTTTTCACATCCTACTTCCATTCGTAGCCGACGAGTTTGTCAAAGCACATCTTCTTGGCGATTTGCTGCACTTCTGCGAGTGCATCTTTGTGTGAGTGTGTTGTTGGCGGGAGTTCCTTCAAGCCCAGACTTACTCGGAGCTTCCTATTTGTCTCATCTATCGGGATTGCGTGACCTTGCCCTAAAACAAAGCTTGCAACTATTTTATGTCTATCAAGCATGTGTCCGCTTTTAACTGCCATTGTTCTTAGGGCTAAGATGACATCTGTTGGGTCAACTCCTCTTGGGCATCTTTCAAGGCAAGTGTAGCATGTTGTGCATAGCCAAAGGTCTTTATCCGAAAGGACTTCATCTCGAAAACCAAGCATCGCCCTTCTAATCAATTGCCTTGTTCTAAAAGCGGTTCTGCGTCCCATTGGGCAGCTAGCTGTGCATGTGCCGCATTGAATGCAAAGATTGATTTTTTCTCCGCCAGCTTTCGCTACTGCCTCTGCGAACCCGGCATCTAATTCATCTAAGCGTATAACATTTTTTTGAGGTTCAGTCGTTTTTAAGCCTCCATAAGCACTTAGAAGTCTAGTAGATTATGATGTTTTGAGAAACATAATGAATTGACACTGCATTTATAAACCTTCTTTTCAGCATTTAATGTAGATTTGAAGTATACTTACTTCAAGCCTCAAAAGAGTGTTAAGAAAACGCATTAATACTCGTATTCCCTTTAAGCATGATTCTAAAAGTTCAAAACTTTCAGACTACTTGCCAAAAACCGTTATAGAAAACATGTGGACGGGAAAACTAAAATGTCGCAAAAGGAAGCGAAAGTTGGAGTTTACATCTGTCACTGCGGCGGAAACATAAGCGACACAGTAGACGTAGCTAAAGTGAAAGAAGAAATAGCCAAGTTGAAAGGGGTAGAAGTAGCGGAAACATATGAATACGTATGCAGTGACCCCGGGCAAGAGATGATAGTGAAAGACATAAAGGAACGTGGACTTGATAGAATTGTTGTGGCGTCATGTTCACCACGAATGCATCTTGACACTTTTAGGCAAACATTGAGGTCCGCTGGCTTAAATCCATACTTTCTCGAAATGGCAAATATCCGAGAGCAATGCAGTTGGATTCATGATAACAAAGAGGCTAGCACGGCTAAGGCAATAGACCTTATTCGCGGCGCTGTTGAGCGAGCACGTTTCCTTGAACCATTAGAGCCAAAGAGTTTGCCAGTGAGCAATAATGTCCTCGTAGTTGGAGGTGGAGTCTCTGGAATCATAGCATCTATTGAATTGGCTGATAAGGGCTTTCAAGTTTACCTAGTCGAGAAAGGTCCAAGCATTGGAGGGCACATGGCGCAACTAAGCAAGACTTTTCCAACTCTCGACTGTTCATCCTGCATTCTCACGCCTAAAATGGTGTACGCTTCACAACATCCTCGCATCAAAATCATAGCAAATGCGGAGCTAACAGCTGTAGAGGGCACTCCAGGCAACTACCGAGTTCTAATACAAAAACACCCCAGATACGTTGACAAGGGATGCACGGCTTGTGGCGCATGCGCAGAGAAATGTCCAGTTAAGGTTCCAAATGAGTTTGAAGCTGGCTTAACTCAGCGAAAGGCTATTTACTCTCCTTTTAAGCAGGCGGTTCCTCGCACCTACATCATTGACACGGAACACTGCCTATACTTTACCAAGGGAGTTTGCAAGATTTGTGAAAAATTCTGCAAAGCCCATGTTGTAAACTTCAATCAGAAAGAAGAAACAATGGAATTGGATGTCGGCGCCATAGTTGCTTGCACAGGCTTTGAACAAATAGACCCTAAAAGGCTTGAAGAGTATAGCTATGGTCAGCACCCAGACATTGTGACAAATCTTCAATTTGAACGGCTAATGTTGCAAGGCATTCACAAGCCTTCTGATGGGAAAGTGCCTAAGAAGGTTGCTTTTATCCTCTGCGTTGGTAGCAGAATGATGAATACAGACCGAGGAGAAGAATACTGCTGCAAAATCGGATGTATGGCTGCTATTAAACAGGCGATACTTCTTCTAAAGGCCGTGCCGGAAGCTGAACCGTGGATATTTTACACGGACATTAGGGCTGATGGAAAAGGATATGAAGAATTTTATGCCCATGCTCAAGACCACAACGTCCATTTTGTAAGAGGGCGTGTGGCAGAAGTTGCTCCTCTAAACGACGGCAAAATCTTGGTGAGAGCTGAGGATACACTTTTGGGAAATGAAGTTGAAGGAACTTTTGACCTTGTTGTGCTTAGCTTGGCAATTCTTCCACATCCAAGCACAAGTGAGTTGGCTAAGAAACTTGGCATTCAGCTTGGAGGCGACGGCTTCTACATGGAAAGACATTACAAACTTAGACCAGTCGATAGCCAGCGAGAAGGAATTTTTGTTGCTGGCTGTGCTTTAAGCCCTAAAGATGTAAGAGAAACAACCTTAGAAGCGATGGCAACAGCCTCAAGAGTCGCCACTTTCGTGGGGAAGGGCGAGATTTCCGTATCGCCTGAAGTGGCTTACATAGTTCCTGAAAAATGTGACTCTTGCGGAATATGCGTTCAAATTTGCCCTACAAAAGCAGTGCAAACTGCGTCGAAAGGTGTTACAATCAATGATATCTCATGCATTGGCTGTGGAATTTGCATTCCAAAATGCCCCAAAGACGCTATAGATTTGCATCATAATACTGAGGCCCAATTAATCGCTCAGATTCGGGGAGTAAGCGAGGGAAAGGTGCATCCGAAAATTGTTGCTTTCATTGAGAGGAACACGGCTTATGGGTCTGCTGACTTGGCTGGACAAAATAGGCTGGCTTATTCGCCGAATGTTCGTATCATTAGTGTGCCAAGTGTTGGACGTGTGGGCTTAAGACATATAATGCATGCTTTTGCTTCTGGAGCTGATGGCATAGTGTTTGTTGAGGGCGATGATAGTCCGTTTAAAGAAGAAAACGTTAGAGACCATGTCACAATGCTGAAGAAAGAGTTAGGCGCCTATGGCATAGAGCCTCTGCGTCTTATCTCGATAACTACAACTCTTCCGCAGTATGATAAAATCTTGAACATATTTGAAACTTTCAATACGAGAGTCTCAAAGATAGGCCCAGTGAAAGACGAAGTTCGCGCAAAAATTAAAGAAAAGATAGCATCTTAGGTTACGCGCGCGCATTCCAGTTGAAGTAAACTTTGACAAATCCTGAAACAGGTTATCTTAGGCTAAATCTTATAAACCAGATAATGAACCTAGGCTGGCTGCTCAACTAAGAGAAAATCAAGTTAACATTTTGATTCTATGAACCATTAGAAGTTGTTAAATGTATTAAATGTGAAAAGGTTATAGCAGAACCAAAGAAACAATTAGAATTTTGAAAGGATATCTTTAGAGTTTAATAGTTTGAGACAAGACGTATTGGATGTTTTCCTATCTCTATAATCCAATATTCTGCTCCGTACCAAGTATAATATGGACCCCCTAAAAAGAATGGTACAATATCCACAATGCCATCAATGTACCTATTATCAGCTGTATCTGTTTCACCTAGAACAGGCTCTACATAAGCACTGATAGTGTATGTGCCAATAGCAAAGCCAGAAGTGTTCCAGTGGAAGATTAGAGTTGTTTGGTTACTTGGAGCTAAGTTGGTGACTGTTTGAATGTCTATAGCAGTAGCGTTAGCGTAGACGATGACGGAGAAAGTCTCAGTAAAGTTTCCTTGGTTTTCAGCGATAACAGTAATACTAACTATCCATCCAACGTACACTTTGGTGACGCTCGGGAAAACGCTAATCAAAGCAACGTCAGCATAGCCAACACGTACCGTTTTGCTTACTACATTGTTTACTGTATTGTCCTCGCCTAGTATGGGAGGCGAGTATGCAGTCACATTGTAGATACCATCAATTTTTGGTGCCCATTGGTATCTTAGTGTGCAATTGGAACCAACCAGCAATTCGGGAATAGTCACTGAGTCAGCGACACTTCCGTTGATCAATATCAATAGATGCACATTTGTCTCATTATTCAATCCTAGGTTATAGACGGTTGCATTCAGTAAGACGGACCCATTATGTACAAGATGTGTCGGAGATTCTAACTCTACAGAGATTTCGTGCTCATATCGGGATGGTGTTGCAAGCCA
>Ga0315280_10010220_pt1 | contig 11823 bp, 10 predicted proteins | sample YL17G06_40_MG_FD_203697 | JGI IMG/M metagenome (GOLD analysis project Ga0315280, IMG submission 203697) | Sediment microbial communities from Yellowstone Lake, YNP, Wyoming, USA - YL17G06_40 | ecosystem: Environmental > Aquatic > Freshwater > Lake > Sediment | place: USA: Wyoming | collected... | reverse complement strand
AGCGGAGATAGCGAAACCACCGCCAGCGCCAGAAGTGAAAACCTGCGAGAACTGCAAACAAGTCGTACCTCCAACCGCCAAGTTCTGTCCTAACTGCGGTAGCAAGATCTAGCCACAAAACAGAGTCACGCCATCGACACTACGGGTATCGCTATGAAGGCTGTGAAGATTCTCGGTTACGCTGCAGCGGCTATTCTAATATTCCTCGGGATAATCTTTGCCTTAGCCTCAGCCTACGCCATCTCACGCTTGGCCGTTGCTCTCGTCCTCTTCCTAGGCGCATTCGGCATCATCTACTACATTCAAAGGAGCACCCCGAAGGAGATCATTCAAAGGTATGAGGTTGAGCTTCCAGGCAAGGTTGAAACTCGCACAGTCAAATGTCCCAACTGTGGAGCCTCACTCGATCTTACGAAGATACAGGTCACTCAAGGGATGCCCTCTATCAAATGCCCTTACTGCGGGCATACCTCTGAAGTCACAGAGGAACCCAAATGGTAGCTAAGAGAACTTCCGCCTTCCTCCCATTCATACTCATCTTCATCGTTCTGGTCTCTGCAAGCATAGTCCAAGTTAGCGCTGCCGACATACAATATCATGTTGACCATGAGTGGGCTAAGATATGGATCAACAAAGACGGCACAATCGATCTCCAATACGATCTTCAAATGACATGCGATCAAGGAACGATTAGATACGTCGATGTCGGGCAGCCAACCCAAGACTTCAAAGTAGGTGAAGCAGAGGACAGCCAAGGAAAAGCCCTCAAGACTGAGGTGACCTCAGATCAAAACGGCGTCCGAGTGTACCTAGATCAGCCATCGAACTCCGGGCAAAGTGCTCGCTTCGTACTCACCACGAATGTTGGGCAGATGATTTGGGAGGATCAAGACAACCCGGGAAACGTGGGCATGCAGTTCATACCGTTCTGGTGGAATGCAAAGATAAGTGATCTTAGGGTCCTAGTTCTATTCCCCCAGGGTGTCCAGCAGAAAGATGTGAAGGTCAGCCCGAACTGGGACAATGTCAGTCTTGAAGAGGATAGGCTCGCTGTGTACTGGGAGCGGCATGATCTGCAGCCGAATGAGAAACTTACTTTCGGCGTCTCCTTTCCAAAGGATTTCGTCACCCACTTTGAATCGAAGAAAGGACAGTTTCCGAATGAATCGATAGGTTTTGGAGTCTTCTTCATAATCGTCCTTCTAATAATTGTAGCGGCGATTGTAGTCACGAAGCGAAGAATAAGTGGGTTGAGAGAGTATGTCGACCCATCGATGCGGATGGAGACATTAGGGATCAAATATGGGTTGACGGCTGTTGAAGCCTCAGAACTACTCGGAATGCCTCCTACCAAGATCGTTGTCATGATGCTCTATAGCCTGCTCTTGAAGCAGGCTGTCTGGGTGACTTCAGCGAAACCCCTGCTGAAGCTAAAAGTTATGGAAACGTACAAAGACGGAACAGGACCAGCAGAGAAGCCTCTCCAATACTATGAGAAGAGCTTCATCACGTCGATAAAGGAAGATGGAGGGCTGGATGAGAAGAGACTTGCAGATACCGTCTCACTTCTTCAGAGCACAGTTGAAGGTAAATTGAGAGGCTACTGTCGTGAAGACACAACAGCATATTACAAGAAGACTGTGAATGAAGCGTGGAACCAAGTTTCAGCGGCCGGCACCGATGAATTGGCATCAAAAGCCTACGATGAGAACCTCCTCTGGTTACTCCTGGATGACAACTTCCAATCTAAAACGGACACTGCGTTCCGCGACAGAACTTTTGAACCTGAACCATTTTGGTGGTGGTTCTGGTACAATTATGGCTACCACCATCCTGGCCCTATAGCCCGCCCAGGGCTTGAGACAGGAACCATTACACCTGTACCTAAGATCCCGGGTTCAGACTTGGCCAATAATGTTGCAACAGCCATGGAGAACACGGCTAACAGTTTGGTCGTGAACATAGAGAAGTTTACAAACTCCATACTGCCTCCCCCAAAGCCTGAGAAGACTTCTCAAGAGCCTGTACATCATAAAGCAAGTTGTGCATGCGTTTGTCACTCGTGTGCCTGCGTCTGCGCGTGCGTCTCATGTGCATGTGCCTGTGCAGGAGGAGGAGTCGGCTAGACTCATAGCACAACAAGTTTCAGTAAGAGAAGGTGTGAAGAAATGAAATCGTCTCGACCTACAGGAATTTCGCAAGGTCTCTACCCCTATCGAGGTAAAGGAAAGTTCACGGGAATGGCGCTTCAACTCAGAGTCGAGCCGAATGGACAGGGGCTCCTAGTGATCAACGCTAATACAGTGCTTTACCTCAATGAGACTGCAACTGCTCACGCTTACTTCTTCATTCAAGGCATGGAAACAAAAGAAGCTGTCAAGAGGATCAGGAAGATCTACAAGGTTGATAGAGAAGTCGCTGTAAAGGATCATGAGAGATTCATCTACACCGTCAGCACTTTAGCGCAGACGGAGAAGATCTGCCCAATATCTTACCTAGATGTAGATCGCGTCGAGCCGTTCAGCCAAGAAACATCTGCACCTATTCGAATGGACCTAGCGCTGACCTTCAGATGCCAGAACGATTGCGTTCACTGCTACGCCGGCGGACCACGTGAAAGTGTTGAGTTGACAGCCGAGGAATGGAAGAAGATTATCGACCGGTTATTCGAACTGGGAATATTCATAGTTGACTTCACGGGCGGAGAGCCTACGTTAAGAGAAGACCTCCCTGAGCTTCTACTTCACGCACAGAAGAGAGGCGTTGTAACCGGTCTGGTTACGAACGGTCGAAGGTTAAAGGACAAAGAGTACGTTAACCAGTTGGTCTCCGCTGGACTTGACTTCGCTCAGATCACAATCGAGTCCCATGATGCTTCAGTCCACGACTTAATTACAAAGGCCAAGGGAAGTTGGCAGGAAACGGTTCAAGCCATAAAGAATGTGCTTGAGACGCCGATCTACCTCACAACAAACACTACATTGAACAAATACAACTCTAAGGATATCTTGAAGACAATAGATTTCCTTCACGAATTGGGCGTCGAGGTCTTCGGATGCAACAGCCTGATCTACTCTGGAAAGGCGCCGTCTATTGCTGATGAGTTCGCAGTAGATGTCGATACGCTGGCAAATCTTCTACCGAGAATAAACGAGAAAGCTAGTCAGTTGGGCATGAAGTTACTATGGTATACGCCTACCCAATACTGCGAGATGAATCCTGTTAACATGGGACTTGGAGTCAAGTCGTGCACAGCTGCGAAGATAAATATGTGCATAGGCCCTGATGGAAGCGTCTACCCATGTCAGAGCTACTTCGAACCTCTCGGAAACATATTGAAGGATAGTTGGAATGATATCTGGAATCACCCGTTAGCCAAGAGTCTCCGCAAGAGGGAATACGTCGCTGGCAAATGCCGTGAATGTCCAGAACTTTCGGTATGCGGTGGAGGCTGTCCCCTTGAACTGCGTGACAGGACGTATGTATGCACGGAATAGAGTATCCCGCGGAATTTGATTTGATGACCTAGTGGACCGCAGACCTCTTTGACCTCTAACATGCCTTCTTATTGGTCGTTACGCGTTCTCTTGATGCGTCGTAGGAACGTTGTTTGACACACTTAGCTGGCATACATGTAAAAAGGAGCGCAAGTCGCGAGATCTAGAAGTCAGAGTGCTGAGCGAGCGTCTCCAACAGTTTTACATTTGAAGGCGTTGTATACTGTTTTGGGAATCTCTATGTCAATGGAACAAGTCTTTGATCTCGTTAAGAAACATGAGAGATGGCGTCAAGATGAATGTTTGAACTTGATACCGTCTGAGAACATAACGAGCCCGGCAGTTAGGCAACTCATGATGTCAGATATGGGCCACAGGTATACGTCTCAAGATCGGTTCTACGCGGGAACCCGATATATTGATGACATGGAGATGCTCGGCGAGACTCTAGCAAGAGAGGTTTTCAAGGCTGAAACCGCCAATCTCAGGCCGACCTCTGGCCATATGTCTGACATAATTCTGTTATCCACGTTCGCCAAGCCAACAGAGAAAGTGATGACCGTTCATCCTTTGAACGGCGGATATCCTGGACTTTCGGAGACAGGACTCTTGAGGGTTCTGGGCTTACAGGGCGTTTATTTCCCGTTCGACAGGCAGAGAATGAACATTGAGGTTGGCGAGTCCGCTGACCTCATCAAGAAGACTAAACCAAGAATCGTCGTTTTCGGCGCGAGCTTCTTTCTATTTCCACATCCTGTTAGGGAGCTCCTAGAAGTATGCCGTGATGAAAGTGTTCTAGTGGCCTACGACGGATCTCATGTGTTAGGCTTGATCGCTGGAGGGGAATTTCAGAATGCGTTTAAAGACGGCGTGCACGTCTTGGTCGGCTCTACTCACAAAAGCTTCTTCGGCCCGCAAGGCGGAATAATCTTGGCAAAGAAAGATTATGGAGAGCAGATCGCTGCAAATATTCATCCAATGCTTGTTGATAACGCTCATTGGAATAGAATCGCAGCCTTGACCATGGCACTAGCAGAAGTAGAGAAGTTTGGAAGAAGCTACGCTGACCAAGTTGTGAAGAACGCGAAGGCTTTGGCTAAGTCTCTGAGTCAGTCCGGACTGTCGATTGTTGGAAAAGAATGTGGTTTCACGAAATCTCATCAAGTTATCTTGGACGTAGGAGGATTGAAGGCTGGAAGGGAGGTAGCTCGAAGGCTTGAGAAGGCCAATATAATCACTGATTGCGGAGTCAGACTTGGAACATGTGAAGTCACAAGGTGGGGGATGAATGAGTCAGAGATGGAAAAGATTGCCGAGCTTATCGCCAGAATTCTACTGAAGAATGAGAAGCCACACAATGTTAAACGAGATGTTGGAAAGCTCAGAACGCAGTTCGAGAAGATCCAGTTCTGTTTCGATTAAAAGTTCAATGGCTTGCCGTAATCCACATCATCTTTCATACACGTAACCCCATTTAACAAGGTCAATTCTACCGTTTTTTTTGGAAGGACGTAAGATCTAGTCACGACTACAAATGAGCAGTCGTATAAGAATCCTATACTGGAGGCTCCTTGCTCCGCGCGTTTTTGCTCTAACCGTGCGTAACGCTAGCAGGTTAGATGCAAAGCTGCGACAACTCTCTTAGACTTGGAATGCTCATTGTAGATCTTGCATGCCTTCTCAGTCTTGGCAGCTATCAGTTCGATTCCAGAAGACTTTAGACACCTCTCAGTCTGCGGATTGATCTTCATCAAACCAGAGTAGCCGGTTCCGACGACGAGAACCTCAGGCTTCGCGTCAACGATCTCTTTGACATCGTCCACACTTAAGATATGCCCTTCCTTCCTCCGCCAGTTTCCGTTAACCCTGTCCGGAAAGATGACCAAGTCACTTCCAAACTTCCTTCCATTGATTACGATTCTACCGAAATCATAGGACTCAATCATAGTTCTTCCTGCCTAATCATTTGAGTAGCTTGAGCAATCAGGATTCGCGAATGGTTGCGATCTACTTTAATCTATCTGAAAGGGATGTAGACGATGCACTACTCCAGCTGTTTGCATCATAACTTTACCAAGTCTTTTTCAAAGTCTTTCACACGAGGCAGTTTTTACCTTCGCCTTCGATTATGGTGTACCATTCGAATGAATTGTGTATAACGTCTTACCGGTAATAGACCTCGCGCACCGAATTACTAATATGGCCTTAATCTCTTTTCAGAGTGAAATCAGTGCGGCTCGCTGTCGATATTCTTATCACAAAACTCTAGAGTTTAGACTCATTAGAGAATTGGGTGTAAACGCTTTAAGGGGCTTCTGTTGAATCTACCTTCAAGAATCAAATGTCAGCGAGGTATGACACATGCCTATTCCTCTGGTGGAACGCTCACAGAAAGAGGTCGCGCAGATTGTTAAGACGAGAGTCGAAGCGATAAAGGATGTTAAGAGTTGCCATCGAGTAAGCGTCCGCATTACCGGGAAGAGGTTTGATGTGGATATGCACGTCTCGCTTGACAGCAACCTCAGATTCGAGGACGTCCACAAAATCGCCTCGAATGTTGAAAGAGAAGTCAAGAGTGTTGTTCCTAACGCCAGAGTCACAGTTCACACTGAGCCGCTCGGATATGGTCGAGGAGAACTCCGAACACTTGTGAAGGAGGTAGCTGAGGGAGTACCTGGTTCTAGAGGCGTTCACAACATACACATCCAGAAGATCAACGGAAAGCTGTGCGTCGACCTCCATCTCGAGGTTAGCGCAAACATGACTGTGAAACAGGCACACGAGGTCTCCGACCAGATCGAGAAGAGGTTGAGAGCCGCCAAGCTGGATATCTCGGAGATCACCATTCACATGGAATCTGCCTTAGACCGCATATCTAGAGAGTTGAATAGGGGCGGGACTGAGCTGAAATGGTATATTGAACATGCCGCAAAGCGCTTCCCAGAGATCAAGGCTGTTCACGGAATCAAGATTCGCAAGATCGGCGAGAGCTTGCACGTAGTGATTCGATGCCACTTCGACTCGAACATCAGCGTGAAGCAGGCGCATGAGGTCTCCAGCAACCTCGAGAAAGCGATCAAGAGCGCATACTCCAATATCGATAGAATAGATGTCCATGAAGAGCCTGCCTGAAGCCTTCAGGACACCTCACTCACAGATTACGTTCGAAGAGGGAACAATAACACCTATATCCAGCTCAATTGGATAGGTTGGGCTCTTGAGGCGGATGCAACACTACGCCAAAACAAGAAACCGCACACACACCTAGAGACTACTGGTCTATCCGCCCAAGTGATGTATATCAAGCCCTTGAAACCGGTGAACGAGGCTTATCTGAGCAAGAGGCTCAACGACGCCTGAAAATCTTCGGATATAACGAATTGCCCAGAAAGGCCTTCAGCGTGGTTCAACTGTTCCTTAGACAATTCAAGAATCCACTATTCTTCATTCTGCTCGCATGTGCTGTCGTAGCAGGCTTCTTCGGAGAACTTCACCAGTCAATAGCGATACTCGCGATGATCGCTCTCAGTATCATCTTAGGATTCTATAACGAGTACAAGGCAGAGAAGATTGTAGAGGATCTACGGCAGAACGTATCAATCAAAGCTGTTGTAATAAGAGGCGGAAAGCCATCGGAAATTGAATCGAGACTGCTGGTTCCAGGTGACCTGGCCTTCGTTTATGTCGGAGATATCGCCGCAGCGGACATGAGGATAGTGGAATCTAAGGATCTCCAAGTTGATGAAGCGGTACTTACTGGCGAATCGTTCCCGGCTGAGAAGACTCACAACAGCCTCGATCTTCAGCACCCAACCCCCCAACAGTTGGCGAACTACCTATTCATGGGTACCTTGGTGGCACATGGAAGCGGTCGGGGCGTCGTCATCTCGACCGGAAAGTACACAGAATACGGATCCATATCAAGAAGTTTGGCCCGAGGGCATCCCGAAACCGAGTTTCAAAGGGGAGTGAAGAAGTATGGAACGATGCTCATAACGCTCACCCTAGCTCTAGTGATTGGAATATTCGGATTGAACGCGGCTGTTGGTCATCCGCTGGTCGGTTCTCTGCTATTCTCTCTTGCAGTCGCTGTCGGACTGGTTCCAGAACTGATGCCTGCCATCGTGACGATCAGCCTTTCTCAGGGGGCGCGAAGAATAGCGAAGAAACATGTCATCGTGAAACGCCTTGTCTCAATCGAAGACTTCGGCAATATGGATGTCCTCTGCACAGACAAGACCGGCACGCTGACAGGTGGAAAGATTGTTCTAAAAGACTATTGGTCGCTTAGCGGAGGCAGGGATCGGAAGATCTTATACTACTCTATGCTCTGCAACACAGCTGTCGTAGGAGAGAAGATTGTCGGCAACCCAATGGACGTTGCGATCTGGGAGTACACCATTGAGAACGGCATTCGAGAAAACGTGAAATCATACGTAGCCGTGGACGAGATCCCCTTCGACTATCAGCGGCGAATGATGTCGACAGTAGTTAAGGAGGGGGGTGAGTTCAGCTTAATAACGAAAGGGGCTCCTGAATCAGTTCTCTCCAGATGTAAGTACGTTGAGATCACGGGCGGTAGCGAGCCGATAGACTTCGTTCTGGAGTCAACTAAGGCCAAACTCGCCGATCTCTCGGAGGCTGGATATCGCATCCTCGCTGTCGCCTGTCGGAGTATAGACCGTAAGACTTCTTATTCAGTTGAAGATGAATCGAATCTAACACTTCTTGGTTTCCTCGTATTCACCGATCCCCCCAAGAAGGACGCTCACCAAGCCATTGCCAAACTTAAGGATATGGGTGTTGACGCAAAGATATTGACTGGGGATAACGAACTCGTGGCAATAAAGATCTGCAACGAGCTTAGGATTCCCGTAAAGAAAGTAATTCGCGGCTCAAATCTTACCCAGATGAGTTCAACTGAAATCAGAGCGGCAGCCGAAGAGACCACAATATTCGCCCGAATAACCCCGGAACAGAAGCTCGACATCATAAAAGCCTTGAAGGCGAACGGACATGTGGTAGGCTTTATGGGTGACGGGGTGAATGATGCACCTGCCCTATACGAGGCAGATGTGGGCATATCCGTCGACTCAGCGGTCGACGTTTCAAAAGACGCGGCGGACATCGTGCTTCTAGAGAAGGATCTTCTCGTACTAGCTAACGGAATAGAAGAAGGCCGCAAGATCTTCAGCAACACCACAAAGTATATTCTGATGGGCACAAGCTCGAATTTCGGAAACATGTTCAGCGCCGCAGCCGCATCGGTCTTCCTCCCATTCCTCCCAATGTTACCCATGCAGATATTGTTCATGAACCTGCTCTATGACGTGGCGAACATGACGCTGCCAACCGACAATGTTGATGAGGAGTATACCAAAGCGCCGAAGCGTTGGGATATAGACTTCGTGAGAAAGTTCACGCTCTTCTTCGGCCCGTTCAGCTCTCTCTATGACTTTCTAACGTACGGTATCATGCTCTTCATATTCGGCGCTTCAGCATCGCTCTTCCAGAGCGGGTGGTTTGTAGAGTCATTCTGGACTGAGGTCCTTGTGATATTCGTGATCAGGACTCGGCGCATACCATTCATCACAAGCCGCCCAGGAAAATGGCTTATGGCGCTCACGCTTTCCTGCGTGGCGTTTGGAACCATACTTCCATTCACTGTCCTCGGTGGTTTCCTCGGATTTACAGCACTCCCAGCTGAATATTGGATACTCTTGATACTCATGGTCGCCACCTACCTACTACTAGTGGACGCTGGTAAGATCTTCTTCTACAGGATCTGCAAGTTATGACGGGGCAAGAGGATGATGCTATATCCTGATCTGTTTGTCTGGTGGATCATCAGCATCAGCTGGAGCGCTGTATTCCTGACGGCAGTCAGTATCTATCTTTACGTGAACAGCAGGAAGAGAGAGGAGGATAGCGGTCGAGCAATGGCGAATCCGTTTAGACTGACGAAGGACTTCGTGTTTGTCTGGGTTCTGCTGGGCCTTCTCAGCCTCTACATCGTTTCGATAAGCAGAGGCTCTTCCACTGTCTTCGCAGTAGGGAACATCGTCGTCGAAGCGATCCTGATCATCTACGCGGCGAAGAACAGGCGTTCTCAATCCTCTCTCAGATGACTGTTGCTTCTCGCAATCTTTCCCAAGCTCACGGTTCTCAAGGTGCATTCGAGAACTTGGTATTAGAAGGATCAAAAGTCAAAAGGCTAAAAGACAGAAAACTTTGACGCCCACTTTACTAATATAGCTATCAGAAATACTGCAATACCTGACAAGACCACCAATGGCCCAGACGGCAGTCCTAAATAACTTGACAAAAAAACTCCCGAAGACGAACTAATTGCACCAAATATAGAGCTTAATACGGAATATCTGAGTAGATTAGAACTTATATTCTTCGCAATTGCAGCAGGGACTACAACTAGAAAACCGACTAATAAAGTTCCTACAATTTTTATACCTATAGCCACTACAAGGGATACAAGCAGAAGATACAAGAGATTCATTCTAGCAACATTAACGCCGGTTGAAGTTGCAAGCTCTTCCGAAATCATACCTAAAACAATTTTTTTGTAAATAATCCTCGTCAGAAATATAGCTATAATAGAGATAGTTACTGCCAATATCGTGTCCAGCAAACTTGCTTTAGTTATATCACCAAACAGAGCTTCAAGCAAATCCGGTTGGGGTATAATTAGTATTCCTACCGCTAAAGCCAGCGTAAATACCGCACCTACGATAGTTTCAAAAGATAACTTGGTAATTCTTCCCAAGTGCCAAATTACGACTGCTGACGCAAAGAGAAAAGCGAATGCCCCTTGAAAGGATTGAAATTAAACAAAAGCCCTAGAGCAAGACCAGGCAAAGCTACATGTGATAAAGCATCACCAACCAATGCCATTTTTTCAAGTACCATAAGAGATCCTAAATAACCAGCTGAAAACCCTACTGAAATTCCTATTAGCAAACTAAACATTAACACTTCTGTCATGAAAATCATCTATTATGTTTATGTTTTCCCACACAATGCTTCGCCATAAATTATTCTCTGCAAAGACGGATTCATTATTTCCTTTGACTCTCCAAAAAATGTCACACATTTGTTTAAAGCCAACATGTAGTCTGAATAATCTCTGACAATATGCATGTCGTGCGATATTAGAAGTATTGTGATTTTATTTTCCTTCTTGAGCCTACTTAGCATTTCATAAATAGCCTCCTCACTATCCAAGTCTACACCAGTTGTAGGTTCATCGAACAACAAAACATTTGGTTCATCGATTATAGCCCATGCGATCAATACTCTTCGCAACTGTCCTCCAGACAAAACGTTTAGACTTTTGCTCAACATGTTCTTGCTATCTAGCCCAACCGAACTAAGAGAACTCTCCATGTTTGAACCATTCTTAAATGATAAAAATTCTTTTGCAGAAATTGGTATATCACTTACAGAAAGATTCTGAGGCACATAACCTATTTTTACTTTGTCGCCCCACTCAATTTTTCCACTATATGGTACTAGATTCAACAATGCTCTAAATAACATCGTCTTGCCGGCACCGTTTGGTCCGACTATTGCCAAAGTTATACCTTTTTTGAGTTCAAAACTCACATTATCCAAAATTGTCTGATCTTGAAGCTCTACACCCAGATTTGAAACGTTTAATACATAATCATAACGGCTTTCCATAATTAACGAGCTCATTTCAAAACTCACAAGCCCTGATCCATAAGGCTTTCCCCATTCATGTGACTTTTTCCAGTCTAGTCGGGTTACCAAGTGCTGGCCAGTTACAAAGAATTGGGTGGTTGGCGTGCTGGCCGTAACCCACCTTCTGTTTTAAGCAGCATTCGTCTAATCGGGATACCCGCGCCTCATACGGAGTTCATAGGCGCTTATTGTCCCTTTCACAACGCACGCCGACGTTTTCACCCCATTCGTCAGCTATCTCGACGTCTCCGCGTCATAGACATCCGCTGACATTGGGTTGATTTCTGTGCCGGCGTTTGGGCTCTCGCCCAGCCTCCTTTCAGAAGCTGCGTCTCCGCTTTGTGGATGGAGTTTCCTCAAACCTTTTCAGGTTCGGAAGCTGCTCACCAGCTCGCCAACCAAGATCCAACTATCGCAAAGGTAGAATTCAAATGTTTTGATTTGGCCGTGCGAGGCCTTTCAATTTCGCTCGAATGCGGGTTCCTTTTTCAGCTCAACACCTTGAGCGATTGGGGGCAGCGGGCTAAACGCCTCGACCGAAGTCTTGGCGCGTACACCCCTGCTCCATCAACCTCATCTTCTATGAGAGCCCTCGTCCAGCTCTTAG
>Ga0315280_10010219_pt1 | contig 11824 bp, 12 predicted proteins | sample YL17G06_40_MG_FD_203697 | JGI IMG/M metagenome (GOLD analysis project Ga0315280, IMG submission 203697) | Sediment microbial communities from Yellowstone Lake, YNP, Wyoming, USA - YL17G06_40 | ecosystem: Environmental > Aquatic > Freshwater > Lake > Sediment | place: USA: Wyoming | collected... | reverse complement strand
TAACAGCAGAACACCTTCTCTGGGATGAAGGGCTTTCGCGTAGCTTAGGATGCTTTCTACAGCCGAACGGTAGATTACAACATATTTTGCCACCATGTTGACGCATCGTCCTTAACGATGATAGATTCGTTTTGCAAACGCGAGGATTCATTTATCTGCGCTCCCGTCAATGTTAATTTAAGGTACTGAATAGGATTCAACAAGTCTTTTGGTTTTGTGTTGCCGAACCAATTGCCGCCCAGATAATCGCTAGACTTTGCCGGGATGATTTTGCATAATTCGAAATGCAACATGCTCACCTTCCCTTTCTCTTTCATCCTTCGAACATACGATTCCACCTAGATCATCCTTATCTATGACTGCTACCTTAATCCTTAGGTTCTCTTGCATCGCACCTTCCACAATGTTCATGGCAGAACCTGTACCTGCTACAATCAAATCATATTCTTTCAAATCAAAACACCGTTAAACTACTAAAACGCAGCATATACATATATACAGACTGAAGAGGTCGGTTTACAGGAAAACTTTATTTCCAATATCTCGGGAAAGTAAGCCATCAGTTTGGAAGACTTGAAAGGAAACAGCTGTTGATGAGCAAGAGAATCTTTACAGCTTATCTTCTGCTCTTCAAAGCGCCGCAGATAGTTGCCTACGTCGGTGGCGTTTTGGGAACACTCATTGGTGGGGATCTCTCAAACCTACACGTGATTCACAAACTCGGTGCACCAGTCGCGAGCATAGGAGGGGCCGGCACCTTCGACGGCGTTTTTCTAAGCGGTATAATTGCTGTTCTTCTCGCGTAAACTGTCATGTTGGGTTATGACTATTGTCATGAAAAGGCGATAGGTTGGACGAAGACCTTCTCGACTATGCTTTAGGGTATGCACAAAGCAGAAGCGTTGAATACGCTGAAGTTAGGGGGCAGAGTCAGGTTCTAGATGGTTTCGTGCTTCGAAACGGAGTTCTAGAGGAGTATGTTTCGGCGCTTGACAGCGGGTTCTGTGTCCGAATTATTGCAAGAGGCGGGATAGGTTTTGCTTCAACGAACAGGTGGACGAAGAAAGAAGCAAGAAGCATAGTAGATCTGGCTTTCAAGTACGCTAGAGCTGCCCGTAGAAAGGACGCGATAAGCTTTGCAGAAGAGAAGCGTGTTGAGACAGAATGTACTGTTGCTCAAAGGAAGAGCATAGAGGATGTATCTCCAGAAGAAAGAATCTCAAGCTTCGGAGAGATTGATAAGGCGCTGGCTTCCTGCGGCGTGAAAATTACGGCGACACTGTCTCAATGCGCAACGAGTCTGGTCTCAAAGTACTTCGTCAATACGGAAGGCTCGCGGATTTCTTCATTTGTTCCGAGAATAGGCGCATATGTCTTCATTACAGTTGCCGAACAGGGAAAAACTGAACAGACCCATGAACAGTTTGGGTACAGCGGCGGCTGGGAAGCCCTCGACGAATGGAACATTCCAGAGAAAATGGTCCATGATGCCAAAGCTCTGAGAAACGTTATGGTAAAGGGAAAAGCCGTTAGGCCTGGAAACACGGATCTGATCTGCGGCCCCAAAGTTACCGGCATAGCCGCCCATGAGTCCTGCGGGCATCCGATGGAAGCTGACAGAATACTGGGCCGCGAGATGAGTCAAGCCGGAAGATCATTCATATACAATGGCGGTCCATACTGGATCGGAACAAGAATCGGAAGCGACGTTGTCACCGTCGTCGATGATCCTACAGTTGCACACAGCTACGGCTACTATGCCTTTGATGACGAAGGCGTCAAGGCAAGAAGAAGATACCTATACAAGAACGGGCTGATCAACGAGTTTCTACACAACCGGGAGTCAGCGGCGAAGATTGGAACTCGAAGCAACGGTTCTTCGAGATCAATGAGCTATCAGACAGAACCTATTGTTCGAATGGCTAACACGTTTGTTTTGCCCGGCGAATTATCGGAAGAGGAGCTTGTCGAGGACGTCAAGCAGGGAATCTACATAAAATCCTTCACGGAGTGGAATATTGATGACAAACGTTTCAATCAACGCTATGTCGGTAGCGAAGCCTACGTCATAGAGAAAGGAGAGCTGAAGGATCCGGTTGCTAGACCAGTGATTGAAACAACTACTCTAAAGTTTTGGATGGTTGTAGACGCGGTCTCCAAAAAAGTTGAGTTTGACGCAGCAAGTTGCGGGAAAGGAGACCCGGAACAGATAGCCCCAGTCTACGACGGTGGCCCCTGCATCAGGCTTAGAGGAGTTTACGTCAAGTGATGGACATACTCAGCAAGACCGAAGAGATAGTCGAGAAGGCGAAGGCTTTCGGAGCAGACGAAGTTGTCGCCAAGACGACTTTTGGCAAATACAGACAGACGCGATTCAGTAACAATCAGATAGACATTACTGTTGCGTGGAACGACTATATTACAGACGTCTCCTTGGCATGGAAGAAGCGTGTAGTTGCAACCCAGATAAATGATTTCCAAGAGATAGACGCAAAGATTGACCGGCTTTTGAAGCTAGCGAAAGCTTCGAAAGAGAACCCCACCTTTGGAGGCTACGCAAAAGGCAGTTTCCGGTACGCGAAAAGCATGGCGGACAAGAGGCTGCCTGATTTAGAAGATCCGTCGAGGCTTATTCTTGAGGCGATAGACGCTGCTCAAGAGAAGGTAGGTTCTCAAATTGAAAGCGGAGGAATCCTCTTCACAGGATTTGAAGACGTTTATTTAGTGTCTTCCGAGGGGCCAATTGGAGTTGACAGTCGTTCCGGTGTTGAGCTTTCAATAAGGGTTTTCTCTGAGCGTGAGGCATCAGGCCACGGCGTCGAATGTAGTTCTACGCTTGCGGGTTTTGAGCCGTCGAGGGCAGGTGCCAAGGCCGGTGAGGTTGCTAGAATGGCTAGGGGTCCTAAGGCAGGCGATGAAGGCGTCTATGATGTTGTATTTGATCCGTTGATTTTCGGCTCTATGCTTGACGTTTGGGCCGACATGGTTTCAGCTTTCAGCGTGCTGATTCAATCATCCGTTTTCGTCGATAAACTGGGTCAAAAAGTCGCTCCTGAAATCGTGACCTTAAAGGATAATCCCGGTGCTTATTCCTTAGCCAACCGTGTCTTCGACGATGAAGGTATGCCTACAAGGGAGACTGTTTTCATTGATCGCGGCATTCTTAAGACATATCTTCATAACACGTCTACGGCCAAGATTTTCAAAACTGAAACAACGAGCAACGCTGGACTGCCTTTTCCGGAAGCATGGAATGTTGAGATGGATCCTGGCGACGTGAGCAGAGACGATCTCTTCAAAGAAGTGAAAAGAGGACTTTACTTGACTAATACGTGGTATACGCGCTTCCAAAACCTCGCGAAAGGTGACTTTTCAACGATTCCGAGAGACGGCATTTTCTTGATTGAGGCAGGTGAAATCAAGCAGTCGTTGAGGGACTTGCGGATAAGTGACAACGCCTTAAGCATCTTGAATAACATTGTTGCAATTTCTAAGGAGAGGCAGCATGTGCATTGGTGGGGAGAGGCAGAAACGCCTTCACTGTCGCCATATGTTTTAGTCAAAGACGTGCATATAACAAAGTCAAGATAGAAGTGCAATAGTTTCTTCTGTCCGCCTACGAGAGTCCGAGTTAACTTTCCCTCAGGAAATCTAGGCTGATATGTCTCTCAAATAGACGGTGTCAAGTTCAGTTTCTCAATATCTTGTAGTAGCTTTTCAAGCTCACGATCTGAGTCTTCGCCTATTATTTTGCAGTAGTAGCTATTCTCCCCCTTGTAGATTAAAAGAGGACAACCATTACATTGATCAGCTATTTCCTTCAACTCGTTTTTCTCAGCCTCACTTACTCTTCCTATTTTCTTCGAGACTTGGATGAGAAGCGGAGGTTTCCCCCTTGGTAGAGCCACTAGGTCAACGGGCTTGATCTTTGCCCCGGGTCTTCCTCCAGCTGAGTGATAAGGCCTGAAACAAGGGATTCCGTAATCCCAAAACAATTTCTTGATGTAGCTTTCCCTTGAAACCCCGCTTCGATAATTTCTGCTCACCGTTTTCCACCTGCTGGGCTCTCGACCGAGTTACATTAAACCTCATTAATAGTATTGTGAAGCTTAATAAGGCGCATTTTCCGCCGAGGACTAGCTACGCGGACGATTGATCGACTCCGGCTTAATCGCTATGTACACCGCAAATCCTAGCAAAAACATGAGGCAGGCCAAGTTCATAACGAAAAGAGTCGGATTGAAGCTCCCCGTAACATTAATCAGAAAAAGTATTATCAGCAATGTAACGAGAATCGCAAATTCACTTTTTGTAACCATTTCAATCGGATTGAAATAACCCCAAATGATATTAAAACTCTCGTATCCAACTTGTGGGCGCGTTTTACGGAATATAGAAGGTTCTTGTAGCCTCTACAAAATACATAAATCTATGATTTAGAAAAGGTCTGTAAAATGCAGATTCAGAATCTAGTTTTTCCCCTATTCATAGTTATCTTTCTAGGATACGCTCTGAAAAGAGCGAAGTTCTTTAGTGACGGCTTTGGTTCTGAACTGAATAGGCTGGTCTACTACGTTGCGTTTCCTTTGCTCCTATTCTCCGACATGTTAGACTTGAGATCAGAAGACGTATCTTCTCTTGTACTGGTTTTGGGATTTTCACTCGTAATATTGGCTACGATGATTCTGAGTTCTTTGATTTCGCTGTTCATGAAGCGACATCGGAGAGGTGCATTCATACAGGGTAGTTTCAGGGCCAACCTAGCATATTTGGGCTTGCCTATAACTTTGGCAGTGCTTGGAAAAGAGGCTTCGGGGATAGCAGCGGTTTTGGTTGGAGTTGGGGCGGTGATGGACGCGTTATTGAGTATAGCTGTCTTGAGATTCTATGATGTTAAATCTAACGAGGAAGACGTCCAAAGAATCGTTAAAACCTTTTTAGCTAATCCGTTGATCGTTTCAATTATCATAGGCTTCTTCTTTTCATACTTGAGAGTTTCCGTGCCGGAATTTCTCTTGGAGACGCTTTCGCTAGTTTCGAGAATAAGCCTACCTCTGATTCTTTTCGTAATTGGTTTTTCTCTGTCGTTTCAGATGATCAAAGAATCTGTCTATTTAGATGTTTTTTCAGCGCTCATTAAGCTGTTGATCATGCCAGCATTGGATTATCTGATCATGTTATGGTTGTTTGACGTGTCCGGAACCTTGCTATATGCAACCGTACTTATGGCGGCAACGCCAACAGCCACAATATCATACACTTTTGCAAAAGAGTTTAACGCTGACGACAAGCTCGCAGGATCGATAGTGAATTTTAGTACGTTGTTGTCGATGGTTACAATACCGATAATAGTATACCTTTTATTCCACTGATGGAAAGCGTTCAATCCTCGGACCATCAGACTCGTGGTTGGGTAGAATTCTTTCTTTGCAGGGCACTTAATTCATTGGCGTTTTTACTATTTGACTGCTTATAGATCGCAAATTGCATTGGGCATACCTGATCGCTTGCGCGCGCGATACGCTGTGCTATGGAAATCTTGGGGCAAAACACAGAACTGCAAAACAAGTAACCTTTATAACTGAAACACTTGTTCTCGATGAAGGCATGAAGATAGAAGCCGTCATACTCGACTTCGACCAAACATTAGTAGACCTTAGTCGGCACATTGAATGGGGTAATGCTAGGAGGAAGATGGCCGCGACATATATCGCGCACGGCGTATCCCCTTCTTTAACAATAGATATCTTCGATCCACTCTCGATGCAAGAGAAGATGAGAGACGCGGAAATCCCGACGGTCTCACAGGATCTTTTTGCCAAAGCGTTCACCGAAGCTGAAAAGATCCTTGAAGAATTCGAATTCAAAGCTGTTCCTGAATCTAGGCTTGTGCCCGGAGCATTGGATGCGCTTCGATGGCTTAGAAAGCATGGCAAGAAGATGGGAGTCGTAAGCCTGAACGGTTCTCGGCCAGTACGCGCCGCGCTGGAAAAGTTGCAGATCGCAGATTATTTCGATGCAGCTTTCTATAGGGACTCTCAGGGAAAACCGAAACCCAATCCAGACCACCTTCTTAGATGCTTGAAACAACTCAAATGCAAACCGCAGAAGGCCGTTATGATTGGAGATAATACGACCGATCTTACGGCTGCAAAAAGCGCTGGGGTCCTATTCATAGGCGTCTCTTCGAGCGGATACTCGACAGCAGAGTTGAAATGGGCCGGGGCGGAGAGAACGATATCGAGTCTCTGCGAATTACCATCTGTAATTGAAGAACTAGAATCCTCCGAGAAAACCTAATACTTGAAGGCCGCCCTGTAGTTCCATGCGGTTGAACTACATTCTGACGGAGAGCCCTTTGTTTGACAGGAACCTTTTGACCTCGGGTATCGCGTAACTTCGGTAGTGGAATATGCTTGCTGCCAAGGCGGCGCTAGCCTTCGTCTCGGCAAAAACCTCGTATATGTGTTTGGGTTCGCCACATCCGCCTGAGGCGATAATGGGTATGTTTACGCGTTCGCTCACGGCCTTGGTTAAAGGGATGTCGTATCCGTCTTTTGTTCCGTCCCGATCCATGCTTGTAAGCAAGACCTCGCCGGCCCCTCTCTCCTCGGCATCCATTGCCCAACCTATCGCGTCGATACCGGTGAATACTCTGCCACCATAAATGGAACATTCGAACCAACAGGGACCTTGAGGCGTCTCAACGATGATCTTGCCTTCAGCTTCTTTCGAACCTGATACGTACCTTCTCTTTGCGTCGATCGCGATTACGCAGGCTTGGCTACCATAGAACTTGGCCAGCTTGTTTATGATGCTTGGATCCTTTATGGCCGTGGTGTTCACCGAAACCTTATCGGCGCCAGCGTTGAACGCCCTCCTCGCGTCTTCGACTGTGCGTATGCCGCCGCCCACGGTCAAAGGTACGAAGACTCTTTCCGATGTTTTCTCGATCACCTTTGTCATGGTCTCTCTCCTTTCATGGCTCGCGGTTATGTCGAGGAAGACGATCTCGTCTGCACCTTCTCTGTAGTATCTCTCTGCCAATCGCCATGGGACACCAGCGTACCTGATCTTCTTGAACTCGATTCCTTTGACCACTCTTCCGTTTGGAACGGCGAGGTCGCAGTCGAGGCAGGGGATTATCCTACGGCAAAGCATCTTTCACATCTCCAGAAAGTTCTTGAGAATGCGTAGGCCGATGGCGCCGCTTTTCTCTGGGTGGAATTGGGTTCCGAAGACGTTGTCCCTCCAGACGCTTGCACAGATCTCGTTCCCGTATTCCGTTGTGGCCGCGACAAAGTCTTCTTCGGGCAAGGCGTGGTAAGAGTGGACAAAGTACACGTAGCCGTTGTCAATGCCCTTGAACAGAGGGCACTCTGTTTTTCTAACTTTGAGGTAGTTCCACCCGATGTGTGGAAGACTCAGCTCTGTCCTGATTTTCACAACGCTCCCTTTCATAATTCCCAAGCCTTTTTCAGCTGGATACTCCTCCGAGCCTTCAAAAAACGCTTGTAGTCCTAAACAGATGCCTAGTAGGGGAGTTTCGGAGGTAAGGCATTCTTCTATCTTTGGAACGAAGGGTCTTAGGTTACGCATCCCTTCTCCAAAGGCACCGACGCCTGGGACTATCACTTTGTCCCCGACTAGATCGACAGGCTTTTCCACAATTACAGGATGTGCACCCAGAAACTCCAAAGCGTTACAGACGCTTTTGATGTTGCCCATTTTGTAATCGATGATCGCGATCTTCATGGTTTCAGTCACTTGTTTCTTAAAGGGAGATTTGAACTTTGCCGACTAGAGAATGTTGCATGATTTCTCCGAACTCTTTTGCTCTTAAATGACTGTGTCGTGAATGCAAGATTAAATAACTTTTCAAGACTATAACTTTGCCAGAAGAGGGGTTAGGTAAGATTATGGAATTTAAGATTGGTAAAACAAAGATTCGCCTTGCCAAAGGAGACATTACTGAACAGAGTACCGATGCCGTTGTGAACGCAGCGAACCCGAGTTTGATGGGCGGTGGCGGAGTCGACGGCGCAATTCACAGGAGAGGTGGCCCAAGGATTTTGCAGGAATGCAAGAAAATACGTGAAACCGCGTGGCCTAACGGTTTATCAACGGGAAAAGCCGTAATGACTTCGGGAGGAAATCTGCAGGCAAGATACGTGATTCACACTGTTGGATCAGTGTGGCATGGTGGGAAACAGAATGAACAGGTACTCCTAGCAGAAGCCTACAAGAACACTTTGACGTTGGCTGTTTCTAAGGGATTAAAAACTGTGGCATTCCCTTCAATTAGCACTGGTGCCTACGGTTACCCCATGGAGAAAGCCTCGAAGACGGCATTAGAAGCTGTGAAAGAATTCTTACAGGAGGAAGACAAACTGGAGGAAGTGCTTTTTGTTCTCTTCACTCAATCCGACCTAGAAACCTATGAGGAAACGGCAAGAAAAGTCTTTGGCGATCAAGAATAATCTCATGTGTATTCGCCTTTCCTGAACACTCCTTTGAGTCCCAAGATGATATGAGGAGATTTGCTACTCCACTTTTGTAAGTATGCCCACGTAGATGTTCTGAAACTTCTTGAAAAGGGCAGGCACGTTTGGTGTTCAGGAACATATTGACGGCCGGGATTATTGGGTACAAATAGATTTTTATTCGTAACACATACTATTGCAATAGTTGCTCACTATTTCCTATTCTAATCAAGAAGATGGTCATGAATGCTTGGAGAAAAAGAAAGATCGATTCTGCAAGAATGCGAGAAAAGAAACGTGAAATTGGCAACATTACAGTTTGTAGACTTGCTTGGAACAACAAAATGCGTTACAATACCGACAGAGCATCTTGAAGACGCTTTTGCCGATGGGGTTGGCTTTGATGGTTCGTCCATCGAGGGGTTCGTAAGGATCGTCGAGAGCGACATGGTGGCGGTGCCAGACCCCTCGACGTTTCGAGTCCTTCCGTGGTATCCTAGTGAAAGACTTGAGGCCAGGATCATATGCGACATTTATAGACCTGGAGGGCAGGCCTTCGAGGGAGATCCTCGATACATATTGAAGAAGGTTCTGAAGGAAGCAAAAGACATGGGCTTCGTCTATAACACGGGGCCAGAGCTGGAGTTCTTCCTCTTCAAGACGGACGAGATCTCCAATGTGAGGAGTGAGCCGCATGATGTTGGCGGATATTTCGACTATTCGCCCCTAGACATGGCTTCGGACATTCGGAGAGAAGCTACATTCATGCTCCAAGAGATGGGTTTGGACGTAGAGAAGTCTCATCACGAGGGTGCCCCAGGTCAACATGAGATTGACTTTGAATTCTCCGACGCCCTGACGACGGCTGACAACGTGATGACGTACAAGAATGGGATAAAGGCAACTGCGCTCGCACATGGTCTTTTCGCAACCTTTATGCCGAAACCCATCTTCGGAAAGAATGGTTCTGGAATGCACACGCATCAAAGCCTCTCCTATGAAAAGACAGGAGCTAACGCCTTCTTCGACTCAGATGACAAGTACAACCTTTCAGACTTGGCATACAACTTCATAGGAGGCCAACTGAAACATTGTAGAGCTATGTCAGCCATTCTGGCTCCGACTGTTAACTCCTACAAGCGCTTGGTAGTGGGCTACGAAGCACCGGTATACATCTGCTGGGGTAGGAGGAATAGGTCTGCCTTGATCAGGGTTCCTGAATACTACCCCGGGATGGAGAAGACAACGCGCTTAGAGCTAAGGTGCCCGGACCCATCGTGTAACCCGTATCTGGCTTTTGCCGTGATGCTGAAGGCAGGTCTTGACGGCATGAAGAACAAGGTCAAGCCTCCAGAGCCGGTGGAAGAGGATGTCTTCCACTTTGATGATGCAAAGTTGGCTAAATTCTACATTAAGACATTGCCATCTTCTTTGAATGAGGCTGTTGAAGAATTTGAGAAAAATCCGTTGATGAAAGAGACCCTTGGAGAATATGTTTTCAACAAGTATCTCGATGCGAAAAAGAAGGAGTGGCAAGAGTATCGAATCCAAGTCACGCAGTGGGAGCTTGACAGATACCTGAAGATGTAGATCGTCAGACACGTAGAAACTGAGAGACCTCATCCTTCCTGAAGACTCTGGCTTCAGAGAATTTGCAACTATTTTCATGAGTCCTGTCATAGAGATTTTCATGTAAGCAAAAGACCGACTTCGTGCCTCAGCGTATGAGCGAAGACTATCCAGATATTTCGTCAGCGTTGAGAAGCTAATTTAAAATAGACAGGAGCTTGAATATTATCGAAAGCCAAAATAAGACTAGGAAAAGGCCGAAACATGGTTAAACCTAAGATCGTTGTCCCAGAACTAGATTATGAGAAGGCCCGCGACGAAATCTTAGAATTCATCAGGAAGGTTATTAATGATGCCCACTGTGAGGGTGTGGTTCTAGGCTTCAGCGGTGGGGTGGACAGCAGTCTAGTTGCCACCCTCTGCGTTAAAGCATTGGGCAATTCAAGGGTCTTGGGCGTATTGATGCCAACGGATTTCACGCCCCAAGAGGACATTGGGGATGCTCTGGAACTTGCGAACATGCTGGGAGTAGAGACAAGAAGAGTGGATGTTCAAAGCATCTGTGAAGCATTCTCTGAAGCATTGAGGAAGGATCGATGTAAACCGGAACAGAAAATACCTGTGGCAAACGTCCTCGCAAGAATCCGCATGATCATCCTCTACTACTACGCGAACCTGAAGAATTATCTCGTGGTAGGTACCGGCGACCGCAGCGAGAGCCTCATCGGCTACTTCACAAAGTACGGCGATGGAGGAGTTGACTTCATGCCCATATGCCACCTCTACAAGACACAGGTTAGAAAGTTAGCCACGTATCTCGGGATACCTAAGAGTATGGCGTTCAAGCCGAGTAGCCCGCGACTTTATCCAGGTCATGAAGTGACGGACGAGATACCCGTCGAATACGAGAAGCTGGATCCTGTGCTCGTTGGTTTGTTCGACGAGAAATTGCCGCCTGAAGAGGTTAGCGAATCAACTGGGGTACCAGTCGATATTGTGAAGGAGGTGCAGCAGCGCCACGCTAGATCCAAGCACAAACGCGCCTACCCGCCGACACCGAGAGGCTGAGACGTACATGACTGCGACAGCTGATGCGGAAGAATATTCGGAGATTCTCGCATAATAGTGAGAAGTGAAAGCTTGAAGAGAGACGCCATTCTGATTTTCGACTTTGGCGGTCAATACTGCCACCTCATCGGTAGGAGAATTCGAGAATACGGCGTATACACGGAGATTCTTCCGTATGATGCGTCTACTGAAGAAGTGAAGGCTCTCAAGAAGAGCCTCAACGTGAAAGGCATCATATTGTCAGGCGGCCCTTCCAGCGTACTGGAAAAAGGGGCACCGCGTTTGGATCGGAGAATTCTTGATCTGGGAATACCGGTTCTAGGCCTCTGTTACGGCCATCAGCTTATCGCCCAAATGTTCGGAGGTCGAGTTGAGCGCTCCGAGAGAAGAGAGTATGGACCGACGTACGTTTCTGTGGATAAGGCGGTAGATGTGCTTGATGGGCTTGGGAAAAGAGAACTGGTTTGGATGAGCCATGGCGACACTGTCTATGAGTTGCCTTCAACGTTTGAGGTCATGGCTCACACGGACAATTCCCCGGTGGCAGCCTTTCATCACAGAAAGATGCCAGTATTTGGTCTACAGTGGCATCCAGAGGTTTTCCACACGAAGAACGGTAGTCTGATGCTCAGGAACTTTGTCTTCTCGGTCTGCGGGTGTAAAGCGAACTGGAGTATCGGAGACTTCGTGAATAACGCGGTAGA
>Ga0315280_10010218_pt1 | contig 11824 bp, 6 predicted proteins | sample YL17G06_40_MG_FD_203697 | JGI IMG/M metagenome (GOLD analysis project Ga0315280, IMG submission 203697) | Sediment microbial communities from Yellowstone Lake, YNP, Wyoming, USA - YL17G06_40 | ecosystem: Environmental > Aquatic > Freshwater > Lake > Sediment | place: USA: Wyoming | collected... | reverse complement strand
GGCCGACGTCAGCTATGCCTGTTTCTGCAATTTGGTCGAGAACATAGCCTAATATAGGTTTGTTGGCAACAGGAATAAGTTGCTTGGCTAAGGTAAAGGTTAAAGGTCGAAGTCTAGTGCCCTTACCACCGCTAAGAACAAGAGCTTTCATACGCATCTACCTGTGTCAACATTTTGGTACTTTAAAGCCTATGCATTATTAGTTCTTTTGCAGTTGAAGCTTTGAACTTGGCAAAATACTATGAGCCTTGAATCATTAAGACTCGATGAGGATTATCGATGGAGCCGTAACTACCACTTTCTCTTTTTTCCTTAGCTTTCATTTTGAACACTTTAAGAGACTATTTTCGTGAGGTTTGACACGACTATTGCGCCCCAATAAGGGGGTTTATCATTGTTTCTCTTCCACAAGAAGTAATATAGTAAACCGCAGAAAAGACCTAGAAAAGGTTTACGTGAAAATAGCATGTATTTAAGCCATATATCACAGTTTTTGTATCCGTAGATTGTGGAATGGGGGAGCGCCTTCTTAATTTCTTCTATGGTTGGGTGACCTGCGGCAATATGTTGTGCTGTATTTGGCTCTTTAACTCCGTACTTTGTCTCATAAAGGTATTGGAAGGTCATGTCATATTTTTTTCCTTGAAATATGCCGTCGCTACTTTGTATTGGGCATGTGAGGATAATTCTTTTCTTGCAAACTCTTTTCAATTCTTTATAGAAGTTATGACGGAGGGATTTTGGAATATGTTCAACAGTATCGACTGAGACGATTACGTCGAAGGCTTTATCTCTAAAAGGTAGCCTACAGCCATCGCCGATAATTGCTTGCCTCTTCTTTAAACCTTTGAGCGCGTCTTTTCTGACATCGAGTAAGAAGAAATCGCAATCCCTTCTTAATGGGCTTAAGAAACCAAAAATACCCTGACCACCTGATCCCACATCTAGAACTGAAAGTTCTTTTCCCTTTATTTTCTGAATTTCATTTGCGACATGTGCGTATCTGCTCCATCGATCAATATCCCTTGAGCGAAAGAAAGCCTCGGATAAGCGGTAATCGGCGCTGTTGAACTTATAAAATCGCTTTGACATTAGGTCTAGGAAGTTCGAGATGGCGAAGTCAACTATTGTTATAACTCCGTTTTTCTTTATGATTTCTTTTAAGCTACCGTATTTTAGTAGCTTTGTTTGAATCATTTTTCGATAGCTTTGCATTTTGTCGCGCTATTTCTTTATGTTTGTCTTCGCATTTCTTTTCTTAACCATGTAGATTGCTATGCATAACAGGAAAGCTGCATTAAACGCTATGTTGTAGGGCGAGATCATGATGTCAGTCCATGGAATGGTAAGTCTTGGTGCTGTTTCTGCAAGATTTTGGATTTTTCCGTTTGCTTGAAACGTTGAGAAGAATATGAGTGGTTTACTGATATAAATAGTGCTGAATACTATTTTTCCTTGGACTTCAGCTTTTTGCAGCAGGATTCCTGGTAAAGGCACATAAGGAGTAACATGTACATAAAGAGAATCGAACACTATTTCTCCAGAAAGAGTGACTTCAGGCAATTTAGCGGACAGCCCTTCTGCTTGAAAGTTCAGCACGGTCTCCGTCTCATTCATAGTTGTTGAAATGCCTGATGAACTGCTTACTTGTAAGGTTACTCTTGAGGTGACAGATATTTGTCCCTGAGTTAGGTTGTTTTTGGGCTTGATTAAAATAGACGATTCAGATGTTGAAACATGAAGTGACGCATTTTGAATATTTAATGTGCTCTTTCCGTACACAATTATGGTAGATGTTTTGCTACTTGGGAAGCTTGAATTTAAGAAAGATGAGTTGGTTAGGACCAAAAGATCTGTTGAAAGACTCAGGTTACCTGTGACCTCGAAATCACCGTAGGTCATATTAAAATTAACGCCGGGCAGTCTTCTCAACGACCCAGAGTCATTGTAGCGCGGCTGGCAAAGGGCATCACTGACTTTATTGATAAAATCTGTTGTTGGGAATAGTGTTTCTTCGTCAGAAGACTTTAAAAGTGAATAAATGTCCACATATACTATTTTGCCGGAATCATATTCTCTCACATTCACAAGGTTCCCAGAAGACGTGAATTTTAGAGCATCAGCGAAAAAACCACCTCCGTTAGTGTTGAAAACAGCTAGCGTATTCCCTCTCGACACCCATTTGAGAAGACTTGGATATGGTTCCAATGGGTCAGTAGTTAAGAGAATACAGGTATAATTTGATAAATACATATCGAGATACTCAGCTGACACATCATCTGCATACAGGATCGAGTTTTTCGATCCAAGAAGAGATGTGAACAGAGCCGTGAAAGCATCGTTATCTGGACTTAGGCTAGACGATGAGAATGTGGCGCCATGATTGACAACGGTATTTCTTTTGCTACCATGGTCATCCAAGTTTCCATTGAAATCTAACGAAAGTACTAAACCCGTCATATCTTTCGGGACGTCGTTCTTAAAGCTGTAATTGATTTCATCTTCTGACAAAGTGCGGTTATAAATACGGACATAATCTACTAAACCGTTGAAATAGCTGTCATTTTCGAAAACATATGTGCCAATTCTCAGTGGAAAATCTCCGTTATAGAATATGCTCTTGGATTCATTATAGACAACTTCGTTTTCAAGCTTACCATCAACGTAAATCGCGACATGACGTCCGTCATAAACGCCAATTACGTGGTACCATCGGTTATCTTGAAAAGTTGTATTTGTGGTAGCACTTCTTACTGTAGCCCCATCATCTATCCCAACCATGAAGCACAATTTTTGATCGGAGGTTCCCACAAAAGCATAACTTACCCAAAGGTTTTTTGATTCATCCACAGGAAACTTATAATAGAAATTTCCATCTTTTTTGAATCTAAAATCGACAGTTATATTGCTCGGTCTTAAGAGGGAACTGTCCTCAACTTCTATATAGTCGTCTGTCCCATCGAAACTTAAAGAGCTTTTGTCGGAAACAGAGAGAATACACATTGAGGATTTGAGATTGGGAGAGGGAAGGATAAATTTAGGGACTTCGTATATAGTGACATCAGAGCTCTTGAAGACTGCTGGCAAATGCTTTAGGAAAGAGTTAATAAGGAAGTATCGTGAGCTTAGAAGCGCCGTGTCTTCTTTTGCTACGTAAATATATCTTGTATTGGATGCGCCTAATATGTATGTGACAATGGCTGGGTTTTCCGTTGCTAATAATCCATAATTGATTATATTTCGGTCTATAACTACCGTCGAGTATGGGTAAAGGCTCTGATAGGATATTCCAACAAACGTACCAAGCTTAAATGCTGAGTCATAAGTAAAGGTAAGAACGCTTTCATCAGAAGCCAAGTTGTGTTTTATATATTCAAAGGCCCTAAGCTCGTTATCAGAAACAGCCGGTTTGCGATCATTAAGATAGGTCATCTGCGTAAAGTAAATTGCTGTAGTTAGTGTGCTGGGTATAATCAATAAGAGTAATAGAAAAATCGAAACTGCATTTTTTAATGAGAAGATTCTGGTTAAACTATTCAATATTCTTATAATCCCGTATGCGGCTATAATGCTTGCTCCAATGCAGATTATCGCAGCGTACCTTTCTGACTCATACAATGGGAAAATATTGTTAATTTGTTCTAGAATTACGCCAATAACGAATACCAACGTAAAGAAAGAAAGCGATTTATTCTTTGCCAAATCAGGAAGGTAAAGAAAGAGGGAAAGAATTGCCAGTAGACCAACCGCTCCCCACCTTACAGGAAAAATAAAGAAAGAAACAAAGATATAGCCTCCATAAAGCCATAAATTGTAATCCTTAATCGTGTACAAACAAACAACTATGCAGACAATGTAAAAGTACAACAGAAGCCATCTCACATACTTCCAAGTTTTTTCTGCAATTAAGGAGATCTTTTGCCTTAATACAAAGATGGAAAAGCCTTTGTATTTGGCAATTTCTATGCCTAAAAGCAAAGTCACCATCGCCATACTAGCGGCATACGGCAAAGAAATGGAACTTTGACCATTCAATGCGCTTAAGGAAACAGTATAAATATGCTTAGGAGCGAGAAAATCTAAAATTCCAACAACCAAATAACCCAACAAAATAGAAAAGCTAATTTTCCACTCAGAATTTGGTCGGAAGAATATTGACCAGACCAGTAGTAGAGGTATAAAGAACATAATATCAGATATATCTCCTAAATAACCTATAACTACAAGAAGAACAAAAAGGGAATTTCTAAATTTACTGCTATCATTTCTCAAAAGATACAAAAGCGAAAATAGAACAGTTAAGCATATGGTCCAACGAAGAACGACCATATACGGGGCAAAAGGAAAGCGCATGTAAGAGTCATATGTCTTATTCACCGCCATCAATGCAAGATTAGAAAATGTTTGTCCAGGATTAATGACGCCCAGATACACGAGGTACAAACTTGCGAATCCTAAGAGAATCGCAAAATAGGTGGCAACAGCAGCAATTTTATCATCTCTTTTTTCGATAAACCATTTTTTGGCCATCGAATAGAAGCCCAAGACTGGCATAAAGCTAAGGAAATAAAGTAGCTGCATTGTTAAGGCTGAAGGGAGACCTGAAACCGTGAAAAATACCGAAAGATACATTTGGAAAGAATAGGGATAGTTAAAGATGAACTGAGGAAAACCTTTGGAAAACTCGAGCGCTTGAGAATAAACGAACCACATATCGGACCTCGTCAGAGGCATGTTAAACAGCATTACCGCAAGTGCGCCAACCATAACAACACATAATGAAAAAATTGTAATCAATTCATGACCTTTGAGAGAGAAATTGACTTTCAACTTATCTCTGCGCACATTAAAAATAAGACAATACAATGAAGCCAAAGACAAGTTGATGATTATTACCAAAACAAAGGAAAAGGAGGTAACAGCATAACCAAGCAGAAGTGTCGAGAAGGCTATGAGGAACATCGTAAACATACTAAGAAGGTTTGATATAACTATCAACATGCCTCCTGTAACAGTTCTTTTTTTATCAACTATTTCAATCAAAAAGTATCCAGGAAAGAAACCAGTTAAGAGCAATGATGCAAAACCACGTAACCAATTTTGTAATGGAATATTTGCCCAATTAAGGACGGACTCTTCGCTCGGAGGTACAAAAATCACAAGAAATACCGAGATTGAGAGCAAACCAAGCGATAATAACGCTACTGCCGAAGAACCAATACTTATAACACGTTCAAAGATAGGATTAGCAAGGAAGTAGAATAGACAAAAGATTAGGAGTGAAAAAGGAATACCCAACCATAAAATTAGTGGTTCGGCAAAAAATTGTGAATAAATCCAAAAAGTCAGAAGAGAAATTATTGAAAAGGCAAACGACATAGGTGTATAAGCGTTAATCTTTAACTTCATCTGGTCTCACATTCAGGTATACGGATAACTCTGATTAATTGATTGTCATCCATTTCTCTTCAACTTAAATATCATGGGCGAAGCTTCTTGAAATCTTCAGAGTTTTAGCTTTCAATCCAGCTTAATCTCCTGTGAACTTGTGCAAACCTTTGATAATGATTCAATACTAATGCGTATAGAGTAGGAGCCATATAGGCTGCGATTACTTTAAGCTTCCACGGCTGACACCTGATTGCCTTTAGGAATTTTTGTTTTGCTTTTTCATTTCTTCCTTTCTGCAGCATAGTTGTACCCCATATATAATAGAGCGCTGCTAGTTTCTTTCGTTCAGCCTTTTTTAGGAATGAATAGTGGTTAATTGCCTTATTAACCATTAGGAACTCGTCTCTCAGTACTTGTTCTATCCCGGTTTTTGAAAGTTGTAACTCATGTTCGCGTTTTTTGACTAAGGGTAAATCTATATAGGCTATGTTGAATTTTCCGGCAATTCTCAGCCACATGTCGTGATCCGAGAATCCCGTCATTCGTTCATCGAAGAAGCCGACCTCATCAAAACACCTTTTTTTCACAAGAGCCGTCTCGAATCCAATAAAATTGTTAATGAAGAGACACTCAATCAACTTCTTTCTTGAAGAAAAGCTTGGTATCTTCATATCTATTACTTTTATTATCCGTCCCTCAGAATTGATGGAGCAGTAATTGGAGTGAACGAGATCTACATTTTTATGTTCATCGAAATACTTTACTTGAACCTCGAGTTTATTGGGCACCCATATGTCGTCTTGACCTATAAAGCCTATGAGGTCGCCCTTACTTTCCTTTATTCCCCTATTTACAGCTCCGGAGAAGCCTCTGTTTTCTTGGTAAATGTAATGCACCCGCTCATCGCCTAAATATGGAGATATTATACTCTTAGAGTTATCTGTTGACCCATCATCGACGATTACAAGCTCAAAGTCATCGAGTGTTTGACGCAAAACGCTCTTTACAGCATCGCTGATCCAAAGAGAACCATTGTAGCAAGGCAGAATAATGCTCACTTTTGGCAAGTCCATATCACCGTTATAGCTAATTCAGAATGGGGAGTGACACTTTGTCTCATGCGCTTTTTAAGTTTTCATAGTTGGCGACATAATGGATATTTTATACGATCCTACATCGCCTGTCGGTACAGAAACTATTGTTGCATTAGGCTTTCTTGAAATGAGGAAAAGTGTCGAAACCGCGAAGGAGATCCCTTATTCGACCAGTCTTCAGCGAAGAAGCCTATCCTAGTCCAGCCAGCGCCGGGAAAAGGATTAGGAAAACCAAGAACAAACAAGATTTTCAATTTTTGATTCCCACAGTTTCACAAAATCCATTACTTTAAGTTTCCAATTTGAGAGTGGTATAGTATTAGGACTAGATGTGGTTTTAAAGAGGTAAATGTAGGCTTTAGAGGCAACTTGAACAACAATCACAGGCGAAACAACAAAGCCTTCATGTTAATGTCGCGTCTTAGTTATAATTACATGCCTTCAAGGTTCTCTTTCGTTAGCTTCTATTTATCGAGTTTCAAATTCATGGAGTATTCTCCGCCAAGATTCCAGAGTTTTCTCCTCGCTAAAGTTTTCTCTAACCCATTTATAGGCGTTTTTGCTAACTTTTTCCAAAAGTTCTGGTTTATTAAGCAAGTCCACGGTTTTTTCCGCAATATACTTAGGATCATTAGATTTCAAAAGAAACCCAGTTTCCCCATCTCTAATTATATCAGGAATTGCGCCTACTGGTGTAGCCAACACAGGTGTCTCACAAGCCATAGCTTCCAACATTATGTTAGGAAGACCTTCAGTGTATGATGGGAGGATTAGCAGTTTTAGATCATTCAGAAAATTTGGAACATCTTCATGGGAAACCCACCCAGTCAACTTAACATATGCGTCTAAACCTTCACACTGTATAATGTTCCTAATTTCATCAGATAATTTTCCCTCGCCACACAGCATGAAGCGGACATCTTTCCTATGCTTCAGCACTAGAGGAATAGATTTAACAAAGTTTAAGATTCCCTTCTCCTCGGTGAATCGTCCTATGTATCCTATTACATTTGCTCTCTCGTTAATTTTCTTCTTCACCATAAACTTTGTGGAATCGATAAAATGTTCATGCGCAACAACTATTTTATTCCCTCGATTTACGTTTAATTCCTGAATCAATGCAGGCGAATAAATGACTATCCTATTCGCCAAGTAGAAGTTAATGTCAGTCAAAATATACATGAATTTAGAGAGAGGATCCTTCTCAATTTCATAAACTTTTGCAGAAACACCTCCCGGCATCAACATAACTCTTTTTCCAAGCAGTTTTAATGCTAACATAGGAATCAACAATCCTTCTCCGCCAATAAAGAAAATAAATGAATCAACTTTTCGCGATGCAACAATAACACTGCACAAGATTTTGATTTGCGTACGAACGTAGTTTATTATTCTCATAATCAATGTAGAATTAGCCCGATGAACATTTTTTATTGCTTGAACATTTGGGTCTAAATGCAATTTCTCTAAAGCAGGGCCACCAGAAATCAGGTATACTGTTCCCGCAATTTTACTAATCAATCTTGTTAAATTTGAAATCGGCGTATACCCCGCATGAAGTAAGGGAAATGTAACGATGCAAACATCTTTTTTATTCATTACTACACCATTACTTCTTTATAAACGCGGATTGTGCGAGCGGCTATTACATCCCAGTCATATTGTCCTACGAAGCTTCTTCCCGCCTCACCCATTTTCTTTCGTCTTTTTGCGTCTTTGAGTAATTCAACAATTTTCTCAGCCATTAGATCAGGTTTTTCCGGTTCGATCAAGAAACCGTTTTCACCATCTCGTACGAGACTTAACACTCCCGAACCTTGAACATTCATTGCAATAACTGGCAAACCAGCAGCCATCGCCTCCTTCAAAACAATAGACTCCCCCTCCACAGTGCTGGGCAAAACGAAAACTTCAGACTCCTTGAAATAACGAGCTACCGCCTCATATGTGTTCGTCTTACCAGTAAACACAACATGAGATTCAAGCCCCAAACTCTTAACCAAACCATAAAGAACCGCCCACTCAGGACCAGCCCCCACAATCTTAAGCTTCGCATCCGGAACCTCCTCCAAAACCTCAACAAAAGCCTGAATAAGCCAATCAACATGCTTAAAATTCACCAAACGCCCAACATAAAGCACGTGGTTCGGCACCTTCTCCACACAAACCGAATCAAAACGCCTCAAATCAACACCATTCGGAATAACCGTAATCCTCTCAGCCGGAACACCAAGCGTAAGCAATTTTTGCTTACACTGCGGAGATACTGCAATTATGCGGTCACATGGCAATTTAGCAGCCAAAGTCGTAGTAAAATGCCCCAAAAGCCCCCAAACACACGAACGCTGACTGCTAATCCAACCTTTCAAACCATAGATATCATGAAATGTACTCACCAAAGGTGTTCCTTTCAATCGCCTTGCAACACCACCAGAATAAACCGGAAAGTAAGTATTACAATGAATCACATCAGGAGCCAACTTCATAGCCTTACTAGCCGTCCTCCAAATGTAAGAAAAAATTGGCAAAAAACCCTTGCGCGCACCACCCGTTACAGGATTTCGACTTAACCCATTTCTAAAAATTCTTATACCATCAATAACTTCTGTAGCTGGTTGACCAGGAAAACGACATGTTACAACCATCACCTCGTGTCCTCGATTAGCCACTCTCTTTGAAATTTCATAAAATTGCCTCTCCCCACCACCCCAGACGCCAAGACCGCGTTTCACATCTGGATATATCTCGCTAATATAAAGAACCCGCATTTCCCAAAGAACCTTTAACGATTTCCATTTGTTTTCTGCATCAGTCTCGTTATTGCGTAGAGTGTTATAGCTGTGAAGACGGCGAACAAACCAATGAGTATAAAAGCAATCGAAGCCAATGCGATGTTAGTTGCTATTTGCCGTTCAATAGCATAAATCTGCAGCATCCAAACCCCAAACAACACACCAACCAGCAGAGAAACAACGCCAGGCACCCCCAAAAACAACAGGGGCCTCTCCTCCACCACCAACCGTACAATCGACATAACTACGCTAACCCCATGCCTCAACGGGTTATGCGTACTATTTTTCACATCCCTACTATAATTACACGTTGCTGAAACTTCCTGAATCCTCAAACCCTGCTTTCTAGCGTTAACTAAAACTTCAACGCTGACGCCCATGCCATTCTCTAACAAGGTTAATTTTTCTAGGGATTTACAGTTATATGCCCTGAATCCACTTTGAGCATCCCTAACAGCATGCTTTCCTGAATTGTTAACAAGCCTTGTGATAAACTTTACACCAGCCCGCCTATACCAAGGCATAGTGTAAGTTGACCGTTCATCAACAAATCTGCTGCCAATGACCCCATTACCCTCCAAGACAGGCTTCACAACGTTAGGAACTTCCCTCGGATCATGCTGTCCATCCTCATCCAGAGTCACCAAAACATCCGCACCCAACTCCCTAGCACGCCTAAACAAAGACTGAATAGCTGCCCCATAGCCCAAATTCCGCTCATGCCTAGCAACATCTGCACCTAATCGCTCCGCAATCTCTGCGGTCATATCACTCGAGCCATCATCACAGACAACAACCTTATCCGCATACTTTTGAGCTTCCAAAACAACTCTAGCAATAGTTTTTTCCTCGTTAAACGCTGGAATACCCACAACAGTAACAGGTTCAATAACTTCAACTTTTTCTAGAATCGCCTTACTCTCTCCAATCTCCACCAATCTAATCACCCAATATATTCAAAAACCGATATCCTGTCGAAACATTGCAGTTCTTTGAAGTTTTCAGGCACATATGTCCCATACCAGCCTATTTCTTTGTTCCAGCAAACAAAATAAATTTTTTGGTAGTTGTTTTGCAAAGCTAAATCCACCGCTAAATTAACATCATTTATATAGGCTATGACATTTTGTGAGTTATTGAGATAAAGTCTTGACCATGTGGCGAAGGCGTTTTGTAAAACTGCACACGAATTGTTGTGCATATGATCCTTAAGCCATTGCATGGCATTGATTGTCCCATTTATGTCTTGATAGGGCACTGCTGGCGCAGATGAGAAATATCTGGAAGTTGGGTACAGCGAATAGATTCCAAATCCAACATGAACCATTAAAAATGGTGTAGCCAGATAGATGGCTCCTAACAAAGCCGTAGCCAAAACCATTACAGATATTTTATTCCTGAAATTTCTGAACTTTTCTAGCATAGTTCCGTGTTGTGACATTCGTCTGAGCAGGGTTCCTGCCCCGTTTACAGCGTAGAACGTGAAAGGATAAACCAGCATAAACATCCAGCGGTGCCAAAGATCCAAAGCAAAGAACGGGGTTATCAAACAACCAAACGAACCCACAATCAGCAAACTGGTCCATACATCTATGATTTCGTTTCTGAAGAAACCTTTCCAAACCAAGTAGACATATGGTAGGTAGAGAAGAGCAAAAAGGGCTAAGACGCTTAAGACTAGAAATAGATAATTTGGGTAAATGTCTAAGCCTGTGTTCATCCCGAGGTAGTTGACAAAGAAAAAGAGTGGGCCATAATTCTGAAGAGTTGTGTCGTTAACCCAGACTAGATTCGGCCCAACCGCTGGTGGGTATGCATAAGAAACTGGAAACATTCTTAAATATATCCCAGCAAGAAAAACTATTGAAGCAGGCAAAATTGCAACAATTAACTTTTTCGCGAACCTAATTCTCTTCTCTTCTCGATTGAGTAAACCAGAAAGCACTAACACTAAACTTATCACAAGCAAGGTTACAGCTGCATATTCATGAGCAAAAACAGTTAACAAGGAAAGCAACACAAAAGTAGCAAAGCCTCGCTTAGAATCCAATCGTTTAATTAAAGGCAAGGTAAACAGCAGCAAGCCAAGACCTAAAGTGTTCTTTAAAAATTCGGAAGAAATCCTTAAAGAAGCGAGCTGAAGAGAGAAAAGGCCTCCAGCCAAAAAAGATTTCTTCATTCCCCAACTCAAAAGTGATCTGGCAAACCAATAAACTCCACATACATTGAAACCGAACAATATGGGTCCAGCAACTTTCAACAATAAAAACGAGTCTACTCCAAATTGGTTGTGAATTGGAAAAATGAAAGCGTAAAGAAGCCATGATGACGTGAAGAAAGAGCTCCAATGCGCCCAAACAATCCCTGTTCTCATGAAATATGCATAGTGTATCATATCCCAACTGATTGGATATGGATATGCCAAAATTTCAGGGATTAATCGCACAATAAAGCCTAGAATAAAAAGGCCTATCAGTGTTTGCGTCCTTGAGAATTTGAGCTGTAAGCGAGTCATAACACTCTGTGAATACTTTTGGTAAGCGTTCT
>Ga0315280_10010217_pt1 | contig 11825 bp, 11 predicted proteins | sample YL17G06_40_MG_FD_203697 | JGI IMG/M metagenome (GOLD analysis project Ga0315280, IMG submission 203697) | Sediment microbial communities from Yellowstone Lake, YNP, Wyoming, USA - YL17G06_40 | ecosystem: Environmental > Aquatic > Freshwater > Lake > Sediment | place: USA: Wyoming | collected... | reverse complement strand
CCCCCTTTGAGGCGTTGGTCCATCTCGATCACTTCTTCTTCGCTCACGTCCAGGGTTCCGGCCAGGAGTTTGGGGCCAGGGTTGAAGCCCTGGGCTTCAAGCCGTTCTTTCTCCCGCTTCAGGCGGAAAAAGAGCTTGCGCTGGCCCTGAGTGGTCCCAATCTTCACCAGGCTCCAGTTATCCATGAGAAATTTCAATATATATGCTTTTATCCACCAAGAAGCATAGGAAGAAAGCTTCACTTCCCGGTAAGGGTTGAATTTCTTCACCGCCTGCATCAATCCCAGATTCCCCTCCTGGATTAAATCCAACAAACTGGCATAGGCCCGCCGATACCCCAAGGCGATCTTCACCACCAGCCTCAAATTGGAGACCACCAGGCGATAAGCCGCTTGCCCATCCTTCTCTTCCCACCAACGCTTGGCCAGATCCATCTCTTCGGAGCGCGAAAGGAGCGGAAATTTCCGGATGTCCATGAGGTACTTCTTCAAGGGGTCAAAAACTTTCAGGCTTTCCGGACTATCGAGAAAGCTCCCTTCCTCCAAGCTCTGCGCGATTCGCTCAAGGGGTTCAGGTGTTTCTCTGTCCCTCTCTTCTTCCTTCATTGGGCCACCAAAGTCAAATATCCCATTGCCCCTGTGCGCATATCCCGGACAAGCAGGAGAATCTCTTCATTGCTTTGGACCTTCTCCATGATGCGGTTGTAATCATTGAGCCCCCGGATAGCCTGGTTGTTGATCTGGTAGATGATATCTCCTGGCTCCAGGCCAGCCCGGCCCGCTGGTCCTGCAGGATCCACCTTCGTCAGGATGACCCCTTCCCGCGAATCCAAGCGCTTCCGTCTGGCCTCCGATAGCGAGATCTCTTTGACCTCCACTCCCAACTTATTCCTAAGCTCCACGGCCGTCAAGCGGGGCGAAGGTTTGTAGGCCGCCACCGCGACCAGGACATTCACTCGCTCACCGTTCCGCAGGAGCCCGATCTCCACCTTCTTCCCAACCGGAGTCGCAGCGATTCGGTTTCGGAAATCGTTGGCACTCTCCACGGCTGCTCCCTCGAGGCTGACGATCACATCCCCGCGCTTTATCCCCGCTGCTTCAGCCGGCCCTCCTTTCGCTATATCTGCCACCAAAGCTCCTTTGAGCACCCTCAAATTCAGGCTTTTTGCCAAAGAGGCGGTTACCTCCTGAACGCTCACCCCCAGCCACCCCCGAACGACCTTTCCTTTTTTGATCAAAGACTGGGCAATCCCCATGGCCATGTTGCTGGGGATGGCAAATCCGATTCCTTCGAAGCCCCCGGATTCGGAGACAATGGCCGCGTTGACCCCGATAACCTTCCCGGCTAAGTTTAAAAGGGGACCCCCGCTGTTCCCCGGGTTGATGGCTGCATCGGTTTGGATGTAGTCCTGGTATCCGGAGGGGTCCGTGATTCCGGTCCGATGCTTTGCACTAATGATTCCTGCAGTCACGGTTTGCTCCAAACCCCGGGGGTTACCAATGGCCACCACCCACTCCCCGACTCGCAATTTATCCGAGTTTCCAAAGGTGAGGAAGGGAATGTTCTTGAAGGGTTTGATTTTAATTACAGCCAGATCAGTTTTGGGGTCGGCGCCCCCAACCTTGGCTTCAAACTCCTCTCCAGAAGCCAGTTTGACAGTGATCTTCGTCGCCCCGCTGACCACATGGTTGTTGGTTAGAATGTGTCCCTCGGTGTCAATAATCATCCCTGTTCCGATCCCTCTCATCTCCTTCTTATAACTACGAGGTCCTCTGGGTCCGCCGAAGAAGTAACGGAAAAAGGGGTCATTTTCGAATGGAAAGAGGGGCTCTGGCACCTCTACCCGCTGCCTGACTTCGATGTGCACTACTGCAGGCATGGCTTTTTCGGCCACATCGGCAATTGCTGTGGCCAGGTCAACCGTTGCCCCTCTCTGGCCTCCAATCCTTTCAGCAAATAAATTGGACGCCCCCAAAGAAAGGACCAAAACGATCGGGAAAACAGCCCATCCCAAAATTTTTCCCCTCCTCAACCCCATCAGCTCCCTCCTAGGCCGGCCAGGCCGTTCAATTGCTCTCGCTTTTCTTTCAAAATTTGACCCTCTTTTTCGTGGATTTTAGTTTAGGAAAGACAAAGATCAACTTGATTTTTTTAATAACTCTATCCGTTTCTGGCATGACTGTCAATCCGGCTGAAAGGGCTTGCCCCCCTTCACTTTTTATTTTCTATTGAAAAATCTAACGGATTTACGAAACCGGGCGGGGAGGCGCTGAGTGTTAGGCAAACGGCGGGATGAGCCTTACTCCTACCTGTCCCCTTTCCTGCCGCAGAGGAAAAGCGCCAAAAAGAACCCCAGCCTGCCTCAGCGGTCGAAGTTAAGCTCCAGGCCATGGAAGAACAGCTGCCTTTTTGGCCAAAGGAAGCGCCTCCCCGCCTCATCCTGCGGCGGCCCGGCTGGACCCTATGCCAGAGGCTTCCTCCCGGCCGATGCTGCCCGCGCTCATCGCCCCGAACCCCCGGACCACGACTAAGGATTCTTTAAAAGTGAAGGGGGCAAGCCCCTTACACCCCTTGCCTCTTCCAATTTTTTTAATTATAATGCCTGCAGACGGGATTGGGAAATTAATATTTTCTTCCCTACTGGGAGGGTTCTTTGGGCTTCGCATGTGGGATCATCGGCCTGCCCAACGCGGGAAAGTCTACAATCTTCAATGCCCTCAGCACTGCCGGGGCGGAAGTAGCCAATTACCCCTTCTGCACGATCAACCCCAACCAGGGCATTGTCCCCGTTCCCGATGAGCGCCTGCGCAGGCTTGCCCAGGTCCTCCATCCGGAGAAAGTCACCCCCACCATCCTGGAGTTCTGGGATATTGCCGGTTTGGTCAAAGGAGCCAGCCAGGGCGAGGGACTGGGCAACCAGTTCCTGGGGTACATCCGCAACGTCGAAGCCTTGGCTCACGTGGTCCGTTGCTTCGAAGCTGAAAATGTTGTCCACATATATGGTTCCTTAGACCCGCAGCGGGATATCGAAATCGTCAAGACGGAGCTCATCCTTGCCGATCTCCAGACGGTAGAGAAACGCTTGACAAAATCGACTCATCAGGCCAAAGTCGGGGACAAAAGAACATCCGCGGAAGTCCCTCTCCTGCAAGAAGTCTACGAGCGATTGTCTATGGGCCGCCCAGTCGTGGACTTAACCCTTTCCGAGGAGAGGCAAAAGCTTTTTACATCCTTGGCATTACTTACGGCAAAGCCAGTCCTTTACGTGGCCAACGTCAGCGAAAAAGAATTGAAAGAACGCCGGTGGATTTCTCTAATGGAAGATCTGGCCGCCCGGGAAAAGGCGCCGGTTGTCGTGATCTGCGGCGACTTGGAGGCCGAGATGGCCGAGCTCTGCGAAACGGAGCGGGGGGAATTCCTCCGGGAGATGGGCTTGGCCGAATCGGGTCTGAATCAGCTCATCCGGAAAGGGTATGGGCTCTTACATCTGATCACTTTCTATACCACTGTAGGGCCTGAACTTCGCGCCTGGACAGTCCCCCAGGGGACCCGGGTGCCGCAGGCGGCCGGGAAAATTCACACGGACATGGAGCGGGGGTTCATCCGCGCCGAGGTCATCAACTTCAACGCCTTCATGGCCGCGGGTTCGATGTCTTCCGCCCGGGAAAAAGGACTCATCCGGGTGGAGGGAAAGGACTACACCGTCCAAGATGGCGACATTCTATACATTCGCTTCCATGCCTGAGAGAAACGCTATCCCTCCAGCCCCTTACCTGGCCAAGGTTGTCCTTCCCACAGGACTGGTGGCCATCTCCTTCGCCTCCATCCTCATCAAGGTATGTGACGCGCCTCCCTTGATCATTGCCGCCTACCGTCTCGCCTTGGCCACGCTGGTCCTCCTTCTCTTTACCGTGCCGCGGACGCTGCGGGAGTTTCGCCGGCTGAGCCAGCGGGAGATTATCCTCTCCCTAATGGCCGGTGTGTTCCTCTGCTTTCATTTTGCTCTTTGGATTACCTCCCTGAAGTACACTTCCGTAGCCAGTTCTGTGATCTTCGTGACCACCAATCCCATCTTCGTCGCCCTTGTTTCCACCCTCTTCTTGGGCGAAAGGCTCTCTGCCGCCCTCTTCCTCTCGATCCTCGTGGCTGTCATCGGGGGCATGATCATCGCATGGGAAGATTGGCATAAAGGACTGCAAAGCCTTTACGGAGACCTTCTGGCCTTGTTAGGAGCCCTCATGGCCACCGGGTATTTACTGGTGGGGAGGCGGGTGCGACAAAAAATGCACCTCAGCGCTTATATCACCCTGGTCTACGGAGTCGCCGCCGTCCTTCTAATCCTCCTGGCGCGTATCAATGGCGATGACTTCTTTCATTATCCTCCCAGGACCTACTTCCTCTTTTTTCTCCTGGCTCTCGTTCCCCAATTGATCGGTCACACCACCCTTAACTGGGCTCTGAAATTCTTCTCCGCCACCCTGGTGGCCGTTTTCATCCTCGGGGAGCCCATCGGAGCCACCATCCTGGCTTATCTCATTTTGGGAGAGCCTCTGACCAACAACCTGTTCTGGGGAGGAACGCTGGTCCTTGGGGGCATCTACTTCTCTGCCCGAGAAGAAAAAAAATTGGGGAAACTATGATTGATGATCTCGTAAAAAGTCAGAAACGCCGTCACTCCTGCGAAAGCAGGGAACTATTATTGACCTGGATTCCTGTTTTCACAGGAAACCCTGGATTCCCGCTTTCGCGGGAATGACGAAAATGGGGTGAAAAGGATTTTTTACGAATCCATCATGATTGAAAGGAGAAAAAGATGCTTCCCCGTTTTATAAATTTGGCTTTTGCTCTGATGATCATCCTGGCGGCCTGCGCCCCCTCGAAAAAAGAGGTACGTTATAAACCATTCGAGCCAGGCAAGATGCCCCAATACCGAGAGGTCGGCCTGGCCTCCTGGTACGGGGAGGAATACCATGGCCGCAGGACCGCCAATGGGGAGGTCTATGACATGTATGCCATGACCGCGGCCCACCGAACACTGCCCTTTAACACCCGCGTTCGGGTGACCAACCTGGAAAACCGAAAGAAAGCCGAGTTTCGCATCAACGATCGCGGCCCCTTTATTCCCGGCCGAATCATTGACCTCTCGAACAGCGGAGCAAAGGCCGTCGAAATGCTGGCCAAAGGAACGGCGCAAGTGATCGTGGAGGCCATCGGCTTCTCCGGTGGCCAGCTCCCTTCTCTCGAAGGAATCTTTGCTGTCCAAGTCGGTGCCTTTGGGGAAAAAGAAAATGCTACGCGCTTGCAGAGTGAATTAAAGAAAAAATATCCCAACGTTCATATTGTCCTCTGGGAAAGTAATGTAAAACGCCTTTACCGCGTTCGCCTGGGGGCTTTCCGCACTGAGGCGGAGGCCCATCGCTACTGCGAGATTCTGCGGAAAGATAAGATTCCCGGGTTCGTGGTGCGCGAGGATTGAACCCTTCCGCCGATAAGTTTGTTATGGTATATTATAATGAAAGGCCTAATAAAATAGTCATTGCCAGGAGCGAAGCGACGCGGCAATCCCAGGAGATTGCTTCCCTTCGTTCGCCATGACTATTTGCTGCATGTCAACTCATTTAACCAGTTCACTATAGTTGTTAATTTTTCAAATTCCGGAGGTCCATAGATGAGGCTCAGCTTTAGAATCGCCGGGGCATTCTTCGTGTCCCTGCTTTTGCTCTCTCCCTTCCCGCCCGAAACTCTTTCGTTTTCCCTCGAGGGGCGGGTCAAAGAATTCACCCTGGCGAACGGGATGAAGGTCCTCATGCTCGAGCGTCACCAGTCTCCCACTCTTTCCCTCTACATCCGCTTTCGCGTGGGGGCAGTGGACGAAAACCTGGGTATGACCGGGACAGCCCATCTCCTTGAACATATGCTTTTCAAGGGTACGCAAACTTTGGGTAGCAAAAACTATGCTGAGGAAGAAAAAATTTTGACCCGCCTGGACCACGTGGGCATGCTCCTGGACGCCGAGAGGATCAAAGGAGAGAAGGCAGACAAAGCCTTCCTCAAACATTTGGAAAATACCCTCAAAGAGCTCCAGGCTGAACACAGGAAGTGGGTGATCAAGGACGAGATCGAATCCATCTATTCCCAGAATGGGGGGGTGAGGTTCAATGCCATGACCGGCGCAGACACCACCACCTATTTAATCAATCTCCCCTCCAACCGGCTGGAGCTCTGGGCGCGCATCGAGTCCGATCGCATCCTGCACCCTGTCTTGCGGGAGTTTTTTTCCGAACGGGACGTGGTCATGGAGGAGCGCCGCCAATCCATAGACTCCCAGCCGGAACGCAAGCTGAATGAGCAGTTTTTGGCCAACGCCTTCATTGCTCACCCCTACGGCCGGCCAATTATTGGCTGGCCCTCCGATATTAAATTCCTGGATAAGCGAACCGCGGAACAATTTTTTCGCACCTTCTACTCCCCGGGGAATACGGTGCTGGCCATCGTTGGAGACCTTCAACCCGACGAAGCGCTAACCGTGGTCAAAAAATATTTCGGCCGCATCCCCCCGCAGGTGCTTCCTCCGCCGCTGCGAACTGAAGAACCGGAACAGCTCGGCGAGCGGCGGGTGCAAGTCGTCGCTGACGCCAACCCTCAACTGGCCATGGGGTTCCACAAACCCAACCCTCCTCACCCGGACGACGCCGTTTGCGAGATTATCGAGGCCCTGCTGAGCTACGGGCGCACTTCCCGCTTTTACAAGCGCTTGGTTGAGGAGGAGAAGATCGCTGTTGAGGTCTCCGCTTTCAACGGCTTTCCTGGGAAGCGATATCCCAACCTTTTTGGTATCTTCGCCGCCTCCCGGCATCCTCATACGTCCGGGGAGTTAGAAAAGGCCATTTCCCAAGAGCTTGACCGCCTGAAGTCCGATCCGGTGCCGGAGCAGGAGCTGCAGAAAGTCAAAAACCAAATTCGCACCGACTTCCTGCGGAAACTCAACTCTAACTCCACGCTGGCCTACTGGCTTTCCTACGGACAGAGTCTCTTTGGGGACTGGCGCTACATCAGCGAACGTCTAAAGGCTTACGAGAAGGTCACCCCCGACGATGTCCGCCGGGTGGCCCAAAAATATTTCACTTCCCGCAACCGCACGGTAGCGGTTCTGGTCAAATCCTCTGAATTTCAGGAGAAATAAAGGCATGAACCGGCGCGCCCTGAACTTTCTTTTTTCCTTTTCACTCTTATTTCTCCTTCTCATCCTTTCTATCCCTGGCCAGGCGTTTGCCCAGGAAGAAGACCTGCTGAAACATCCCCGGGAGATGATTTTTTCTCCTCTTTCATTCATTATGCCCAAGGCCACGCGCACCGTCCTCTCCAATGGCATGGTGCTTTATCTTCTTAAGGATCCCGAGCTTCCCCTGATTGAAATCTCTGCCCTGATTCGCACCGGCTTCATTTACGACCCGCCGGGGAAGAGCGGGTTGGCCAAATTGGCGGCCACAGTTCTGCGCACCGGGGGCACCTCTACCCTGACTCCCCAGGCGGTGAACGAAGCGCTGGAGTTCATGGCCGCGGACCTGGAGTTCTCCATGGGAATGGAGTCGGCAGCCGCTTCCCTCTCCGTGCGCCAGGAGGACTTTCCCCGGGCTCTGGGCATTTTTGCTGACCTGCTGATGAACCCGAGGTTTGACTCCGTTCAGGTCGACCTGGCCAAGAAGCAGGAGGTCGAGGCCATTCGGCGCTCCAACGACAACCCTGAGGAAATTGCCTTCCGCGAGTTTCGCAGAGCACTCTATGAGGAAAACCCCCGCGGTTTGGTTCCGGACATCGAATCCGTGGAGCGCATCCAACGCCAGGATCTGATCGCCTTTCACCGCAGATTCTTCCGCCCCAACAACCTTTTGCTGGGGATCTCGGGCGACTTCCAGATGGAGGAGATTATTTCTTCTCTGGAGGAGGCTTTTCGCGGATGGGAGCGCTCCTTGATCGAGCTGCCCTACATTCCTTTCCCATCGCCCCGCTATAAAAAATCTATTTATCACGCTCACAAGGATGTCCCCCAGGCCACGATCGTCACGGGCCACCTCTCCATCCCCCTGGATCACCCGGACCATATCCCCTTCAAAATTTTAAATTTTATTCTGGGTAGCGGAGGGGTCAACTCCCGACTTACCCAAGAAATCCGCTCCAATCGGGGTCTGGCCTACAGCGTGGGCAGCTTTTACAAGGGCCGTAGAGGGTACGGGGTCTTCGGAGCTTACTGCCAGACGAAATCTTCCGCTGTCCATCAGGCCATCTTCCTGCTCTATGAGATCATGGAAGGTCTTAAAAAAAATAAACCCACACCCCAAGAGCTGGAATGGGCGAAGAATTCCCTGATCAACCAATTTATTTTCTCTTTCACCTCTTCGGAAAGCGTTGTCAGCCAGCAGATGCAACTCGAATATGATGGCCTCCCGGAGGATTACCTGGAGCGATACCAGGAACGAGTGGCTGCGGTAACCTTGGAAGACTTGGGCCGACTGGCGGAAAACCACCTTCACCCTGAACAGTCGCTGCTCATGGTTGTGGGAAAGGAGGAAGACTTCGAAAAGCCCCTCTCCTCCTTCGGGTTGGTCAACCGGCTAAAGCTGAAAAAATATAAATGAACGATCCCAAATTAAGGAGGGTCAATGAAAATTCTTCTGATCCAACCCCCCTACCCTTTCGCCGAATTCCCCAAGCCATCCCTGGCGCTGATGTCTTTGGGCGCCGTTCTCAGACAAGAAGGCGTGGAAGTTCAAGTCCTCGACCTGCTTTCCACTCACTACTCCCTCAAAAAGATTGAAGAGCGGATGGGCTGTTTCCAGCCCGACATCGTCGGGATCACCTGCGTGACCATGAACTTTCCCGTCGCTGCCAAAACTTTGCAACACTGCAAGCACATCGCCCCCGGCATCACCGCCATCATGGGTGGGCCCCACGTGACTTTCACTGTGGAAGAGACCTTAGGCAGCCTTCCGGAAGTGGATGTCATCGTCCGCGGAGAAGGGGAGGAAACGCTCAAAGAGTTGGCTTTGGCCCTCGACGAGGGAGGAAATTTGGGAAAAGTCAGGGGCCTGGCTTTCCGAGATAATCGGACCATCGTTCAGACGGAAGATCGCCCCTTGATTCAAGACCTCGACCGCCTTCCCCTTCCTGCCCGCACCCTCTTTCCTCTTTCTCGCTACCTGGCCATGCGCACTCCGGCCAGCGTGCTATCCAGCCGCGGTTGTCCAACCGGCTGTTCTTTCTGCGTGGGTTACCGCATGGTGGGTCGCCAGGGGCGCTTCCGCAACCCCCTGCGGGTGGTCGATGAAATCGAATCCACTCACCACCTGGGTTTTGATGAATTTTGCATCGACGATGACCTCTTCACCCGAAACCGGAAACATGTCTTGGCCATCTGCGATGAAATCATTCGTCGGGGTCTGGCAATCAAACTATACATCTTCGCCCGGGTGGACACGGTTGATGAAACTCTGCTGCCCAAGATGAAGGATGCCGGCTGCGCCATGATCTGCTACGGCCTGGAAAGCGGCAATCAGCAAATCCTCGACAGAGCCAACAAACGGGCAACCCTGGAGAAGGCCCGGCGAGCCGTGCAGATTACTAAGGATGCCGGCATTGCAGTCCTCGGGTCTTTCATCCTTGGCCTGCCCGGCGAGACCAGAGAGACCATGGAAGAAACGATCCGCTTCGCCCAAAGCTTGGGAGTCCCTCACGGCTTCCATCTCTTATCTCCTTTTCCGGGGACAAGGATCCGGGAGAGGGCTGATGAATACGGGATCAAGATCCTCACGGATGACTGGTCGCTCTACGACGCCAACCATGCCATCACGGAGACGGAGGCCCTCAAGGCCGCAGAAGTGGAGGAATTTGCCAAGACTTTCTACGAAAACCTGGAAGCAGAGATCGAGGACATCAGAAGGGGGACACTGGCCGGAACTTACCAAGGACCCTATCGGGAGGAGATCGAAAAACGGCTGGAAGTGGATTTCGTCTGGAAGCTCATGGAGGGAGACCTGATTGAGGAGCAGGGGAAGATCCCCCGGACAGGGGCCCAAGGGCCAGAAAGAGAAGGTCCCCTCCAGCTTCTGGCCCAGCGGATTGGCAAAATCGTTTCCTTCCCCCAGGGATTCGTGGAGAGCAAACTCAGCAAGCTTTCCCAGCGCAAATATATCGTCTGCCAGAAGAGCCCGGAATCTTACCGCTGGCAGTGGAGGGAAGATTGAATGGGTCCGCTCTCCCCTTCAAAAATTCCCCCCTCTTCGATGACCAATTGGGCAGTCTGGACTCGCCCAAAAAGTTTTCCTGTGGGAGAGATGTGCGCGCGGTCTGAAGCAGCCACCATCCCCTCGACTTTGCCGCAGAGGATCAGGGTGCCTACGCTCATCTCCCCTTGGAGCATGCCCTTCTCGCCGACGATCAGCGTGCCATTACCGATAATTTTCCCTTCCAGCCGCCCGTCCAGCCGCACCACCCCTTCAGCAAAATTCACCGTTCCCACGATCCAACTCCCTTCGCCGATCAGGCTGACCACTCGGTCTTCCGGGGAGAAGAGGCTGCCCAAAAATTTTCTCCCTCCTTCTCTGTTTGCCAAGACCACTTGAACAGCCATCGAAAGACCCCCTTTCCTCGTCGTCAGCCTCCAGCCGTCGGCGATCAGCAGTCCGTAAGCTCCCGGGGCCTTACTTTTCAGGAATCTCCGCGGACTTCTGTAGAATCAGCTTCCCTTTCGGTGAAAAGACATAGATGGTCAGGGTTTTAAAGACCTCTTCCAGATAACTATCGAAAAAGGCCTCCACGAATTTTTGTCTTTTCACCTGAAACTCACTCCCTTTTTCCGGCTGCTGGGGAATGCCTTTGTCCAGGCGCATCTCGGGGAGAACCCGGTAGAGAGGGAAACGGAGGGTCTCATTTTTGGCGACCATGGCCAGAGAGCCGGAAACCGGGGCTTGCTGGGGATTTTGATTGATCAAGCGAAAGCTCACGGAAAAGCCTCCACGCTTTAGACTGCGGGTTATTTTCAGATCCTGGATGCCCACGGAAGGGAGAGTCGGCTTAGGGGACACCTTCTCCAAAGAGAGCTCTTTCAATTTTTGCTCCATCATGAAAATTTGGGATTTCAGCCGTTTGCTCTCCTCATCCAGATGGCTGCGCTCGTAGAAGAGGGAAAAGTATCCGTAGGCGAAGAAAGCCAAAGCTCCGGCGAAGACTACCCCTCCGCATCCGAGAATTATGAAAGTGCGCTTCTCCACCCGGAAGGCCCAAACCTTGCCCAGCGATCTCATGATGATGAATAACCAGGAATCCGGTTTCATACTCCCCTTCTATATAATTTGAAAAATTAATGAATTTTACAAAAATTGTCAAGAACGAATCACGCCACCCTTCATTTTTCATTTTCGTTCATGAATTTGCAACGCTTTGCCAGGACCAAGCGAGGAGGCAAGTGATTGCCAGGCCCTCCACCCGGGCCACAATAAAAGCTAAATTCTCGTCAAAGATATTTGAAATTTTCCTCATCTAATCCCCTCCCCCTTCGATGGGCATAAGCGCTAACTTAAATCCCCCCTTTGAAAAAGGGGGGGTAGGGGGGATTTTAAGAGGGCCGAGGCCTGTTGAGGTACAATGCGCATCTCAAAGACAAAGCCCGACAATTGCGCAAGAATGTGACAGACAGTGAAAGAGCCCTTTGGGCACGGTTGCGAAATAAACAGCTTTTAGGTGTGCAATTTTATCGGCAAAAACCAATTGGGGAGCACATTGTAGATTTCTCCGCGGCAAAGGCAAAATTGGTGGTGGAAGTTGATGGA
>Ga0315280_10010215_pt1 | contig 11825 bp, 13 predicted proteins | sample YL17G06_40_MG_FD_203697 | JGI IMG/M metagenome (GOLD analysis project Ga0315280, IMG submission 203697) | Sediment microbial communities from Yellowstone Lake, YNP, Wyoming, USA - YL17G06_40 | ecosystem: Environmental > Aquatic > Freshwater > Lake > Sediment | place: USA: Wyoming | collected... | reverse complement strand
ACTTTTATTGGAAGCCATTGAAAGATTATTTTAAGAAATGACCATATCGACATCTGTGAAGTTCAAATCGCCAGTTTGACACTTTGATGAACGCTTAAATTCTATCCGAATCACTGAAGTGTGGACTCTACAATGTCAGAATTCACTTACAAGCAAGTCATCATAATACGCACAGACTTAAAAATGAGTAAAGGCAAATTAGCTGCCCAAGCAGGGCACGCAGCAGTTTCAGCTGCAGAAGAAGCCAGAAAAAAGAAGCCAGAATGGTGGAAAACATGGCAGGAAGAAGGACAATGCAAAATCGCAGCAAAAGCCAAGTCCGAAGAGGAACTTCTAAGATTGATACAGAAGGCTAAGACGTTGCATTTGCCTTGTGCACTCATCTGTGATAGAGGTTTGACTGAGTTGCCGCCAAACACAATAACATGCGTCGGAATTGGTCCAGCGCCTTCAAGCCAAATTGACAAGATAACAGGAAGCCTTCCATTGCTTTAAGGACGCGGTATGTTGCAAGTTCCTAAAATGGAGAAAGACATTGGAATCGAAGTTTACTCCACAAAAGCTCATGGTATAGGTGGCGTTATTCGCAGTTTTCCAGAAGATTTCGTTGTTGAAGAAGTCTTAGTTGATGGCTCACACGCTAAAATTTTTTCCACTGAAAACCCTTCGCAGATTGTCAGCAGAGGACGTTACCTCAGATGTATCTTAGTTAAACGCAACTGGGACACGCTACTCGCAGTCAAAAGAATTGCGGAACAGTTGGGCATAGACCAAGACCGCATCCAAATCGCAGGAATAAAAGACGCTAAAGCTGTGACTGCACAGCATATTGCTATAAGCCGTCTAACACCCGAACAACTGCAGAAGCTAAAGATAAAAGACATTACCATTGTACCAAAGAATTATTCAAACGAAATACTAAACTCAAACAGCCTACTTGGAAATAGATTTCAAATCACAATAAGAGCAATAGGGCATTCTGTTTCAACAACCCAAAAAAAAATGCACAGCATTTATGAAGAATTGTCAACTTTGGGCGGTATGCCAAACTTTTTTGGGCACCAACGTTTCGGGACAATCCGTTCAATAACTCATCAAGTAGGCAAAGCTTTGGTTTTAGGCGATTTGGAAGAGGCGGCGCTTACTTTTTTGGCTCAACCAAGCCCACATGAACATTTAGAGTCGAGAGAAGCAAGACAGCAATTAAAAGGTGAGCGAGACTGGAAAAAGGCGTTACAGTATTTTCCAAGAAAATTGCATTATGAACGCTTGATGCTTCAGCACTTGTCTAGGCGCAAAGGAGACTATTCAGGTGCCTTTCGGAAGTTGCCAATAAAACTTCGCAGACTCTTCATTCAGGCATATCAGTCCTATCTTTTCAATAGGTTTCTTAGTCGAAGAATGAAGGGAGGCATTTCGTTGAGTGAACCGCAAATAGGAGACTACTTAATCAAAGTTGACAGTCAAGGGCTTCCAACCGGTGAATTTACTCAATTAACGTCATTAGCAAATGTCATAGACCCCCCCTTATTTAAAGGCAGAATCCATTTAGCAATACCACTAATAGGCTTCAAACAGCCCCTTTCAAGTGGGGCACAGGGAGAAATCGAACGAAAAATTCTAGAAACTGAACAGGTAACCCGTCAAAACTTTCTTGTTTCATGCATGCCAGGACTGAGAGCGCCAGGTGAACTGCGACCAATCATAGCACGGATAACAGACTTCTCCATAAACGACATATTAGATGATTCAGGCAGCATTGCTAAACGAAAAGTGACCCTCAGTTTTATGTTGAACCGAAGTTCCTATGCAACTGTTCTTTTGCGAGAATTCATGAAACCCAAAAACCTCATAAAAGCAGGCTATTAGCCAAGTTATGGCGTGAGTCTGAATCGATCTCTTGGAAACAACACAACCTCACGAATATTCTTCTTTCCTGTAAGCATCATAGTTAATCTTTCAAGACCAGTTGCCCAACCAGCATGAGGCGGCATACCATAATCGAAAACCTGCAGATGAAACTTAAACGATTCAGGATTCAACCCTTGTGCCTCAAGCTTTTTAATCAACATTTCTTTAGAATCACATCTGGAGCCGCCAGAAGTTAATTCCATCCACTGCCACATCAAATCAAACCCATAACTCAACTTCGGATTCTTCTCTTGAGGCTTGATGTAAAACGCTTTAGCCTTCGTCGGCCACTCTGTGATAAAGTAAAAGTAGGGATGAATCTTACCAAACTTTCTAAACGCGGGCGTCGGAATGTCTTCACCCCAAGGAATTTTTAAACCTTCCTGCTTTAACTCATCAATTACTTCATTATAGGTAAATCGTTTAAACGGCAACTTGGGCACTTCGACTTTATGTCCTAAAGTCTTCAATTCTGCTTTACAGTTTTCTTTAGCTGACTCACACACTTTCTGCATGAGTTCTTCAAGAAGACGCATCACATCCTCCGAAGTAGCAAAAGCCTGTTCAATATCAATGGAGATAAACTCGCTCGTATGCCACCTAGTATGCGACTCTTCAGCCCTAAAAAAAGAGCCAATTTCAAACACTTTGTCAAAACAAATAACCAACTGCTCTTTATACAATTGTGGACTCTGCGCAAGAAACGCTTCACGGTCATAATATTTAACTGGAAAAAGCGCTGCACCACCTTCGGTTGCAGAAGCAATAATTCGTGGAGTATGCACTTCTAAAAAGCCTCTTTCAGAAAGAAACTCGCGTATAGTTTTAAGTGTGACATGTTGAATTTTAAAAACTGCACGATTCTCTCCCTGAGAAAGGTCAAGAACGCGGGCATCTAGTCGGACATCTATGTCTGCTGGCGTTTTACCAGTAACATCTAACGGCAAAGGATGCTGCGCCACTCCCAAAATTCGAATCTCGTTTGGGATGATTTCGACTCCTCTGGCAGCCATTTCTGTCTTTTTTACTGTCCCTTTTACGCCAATGCTATATTGCCTCTGCAAATTTTCAGTCTTCTCAAGTACTTCCTTCGGAACTTTCTTGCGTATAAGAGTGACTTGCACAGTTCCTTCTCTATCTTGCAGAATTATGAATCTAATAGCGCCTAAATCCCGTATATCCTTAATCCAGCCTAAAACCAAAACTTCTTTTCCATCTAGTTCAGGCTTGATTTCAGATGAATAATGAGTCCTCCTCCATTCGCCTAATTGTTCAGCTCTCATGAAAAAGCCTCAATCTGTTAGTCAAATTCTACTCTAAGAGTTATGTTACGAACCTTTTTAGCTATTTCCTTCATCGCCTTAACCTTAATTGGCGGTGGAGTTCTTCCCCTTTTACTCAAAATAACTCTTGTCTCTGTGGTTCCGTCTGGAAGCCAAATTGTGTTTATCGTTATGATGCTTAACGGAGCAAAAAGGTCTTCCAAAAACTTTCTGTCATCCACGCTTTCTTCCAATATGCGAATAGTCTTCCCAATTTTCTCCTCAAGAAATTTTGTGATTTTTCTGCCTTGCCCTAAAAAGCTTGGCATATCGCCTCTGCCGACTATTAGGGCTAAGACATCGTCGGCCTCAACTGCTTTATAAAAATGAACATCCTGAAGTGTGGGGTTTGTGGCTTCAAGGGATAAGAGTAGACGAGCGATTTTTAGGTCTGTTTCACTGACCTCTCCTGACTTAATTTTTGATTGACATTTTGAACATAAGATTCCGCTTTTTAAGCAGAAACTGCATAGTGTTGTTTTCACCCCATTTGGGGCCTCCCTTGGAAATAAAGGAGGGGGACGGAGCTTCTATGGACATTTTTGCACTACTTTTTCAACGTGATTTCGATAGTGCTGACGTTTGTAGGCGAGCCACCCTCTTCAGTGGGTGCCAATTGTTCTGTTCCTATGCATATATTTTTGACTTTCACGTCTGGCAGGAATCGGCGTCTCACAACCTCGACAATGTCAACGGCTCGACTGATCGCTCTGCCTCGCGCTTTTATGTTTATTTCTTCTGCTCCGCCGTGGAAGAGGGTTATGCAAGCCAGTACATAGTTCATAACTGGCTTTCTTCCGATTAACACTGCGTTGTTTTCTCTTGACATTTCGCCGCCTCACTCCTTCTTTTTTCTATATTTTAGCTTGCTACCCTTTTTTATAGGTGAATAAATACGTTGTGGTTTCTTTCTACAGTAGAATTTTATATACCTTTAACACCATGCCATTGTAAGCACGATTGCAAATTACGAAGGTGATTATGTGAACAAGGAGATTCCGTCTGGGCGTCCACTGCGCTTACTCCGCATGCTTATAGAGCGAGGCAAACCTTTAACAACATATACACTGGGGGTTAAACAAAACGAGTTGGCTAAACAACTTGAAATCAGCCGACAAGCATTGAACGTGCACTTACGTAAGCTTAGAGACATGGAACTTATACGCACGGGCAGAGGCTTCATCGACGTAACCGAAAAAGGATTAAACGTATTGGGAATATCGGCGAATCCTGCCTTTGTTTTTGTCAAAGTCTCTCCTCTGAAACGAGTTGAAGCCTACCAGAAAATTGCAGATTTTCCAGTTCAACGAATTTTTAGAGTAGCAGGCGATATGGATGCAGTTCTTGTTGTTGAACGGGAAAAACTTGAAGAGGCATTAAGAAAACTAGCCTCAGTAGAAGGAATTCAAGATACAAAATCCTACATCACCATACAAGTCATAAAATGAGGCTTCAAAAAATGAAATTATACGAGCATGAATCAAAAACAATTTTTAAAAAATACGAAATCCCGACACCACGAGGAGAATTGACAACTTCTTCCCCGCAGGTTAAAGAGATAACTGAAAAACTTGGCGTTCCAGTCGCCATAAAGGCGCAAATTCTTGTTTCCGGAAGAGGAAAAGCTGGTGGAATACTCTTTGCCAACTCACCAGAAGAAGCGAAATCTGCAGCAGGAAAGCTGCTAGGCATGGAGATAAAAGGCGTCAAGGTCAAGGAAGTCTTGGTAGAAGAAAAAATTGTTGCGAAGAAAAAGGAATTGTATTTTGGCATAACAACTGATAGGGCAAAGTGCTGTTATGTTGCTATCGCTTCTTCTGAAGGTGGAATAGACATTGAAGAAGTAGCTGCGACAACGCCTGAAAGAATAATCAAAGTCTTCATCGACCCAATGTATGGATTTCGCTCTTACCATGCATATCAGATTGCTGGAAAATTAGGCTATGGGGGCGGTCAGATGCGTGACCTTGCCACGATTTTCTTTAAACTTTACAATGTAGCCATGGACTATGATGCAGAACTGATAGAGATTAATCCTCTTATCGAGACAGTTGAAGGAAAGTTTGTTGCTGCAGATTCACGCCTATTAATCGACGATAACTCACTTTACCGCCATCCAGAATACCAAAAGCGACTAATTTCAGAAGGAGAAACTGACCTATCTGCACAAGAATTGGAAGCTCAAAAAACTGGATTAGCCTATGTTAAACTCGATGGAAACATAGGAATCATAGGGAACGGTGCAGGACTCGTGATGGCTACTTTAGACGCAGTTCAATTTTATGGTGGCAAACCTGCAAACTTTCTCGATGTAGGTGGAGGCGCCTCAGCTGATATGATGGCTTCAGCGCTTAACATAGTCTTGTCTGATCCGAAAGTTGAAGTGGTATTCATTAACATTTTAGGCGGCATAACAAGATGCGACGAAGTTGCCAAGGGAATTCTTGAAGCCAAGAAACGTATCGGCTTCACTAAACCCATTGTTATTAGGCTGGTTGGAACCAATGAGGAAGAGGGAAGACGAATTCTCACCGAAGCTGGCATTCACTTTTTAGATAGCATGGAAGAGGCTGCAATGAAGGCTGTGGAAGTCGCAAAATCTGGAGGATAATCAAAATGGGAATTTTCATCGGTAAACGTACTCGTGTTATTGTTCAAGGCATTACGGGTAGTCAAGGTAGTTTCCATACGAGGCTTATGCTTGATTATGGAACGCAAATTGTCGCGGGCACAAGTCCTATGAAAGGTGGAGCAGAAGTTCATGGCATTCCAGTTTATGACACTGTTGAAGAAGCCGTGGAAAAGCATGAGGCAAATGCGTCTATAATTTTTGTTCCTGCTCCCTTTGCAGGTGATGCAGCGTTTGAGGCTATTGAGGCTGGATTAAAGACAGTTGTGATTATTACGGAGCATATTCCAGTGAAAGATGCTATTCAAGTTATGGCTAGGGCAAAACAGGCGAAAGTTACTGTCATTGGTCCTAACACGCCTGGAATCATTGCGCCTAATGAGTGTAAGCTTGGCATTATGCCAGCTCATGTTTTTAAGAGGGGAGTTGTTGGAGTTGCCTCAAGAAGTGGAACCTTAACCTATGAGATTGCAACTGGGCTTTCGGTTTCAGGTTTAGGACAATCCACTTGCATCGGTCTGGGAGGTGACCCAATCGTCGGTTTAAGCTTTGTTGATGTTCTTAGAGAGTTTGAACGAGATAGGCAGACTAGGGCTGTTGCCTTGATTGGTGAAATCGGCGGCAACTTGGAAGAGTTGGCTGCAGAATACCTAGCCAAAGAAGGCTATACTAAGCCAGTTGCAGCCTTCATTGCTGGAAGAACTGCTCCGTCTGGAAAACGTATGGGTCATGCTGGCGCAATTATTATGGGGCGAACTGGAACAGCGGCTAGTAAGATTGAGGCGTTTAAGAAAGCTGGCGTTGACGTTGCTGAAAAGCCTGGAGATGTTGCAAGGCTGCTGGCTGAAAGATTGAAAAAGAAAAGTATATCTACTCGTTGCAAATCTGAAAAGTAGACAACTGAATAATGGTGGAGAAACGAAGCAATGCCAATCACTGACCCATTTAAGAAGACTATAGCTCAACAGCATAGGCTCTACATGAAGATTTGCAGAGAATGCGGAGCAAGAAATCCAATGAGTGCAACCAACTGCCGCAAATGTAGAAGCAGAAATCTGCGTTTTAAGAAGAGAGAAGTAACCCGCTAGCTTTGATTAAAGCCTTCCCTAGTCTGTGCGATAGCACAGAAATTTTTTGGTTTTCATTATCAATTGTTGGACAAAACTGCGATTCTAGCGGTCAGATTTTTGAACAGACGGCGTATGGAGTTCTGTTAAGCTTCGAAGTTATGATAACTCTTGATAACTTTGGTTTTCAAGATTTATGTTGGTCAAAAATGTGTCTCTTGTGAATAGTGTGATTGTTGCTGGTGAGAGAAACTTAAGTAAGACAGCCGTTACTGAAACTCTATGTAGGCAGGGGTTGCCAAGCCAGGTCAAAGGTGCAAGGCTCAGGACCTTGTCCCGTAGGGGTTCGTGGGTTCAAATCCCACCCCCTGCACTACTCTTTTCCAAGCATCTAACCTTATAACATGAGGGAATAATTTATCTGATTGAATTAGAAAAAATTAGCGAGAGGTTAAACTTCATGAAAACGTTTTGACGATTTGGTTCAGCAGCGAAGGTGCTGAGCCGTCACTTGTCGCACAGAAACTTCAATCTATGGGTTTCAAACCAGTTAGGGGACGTTATGACCATGTTTATGACTGGAAGCGAGAGGCAACCATAGACGAAGTACTGGAGTTATGCGACAACATCCACGAAACTCTGAAAGGAATGAAAGTTCTATATAAAATCGAAACCATCTAATCAATTCTGCCAAGTTTCATTTTTTTCAGTTCCAGCCTTACTAAAGGCTTCAGTGGATTAGTTGACTGAACTGTTTTGAAGCCCAGTTCCTCGAAGATTTTTATTGGTCCAGTCCATGCTAGGCTACCGGTGAGTTGCCGTCCGTCCTTAGTTGTGGTCACAGGATAAGATTCTATAATTTTGACACCACTCTTCTGCATCGCTTCAACAGTCGCCTTCAAAAGCCCACGCACCAATCCCTTTCCACGCCACTTGCGGTGAATGAAGAAACAGTTTACTGACCAAACATTATCTATGTCATTGCGCTCGTATGCACGCACTTTCCCTAATCTTGGAAAGTCGAGTCGTGGACCGAAAGAACACCATCCCACTGGTTCGTTTTCAGCGAAGGCTAGCATACCATGCGCCTTGCCTTTTTGTATAAGATCTTTGAACATCTTCCTTGCAGGAGCGCCTTTGATTTCATTCCAAGATTTGTTTCTTTCGGCGCGCCACCACATGCACCAGCAGCCGCCGCAGGCACCGTTTGGACCAAATAGGTGCTCTATAGCAGGCCACGAGTCTGGGCTCAACTCTTCAAAGCGTATGTTTTCTGCAACCGACAATGGTTTCTAACTCTCCTTAGCATAGTTTTCTGGTTGTTAACCCTATAATCCTTACTCCAACCATATAGTGACTATCGAAAGATTCATAATTGCAAAAGTCTAAAAAACCAGACATCTTAATTGGAGGCAGAAGTTATGGGAAAACTTGATGAACAGGTCTTCGCAGTGCTTAAGAATTCTGCCAAACCGTTGACTCTTGCAGAAATTGCTGATCAAATGGGGAAACCGTCAAAGACAGTTTTCAAAGCCTTGCAGAAACTCTTTTCAGAAGGCAAAATAGAATGCGACGTCAAGAATCGACAGTACATGGCTGTCAAAGAATAAAATGACAGAATAACTAAGCACATTAGCTGCTATTACTATTGCCTTTAAACAGTATAAGAAGGAAAACCAAATTCTCTATTGCCTCAACTGCATGTGGTAAATTCTTGGGCATAGAGAACCATGAGTTGGGCTTCGCTTCATAGACTTCCTTGCCAAGTGTTATTTCGCCTCTCCCTTGCAAAACGTGAATGACTGCTGGAAAACTTGCCGAATGCGTTGACAACTGTTGCCCAGCAGCCAGGCAAAATAAACTGATTTCGTTTCCTTTCACCTTTGCTACAGTCTTGCTAACGATGCCATCCTTCGCAAACTCAATCATGTCTTCTAAATTCTTGAAGACTCCTTTCCCAACTGTACGCTTCAATTATATGGCACTCTCCTAAACACGTTTTTACATCATCACATGCCTTTTTTGGTTTTCTATCAAAAAGAGGGGAATAGAATGATATTTGTTATATAACACCTATCAGATTAGTTTAACAGATTGGCTGCGTCAAAAAGGCGAGTGAACATTTGCAGCGCGGTGAACTTTCTAAAGGCGGACGCGTGGCAGCAAAGTCCTTCATTATACTTATTCTTGTAGGCATCTTCGAAGCCTCTGTTGGGCTACTTTTGGGGAGTTTAGGATTAGTCGCTGACGGCGCTTACTCTTTCGCTGATGCAGCAGTATCATTTATTGTGTGGCTTGGCTTACGTCTTTCTCGCAAGGCGCCAGACGGCAAATTTCATTTTGGCTACTATCGCGTTGAAACCTTCTCAAGTATCGTCGCTGCGCTTTTCATGGTCAGCCTTGGCGTTGTTATTCTATACGAGTCCTATCAGATGCTGCTTTACGTTAGGCAGATTATTAATGCGGAGCTTGCTATGGTAACCGCGTTAATCGCTACTATAATCGCGTTGTCTTTATCGTTTTACAAGTTGCGTGCAGCTAAGAGAATTGATTCTTTAGCTCTGAGAACTGATGCGCTTAATTCAATAAAGGATTTTCTAACATCATTAGCCGCTTTTTTTGGCATAGCTTTTAGCCACTATTTGGGTATAATACAAGCAGACTCAATTGCTGGCATAATAATTGCCTTCTTCATCTTCACAGTTTCTTACCTTACGATAAAGGAAGCTTCTCTAGTGCTTATGGACGCATGTACATGTACAGAAATAGTCTCAGACATAGAAAACATTGCAAAAAGCATCCACCATGTGAAAACTGTGCAAAACATTCGTTTGCGAAAACTTGGTCCCTACATAATAGGTGACATGCATATAGAAGTAGACGGCAACATGACAGTAAATGAAGCTGACAAGATAACTACAGAGATTGAAGAGAAGATAAAGCAAGAATTTGACGAAGTCGTGGAATTCAAAGTGAGAATAGAACCCTATAACCCTAAACAACAAGGTTAAAAGTAGCAAACCATTCATGAATAAGAATTCATGAGGTGAAAAAATTGTCATTTGATGTAGAAAAGCTTGCTGTTCTCGCTACAGAATATTGTGTACCAGTTTCTGAAGGAAAGAAAATAGGAATTGTCGGAAACGTCAATGCTACCCCTCTAATTCAACAACTGTACAAACATATCCTTCTAAAAGGTGGACAGCCAGTGCCACATTTTAGACTAAGGGACCTAGACGGCCTAGAAGAATTATTATTCCTCTATGGCACCGACAAACAGATAACATTTGCATCCCCATTTCTTCGATTCTTCTACAGCGAAATTGACGCAGTCATCCAGATTTTTGCTGAAAACAACGTAAAAAGGCTATCCAAGGTGCCTCCAACTAAACTAAAACAACACGCCGCTTCACAACGAGAAATAATTGAAATCCGCGCAAGGAGACTATTGAGACCAGGGGGCTTGGCGATTATACCATATCCAACACAGGCTTTTGCACAAGAGGCTGAAATGTCACTATTTGAGTATCAAGACTTCATAACGAAAGCATGCTTCCTAGACAAAAAAGATCCAGTTAAAGAATGGAAAGACCTTTCAAAAATGCAAGAAAACGTTGTCAAGCGACTTAACAAAGCCAAAAGCATGCGTTTTGTCGGCGAAGACACAGATCTCAGACTAAATGTGGAAAGTCGAACATGGTTTAACTGTGATGGTCACGTCAACATGCCAGACGGTGAAGTCTTCACTTGCCCAGTTGAAAATTCTGCTCAAGGACAAATCAGATTCACCTATCCTGGAATTTATGTGGAAATGGGCAGAGAAGTAGAGGACATTACTCTCACTTTCAAGAACGGCGAAGTTGTAAAGGCCGAGGCTGAAAAAGGCGAAGACTTCCTCAAAGAAATCATAAAAACTGACGAGGGAGCAAAAAGAATCGGCGAGATAGCGATTGGCACAAACACTGGAATAGACAAGTTCACGAAGAATATACTCTTCGACGAAAAAATGGGACACTGCATACATCTTGCCTTAGGATTAGCTCCCATTCCCCAAGAAACCGGTGGAAAAAATCAGTCATCTATTCACTGGGACCTTCTCAAAGACATGCGAACTGGAGAAATCTATGCGGACGATGAAATCATCTATGAGAAAGGCAAATTCACATTCTAACTAGGCTGTCTTAGACCGTTTCCACAAAACTTCTTGTCACACTTTTCTTTTTCTTGGTTTCGAAATATTCTGATTTTTGATATAATGGATTGACAATATTACGGTTGAAAATGAAGTAATGACTATAATTTCAGAAATCCATCTGAATCATAGATTTTCCATCAAAAGGAAGTGAAGCCCACCCATGAAAAACGCTAAGAAGGTATTCCCATTTGCCAACTGACTATTTTGGAAAAGAAACTGAGACTGTTGAGAGAGTCGTCAATGGGAAAAAGGTTAAAACAAAATGGGATTGGACAAACTTTGAAACTACTAAGGGTTTTCCAGTCGACGACAATTTAATGGAATGGGTTATTGGGCAAGACAGTGCTCTGCAAGAGTGCTTTCTCTGTCTCGATGAATGGGCGCATAAACTGAAATATCTTGAAGAAGAAAAATGGTATGAAGACTGGAAAGACCCTATTAAACCAAAGCCTTCAACCAAAAGTAAACTGAGCCCTGGACCATATCTTCTACTTTTAGGTGATCCAGGAACTGGTAAATCTCTTATAGGCAGAGCATTGGCAGAGAAACTCACCCAAATATACAAAGAAAAGAACATTAAACTCTTCGATATCTTATGCTGGAAAAACAGCGTTGTTCCAAGTGAGCCAAAAATTTCGATAAACGAGGCAGGCAAAGGAAAGGAGATAATTCGCAAAGAAAAGATCAATCAGGGAAAGAAG
>Ga0315280_10010214_pt1 | contig 11825 bp, 9 predicted proteins | sample YL17G06_40_MG_FD_203697 | JGI IMG/M metagenome (GOLD analysis project Ga0315280, IMG submission 203697) | Sediment microbial communities from Yellowstone Lake, YNP, Wyoming, USA - YL17G06_40 | ecosystem: Environmental > Aquatic > Freshwater > Lake > Sediment | place: USA: Wyoming | collected... | reverse complement strand
CCTCCAGCGGCCAGAACAGCCCGCAGGTCGTGCCGCCGTCGACGTAAATCACCTGTCCGGTGACGAACGAGGCCGCCTTCGAGGCCAGGAAAATCGCCACACCGGCCATGTCCTCCGGGTAGCCCATCCGCTCGTCGGAATACCCCTTGCGGCAGAGCGGCGTGTTTGCCCGGCGCCACTTGTCCAATTCGACGTCCTTCCATAACGGCTTGGCCAGGTCCGTGAGCGTGAACCCTGGGGCCACGGCGTTGACGCGGATCCTGTGGGGGCCCCATTCCATGGCCAGCGAGCGGGTCATGGAGCTCATCGCGGCCTTGCTCATGGCGTAGGGGGCGACGCGGGCCAGCGGGCGGTGGCTGTTGATCGAGTCGATGTTGATCTGGGAGCCGCTGCCGGCGCGGATCATATGCCGGCCTACGGCGGTGGCCAGGAAAAACGCCCCGCGGATGTTGATGTTCGTGATGTAGTCGTAGGTCGCTTCGTCGTACTGTTCGACGTGCATCCGCTTGTTGACGCCGGCGCAGTTGACCAGCGTGTCGATGCGGCCGAACTCGGCGACCACCTCGTCGGCGAGCCGCTGGAGGGCCTTGGCGTCGGCGGCGTCGCAGACCATCGCCCGCACCGTCCCGCCCGGCGGGCAGATCTCCTCGGCCGTCTTCGCGAGCGTCTCGGCCACCCGGCCGGTGATCACCACCGTCGCCTCGCGGTCGGCAAATTCCTTGGCAATCGCGCGGCCGATCCCCCGACTCGCCCCGGAAACCAGGACAATCTGGCCCTTTACCGAAAACAGGTCGTCGGTCATGTGTGGCGTGCTCCTGGGGTCCTTCCTAAAAGTCCTTCGATTGGGAGGCACCGATTTTCGTGCCGCAGACCCCCGTGCTGACTCCTGGGGCTCTGCACCACGAAATCGGATTCAAGAAACCGCCCGCGCCGGCTTGGTGGGGATGATCGCGATGGCCTCCATCTCGCAGAGCAGCTCCGGGCGGCAGACGTCGGCCTGGACGATCGTGTGGGGGACGTCGACCAATCGCTGCTCGGCGCAGACCCGCCGGTGCAACTCGAAGTCCCCGGCCGACTTCAGGTAGGTCACCGCGTGGACCAGGTCGGCAAACGTGGCCCGGTGCGGCCGCAGCAGCTCCTCCACGTTGAGCAGCATCCGCTCGATCTGGCCGCGGACGTCGCCCACGTGGGCCGTCGCGCCGCACTCGTCGACGCTCGCCGTCCCCGAGACGAACAGGTACGTCTGCTCGGCCAGGGCCATTCTCATCCCCCGGGCGAACGCCGAGCCGTACTCGGGCGCCTCGTTGAGCGTGGGCGTGTGCATGATCCCGGCCTCGGCCACCTCGGGCGTCAGCAGGGCGTAGACGTCCAGCGAGCACAACGTCCCGGCAGGGTGCAGCTTGCCGCCGATGCCCGTGCTGGCCGGCAGCCGCCGCACGTTTTCCCTCCTGAAAAAGGCGTTCCGCGAGGCGTTCAGCTCGCCGTAATCGCGATCGATGTCGTCCAGGTAGATCCAGGTGCGGAGCACGTTGGCAAACGGGACCCTGTGCTCGCAGAGGATTTCCAGCGCCGCGTCGAACATCGCGTCGCTCTGCCGGCGGAACGATCCCAGCGGCCTCCCCTGGCGATCCTGCCCGGAAACGTTGCCGAGGTACAAGTGGCGGGCCTCGCCGATCTGGACGAGCTTGACGGCGAGGTGCTCGCGGGCGGGGGATAAGGCCTCGACCCGCACGCTTTGCGGCGAGGCGGGGATGACCGCGTAGGCCTGGAGCTCCACCGCTTGACTGGGCCGGCAGGGGGGCTGGCCGAGGTAGGTTGTCGCCGGGAGCTGCTCGCCGCGGACCCCGCCGCTGCGGTAGACGCACTCGCGGACCTCCTGAAAATCGGCGAAGTCGCCGGCGACGTCGCGGAAGTACACCTTCTCGACCAGCACCTGCCCCAGCTCCGCGCCGAGCTGCTCCAACAACCCGCGGAGCCCGTCGTAGGCGGTGCGGGCCTGCAAGGCGAAGCTGCCGCCGTCGCTGCCGCCGGGCGCCGGGGCGGAGCGCGCAAAGACCTCTGTGGCGTGCGAGGTCGTGACCACCGTCGCCTCCACGTCACACAGGCTCGATGCCCGGCTCGGGCTGTAGCGTCGCACGGTGGTGGTCGCACTGCTCATCAGGCTACCTCCGACGTCCTCGGGCTGGCGGCACGTCTCGGGGTACGGGCACAGGCGGGTCGACTCTTCCCGTACGATCCGAGTTTTAAGGCGGGCACACGGTTCCTCGGTGGCGGGCCGCGGTGGGACAACCGCATCGCTTTCTAGTATATCCAGAGGCGAACCTCAAGGGAACCACAGGGGAGTGTGTCCGGCGCCCGGCGGGCCCTACCCATGCCGCCGACGGGGCATGCAGACCCCGCCATGGGCACGCCCTGCCGCTCTTGGAACGCGTCGGAAAAGCGCCATCCGCTCTCAGCGATCAGTCGTCAGTCAGGCGATTGCATGGCCCTCGATGGTTCCTAACGGAGTGTCACGTCAGCGTTTGTGAAGCTGAAAGCTGATAGCTGACGGCTGATAGCCAGCATGAGGTTCAGACGGCACGGCGCGTCTTCAGGCACGCTCTCAGCAAATCCTCGGCATCTGCTCGCCGGAGAGGAGGTCCACGATCCTTCCCCCCCCCAGCCGGCCGCGGAGCTCGACTGTGCCCGGGTGGGCTGCGGTGACCTCGCCGACGATAGCTGCCTCTCGGGCCAACGGGTGGGCCCGCAGGATCGCCAGGGCCTCCCCGGCGACCACGGCCGGGACGATGGCCAGCATCCGCCCTTCGTTGGCCACGTAGAGCGGGTCGAGCCCCAATAGCTCGCAGGCCCCCGCCACCCGCTCCGAGACCGCGACCGCCTCCTCCTCCAGCCGGATCCCCACCTGGGCGTCCAGCGCGATCTCGTTCAGCGCGGCCGCCAATCCACCCCGGGTAAGATCGCGAAGGCAGTGGACCTGGGGCCCGAGACGGGCGGTCAGCATCTCCACCATGCCCGCCAGCGGAGCACAGTCGCTTTCCGGGGTGCCCTCAAAGTGCAGCCCTTCGCGGACCGAGAGGATGGCGATCCCATGCCGCCCCAGATCGCCGCTCACCAGCACCGCGTCCCCCGGCACGACCCGCCGCGGAGACACGTCCACCCCCGCCGGGACCAGCCCGATCCCCGCGGTATTGATGAACACCCCGTCGCCTTTGCCGTGGTCCACGACCTTGGTGTCGCCGGTGACGATCCGCACCCCGGCCTGCTCGGCCGCTCGGCGCATCGAGTCCACGATCCTACCGAGGGTTTCCAGGGGGAGTCCCTCTTCCAGGATCAGGGCGCAACTGAGCCAGGCCGGCTTGGCCCCGGCCATCGCCAGGTCGTTGACCGTGCCGCACACGGCGAGCTTGCCGATGTCGCCGCCGGGAAAGAACAGGGGGCTGACCACGAAGCTGTCGGTGGTGAACGCCAGGCGGACCCCGCCGGCTTCGACGACCGCGCTGTCGTGCGGCGGCTCGCGGGCGGCGACCCTTTCGGCCGCAGCGCCCGCCCCCGCCGCCTCGCCCCCCCTGGCCGCGAACGCCGGCAGCAGCATCCGCTCGATCAAGCCGCGCATCAGCCGCCCACCGCCGCCGTGGGCCATTTGCACCGTGGTGTGGATGTCCAACGGCACAGGACAGCTCAACTGGAAGGGGTCCGGTGTCGGCACAGCCATGCAGATCGCTTCCCTACGCAAAGTCCCTCTCTTCTCCCCACGGCGAGACCGCCGCCGGAAGGACGAAGATCTTGCCGTCCCCCATCCGCCCCGTCCGGGCGACCTCGACGATCGTCCGCACCACTTCCTCCACCCGCAACTCGTCGACCCACAGCACAATCTCGACCTTGGGCAGGTAGGCCAGCGAGTATTCGCTCCCCGCATACTCGTCGAGGTAGCTCTTCTGCCGCCCGTAGCCTTTGACCTCGGTCACGGAGCAGGCTTCCACGGGTGCGTGCCGCAGTGCGCTGAGCACCTTCTCCACGAGGTACGGTTTGACGATCGCGATGACTTGTTTCACGGGCAGGGCGGCCAAGCCAGCAGGAAGGATCCGCGTCATGGGAGCCTACGAGCCAATCTACCCAAAGTGCCCGGGCCGGGAAAGTGCCGGGGATGGAGCCGGCAGCCGGGAAAGCGTATCATAAGACTCTGCAATAGACATCGGTGATTGACGCCGCCTGAAGGACCTCCAATGAGCGGCCCTCCGCATTCTCCCTACGACGTCCGCATGCGGGGCTTCGCCCGGCGGAGCACCGTGGCCGAGGCGATCCGGTGGCTGGAGAGCCGGGCGCAGAGACTCCCGGAGGAGCGAGTGCCGCTGGCCGAAGCGGCCGGGCGGGTGCTCGCCCAGGACTGCATCAGCTCGGTGAATGTCCCCCAGTTTGCCCGCGCGATGATGGATGGGTTTGCCGTCCGCGCGGCAGACACCCTCGGAGGATCGGCCTACAACAGCCTGCCGCTGGAGATCACCGGCCAGTCGATGCCGGGGCGCCCGTTCTCGGGGACCGTTGGCCCCGGTCAGGCCGTGCAGATCATGACCGGCTCCCCCCTTCCGGATGGTGCCGACTCGGTCCTTCCCGCCGAGGTCGTCGAAATCCAGCCGCAGCGGATCCTGGCCCAAGGAGAGGTCTCCCCCGGCAAGCACGTCGGCCAGGTCGGCGAGGACATCGCTGCGGGGACGAAGGTCCTTTCGGCCGGCCGGTGCTTGCGGCCCCAGGACGTCGGCGTGCTGTCCTCGATCGGGCTGGCGGACGTTCCCGTGGTTCGCCGCCCGCGGGTGGGGATCGTGGTCACCGGCAACGAGCTGCTCCCCGCCGGCTCGCGGCCGGAGGGGTTTCGCATCGCCGACGCCAACGGGCCGATGCTTCTGGCATTGGTCCGCCGCGACGGCGGACTGGCCGAGCACCCCGCGATCGTCCCCGACGAGCCCGAGGCGATCCTGGCCGCGATGCGGTCGCCATACGAGGTCGTCCTCGTTTCCGGGGGATCGAGCGTGGGCCAGGAAGACCACGCCCCCGCCCTGCTCGCCCGCTATGGCCAGTTGCCGATCCACGGAATCGCCATGCGCCCGAGCAGCCCGACCGGGATGGGGCTGCTGGAGGGGCGGCTCGTTTTCCTCCTTCCCGGCAATCCGGTCTCCTGCCTGGCCGCTTACGATTTCTTCGCGGGCCGGGCGATTCGCCTCCTCGGCGGGCGAACTCCCGAGTGGCCCTACCGGCGGACCCGCGCACCCCTGGCCAGGAAAATCGTCTCCACGGTGGGCCGGCTCGATTACCTCCGGGTCCGCCTGCTGGACGGCCGGGTCGAGCCGCTGGCCATCGGCGGGGCCTCCCTGCTGTCCTCGACCACGCGGGCCGACGGCTTCGTCGTCATTCCCGAGGACGGCGAAGGGTATCCCCCCGGCACCGAGATCGAAGTCCAGTTGTACGACTAGCGTCCCTTCAATCCCTAAGCCTACGACTGCAACGAAACGGCGGGCAAGCCCGCCCGCTACGCAATGTGGCCGACCCGTGGTCGCTGAACCCTGAACCCTAATCCCTTTCTCTATGTCCCAAGACCAGTTCCTCGACGTGATCGACCGCGACGAAGCCGAGCGACGATTCCGGGCGGCGATCGACTGCCGGCCGCTGGGAACGGAGCAGGTCCCGCTCGAGGAATCGCTGGGCCGGGTCCTGGCCGCCGACGTAGTGGCGGCGGTCGACGTCCCTTCCTTCGACCGCTCGAACTACGACGGCTACGCCCTCCGCGCGGCTGACACCTACGGAGCGCAGGAAGAGTCCCCGCGGCGGCTGAAACTGCTGAGCCAGGTGATCGCCACCGGAGTCGTGCCCAGCGACACGGTGCTGCCGGGGACGGCCGTTACGATCGCCACCGGCGGGATGCTGCCGCGAGGGGCCGACGCCGTGGCCATGATCGAGCATACCGACCTGGAGGGCGGCGAGCTGCTGGTCACCCAGGCCGTCACTCCCGGCTTCGGCGTCTCGTTCGCCGGCACCGACGTCGCCGCCGGGGAGACGGTGCTGTGGCGGGGCGAAGTCCTCAGCAGCCGCGAGACCGGCGTGCTGGCGGCGATCGGAGCGAGCCGGGTGACGGTCTGGCGGCGGCCCCGCGTGGCGATCATTTCCACGGGCGACGAGATCCTCGAGCCCGGCCGGCCGATGCGCCCCGGCATGGTCTTCGACTCCAACGCCCAAATCCTAGCCGACGCGGTCCGCGAACTCGGCGGCGAGCCGGTCCGCCTGGGGATCGTCCGCGACGACCTTAACCAACTGCGTGCCCGGCTCCGCAAGGCCCTCGACGAAGCTGACCTGGTGCTCCTCTCCGGCGGGACGAGCAAGGGGGCGGGGGACCTCTCCTATCGCGCCGTCCGCGAGCTTGCCGATCCGGGGATTGTCGCCCACGGCGTGGCGCTGAAGCCCGGCAAGCCGATCTGCCTGGCCGGCCATCGCGGCAAGGGGGTCGTGGTCCTTCCGGGCTTCCCCACCTCGGCGATCTTCACCTTCCACGAATTCGTGGCCCCGGTGATCCGCCTCCTCGGCGGCCGGCCCGCCCTGAAACGCGCTGCCGTCGAGGCCCGGGCCGCGGTCAAGATCAACTCCGAGATCGGCCGCACCGAGTACGTGCTGGTCGGGCTGGTCGAAGCGGTGGGTTCCGGCACCACCGCGGGGTGGCTGGCGGCCTACCCGATGGGCAAGGGCTCGGGCTCGGTCACCACGTTCAGCCGGGCCGACGGATTCGTGACCATCGGCCGCCACGAGGAGATCGTCGAGGCCGGCTCCCCGCTCGCCGTGCAACTCTTGGCCGGTGAGTTCCGGCCGGCCGACCTGGTGGTCATCGGCAGCCATTGCGTGGGCCTCGATTTCCTCCTCGGCCGGCTCCAGGACAGGGGTTTTCGCACCAAGTTCATGGCCGTCGGATCGACCGGGGGCCTGGCGGCGGTCCGGCAAGGCGAGTGCGACCTGGCGGGCATCCACCTGCTGGACCCCAAGAGCGGCCGCTACAACGCCCCCTTCCTGACGCCCGAGCTGCGGCTGATCCCCGGCTACGGCCGGCTCCAGGGGATCGTTTTCCGGGCCGGCGATCCGCGGTTCGAGGGCCGCTCCGCCGCCGAGGCGGTCCGCGCCGCGCTGGCCGATCGCAACTGTACCCTGGTCAACCGCAACCAGGGGAGCGGCACGCGGATCCTCATCGACCGCCTCTTGGCCGGGGTCCAGCCGCCGGGCTACGCCGTCCAGGCCCGAAGCCACAACGCGGTGGCCGCCGCGGTGGCCCAGGGCCGGGCCGACTGGGGCGTGGCCGTCCGCTGGGTCGCCGAGCGGAGTGGACTGGGCTTTCTCCCCTTGGAAGACGAGCAATACGACTTCGTCGTGCCCGCCGGCCGCTGGGACCGCCCGGGCGTGGTCGCCTTCCGCGAACTGCTGAACGAGCCGGGCGTCCGCCGGCAACTGGCCGAGATGGGGTTACGGCCAAGGATGAAGGAGGAAGGATGAAGGATGAATGGCCAATTCCCGCCGACCGGATCGAAGACATCGAGCAGCTCGAGGAACTGCTCAGCCGCCCGACCCCCGAAGTGATCGACCTGATGCGGCGGCTGGAAGGGGACGTGATCGTGCTGGGCGTGGGGGGGAAAATCGGCCCGAGCCTCGCCCGGATGGCTCGCCGCGCAAGCGACGCCGCCGGCGTGCGGCGGCGGGTGGTCGGCGTGGCCCGGTTCTCCGCTCCCGATCTGCCTGGCCGGCTCGAGGCCCACGGCATCCAGCCGATCCGATGCGACCTGTTGGACCGCTCCCAGCTCGACCGGCTGCCCGAGGTGCCCAACGTCCTTTACCTGGCGGCGATGAAGTTCGGCGCGACCGGCCAGGAGTCGGCCACCTGGGCGATGAACGCCTACTTGCCGGGGATGGTCTGCGAGAAATTCCGCCGGAGCCGGATCGTCGCCTATTCGACGGGAAACGTCTACGCGATGGTCCCGGCCGGACGGGGCGGGGCCGCCGAAGACCACCCGCTGGGACCCATCGGCGATTACGCCATGAGCTGCCTGGGACGGGAGCGGGTCTTCGCCTTCTTCAGCCGGCGGTTCGAGATCCCCACGGCGATCCTCCGGCTCAACTACGCCCACGAGATGCGCTATGGAGTAATTGTCGACCTGGCCCAGCAGGTCCTCGGCGGCCGGCCGGTCGACGTGACCATGGGCCACTTCAACGCGATCTGGCAAGGGGACTCCAACGCGATGACGCTCCGCGCCTTCGACGAGGTGGCCGTGCCGCCGCGGGCGATCAACGTCGCCGGGCCCGAGGAACTCGCCGTCCGCCAGGTGGCCGCCGACCTCGGCCGCCTGCTCGACCGGCCGGTCACTTTGGTTGGCAGCGAGGCCCCCGACGCCCTGCTGAGCGACGGCCGGCTCGGCCACCAACTCCTCGGCCGGCCCCGGGTCGACGCCGGGCAATTGATCCGCTGGATTGCCGACTGGCAGCTCCGCGGCGGGCCCACGCTGGGCAAGCCCACCAAGTTCCAGGTCCGCGACGGAAAGTTTTGATGTTCTAACGTGTCGGCGAAGCCGCTTGCGGCTTAGCATCCCCGAGAACCATCCCATGAACTTCGAGCACATCGGCATCATCACCGACGACCGGAAACCCGGCGAGAAGTTTGTCCCCACCACCCGGGTCTGGCGGACCGACTATCTCGCCCACCCCTTCCGCGTGGAGTGGCTTCGCTTTGAGCCCGACAGCCCCGTCCCCGACCCGGTCCGCCGGATGCCCCACGTCGCGTTCCACGTGGACGACATCGAGGTTGCGGCCCGGGGGCTCAAGGTGCTCCTGGAGCCGTTTGACGTCGGGCCGCGGATCGTCGGCTTCTACCAGACCGACGACGGCGCCGTGGTAGAGCTGGTCAAGTACAAGGACAAGTGAAACAATGGCAGTCGGCCGGGAACCCAATTCAGACCCGAAGTTGACGTGCGGTTCCACTTGAAACGTGTCGAGGCCTTCGCCGGTGACCGCCAATCCCCTTCCTCCGACCGTCCGTGACGTTCTCCAGCGCGGGGTCGTGATTCCCGCCAGCCCGCTGGCCCTGAACCGCCGCTTGCGGCTCGACGAGCGGCGGCAGCGCGGGCTGTGGCGGTATTATGCGGCGGCGGGGGCGGGCGGGGTGGCCGTCGGCGTGCACACCACCCAGTTCGCCATCCGCGACCCGAAAATCGGCCTCTTCCAGCCGCTCCTGGCGCTGGCCGCCGAGGAATTCGACCGCGCCGACGCCGCCCGAGCCCATGCTGCCCCGGCTGAGCCCCTGGTTCGCATCGCCGGCATCTGCGGCCGCACCGACCAGGCCGTGGCCGAGGCGACCCTCGCCCGCGACCTCCGCTTTCATGCCGGCCTGCTCAGCTTGGGCGCGCTCGGCGGCGCCGATGACACCGCGCTGCTGGCCCACTGCCGGGCGGTGGCCGAAGCGATCCCCCTTTTTGGCTTCTATCTCCAGCCGGCCGTGGGCGGCCGCGCGGTCGGCTACCAGTTCTGGCGGCGGTTCGCCGAGATCGACGGCGTGGTAGCGGTCAAGGTCGCTCCCTTCAATCGCTACCAGACGCTCGACGTGGTCCGCGCGCTGGCCGAATCGGGCCGGGACGATGTCGCGCTCTATACCGGCAACGACGACAACATCGTGCTGGACCTGCTCACGCCGTACTGTTTCCCGGTGGGCGAGCGGACCAACGTGCGGCGTTTTGTCGGCGGGCTGTTGGGCCACTGGGCCGTCTGGACCCGTCGCGCCGTGGAACTGCTGGACACGTGTCATAGGCTGACGGCCAGCGCCGAGCCCGTTCCCGCGAGGCTGCTCCGGCTGGCCGTGGAAGTGACCGACGCCAACGCCGCCCTGTTCGATGCCGCCCACGGCTTCGCCGGCTGCATCGCCGGGATCCACGAGGTGTTGCGCCGCCAGGGGCTCCTGGAGGGCATCTGGTGCCTGGACCCCAAGGAAACCCTCAGTCCCGGCCAGGGGCAGGAGATCGACCGCGTCTTGCGGCAGTATCCCCACCTGACGGACGACGAGTTCGTCGCCCAGCACCGCGACGAATGGCTTGCCTAGCGGCGACGACCGCTGCTACGGGACCGGCGTGGTAGGGTAGATCGGGATCGAGTCGGGGGGGATCGCCGGCTCGATGGCCGCCGCGCCCGCCGTGGCCATGTCCTCGACCGGTGGGAGGCGCTCGATCCGCTTCGGGGTGGGAGCTTGTCGGCCAAGCGGCGTCGGGGCGGCCGGCGGGCTCGCCGAGGCCAGCCCTGCGGCCCGCTCGCCCCCCGGGGTCGCCTGCGGAAGCGGCCGCCGGATCGCGGGAATCAGCGGCGGTTCGCCGGCCGTTTCCAGGGGCGACCCGGCAACGTCAGACTTGGCAGTGAACGACTTGTGGTCCGCTGCCGCCTTGTGGTCCGCCGCCGCCTTGTAGTCTGCCGCCGCCTTGTCCGCCGCCGGAGAGGCGTGCTTGGCCTTGCCGGGCAACGGCTCCCCGCCGGCGTCGTAGCAGACGCCCCCGGCGGTGCAGAACGCGGGACTTGCCGGAGCGGGGCCGCCGGGCGCGAGAATGGAAGCGGCCGGCGCGGCCTCTTTCGATCCAAGGCCGGGCATCGACAGGCCGCACGCCGGCGTTATCCGGCGGACTGCCGGGTAATAGGCGACGTTGAACCCGATGCACAATGCCAGCATCGCCACGACGGCTATCGCTGCCGGAATCCTCGGCATGGCTTCTCTCCGCGGCTCTGCGACTGCTGCACCAGAACCATACACCGCGTTCGGCCCAGGGCAAGCCGCCGGCCGCAGTCCGCAGAAGAATTGCCGCCCCGGGAAGTAAGGGCGTTTCGGTTGGCGAAACCCTGCCGGTCGGCGGCGACCGGGCAAGACGTGCCGGTTGGCGCGGAGGAAGCGGCCGACGGCCGGGCGTCGATCGGGACGGGTGCGGCCGTCACACCGGCACTTTCGTCGCCGGCGTTCCCCGCCGGGCGAGGGCCTCGTCGATCTCGGCGAGCTGCTCGCCGCTGAGCGTCCAGCCGGCCGCGGCGGCCGTCTCCCGGAGCTGCTCCGGCCGCTTCGCCCCGCACAAGGCCGCGGTGATCCCCGGCCGGTGGATCGTCCAGTTGATGACCAGTTGTGCAACCGTGTGGCCCGAGAGGGTGGCGATCCGGCGAAGCTCCTCGACGAGGTCCAGGTTCTTGCGGTACTCCTCCCCCTGGAACATGGGGTATTTCCGCCGGGTGTCCCCCGCGAAGCTCTGGTCGGGGCGAAGCCGGCCGGCCAGAAGCCCCTTCATCAGCGGCCAGTAGACCAGGACGGCCACGCCGTGGGCGCGGCACCAGGGGAGCACATCGGCCTCGATCTGGCGCTGGAGCATGTTGTAGGGGGGCTGACAGGCGGCGATCGGGCAGACCTGCGCGAAGGCATCGAGCTGCGGGAGCGTCGCGTTCGAGACGCCCACGCTTAGGGTCTTTCCCCCGAACAAAAGCTCGTTGAGGGCGCCGGCCGATTCGGCAACGGGGGTTTTCAGATCGGGGGCGTGCAGGTAGAGCAAGTCCACGCGGTCGGTCTGGAGCCGCCGCAGGCTTTCCTCGCACTGGCGGCGGAGCGTGGCCGGGGAGGCGTCCTTGACCTGGCTCCCGTCCGGCCCCCAATGGATCCCGCCCTTGGTGGCGATCACCATCTCGCGGCGGCGGCGGCCCAATGCCCGGGCGATCAGCCGCTCGCTCTCGCCGTCCCTGCCGTAGCAATACGCCGTGTCAAGGTGGTTGATCCCCAAGTCGAAGCAGGCCCGGAT
>Ga0315280_10010213_pt1 | contig 11826 bp, 16 predicted proteins | sample YL17G06_40_MG_FD_203697 | JGI IMG/M metagenome (GOLD analysis project Ga0315280, IMG submission 203697) | Sediment microbial communities from Yellowstone Lake, YNP, Wyoming, USA - YL17G06_40 | ecosystem: Environmental > Aquatic > Freshwater > Lake > Sediment | place: USA: Wyoming | collected... | reverse complement strand
TAGGCTGTACAGGCTGTTTTTCGGTTGGCGTATCTAGGGCTTCGGGTGCCGTTTGCCTGCCATTGCCACGCCGATAATGGCGCCGACCATGACGAGCACGCCTACTGCAACAAGGAAGAATGCCCACACCATTCTGGACTCAACCATACCCATAGTCTGCAGAAAGGACGCTAAGCCGATGAATATCAGAACGAGGCCACCGATCAGCGGCCCAACGAACGAGTAGCCTCGCTTCTCATGTTTTTCACTCTTCTCGTCCTTCTCTTGCTTCTCATTCTTTTCGTCCTTCTCGCTTTTCTCGTTCCTTCGGTATGCTGTCACTTTCGGTTCGGAGGGAGCTTGACCAGCCTTGAGGGTTGCTCCACACTTTGGGCAGAAAACCATTTCTTCCTCGATCTTGTTGCCGCATTTCGGGCAGTATGCCATGCCATTCACCTATTGCATTGGGATTCCTTATTTGGACATCAAGTATTTAAAACATGCTCACTGCCTAAGACTGAGAAACGTTATATACGCTATCTTCGCAAATACTCAGGTGAGGAAGAGAAAGTTGGGCGAAGTTTCTGGAGGTCGTGGGCGAGGACGCAAGGAAGGCATGATCAGCGCTATATCCGTAGGCTTCCTTCTGGTCTTGGTGGGAATCATCTTTCTGGCCACACCTAACATTATAGACAGGGCATCGGAATTCTTCCGCAACCTAAACGCCACACAAGTGCCAAACACTAACGTAATCCTTCCTGCACCATTGGACCCAAGTGCCCATGTGGAAATCTACTCTGCCGTGGCTCTTTTCGCGCTGGTATTGGGCATATTCGAAGTCGCCTTGCTGGCTATAAGATTCTATGTCCATTCACCGATAGGCAAGAAAGCCGACACGGCTGGAGACGCTCTCTTCTGGCTAGGAACATACTATCTCATCACAACAGTCCTGACCGAAACAGTCACGATAACAACTTGGTTCGCCTTCTGGAGCGAGATCATAATGCTCATAGGCTTCTCACTCATCATCCGAGCGGTCATTCTGGCATCTACGAGACTGAAGGCCTGACACGCCAGACAAAAAGAAGAGAACCAGAGGAGTCTGTGAGCTCTCAAACTCTTTTTTGCCACTTGTCGTCGTTGCTTCCAATGGAGGGGCGCTACTTGGCCTTCTTGGGTTTCCTGAGCAACCGTTTCTTGGGCAACTTGGGCTTTCGGACACGCCTTGCATCGGTCACTGCCAAATATAATCCTCATGACACAGTGTGCATCCGCTTCTATTAAGAATGCTGCAACTATGAGACAGGTTTTTAAGCTCCGACCATAAGGTAGTTTGCCATGACCTTCGTCCTTCAATTCAGCCAGAACTGGTACGTACTTTTTCTTGCCTTCTTTTCGGCATGGTTGGTTCTGGTGGCCATCAGAAGAAGCCACAGAGACAGAAGGGAAGCGAAAGAGCAAGTCTGTCTCGCTGCAGCAGGCTCGTTTACGCTTGTGTCCATGGAAGTCTTTGCCACGTCTATGAACTTGTGGAACTACGTTCCTCAGAACTGGCCCATAATTCTGTGGCCAACGTATTTCGTGGCCATACTCTTCGGCTATCAACTGCTCAGATCAATCGAAGACCTTTTCTCACAGTCAAATCCGAGACATAACACAGAATGCCCAACAAGATCCAACTTGCCTTCTCGCCTGTCACAATAGGAAAAACAAAAGAATTGACTGGCTCCTACACATTGGGGACGTATGAATGCCTTTGCCGCAACTATGTCACTGCTCTTGCTTCTTCTTCAGAGCCAAAACATGTTTCGCTAGCATGGAGAAAGTCAAGGGAACGTAGCGGGTCTCGTCATCCAGATTTGTCAGGAACGCCTCCATCTGTACGCTGCCTGTATCGGTGGACTTTTTCATCTCACTCCTCAGACTGTCAAATGATGCATAGTCCTCATGGAACGAGATGAGCACAGCGTCGTAGCCCAAGCCCATTCCCGTTTTGAACAGTAAGAACCCAAATGGGCTCTGGCGCAGTTTCTCGGCCGCAGCCTTCATGGCCTTTTCCAGTTGGTCGTAGCCCACGTTCCTAGCCAGCCTTACGAACGTGAGTGCAAGCAGATGATAGCCGATTTTGTGGAAGCACGGTATCATAGTATACTCTCTGATGAACCCCTCTTTCTCTAGCCTCTTGACCAGCCTGCTTATAGTTGGCTGGGAAACGCCGATGGTCTTAGCCAACTCACGGTCGCTCCTGCGAGAATTCCTCATAAGCTCAGAAAGAAGCTTCCACTCAACATCCTTAATCCTCACTTGTTCAGCGTCTTCGTTATGGGTCATTATTTGACCTTCTTCTCAGTTCTGATGTGAGACTTGTCTGTCTCACAATTAGTTTAGGCGTTAAGCTCTTAAGGTTTTAAGCGCTACACCCGTGAGCAACCCTCAGTCGCCCCGTTTTTCAGGCTTCTGGGCATGTCGCCGAACGCTTTGCTAGTATCATATTGACCACAAGCCAGCGGTTCCCTGAATCGGTGAATGTGTTGGAATGTCTATTCTGAATCCTAATTCATGGTTCATAAAAGCTATCTGACCAGCCACACCATAGTAGGGTTTTGATATGTCCACTTTTTCGCAGTCATCACTCATTCTGACGCGAGACCCCAAGAATAGCTTACAGAGAAAAGGAACCATCACTTCTTCCTTCAAAAAAGTGTTTCATGCTTAACGCCGAGACCTAGATCGCTTCCAACCATGAAAAAAGGAGGTGATAGAAAATGAGAGAGAGAGTCAGAGACAGAATCCAGAAATTTCTATGCGAACATCCGAACGTCGTCTTTGTGGCGTTTGCCTGTGGCTTGCTTGCGACTCATAGACTTCTGGTCTAAGGCAATTCAGTATCTCTCAGATCTGCCACTGCTGTTCATTACTATCAGCGTTTTAGCCACGACGACGGGCGGTTTGGCCTTTATCCTGCTAATAATGCATCTGCCAAGGATAGTTGCAGCGGCCTTCATCTATGCGGTGCTGATAATAGCAGGATTGGCCTCGGCGGTCAGGGAGTACTATACTAACAGTGCCTGCGCGTGACGACAAAACACAACCTAAAGGGTTGAGGTGGCTCGCATCGAATGAATCCCAAGTCCATCTATTTGGCTTCCTATATCCTTTTTCCAGTAGTTCAATGAATGCCTCAGAGATGGACTCCAAGACAACTCGACTGACATGTATCTCACAACAACCGACCCACCCGATATGACCATCTCAGAAAAAGAGAAGACTGTGTATCCCCCACAAACAGCGATATTCCAATATGCCTTAGGGCTATGGTTGTAAAGTTCTGTTTCTAGCTTCAAATACCTACAGAGGTAAAACAAATCCTGAGTAGGCCCTGAAGCAAATCTGGAATTTTCTGGCGCAGTAATGCCTAAACGAGAAGCCTACCACAAGACCTTCGATGTATGTTGAAGGTCTAGTGTTTTCCAAGAGCCCAACTGTACTTCTTTCTTAACGTGGCAGGATAGAACTTCTCCAAGCTGAAGTCTACCTTGGCAGCCCACTGAACGTAGACGTCTGGATCGATGTACGATTTGAGCGAGGTTCCGAGATTGTATTCCTGAGTCTCTCTCATCAGCCTCAAATCCAGCTTGCTCTTCTCTATCCGCTTGAGAAGCGCGTCAGTCTTCTTCCCTTCTGCCTGCTTTTCCTTCAGTCTAACCTCAGACTCTTTGAGCGCGGTTTCTTTTTTGGCCAGCCGCTCTTCGAAGTTGGCCGGAATCTTCCGTTTATGGTTGGCTACCTTGGCACATGCCAAATTGGCCATTTTTGCCTCGAAATTTTTCACATGCTCAGAATCTTCCCTTCTCGCGCGGCATTTTCTCAAATATTCATCAACGGTTTGGGTGCATCTCCATGTTCTGAAAACTTTGGCCGTCAATCCTTTCATGACTTCGGACAGGAACCTTGAGACTTTCTTGGAGTCAATTCCTTCGAAGAGGTATTCCTTGCATGCTTTGGAGAATTGCAGGATATTCTCAATTACGGCTGGTGGAGCCTTCACCTCTTTGACCCATCTGACCGCGTCTTTTCCGAGGAAGTCGAAGTGCAGAGTGTCGCCTTCTACTCTTACGTGTTCTGGCCTCAAGGTGATAGCGCCAACTGTGTCTGCCTCTTCAGGATCCTTCTCGTCACCAACACGTATGTTCAACTCGAGAAGTAGCCAACCTACCGTGGCTGTTTTCCGCCTTTCAACATCATTGACGCTCAGATTCTTGATGATGTGAGCTTCAATGTTTGGAATCATCTTGCCGAGTTTCTCAGCCTTCTTAAACTTTTCCTTCTCTCGATTCTGCTTGAGAAAGGCAGAATCCGAGAACCAGACATATTTGACCTTGTCAGAGAGTTTGTCATTCCACTTTGCCAGAAACATTTGCTCAGGTTGCCAAACGATTTCTTTCCACTTGCCATCGGGTTTTGGGCTGTCTGGTGACAAGTTGAGTACTATGTCTTCTTCAGACGGCCCCTCTTTCCATTTGCCGCGCTTCGGATGGTCGCCACGTCCAGCAAAGATGCAGGAAGGTTCTGCCGTCCAGTTGGCAACCTCTATCCTTTTCCCATCGATCTCAGCATAACCATACTTCTCTCTCAGTGCTTCCCTCTTCGTCTTTCTTTCCGCTGCAAGCTTCTTCTTTTCCTCTTTCGTCATAGCTAGCCTCTTCGTCTGCTCACCAGCAAGATAGCTGACCGCTTCTGAGAAGTCAATATCCGTGTTTCCTTTCGACGCGTCTGTATTCATCCATACAAAAACAGGATCATCAATCCTGTCCATGTGCTTCACTGAAAAAGGCTCCAAGAAGCCTAAATTTGGGTTTTCAAGCTTCAGTTCGGTAAGAAAGTCTTTGATAAAGTTCCTATAGAAGACCTTGTCAGGAGGGTTTGTAAGCGATTGCGTCTTGCGAACCCAAGCCAAGGCCATCTGCTCGGTCTTAGGTTTCAGCCTGACCATTTGTCCCTGAATCTTTATGGAGAAACCTTTGTAGTCATAGGGAGGAACATAGATGCCGTTGTGTTTCAGGCTTTTCATCACATACTTCATCTGGTCAACCTCCAACGGGGCATTACGCACGTCAGGACCGCTTTAAGATAAGCGCACTTTGAAAGTGCCACGCAACATCATATCGATTTTTCTCTTTCATTATGAATTCTCACTTAAAAACTTGTTCTCTTCCCTGAACGCTGCCTCAGCAACGTCCTGTGCAAGTCGTCAACAATCTTGGTATCAATATAACCCTTGTGGGGGCGAAAGCCACCGGCGAAGCCATGAGGAATGTGAAGAAGCTCATGTATGATAGTTTTTTCTCTGTCTGCTTCAGAAAGGTGATCGTAACGCTCCGAGATCACCTCAATCACGTAGGAGGGTGGAAGGTTCAAAGCTTCCTGCCAGATTTTGCCTAAACCGTGAATACGTGCAATAACACGTCTGGACGTGGATCCTTTGCTTCTGAAGCAAAACACGAACTGGGGGACAACGTGGAAGAAATCCAGACACTCCACGATTTCGTCTGCTAGTTTTTTCACATCAGAGGCCTCGACGTACTCTATCGGCAAACTCTCATCACACCATCAGCAAATGCCTAATCGCACAGTATTGTCGTACAGCATTCTTAAACGAGACCCTAGGCCACAAGACTGATTTTGAGCATTCATCGAAAATGCATAAGGCTGCTAGGTCACATGCCATGATCTGACAGTGCAACAAAACCCGTCAAATCACAGAAAAGTAGCTGAAATCATTGCCAAATGCTGTTAACAAGTATCCTCCTAGATACTGATTGAGTATTCATAAGAGCTTAATTTTGCCTCCCCGAAGCATAATGCCAAAACCAGTCATCACCATAGCTGCCAGTCAGGAAGATGCATAGGATGGCTAGATCTAGTGTCGAGTCTTCAGCCCAGCTAGTCGTTGGTCTGGAAGAGAGGACGCCAATACGGGTTTTGCATGTAGACGACGAGGTAGGTCTTCTCAAGGTCACAAAGCAATTGCTGGAAGCCGATGGCGATGTGCGGGTGATGACAGTATCCTCGGTGGATCAGGCCCTTGAGAAACTGAAGAACGAAACATACGATGTTGTTGTGTCAGACTACATGATGCCCGGAAAGGATGGTCTTGAGTTTCTGAAAATCCTTCGAGATTCTGGAAACGATGCACCTTTCATCATTTTCACGGGAAAAGGACGAGAAGAAGTGGCTATCAAAGCCCTGAATCTGGGTGCAGACCAGTACGTCAACAAGCTCGGAGATCCCGAGACGGTTTATGCCGAGCTTGCCCACAGTATAAGAAAAGCAGCAAAAACAGTGACGGTAGCGAAAGACAAAACTGGGAGCAAAAAAGCTGAACAGATCGCTCACGAGAGCAGACAAAAATTCGAAGGACTATTCAAAGACAACCCTGAGGCGGCCGTCTACCTGTCTCCAGACTTCAGAATCTTGGACATTAACCCACGCTTCTGTGAGCTATTCGGTTTCGTGCTGGGCGAAGTCAAAGGCCAGCCTGTGAACGACGTCATAGTGCCTTGCGAAAAAGCAGAAGAGGCAAAATCTCTTGACGAAAGGGCTGAGAAAGGTTACGTGTATCATGACACAGTGAGAAAGAGAAAAGACGGCAGCCTTGTTCAGGTATCAGTATCTGCTGCACCCATAGTCGTCGAAGACAGACTTGTTGGTCACGTAGCTTTGTATAAGGACATTTCCAAACTGAAGAGAACGGAGGCTGCGTTGATTGAGACCATGGAAAAACTGGCCACCATGAATGAGAAGCTCCGAGTTGTCGGCAGCTTGACGAGACATGACGTTCGTAACAAACTCTCGGTCGTGACTGGCAATTCCTTCCTTGTCAAACGAAAGCTGGCTGGCAATTCCCAGATCGTTGATTACATGAATGAGATTGAATCAGCTTGCTGGAAGGTGTCACAGATCTTCGATTTCGCCAGGAATTATGAGATGCTGGGTGTTGAAGAGCTGACGTACATGGACGCGGAGAAAACGATTGCCGAAGCGACGCAGTTGTTTTCAGACCTGCGCGGCGTTGTAGTTGCGAATGAGTGTCATGGACTGACCGTGCTGGCCGATTCGCTACTTAGACAGTTGTTCTACAACCTGATCGACAATTCGTTGAAATATGGACAGAAAATCACGAGGATCAGGATACGATATGACTGCCAGAACCCAGAAGTACTGAAGCTGATCTATGAGGATGATGGTGTCGGACTGGCTGTTGCAGAGAAGGAGAAGCTCTTCAAAGAAGGCTGTGGGAAAGGAACTGGATATGGACTGTATCTTATCAAGAGAATGATGGAGGTCTACGGCTGGAGCATCAAGGAAACGGGCACAGTAGGCATTGGGGCTCAGTTCACGATATTGATACCTAGATTGAATCAGAAAGGCATGGACAACTATCGACTATCGTGACATTAGACACACATTTTCGACCTTGATGGAATTCCTGCAAGCTTCGGGACTGTGAAGCATCGGTTTTCTTATGTTGCAGCAAAACCGTGCTATTTCTTTCTCTGCATAACTAAGAATGCGATGTCTCGCTTCTTGCTGAAGCCGAGTTTCTCATATATGTGGATGGCTGGTTTGTTGTCGGTTCTGACGAAGAGGCTTACGATGCGGTTTGTCGAGGCTAGCTTTGTGGCTAATGCGGCTGTGCAGGCGCCGGCAAAACCTCGGTTACGGTAGGCCTCATCGGTAACGATGTTACCCAGCTGCGCGATTGTGGGTGTGACTAGGTGAACGCCCGCGGCGCTTACGATTCTTCCCCGTTGCTTGACGCAGTAGTAAGGTCCGGCCTCGAACTGGATCGGTGCCCACGCCTCAGAGTGATGGTCAACGTAGAACCTGTTCAGCAGTTCGAATTTCTCCTTCTTGACTTTTGAGGCGGTGATCATTGTGTGGCTGAGACCCATGGTTTTGTCTGCAACCATTTGCTGTTCGTGGCGCCACTCAAGGATAGCGAAGTATTTCTCAAATAGACAGACGTCTTCGGGAGAGCATAGTGAAATGGACTTGTCTGGAATCTGCCCTGACGCTTGTTCAACCAATGCCTGTTTAGCCTCAGCCGGTCCAGCACTAAGAACGATGCTGGGCGTCGAAAACGCTCGGTAGATGCTACAGGCTGCCCTCACTTGCCTGCCTTCATATGCTGCGTATATGTCACTTACGCGAAGAAGCGGCTGGTATAGGTCACCCAAGACGAGAATATTCGTAACGGGATCACCTGCCAAAGAGGCTCTAAGGACACTACGCGAACTAGCCGAAGCACATTTTCTTACTTGCAGCATGCCGGGGCCACTTTGTAGTTGTTGAAAAATCTTCATGTCTTCAGTGAGCGTGCACGTTGCGTGATCCTATCTTGCGGTTGCAGGTGTTCCTGAAGCTTGATGGCTCATTTAGGATTCTCATTTGCCTTCTCTTGCCACGTGGGACAGGAACCTTGCCAAGGCGGTCATAGTCAGGGGTTGGTAGTGCGTCTTGTCGTTCAAGTTCACTAGGAAGCTTTCGAATTTTGCAGCGCTTCCTTGGGCTTTGTTTTTCATTATGTCCACGAGTTTTGAGTATGAGGAGTAGTTTTTGTGGAACATGATGAGGATTCTGTCCGAGTCTAGGCCCATTCCGTTCATGACCAGTATGGAAGGGATGCCGCTCTGGCTTTCAAGTTCGTTGGCTGTTTTCTTCATCCTTTCTATGTCCTCAGTTGTCGTGCTGGTCTTAAACTTGACGAAATTCACAGACATAAGATCAAAGCCGAGCCCGTAGAAGTCTGGAATAGCGGTGTACTCGCGAATCAAGCCTTCTTTCTCCAGTTTCCTGATGGTTCTGCTGATTGTAGGTTGCGAAACTTTCAGTGCCTTGGCCAGTTCTCTGTCGCTTCTTCGGCTATTCTTCATCAGCTCAACGATTAGTTTCAACTCTACGTCTTTCATGGTTCGCCTTCACTACCACAGTATTCCTTGAAAGTCTGATATCTTGGCGAGACGGGTTAAGCCTTTCGAACCTGCTCACAGCAAGAGTGCGAGAGTCGTAATCCTAATCCCTTTGCAGGTTGGAGACATCGCCAAAGTGATCCTTCTTCAACCGCTCAGTCCAGTCGCTCAATGTCAGCTATGGTTTCCGCTTCTGACGGAATTGACAAGACAGACAGAACTAACTGTTTTTGAACACGGCTTTGCGTTTAGTTCGCCCTATTCGTTCTTCTTGAAGAAAACACCTAGGTTTCTGGGGAGAATGCCGAGGTCGTCCAGAATGCTGAGTTGCGTCAGTTTCTTGGTTGTTTCTTCTGACAGCTGGTCAGGTGATGCGCCCTGCAGCAGTAGGGCGGTTTCTTCTTCTGAGAATTCCTCTTCTTCTCCAATCCAATTCATGAATTGCCTGTCCAGCGGGCAGGCTCGTTGACAGTGCATACATCCTTCGATGCAGTTATGCCAAGAAGCTTCCATCCATTCAGGAAAGGGAATGTCGCCTTTCTTCTCGTTATGATAAGAAATGCAACGCTCAGCCCGCAGAAGAAAGCGGTCGGAAGGAATGGCTCCGGTTGGGCAGGCTCGGCGACACAGTTCGCACTTCTCGCAAACCTGCATGATTGTTGCTTCTTGCCAAGTATCCTTCTCGCAGGGCATGTCCGAGTAGACGGCTACAAGCTGGAGAAAGCTTCCCATGCCAGAGACGTAACAGAGGTTGTTTCTGCCATATTGGCCGAGACCGCTTCGTACTGCCAGCAGTTTGAGAGGCAATTCCGTCCGTGCCAACCTGTAGCCTTTTTCGCCGAGCTTTTCTGCAAGAAGTCTTTCGACTTGTTCTGTTATGCGTCCATATGCCGTGTAAGTAGGAGGAGAACAAGTGGACGGCGTTGTCCATTCCACGTGAAGATCGCGCGGGTTTGGGGTCTCGGAACAGCAACTACAAACATTGACCGTGATTTTGGCAAGCTTTCGGGAACTTGGAAGCGAAACCAATCAAGTCGCTCCTGATAGAACTGATCATCCAGCAATCTTTGCCTACGTTGCTCGCCTATCTGTTTCTGTAGTAGATGCATGCGGTCGATTGAAACTGCTCGTGCCTGATAGCCCAGTTCTCCTAGGTAGCTGAACAGCTCTCCAACAGACTCGCCCATGACCAAAAACAACGTGCTGGCCGTATATAAGTGACGGCGTGTGCAAGTAACCCCATTCAGGACCCTAGTACTCTTTCAACATAGCAGTGCGGGGGGTGGGACCCCCACCCAACTTTACCGGCAAAAAGAGATCGATCGGTGGAATGAGAAAAAGAAGGCAGATGATGTCAGAATGGCGCAAATATTCCTACGAAGACAAGCCAAGCCAGTATTGTTTTGGCAACGAAGCTGAGGATTATGTAGACCCTTTCACCGTAGAGGTAGTCTTTCCATCGTCCGACGCCTTTGTACTGCAATACCATGTTGAGGGCAAAGATGTTGAACACTATGAAGTAGATGAAGAATATCGAATACACGAATGCGGGCGGATTAGTGCCGGTTGACATCACAGCTGCTACGAAATATGCAAACAGCACGACCCATGCATGCCTCCAGAAATGCAACCTACCAAGAACGCGGACCAAGAGGTCTTCTCTGTCTTTTGGTTCACTAATTCCATGAAGTATCCGAACATTATCATCATTGCGTTCAGCACGAAGATCATGACGAGCGACCAAAGGTCCCACACACCCACAAACGTGGCGATCAGTACTATCATTATGGAGCTTGAAAAAGCATACTCGTACCAGCGGTATGGGTTCATTCCTTTTTTCAGGTTCTCGTTGTAGTCTCTGTTTTTCGGAAAAGCAATGAGGAAATGTGCCAACGACGAGAGCAACGGGAAGGATGCTACTATCACTCCTATGTAGCTGAGCGTGAACGCAACCTGTGGGTTTGGGGCCACCTCGATTTGCAGCGGCGGTCCTGTAATTACGTTCAGTTTCATGTAGAATGTGTAGATGTCACGTTGCCAAGTCAGAAGCGTGCCAAGAGAAAGCATGAGTATTCCTTGTATCAAGTGAAGGACTCCGGCGCCAAGGTTGAAGCGTTTCAAATAGCCGAATGAGACAGGCGATTTCGCTATTATCTCTTGTCTTTCTTTAAAATTCATGAAGTCGAGTTTATTTGAAGAGACTAATATGCTTTTGGTGCGCCTTTTTCGTCGCGCGCGATGCTGTTTGTTGTTTCCAATATCATCTATTTCACCGCAGGGTTTGTTGTATTGCAGGGTTGGCAAGCCTACACGGCTCTGCTGGCTCTTGCGGCTCCCGATATATCCGAAAGAATCTAGTCTGATCTGGGTTTTCTCGCTTCCTTCATTTCGCATTCAACTTCATGATTGATGATTACCAGTCCGATTACCGTTAGGACTATGCCGATTATCAGCATTGGCCACAGATTGGAGGATCCAAAATATTGATCGAGTAAAGCCCATGCGCTTCTGAAAATCAAGATGGATGCTCCCAGAAGAAGCATCTCGCCCACTACTATTCTTGCCAGTTTCATGTACTCTGATCGCTGGTCCAATCCTAAAAGACTTATCCCAGTGTAGCAGTGCGTGCGCGCGCTATAGACAAAACGAAGAGGATATATGAAATATATCCGATTATCAAGTGATTGGCAAAGTGGTGTTTGAATGGCCAGGATCGAAGTGACTTTGGAACCGGTGAAAGTGATGTATGTGGAAGCGAAAGGCGGTCTTTCTGGAGTTGGCACAGCTTGGTCTAAGCTGGAGTCTAATCTTCCAAGTCTTAAAGGACGCAAGATGTATGGTGCTTATTATGATCAAGACAAAGTGTACCGTGCAT
>Ga0315280_10010212_pt1 | contig 11826 bp, 6 predicted proteins | sample YL17G06_40_MG_FD_203697 | JGI IMG/M metagenome (GOLD analysis project Ga0315280, IMG submission 203697) | Sediment microbial communities from Yellowstone Lake, YNP, Wyoming, USA - YL17G06_40 | ecosystem: Environmental > Aquatic > Freshwater > Lake > Sediment | place: USA: Wyoming | collected... | reverse complement strand
CTCCCAGAGCTCGTCGGGCACGATCCATGGTTGCTCGGCCACCGGCATCCCCCCAGCCTCGACGACCCATCGCCGAGGAGGTTCGCCGTCATGATAAAGTAACCTTCATTCTGAAACGAGCTCTTAGTGCGCTCAACGACTGCACCCGCGTTTGCTGTCACATCGTTGAGGAACCGCACGATGGCTGCTTGCTCGGACAAAGGCGGAACGGGAATCGGCACCGTGCCAAGCCGGCCGGTAGAGATTTCGGTGAAGGTCGTCCCAACGGCCAGACTCTGAAGTTCTGCCTTGACCGTCTTCAGGAGCGCAAGCGCAAAGAGAGAGTCAATGACGCTTCCGCTCGGCACCAAGGCTTTGCAGCCCTGATTCGTGCACAGCTGTACTTGGGCTAGTGCAACATTGCCAACCGGGGCGCGCGAGGTGACGATAATGCTCCCGGGTGGCACGAGTTCCGCAGAACACGATGCCAGTCCTTCTGTCTTGATATGACGCAGCGAGTCCTTGAGCCGATCCGATTTGCTGACATCCCCGGGAGTAATCCACACGACATCTCCGTCCCAGAAGAGCGTGTTCCCACTCGCAGGTGTCGAGCCACCAATGACTCGACGAAACGCCTGCTTCAAGCGCCTAACCTCCCAGTGCTCCGGCACCTGCCCGAGCCACTCGACGCCGGAGTCCTTGTAGGCCGGATAGGGCTTGTCGGTGCGCACGTCGATCTGGCCGGTGACCGCCTCGTGAATGATGACTTGCTTCTGCTCTTCGAGCAGCTTGATGAGCTTCTGCTTGGCGCGGACGTAGCGGCGAATCCGGCGATCCATGTAGTCGAGGTAGCAGGCGATAGCGGCTTGCTCAGGAAGAGGTGGCGCAACTACGGGTACGGCTCCGAAGTCAGGCGTGTAGAGCCGGTTGAACCCGCTTCCGATTCCTTTCGATCGCTGTGCAAACTGATGAACGAGAAGCGGCGTCTTGAACAGCTGTTCGAAGTACTTCTCCTCCAAAGAATGGGTCGGCACGAAGATGCTGTAGTCGGGACTAACCACACCATCCAAGGACGACACCGCAAACATGCCTGACCACGCCTGCATGCGGTTCATGACCAGATCGTGCGGCCGGCACAACTTATACTTCGACAGGTCCTCAGCGCTGGCTATACGGCTGGACGCCTCCGACTGCCTCACAATGCCTTGTGCTCGCGTCAGCGACAGCAGCTCTCCACTTCCGTCGCCACTCCGCTCATCCTTTTCACGGAACAACGTCTTGATGCGTCGGACCTCCCAGTGCTCCGGCACCTGCCCGAGCCACTCCACGCCGGAGTCCTTGCAAGAAAGATACGGTTTGGGTCCGGCCGTCATGTCCCCAGCACCTGCCGGAACCAGAGGATCGCCGCTTCGCCGTCCATCCGTGTGACCTGGTCAACCGTGCGCGTGTGGCGAATACCGTTGCGAAGTTGGGTGAGCTGCCCAAATCGCGTTGCGAGCATCTCCTTGCTCGCGAATCGCGCTTCGAAGGCAGTCCATAGCGCCTTGCTCATGACCACGTCCTGGAGCTCTCGAAGGTCGCAGTACTCGAGCTTCCCGCTGAGAGTCTGGTAGTGCTCCACATCGAGCGCAGGGTTCTTGCGTGCTGCCGCCTGGATGCGGTCCTCGACGTTCCCCTGGACATGCTGCGGTAGCCGAGAGGAGTCGCCGCCGAGCGTGTCTGCTATGACGCGACGAAGTGCCAACTCAACCTTCTCGATCTCTGCATCGAGCTCGCGCATGGGAAGCGTAAGGTCGAGGCGCTCTTTGACCAGCAGATTCTCGATTGCGTCCTGGATGGTTCGCTGCCGCTCGGCGAGGAACTCCTCGAAGTCAGCCGGCGTGAACGGATCTCGCAGGAGGAGGTCCAGCGCCAACGGCGAGATGAAATGCGACTCCAAGGTTGCCTGCACTGCGCTCTCGCCGCTCTCTTGAATCAGCTGCGGGAGATAGGCGTTCGGGAGACGGTCATTGATCACCCTGCGGTTCGTGTCGGCGGTAAGCGGCGTCCGATTGAGGATTGAATCGACGAGCGTGCCCAACCCCTCCGCGTTGCCCCATGACTTGGGCACGATGTGGTGGTCATCGAGGTCGTCGTACTGAGGCACGCCTCCAGTCATCCAGTCGCGAGCGCCGCCGATCACGAGCAGGTTGAAGATGCCGTTGTAGACGGAGCTGCCACGCTTGGTCTCCTTGCGCAGATCAAGCGTGCGAAAGCGCGTTCGGAACTCCTCAAGCAACGCAGGCTCCGCAGCGTCGTCGTCGAGCCAGTTCTTCATGTCGATGAAGTCACGAGCGGCAGTGGACTCAACTGAACCCGAGTATCGGTTGGTGAAGACACTCGCCCAGTACCAGTGGCGTATCTTCCGCTCGGCGTCGAGTTGACGTTTGGCGGGCAGCTCCCGAGCCAGGGACCTGATCGCGGCAAACGCCGGGAGTATGGAGACATACGGCACGTACTGTGATGAGATGGCGCCGAACTCCTGGGGATGACGAAGAACCGCGATGGTCTTCTGCACCGCGTCCACGGCATCGTCCCAAAGCTTCTCGAAACTCGCAGTGTCTCGAATCAGGATTTCCTTGCGCAGCGAGCCGTCCGGCTCTCTGACCGACTTCGCCTGTCCGGGCAACAGGTAGTAGAGGTACTTCGGCGAGCAATACCCCTGCTGAAGAATCGACATGACCTGCAGGATGTAGACGTTCGTCTTCTCGGTCTCTACAAACTCCAACCGGGGCGCTGCCTTCCTCCACATGTGTTTCAGCTGCAGGCCCTTGGGCTTCAGCATCGCGTTCAGCAGGTCGAACACGTCGAGCCGGACGCCCTTGCTGTTCACCTGCGTGAATATGTCGCAGACCTTGTCGAGTGCCAGCTCTCGATCGAGTTCGATGAACGCGATCTGGTACTGCTGTGTGATGCCTTTGAGGTGCTCACCAAAGCCTTTCGCATTCTCGGCATTCCGAGTTGCGGCCGAGGACTCGACATCGTCGCCCGCCTCGCTGGCCGTCATCGCTTTCTCTCGCCAATACTTCTCGTAGTCCTGAACCCAGTTGGGAAGGTCCCAGTTGCCTTGTCCGACGACAGAAAGCGGGAATATGTGCTCTCGGAATTGAAGCTCCCGGTCGTGCAGAAGGTCCTGGCTCCACTTGGTCCAGTCGTAATCGATCGCCTCGTCGTAGGCCTGTTCCATGAACTTGTCGACATGGATGTAGTACAGGTAGCGGCTGGCGCGGCGAGGCAGCGGGACATCGGGTGCGATGAACGCGTAGTACATCGCTGTGAGGCGCTGCTGACCGTCGAGAACGATGAGTTCCGGGTTGCCGGAACCGCTGTAGCCATAGATCGGCTCGCACGAGAGAGCCTCGAAGGTCTCGCGCTTGCCCTTCAAGAGCAGCAGGCTCCCGATGTAGTAGTCGAGGAAGATGGAGCGGATGAGGTCGCGGATGTCCCACGGCATCCACTCGAACTCACGCTGAAAGTCCGGAATGGAGTAGCGACCCTCACGAAGTCGGTCGATCAGGGTCGAAAGGCTGACGTGGTCTGGCTTCTGGGCGTCCCTCACAGGGCATCTCCCCCGACGATCTCAGAGAGCAGCCCTTCGGTCTCGGTTTCCAGCGCCAGGATGTCGGCGCGTATCTCATCGAGGCTGCGCAGGGGTTGCGGCTTGTAGAAGTAGCGGTTGAAGTTGATCTCGTAGCCGATCTTGACGCTGCTCTCCACGAACCAGGCGTTGGGTGCATAGGGCAGCACCTCGCGCTTGATGAACGCTTCGACGCCGCCCTCTTCGAGCAGCGGTACCTGCTCGGTGTCGCGCAGGTCGGGGTCAGGCTCGTATTCGACGATGCGCGGCGCGCCCTTGATCGTCACCCCGAAGAGGCCGCGCGGCGGGTCTGCGGCAGTACCGGGCTTGTGAACCTTCTTGATGACGGCGGGCGCGCCCTCGTCGACTTCGTGGCTCTCTCTGAGCGCCTTGATCTCCTTGGTCGCGTAGGCACGCTGGGCGTCGATGCCCTTGAGGCGTAGCGGCCGTTCGACGGTCACCTTCTGATAGCCAAGGGCTTCGTTGGGCAGGATCTTCGACTGCTCGTTGTCCTCGAAGGCGAGGAAGGTGTCGCAGATGCGCTGGATGTCCTCATCGGAGAGCTCGCAGTTCTTCTTGCCCAGGTTCTTGCGCAGCGGCTTGTACCACTGCGTGGCGTCGATGAGCTGCACGTAGCCGCGGCGGTGCTCGGGCTTGCGGTTGGAGAGCACCCAGATATAGGTCGCAATGCCCGTGTTGTAGAACATGTTGAGCGGCAGCGCGACAATGGCCTCGAGCCAGTCGTTTTCGATGATCCAGCGGCGGATGTTGCTCTCGCCCTGCCCGGCGTCGCCGGTGAACAAGGAGCTACCGTTGTGGACCTCGGCGATGCGGCTGCCGAGCTTGGTCTTGTGCTTCATCTTGCTCAGCATGTTGGCCAGAAAGAGCATCTGGCCGTCGCTGGAGCGCGTCAGCAGCGAGTACTCGGGGTCGCCGGCATGCTCGATGATGAAGCGCGGGTCCTTGATACCGGACTTGCCGCCCATGCGCTCAAGGTCGCTCTTCCAACTCTTGCCGTAGGGCGGGTTGGAGAGCATGAAGTCGAACTCGCGCGCCGGGAAGGCGTCGTTGGAGAGCGTGGAGTACTCCGGGCCGCCGACGATGTTGTCCGCGGCCTCTCCCTCGCCTTTCAGCAGCAGATCGGCCTTGGCGATGGCGTAGGTCTCTGAGTTGATCTCCTGGCCGTAGAGATAAGTCTTCACCTGCTTGCCGTGCCGCTCCGCCAACTCGGCGAGCGTTTGTTCCGCCACCGTCAACATGCCGCCGGTGCCGCAGGCGCCGTCGTAGAGCAGGTAGGTGCCGTCTTCGATCTCGTCGGCGATCGGCAGGAAGATCAGCTTGGCCATCAATCTGACGGCGTCGCGCGGCGTCCAGTGCTCCCCGGCCTCTTCGTTGTTTTCCTCGTTGAAGCGGCGCAAGAGCTCCTCGAAGATCGTGCCCATGCCATGGTTGTCGAGGCCGGGGTGCTTGACCGAGCCGTCGCCGTTGAAGACCGGGTTCGGACTGAGATTGATGTCGGGAGAGAGCAGCTTCTCGATCAGCGTGCCGAGGGCGTCGGCCCTGGAGAGACGCGGGATCTGGTTGCGGAACTCGAACTTCTCGAGGATGTCCTGTACATTGGGGGAGAAGCCGTCGAGGTAGGCCTCGAAGTCGGCCTTGAGCTGCTGCTGGCTGGCGCGCGCTTTGAGGTCGCGCAGGGTGAACTTGGAGGTGTTGTAGAAGGCCTGGCCGGCAGCCTGACGTAGGGGTCCGTCCTGGTGGACGATGCCGGCCTCATCGAGCTGAGCCTGCGCCTCGAGGACGGCCTGCTTGGTCGGTTCCAGGACGGCGTCAAGGCGCCGCAACACCGTCATCGGCAAGATCACGTCGCGGTACTTGCCGCGCACGTAGAGGTCGCGCAGAACATCGTCGGCGATGCCCCAGATGAAGTTAACGATGCTCGTGTGTTGTGCTCCATCCACAGTCAGGCTGCCCCCAGGTGGTCCTTTCCGCGTACATTGTAGTACTCGCCCTGCGGCGACTGCGCCTGCGGCGACTGCGCCTGCCGCGACTGCGCCTGCGGCAGCGAAGTCGTTCTGCTGCGGCGAATTCTTTTCGGCGACTCTGGCGCGAAGCCCTGATCGATTCAGGCGAATGCTTGCAGTTTACGCCGAGCTTGGGACGGCACGATCGCCGGGCATGAAGCAGCGACCTGCTCGCTCAAGTTTGCCCCGCTCCTTCGATCGCGAGCCTGCAACTTGCGGGTATGATTGCCTTAGCCGCCGCGCGTGGCGTGTGCGGCAGGTGTCGATCCACTTCGGGTGAGGAGGCTCCGGTGAAGGCGATGCTCGTGCGCAGCCCGCGGCCGGTCGACGACCGGCCGCTCGAGCCGGTCGAGCTGCCCACGCCGCAGCCGGGGCCGGGCGAGATCCTCATCGCGGTGCACGCTTGCGGCGTGTGCCACACCGACCTGCACATCGTCGAGGGCGAGCTGCCGCCACACAAGTCGCCGGTCGTGCCCGGACACCAGATCGTGGGTCGGGTCGAGGCGGTCGGCGAAGGGGTGCGTGAGCACCGCGTCGGCGACCGCGTCGGGGTGCCGTGGCTGTGGCGCACCGACGGCACGTGCCGGTACTGCCGGCGCGGCCAAGAGAACTTGTGCGAGCACGCGCAGTTCACGGGCTACGACGTCGACGGCGGCTTCGCCGAGTACGCGCTGGCGCCGGCGGCCTTCGCCTACAAGCTGCCCGCCGGCATAGACGAACTGGCCGTGGCGCCGTTGCTCTGCGCGGGCATCATCGGCTACCGGTGCTTGCGTCTGGCCGGTGTCGTCGACGGCTGCTACCAGAGCGTGGGCAGGGTCGAGGGGCTGCCCGGCGACGCCGTGACCGATCTCGGTCGCGGCGTCGCCGGGCAGCCCGGTTCGACGCGCATGCCGGGCGGCGAACCGTGCCGCCTGGGCCTGTTCGGCTTCGGCGCCGCGGCGCACATCGCCACGCAGGTCGCCGGCTACCTCGGCTGGGAGGTCTACGTCTTTACGCGCAACGAGGAGCACCGCGCGCTGGCGCGTCGCCTTGGTGCCGTGTGGGCGGGCGCGGCGGGTGAGCCGCCCGGAGGCCACCCGGATGTGCGGCTGAACGCAGCCGTCATCTTCGCCCCGGCCGGCGGGCTCGTGATCGACGCGCTCAAGGCGACCGACAAGGGCGGCATCGTGGCCATGGGCGGCATCTACTCGACGCCCATCCCGCCAATCGAGTATCCGCTGATCTACGACGAGCGCATCGTGCGCAGCGTGGCCAACTCGACCCGCCAAGACGCGCGCGAGCTGCTCGAGATAGCCGCTGAGATCCCCGTGCAGACCGAGGTGCAGGTCTTCCCCCTGGAGCAGGCGAACGAGGCTCTGCTGGCGCTGAAGGAGAGCCGCATCAGGGGCGCGGCCGTGCTCCGCATCGCGACTGCGCCCGCAGCGCCGGGCGGCTCTTGACGCCTGTGGGCGCGACACCCGGCCGCGTCCGCGAGGGAAGCTGCCGGCGGTCGCCGCCTACTTCAGCGGGTCGTCTTTCTCGGGGATGTACTCCCGGTGGCCGCCCCAGGCGCCGAGCTTTTCGAGGCGCTCCTTGAAGCCCGTCTCCTCCATGATCGTGCGCACTTCCCTCACCGCCTGCGGCGCCGGGTAGAGCGGCCCCAGACCGAGCGTGTCGCGGAACTCCGGCAAGTGTGCCACGTACTGCTTCCAGCGCTCTCCGAACGCCTTGACGATCTCGGGGAAGAAGACGTGCGGGTTACCGCCCATGCCGTCGTCGTAGAAGTTCTGGCACCAGCGCACCAAGGGCTTGACGGCGGCCGTGCCCACCGCGGTGCCGGTCTCGACTTGCAGGCCGCGGACGACCTGCACGATCACGGCCACGCTGTTGTTGCGCGGGCAGCGACTCTGGCAGGTGTAGCAGGAGAAGCAGTGCCACACCGACTCGTCCTCCAGGAGGGTCTCGTCGCCATCGAGGGCCCGTCGCGCGATCTCTCTCGGTGAGTAGTCGGTGAAGCGCGCCGCCGGGCAGCCCGAGGTGCAGATGCCGCACTGGATGCACGAGAGGAAGCCGTCTGTGTGGTCGTGCATGCGGGGGTCGCTCAGGATCGCCTCCGTCAGCTCACGCCGCTTCTCCGGGCGGGGATGAAAGGCCTCGCCGGTCGGTGAAGCGTACGGGTTCTGGGCAGTCATGCTGTCTCTCCTTGCGGATCGTCGGCGCCGGTGGGGTGTTCGAGGTCGCCGGCGGCGGTGACGGCGTCGGCGGCCGGAGCGGCACGGAAGAACTCGGGCCAGAAGTACACGTCGATCCGGTCTCGCCGATGGCGGGCGGCCGAGCGGACGTTGTTGCGACAAAGCAAGCAGGTGGTGACGATAGGCGCTTTGCGCTGCGTGGCGAAGTCGAGCAGGCGGCGCGTCGTGGCGGTCTCGCCGCGGTACATGCCACCCAGCGCCCCGCAGCAGCCGCTGTGCAGCGACGGGAACGACTGACAGACGTGCGCGCCGGCGAGCGCGGCCGCGCCGGCGAGCGCAGCGAGCGCACGGTCGCGCTCGCCGAGACAGCCCACGTACGGCACGAACGCCGGAGCGGCGGCGCTCAGCGTGCGCCCGCGCCGCTCGGCCTGCCGCACGAGCACCTCCCACAGCGCAGTCGTCTCGATCCCGGCGTCGTTGAGGCCGGCGTCGCAGGCAGGGCAGACAGTGAGCACCGGCTCGTCGCCGGCGTATCTGGCCGCCGCCTTGCCGCGGCTCGGATGACCGCAGCAGCCCGCCTCGGTCGCCTCGGCCAGAGGTACGTCGAGCGCTGCGGCGACCTCGAGGGTCAGGCGGTGCGCCGGGGGGTCCTGCGGCAGCGAGCAGCCGGCGTAGAACGGCTTGGCCTGTGCCGTGTGTGTCGCCGGCCCGCCGGCGGCGGAGTCGGTCTCGGCGGGCCGGCTCTGCCCGGTCGCGCGGCGCAACCTGCCGGCGACGATCGCGCCCAAGGTACCCGCAGCGCCGACGACATCCTTGGGGAGATAGCCCTTGGCCGCCATCGCCGTGCCGAAGGTGAGGTTGTCGATGCGTTCGTGCCGTTCGAGCCGCTTCGAGGCGAGATCGGCCGCCCGGCGCTCGGGGCAGCGCGCGCCGCCGTGCGCGCGCTGCAGCGCGCGCACGGCGGCCATCATGTCTCTTACCGGCACTTCCATGGGGCAAGCGTCGCTGCACTTGCCGCACTCGCTGCAGCGCCACACGTCGTCGACGGCGAGCAAGGACGGCACGTCCTCGGCGAGGAGGAAGCGCACCACGCGACGCGGCCCACGTTGCAACTCGAAGCCGCTGGGGCAGGCGGCCGTACACTGTCCGCACTGGTAGCACTGGCGGCACTCGTCTGCCAGACGGCGCACGGTGTCGCGGGCTTCGTCAGTGGCAGCCACAGCCACTGCCCTCACCTCCTGTGCGGGTCGCGTCGCCGGCCGTGATCGTGACCAGCCCGCGGTCGATGCGGTCTTGCTCGTTCTTCATGATCGCCTCGTCGCTCTGGGTGCCGAGAGTGCGGGCGGTGAACAGACGGATGCGGCGGGCGACGCTGGCTCCTTCGACGGCGCACAAGTGCCACAGCTCCAGCGGCGTCGGCAGGTCGGCGTCGGCGAGCAGCTCGCCGGCCAGACGGGTCTGCTCGGCGGCGCTGGTGTCGCCCGTTCGGTACTGGCAGCGGCCCTCGGCGCATCCGGCGAGGAACACACCCTTCGCGCCCAGTCGCGCCGCCTCGACGATGTGCAGGGCGCTGACCCGGCCCAGACAGGGCAACTCGATGAGGCGCACGTTGGCGGGATAGGGGTCGTGGCGCAGGCCGCTCAAGCTGATGGCGGCGCCGGCGCACTCCTTGCAGTAGAAGCCGACGATCGGGTCTTCAACGCCTTCGGTCATCACGCGCAGCCGGCCGAAGAGCGCCTCGTCGTCGAGGTTGTGGCGGATGGCCATCTCGGGGCAGTTGGCGGCGCAGATGCCGCAGGCGTGGCAGGTCTGCTCGTCGATCACGGCGAGCTTGTGGTCGTCGCGCACCTCGGCTGGGCGTGGCGCGTCTGTGGGGCGCTCGATGAGCGAGATGGCGTTGAACGGACAGGCCGTCACGCAAACGTCGCAACCGACGCACTTGGCGGCATCGACGACCGAGGCCGGCGCCGTACGGCGGCCGGCCGAGGTCAGGAAGTTGTGGATCTCGCTGGCCACCGCGGAAGCCTCGGTGTTGCATTCCACGAGGGCCTTGGGGCCTGCCGCGGAGCCGGCGACGAACACGCCCTCGCGGGTCGTCTCGGTGGCGCGGTTCTTGCGGTCGAGGATATCGATGAAGCCGTCCTCGTCGCGGTCGATGGCCAGCGTCTGCGCAAGGTGCGCGGCGTCGCTTGCCGGCACCATGCCGCTCGACAGCACCACGAGGTCGGGGCGTAGCAGGCGCTTCAGGTCGGCGGTCATGTCCTCGACCTCGATCACCGGCTTGCCGTGCTCGTCGAACTGCACGTCCGGTGGTGTGCCGCGCAGGAACTCCACACCGGCGCGCCGCGCGGCCAGGTACCAGTTCTCATAGCCGACGCCCGCCGTGCGCAGCTCGAGATAACAGATCGTCACCTTCATCGCGGGGAACAGCGTGCGCAGGCGGATGGCGTGCTTCATGGCGATCATGCAGCACAGTCGCGAACAGTAGGGCAGGCGGCGGCGATCGCGCGAGCCGGCGCACTGGATCATCACGAGCTCGTGGGCCGGCGTGCGCCCGACCGCTGCCTGTGCCGTCCAGTCGTCCATCGTCTCGGCCAACTCGGATTGTGTGAGCACCGCGTCGTGGCCGTAGCCCAAGTGTGTGAGCAGGTGGGCGGGCGCCGGCTCACAGCCGATGGCTGTGAGTATCGCGCCCGCCCGGAAAAGCAGGCGCTCGGGGCTTTGCGTGAAGTCGATGGCCTCTACGGGGCAAGCCTCGGCGCAGGCCCCGCAGAACGAGCAGGTCTCGAGGTCGACGGTGCGCACGACGCGCCCGTCGTAGAACTCGGCGAAAATGGCCGTGCTCGCGCCGTCGGCGCTCCGCTCGGGGCAGACACTCTCGCAGATGCCGCAGTCGATGCACGCGTCGGTGACGATGTTGGGCAGCTGTCTCACCGTCACGGTGAAGTCACCGGCGCCGCCGTCGACTGCCTCGACGGTCGCCCGCCGGTGGATGTGCAGGTTCGGGTCGTCGATGGCCACGTTACGGTGAAAGCACTTGCGCACGCCGGCCTGCGCGTCGGTCGTCGGCAAGCACTGGCCGCAGTCGTTGGTGGGGAACACGGTGCCGATGCGCGCCGCTCGACCGCCGAGGAAGGGGCGGCTCTCGACGAGGTCGACGCGGTGACCCATCTGGGCCAGCTCGCAGGCCGCTTGCGTGCCGGCAACGCCGCCGCCGATGACGAGCACCGTGTCGACTCTGTGCTCGCCGACCAGACTGTCGGCCACCACGCCGGGGAAGCTCAGCGCCGCCTCGACGATGCGTCTCGCTTTATCCGTGACGGTCTGCGTGTTGTTGAGACTCTGCTCTCGGGTGTCTCCGCCAACGGCCATGCCGGGCACGACGCCGTGCACCCAAGAGCAGCCTTCGCGGATGTCGGCCACCTCGAGCGTGAGGCCACGGCTCAGGAGGCGGTGGAAGCGACGCGCGGCGAAGTCCTTCGAGCAGCCGGCGAAGACGAGTGGACGGCCGTCACACGCCTCCACGAGCTCGAGCAGGCGCGCCTGGCCGTTGCGAGAACACCAGTGGCGGTCACGGACGACCTCGGCGCGCCGCGCCAGCGCGTCCGCGAGCGCCGCGAAGTCGATGTTGGGCATCGTGCCGGCGCACTCGCAGAGCAGGACGACCGGCCGCATGGCGCCGCCGACCTCGGCCGCCGCCCCGTTGCCGGCGGCGCCAGGCCCGTTCGCCCCGTTGCCGGCAACACTCGCGCCATTCGATCCGTGGCGGGGGGTCATGCCGTCGCCTTCGTCGCGGCGGTCGCACGAGCACTCGTGCCGGCAGCCGCATGCGCGCTGCCGCTCGCCTCGGCCGTCCCGGCCTCGGCCTTGGGCGGCAGCGCCTCGATGGCGCCGACCGGGCAAGTGCGCGCACAGGCCCCGCAGCCAAGGCACTTCTCGCCGTCGTAGATGATGGTGCGGAAGACCATCACCCGCTCCGGCACCTCGATGTGATGAGTCGGGGCGTGCCGCGCTAGGCGCCGCAAAGCGGCGCCTA
>Ga0315280_10010211_pt1 | contig 11827 bp, 9 predicted proteins | sample YL17G06_40_MG_FD_203697 | JGI IMG/M metagenome (GOLD analysis project Ga0315280, IMG submission 203697) | Sediment microbial communities from Yellowstone Lake, YNP, Wyoming, USA - YL17G06_40 | ecosystem: Environmental > Aquatic > Freshwater > Lake > Sediment | place: USA: Wyoming | collected... | reverse complement strand
TTCTAATTGCTCTAAATAATGAAACTCTAAACACTAAATCCTAAACTCTAAACAAATTCTAAATTTTAAATTCCAAAAAGGTGTTTATGATTTGTAATTTATGATTTGTTTAGGATTTAGAAATTAGGTTAATTTTCTATTGAGCTTTGCTCAATAGACCATCATCTTAAACGCTTTGGGGTCAAGCGACCAAGTTAAGGCGTTATCAATGGTAATTTCACCCTTGGAGACTAATTCGGCTAGGACCTTGTCTAAAGTAATCATCCCTTCAGAGGCAGAAGTTTGAATAATATTGGGCAATTGATGAGTTTTGCCCTCGCGGATGGTGGCGCGAACCGCGGAATTGGCCACCATAATTTCACAGGCAACAATTCGCCCTCCGGAAGTTCGCGGGATTAAACGTTGGGAAACCACCCCCAGTAAAACATTGGCTAACTGCATTCTAACCTGTTGCTGTTGATGGGGCGGGAAAACATCAATGATACGGTCGGCGGTCTGGGAGGCTGAGTTGGTATGCAAGGTGGTATAGACTAAATGACCGGTCTCGGCTAAGGTCAAAGCCGCGTCAATGGTTTCAAGATCACGCATTTCCCCGACTAAAACCACATTGGGATCTTCGCGCAAGGCGGAACGAAGTGCCCTCGCAAAAGTATTGGTATCAGAACCAACTTCCCGCTGTGAAATAATTGATTTATCGTGCTCAAAGACATATTCGATTGGGTCTTCAATAGTGACAATATGTTCTGAACGGCTGTGATTTATATAACTGATCATCGCGGCTAAGGTCGTTGATTTACCGTGACCAGTCGGACCAGTGATAATAAAGAATCCTTGAGAAGGGGCGGTAAATTTTTCCAAAATTGGCGGCAGGCCTAATTCAGGAATACTTTTGATAAGTTTGGGAATTAATCTCAACGAAGCCGCCAGATTTCCTTTTTGGAAATAGGAATTAGTTCGAAAACGCATGTCTTGATAGCCAAAAGAAAAATCAACTTCTTTTCTGATTTTTAGTTTCTCCAATTGCTCCTGGGTCATAAATGATTGGATCAGCCGACCGATGCTTTCTACCGACAAGACTGGCTCGTCGGGTACAGCCGTCAGTTTGCCATCAATGCGGATAGTCGGCGGCACACCGACGGTTAAATGAAGGTCTGAAGCCTTCCGCTCAATCGCTAAATCGAGCAATTTTTTCATCAATGGATCTAAGGTAATTTGCATAAGACGCTCCTTTTAGTCGCTATGATACGAACTACGAAAAGGTACTAAAATACAAAATCTTTTCGTATTTTCGTATAATTTTTGTATTTTCGTATCTAAATTGTTACGACTCTCAAAACTTCATTAACAGTGGTGATGCCTTTGAGGGCTTTAATCAGCCCGTCCTGCTTCATCGTCACCATGCCTTCCTCAATGGCCGCGGCTTTGATTTCTGACGCCGGGCGCCGCGAAATGGCCAAACTTTCGATTTTGTCACTCATGGGTAAAACTTCGAAGATGCCAATACGACCGCTATAGCCCTGATCACATTCTGGACAACCTTTGCCCTCAAAAAATTGGTGGGGCGTTGGAAAATTTAATTTCGTTAATTCTTTTTCGATTTCTTTTTGGACGGGGGCAGGAATATGAGCCGGCCGTTTGCATTTTGCACAAAGCTTCCTGACCAATCTTTGGCCAATGATACAATTGGTCGAAGAAGTAATTAAAAAAGGCTCGACTCCCATATTGATAAGTCGCGGTAAGGCGCCAGTGGCGTCATTGGTATGCAAAGTTGATAAAACTAAATGACCAGTTAAGGCCGCATGAGTGGCCAAAGAAGCGGTTTCCGCATCGCGGATTTCGCCAACCATAATAATATTCGGGTCTTGACGAAGAACGCTCCGAAGACCATTAGCAAAAGTGAAACCAATTTTGGGTCTAATTTGACACTGATTGAGACCCGGCAATTCATATTCCACCGGATCTTCTAAAGTGACAATGTTGACGGAAGCAGTCGAGATGCGACTCAAGATGGCGTATAAAGTGGTTGATTTGCCTGAACCGGTCGGGCCAGAGGCTAAAACAATACCATATGGCTTATCGATATTTTCGATAACAATCTTAAGACTTTTCCCGACTATCCCCAGTTCCTCGAGAGTATACATTTTCAAGGATTTATCTAAAATTCTCATGGCCGCTTTTTCACCATGAATGGTCGGCAAGGTCGAAACTCTAAGATCTATCTGGTGATTGCCAGTTTTAACGTCGAAACGGCCGTCTTGAGGAATTCTTGACTCATCGATTTTTAATTTTGATAAAATTTTAATCCGGGAAATTACGGCTGGTTGAATGTCTAAGGGAAGCTTAATAATATCACGCAGAATCCCATCGATGCGGAAACGAACTCTTAAAAATTTCTCTTCGCTTTCAATGTGAATGTCTGAGGCCTTCCGTCTCACCGCTAAAGCGATGGTCGCCGCCACAATTTTAGGAACATGACCAGTCTCGGCAATGGCTTCTAAATCGCCGATTTCTTTAATTTCTTGCCCCAAGAAAGCATCAAGGTCGCTTTCTTGAGCCAAAACTACTGGTTCAGCGGTTTTTTGGGCTTGAATTTCCGGGACCTCTTCTTCGACTTTAGGCAAGGGCGCGGGTGGAGGAGGGGGTGCTTGTGGTTTAGGGATAAAACGTTTTGGTGATAATTCCTTGAGCGTTTCAGCTGGTGGTTGAACAATGGGCTGAGCCGGCTGGACGGTTAATTTTTCTGGCGGCTTTGACTCAATCGGTCGGTAAAATTTCATCGCCAGATGAATTTGGCCGGGGGTGGTTTGATATTCTTCGATGGCAATGTCATTTTTTTCGCGAACAAAATCTAAGATTTCTTTTGTCTTTTTATCTTGGGGATCAGCCACTGCCACCTTGATAAAAGAAGGATGGGGTGATTCAAAAACAACCATCTTGTATTTGCGAGCAATGTCTTCGGGAAATTTACTAATGACCTCGTAAGGAATTTGCACCTTGGATAAATCAAGGGTAGGAATTTGAGTTTTGTCAGTCTTCAAAGTGATCGGCACGGTTGTCGAAATAGTGGCTGGCTGAGGTTGACTATCTTGATTATCTTGGCGGCCATATAAGCTAAGCGCCGCCTCAAAATCAGCCGGTGTTGTCAGAGCCAACTCAATGTCAATACCTTTTTTATTTTTTAATTCTCCAAGAACATTTTCGAGATGACTGGAAAGCTTGCTAGGCTCAGCAACCGCGACTTTAAGAATTTTTTGAGCTAAATTGTACTCATAGGCAATAATCTTATACTCACGGGCCAGGTCCTCGGGGATAGTTTTGAGGGCATCTTGAGAAATTTGTAAATCTTTAAGACTGATATAGGGTAAGGAAAAAATCTTACCATAGGCCTTGGCGATATCTTCGGCATTGATGCCTCGCTTAACAAGTTCCTGTTCCGTCTCCTGATTAGATAAATTTTGCCATGTTTGAGCATCCTCGGCAGTAATTTTACCCAATTCCAAAAGAGCATCAATTAATTTTTTTTGTTTTTCGTCCGTATCGACAAACAAAATCCCTCCTTAGAGGAGTAACTAGCTTAATTTAATTGTACATAATCGTAAAATAGATGTCAACATTGAAATCAAGAGTAATTTGTTATAAAATCTAAATATGCTGGGGTACCGAAGTGGTCAAACGGGGCTGACTGTAAATCAGCTGCCTTTATGGCTTCGGGGGTTCGAATCCCTCCCCCAGCACCAGCCCAGGTTGCTCAGTGGCCCGAGTAGCTCAGCGGTAGAGCAATTCCATGGTAAGGAATAGGTCAGGGGTTCAAGTCCCCTCTCGGGCTCCACGGAGGCGGGACAACTCCGTGCAGTGTCATGCTAAGGAGTATGTCGGCTGTTTCATTAGAAAGGAAAATATGGCGAAGGCAAAAGCAATACTTATCCAGTTAGAATGTACAGTTTGTAAGTCGAAAAATTATACCACACGCAAAAATCCGACTGAGAATAAAAAAAAGTTGGAACTTTCGAAATTCTGTAAAAGATGCCGTAAGCACACGCCGCATAAAGAAACAAAAATTTCTAAGGCAAAGAAATAGAAAGGGCCTGTAGGTTAGTGGCAAACCGACGCTCTCCAAAAGCGTAGTCGGGGGTTCGATTCCCTCCAGGCCTGCCACTGGCGGAGTTCGGCCGACGTAGCTCAGCGGTAGAGCAGCAGTTTTGTAAACTGTTGGTCGGAGGTTCAAATCCTCTCGTCGGCTCCAGGGAAATTATTGTATTTTTCTCTTTTCTTTTTGCTGAGCTTTTTCCGATCTCTCTAAAAGATTTTGATATTTCTTATTTTTAGGATCTAACTCCAAGGTTTTTTTTAATGATTCAGCGGCTTTGAAATAATCCTTGAGACCCAGATAAGCTAATCCAAGATTGACATGACGAGAAGCCAAATCGGGCTCAATTTTGGCGGCTTGTAAAAAAGCATCGCGGGCGTCGTAGAAATTTTTTTGTTCAAGATATATCGCCCCTAATCTTGAATAAATTTTAGGGTTGTCAGGATCTTGAGAAGCGGCTTTGACATATAAATCTTCGGCTTTTTGATAATCTTTACGATCAAAAGCTTCGTCCGCCTGAGCAATAAGGCCATAAAGACTAATTTCTTGGCTGGAAACTTGCTCGGTCTCTTGTAATTTAGCCCGAGCATCGGGCAAGCGCCGGGCAATGATAATTAAGACAATTACTACGCTCAAAATAACAATGACGATGCCGATCATTTAAAACCTCATTCCTTTTGTCCTCTTTGTTTTCTAAAATCTTTCAGTGCAAGATAATTTTTGGCTTCAAAAGCCAGACAACACATTAATTTTCCACAGCAACCAGAGAGCTTAGCCGAGCCGGCAGTTGCTAATTCTTGAATTTCGGCCATTTCCAAAGTGATGCTTTCCAAATTATTTAAAAATTTGGCGCAACAAAGTTCTCGGCCGCATTTGCCAATCCCGCCATAGAATCTCGCTTCGTCTCGGGAGCCGACTTGTTGGAGGCGAATTAATTTATTATAGCTTTTGACTAAATCAGTAACCAAGCCTCGAAAATCAACTCGCGCTTGGGCGCTGAAATAAAAAGTTAATTTCTTTTCATCAAAGGATAAATCCGCTTCCAAAACTTTCATCTTTAGGCCGTGACGGTCAGCTTTTTTTTGGGCCTCGTTGATTAGACCCCGGGCATTTTTTTTAAGTTCTCGGCGTCGCTCTTTATCTTCGGTCGTTAAAATCCTTAGAATTTGGCCGGTCCCCTCTTCAATTTCGGCCGGTGCTTTTGGTTTTTCAATGACAATTGCTTCTTCAACAATTTGTTCGGCATCAATTAAAACTACCTCGTGAGTTTTTAAATCTAAGGCAGACTGATATAAATAAATTTTTCCGGTGGTCGGAAAACGAAGATAAATCTTCATATGTATGACACTCCACTAATCTATCATTCACGAATCCTCACGAATCAGAAATTATTCGTATTGATTAGTGAATAAAAGATTCGTCGGAATGTTCTACATTGTTAATAATAGGTCTTCTAAAAGTAATTTTACAGAAGAATTGGTAAAAAGTAAATCTCTGGTTTGGGAAATTTTTTTTAAAGCTTCTAAAACGTTTTCTTCTTGATGAAGTTTATCACGAAAATATCCCTCCCATAAATTTAAAATTATCGGCAAGTCTTTTGATTCGCTAATTTTTTGGACATAGTCAAAACGCTCCTTGAGAGATTTTTGAGCCAATTTAGAAGGATCCAAATACTCAGTAATGGACAATTCTCGTGGTAATTTTCTCTCTTTAATAAGTTGGCAACGAGACAAAATTGTTGGCAGAATCCGTTGGCTTTTATCTGATTGTAAAATGAGAATTGAACGAGGCGGTGGTTCCTCTAAAACCTTGAGTAACGCGTTGCCGGCCTCCAACGTCATTGCCTCAGCTTGAAAAAGAACGGCGAGTTTCGAGGGCGAACTATGAGGCTTTAGAGTAAGCCAGTGAATCAGCTCACGGACTTGACTAATTTTGAGGGGAATTTCTCTGATTACCAATAAATCGGGCTTTTTGACCTTGAGAAATTTGGTAATTTCTTCGATTTCTAAATCACCTTCAATAAAATAGGCGTGGGCCAGCCTGGAATGTCGCTCTTGAGATTTTAAAACATTTAAAAGTTTCACATCTTAGAATTAACATACAATGAATGTAATTGACAACGATTATGTCACTATTTTACAATAAAGATAGGGTAAGAACAAAAGTTTCTCTGGTCGAACCCTTAATCTAAAAAAGGAAACTGGTTTAGTTAATGAATTTTGAAGACAAAAAATTAACCTGCAAAGAATGCTCTAAAGAGTTTATTTGGTCAGCCGGCGAACAGCAATTCTACGCTGACAAAGGACTCCAAAATCCCCCAGGCCGTTGTCAAGATTGCCGCAAGCAGAGGAAGACAACAAGCCAACAGAAATATTCAATTATCTGTAAAGAATGTGGCAAAGAAGGCGAAGTCAATTTTCAACCCCGAGATCCCAATGACGTTCTTTGCGCTGAATGTTGGGCTAAATCGAGAGCACAAAAAACCCAAGACGAAGATAAAACCGAGGCTAAAGAAACGGTTTAAACGCCTTCGGATATTTTACGCTTGGCAATCGTTCTCAAACAACCCATGCATAAATATTGGCCATGGATTTTTTGGATGTTTGGAAATATTTTTCTTTTGGTCCGGTGTTGCGAATTTGGTCGATTATAGCCAACTCGAGGCCGGCAACCGCAAATTTCACAAGTATTCATTAAGAGACTCCATTTTTTACTTAGGATAAAACTTGAAACTTCAACTATTTATGATATCATAAAAAAGATTTTAATTCAACTTTTATGTTACTATTTAATCTTTTTACCAATCCATTAATATTTCTGGGGTTTATTATCGCCTTGCTCGTGGCGATAACCATCCACGAGTATGCTCATGCCTGGGCCGCCAATTTTTATGGCGATCCCACGGCTAAATTGATGGGCAGATTATCTTTAAATCCTTTGGTTCATCTTGATGTTATTGGGACAATTTTTCTATTGCTCGCTGGTTTTGGTTGGGGCAAACCAGTAATTGTTAATCCCCATAATTTTAAAAATCCTAAACTCGATAATCTGACTGTCTCGCTGGCAGGGCCAATGAGCAATCTCATTTTGGCGATTATTTTTGGACTGATTTATCGATTATTCAATTTACCAAATATTTTGGAGGTATTCTTTTTCTTAATCATCTTTTTTAATCTTGTCTTAATGATTTTTAATCTAATCCCGATTCCCCCACTTGATGGCTCGAAAATTCTGGCGATTTTTACCAGCGAAGAAACTTATCTTTTACTGCAACAAATCGGTATTCCTCTCTTGTTTATTATCATCATCTTCTCATCTTTTATTCCCATCATCCCAACCTTAATGTCTAAAACCGTCGCTTTTTTCTTTACTTTAATTACTGGCAAACCGATTCTGCTTTGAAAAAATCTTTTTTTCGGGGCGTAGCTTAGTTGGCCTCCGGCCCGTAAGGCCTACGGCCTGGAGGGTAAAGCGCCAGGCTGACCTCCGGTCTGGAATGGCCTTAGCACCGCTCCATAGGAGCTAGGCTCCGGTGGACGGCCCGGAAGGGGGTCTGGAGATCTATTTATGGCTTGTGTGTATGTTTTACTAAGCAAAAAAGACAATTACAGATACATTGGATCGACAAATAATTTAAAAGAGAGACTAAAAGGGCATAATCAAGGGAGGGTTCAATCGACGAAAAATAGACGCCCTTTAAAATTATATGCGTATCAGAAATTTACAGATATGAATAAGGCTAGATAGATGGAACGTAAATACAAAAAAAGTAGGGGTTTGTTTGAAAAAGCTATTAAAAATGGTGAACTGAAAATTATCGGGGATTAGCGCAGTTGGTAGCGCGTCCGCCAAAAATTCGGGGCGTAGCTTAGTTGGCAAAGCGCCAGGCTGGGGGTCTGGAGACCGCTGGTTCGAATCCAGTCGCCCCGAATTTGGGCGGAAGGTCAGGAGTTCGAGTCTCCTATCCCCGATTTTAATTATGTCGTCAGTTCGCCCTTGGTCGTTAGACCAAAGGCATTCGTCTGACTACCCCGATTTTTGTTGAGTCAAGATTTGACAGTCTTTTTCTTAGAATATACTATTAGAAGTAGACGCTTAATGCGGGGGTTTTGATGTCTTCTTACGAATTACAATTTGCGCGGATTACCAACTCTGGTAAATTACCGGACCGATTTTTGACTTGCCAGCATCATCAGAGTGCGGATCTTGCGAAAAAAAATATGGGAGAAATCTTCGTCCTGGTAGAAATGCTCTCTCCCTGGTTTCCGACGGCACAGGTCGGACAAATGATAATTGCTAATTTTGTTAAATATTATTATCAGGGAGGCAGTACTTCAGATTTGGTTAATTTTGAAAATTCTTTAAAGGGAGTCAATGAAGATTTAGCCCAAATTACCCAAAATGGTGAAACCGACTGGATCGGTAATCTCAATAGTCTCTTGGCAATAATTATCGGCAATAATTTACATTTAACCTCAACTGGTCGAACCGAAGCTTATATTTTTCGTGATGGTAAAATCAATCATTTAACGGCTAATATTAGTGGGCCGGTTGAGCCACATCCCTTAAAAACTTTTTCCAATATTATTTCTGGCGAAATTAAAAACCAAGATAAAATTGTCTTCGCCAATAAAGAGCTTTTTGATCACCTCTCTTTAGAGTCAATCCGCCAAATTATCAGCATTAATAATCCCCAAGTGGCCGCCCTCCAAATCACTAAATTGCTCAAGAAAGAAAAAGTGCGCAATGTTAATTTAATGATCATTGGTTTGGGCTTAAAAGAAGAACTTTCCGGAGAACCGCTGGTGGGGAAACTGGAAAATGTTTTTTATCTCGATAAATCGACAGATTCTTTCTTGGCAAAGATTTCATTTTTACTGCGGGGTTTCCTTGCTCCCCTAGGCAAGATCATCAGCTCAATTCTCTCGATGATCAAAGGAAAGATTTCCAAAACAATCCCTCGAGAAAAAAAGAAAGAGGCACCGCCGGAAAAATTTGATCGATTTCATCAAGAATTTATTGCCGGCGAGGATCGTGATGACAGTCTTCTCAAAGATGAGGAAATTAAATATTCGCCTGATTTTTATATTCATCATTATAATGCGCTGAATACCGAAAAGGAAAGGAAATCTCACGAGCAAAACAAATTTAAAATGACCCGGATGTTCGGTTTACTCTGGTCAAAAATCATCTCTGCCATTAGCTGGATTATTGCCACTGCCCGTGATCGGAAACGCCGTAAAATTTTATTTATTATTTCGGCCATCGTTTTAATTATAATTATTGGTCTGGTCATCGTTATCAGAAGTCGCAGCGCCCAGACAAGTAATTTAGAAGCTCAAAGAATTCTTGATGTGGCGATCGCGGCCCAAAAAGAAGGTAAAAGTCTACTCGCGGATGGTAATCAAGAAAACGCGAAAGAAAAATTTGTCTTCTGCCTTGAAAATTCTCGAAAAATTCAAGATAAAATATTGGTTGCCAAAGATGCCCAAGAAATTTCCAAGACCTGTTTGGCAGAGTTGGATAAGCTAACGGCAACCACCCGTTTTGTGGAACTGAAAACTCTAATGACCATCCCAAATAATGCTAAAAGTTTTTTTGTGATCTCGGGCCAAATTTTCATGATTTCTGAGAGTGATATTTATGAAGGAAATTTGGTTGGCGGCAATCCCAGTAAAAGCGCTTCTATTCCTACAAACAAGGGGAATTTTATCGCCGGCGCCCGCCAAGACAAAATCCTTTATCTTTATACCAGCGGTCAAAATCTTTTCCAATTTGATACAGGTACCAAAAAATTAGAAACCGCTAAGATTGTTACCAATGGCCGGTGGGAAACCGCCAACGCCATCTCAAGCTATGTCGGCAGTCTTTATCTCTTAGACGGCGTTTTGGGACAAATTTATAAACATTCTTCTTCCCAGGAAGAATTTAATGCGGGCGAAGAATATATCTCGACCGTTAATGTCAACTTAAGAGACTCGGTTTCTTTGGCAATTGATGGTTCGGTGTATGTGCTAAAGAATAACAGCAAAATCCTTAAAATACAGAAATCAAAACTGCAAGATTTTTCAATAAAAAATATTCCCACGCCTTCCGACAGTTTGGCAAAACCGATAAAAATTTACACCGATGCCGACACCCCATCAATTTACATTTTAGATTCGAGCCAAAAAAGAATCGTTGAATTTGATAAAGACGGTCAATTTGTCCATCAGTATGCTTTGCCAGAAAATTTCGATAAAATCATTGATTTCGTCATTTCGATTAAATCGAGAAAGATTTGGGTCCTTAATAACAATAGCGTCTACGAAATAAGTATATGATGAATAGCATTCCACTAATCTTTTTTTCCGAATCTTCACGAATTAGATTAATCATTTATTCGGATTGATTTGTGAATCATGCGTCCCTGGTATAGTAAGATTCGTGGAATGTTATACCTTAGATTATATGAGAAATAATTTTTTTTCTTGGAAACGAATAATTATTATTTTAATCGTGGGAATCGGGATTTGGATTCTGATCCCGAAGATCATTGGCCTCAAAGAGACCCTCGAGCTTTTAAACCACATTAAGTATTGGGCCTTTATTTTAGCAATATTAGCCGAAAGCTTTTTCTATGTTGGGTCAGCCATTCTGACCCGGACGGTTTTGCGCATGACGGGCGACAAATTGAAATTTGGGGATGTCTTGAAAATTTCTCTGATGGATTCTTTTTCCGTCCAGTTTTTGCCCTTGGCGACTTTTGGCGAGGCAGCGGTTGATTATTATTTTTATCGGGCGAAAAATGTCCGCACCTCCCACATTGTTTTAATGTTTGTGGCTCGGACGATTATTATCTGGTTTGTTTTCGCTTTTATCTATTTAGTTGGCGTTGCTTTTTCGCCGACTAATGCCGAACTTGGCGCTAACAACATTTTAATCATTTGGTTGATTTATTTTGCGGCTTTTGGTTTCTTATTTTGGCTAATTTATCTTTATTTAAAAAAAGAGAGACTGCTCAATAAATCATATAGTTTGGTCAAATTTGCCAATCATTTCGCCAAAATTTTCCGTTTTCAAAAAATTGAGCTAGAAAAGATTCCCCCTCTAGTTGATAAAATTTATCAAGCAACATCGATTTTAGCTCAAAATAGACGCTTGCAAATTTCGGCTGTTTTGGGCGCCTTGTTTTTTTGGTTCGGCGATATTTTTTGTCTTTATTTTTCTTTTTTGGCTTTTAATTATCAACCCCATCTGGCGATCATTATCTTCACCTATGCCATTGCGAGAATTCTTACCACCATTTCATTTATTCCCGGGGGCGTAGGCATCACCGAGGCTTCGATGGGATTAATATTTATTGGTTTCGGCATCCCCGCACCAACGGCCTTGGCCGCGGTTTTAATTTTTCGTTTTCTTTCTTTCTGGCTACCAATCCCGGTTGGTCTTTCCTCGTTCTTGAGTTTACAAAAAAAATATATTAGAATGAAATTGCAAGGATTAATTTCTAATGGAGGTTAAGGAGGGAAGATGTGGGATGATCTCCCCAAAAGAACCCGAGCTGGCTCAAAAACCATAATTATTATTCTGGTCATTTTGACTGTCGGAGCTTTAAGCTATTCTTTCTATGTTTTGCTGAGACCTGTCAAAACAGACCTTGGCACTGAAAACTCCCCCACTCCAAGCGAAAGCGCCAAACTTTCTTCTTCACCGACGATTTCGCCCTCGGCTTTGATCTCGCCTTCGCCCAGCCCCAGC
>Ga0315280_10010210_pt1 | contig 11827 bp, 12 predicted proteins | sample YL17G06_40_MG_FD_203697 | JGI IMG/M metagenome (GOLD analysis project Ga0315280, IMG submission 203697) | Sediment microbial communities from Yellowstone Lake, YNP, Wyoming, USA - YL17G06_40 | ecosystem: Environmental > Aquatic > Freshwater > Lake > Sediment | place: USA: Wyoming | collected... | reverse complement strand
GAAAGGGAAACGATTCTGGAGCAGTTCACTATTACGAAGAAGTCAAGGCAATGTGGGACGGAAACGGTTTCAATGATAAAGTCTTCAAACTGACAGGGTATTACGCCACTTACAAGTTAGGCCTCTTCTACCTTACAAGCAGAACTCTGGGCAAGAATTTTGGTTTTGAGAAAGACCTCATTGAGAGATTCTCGCGTTGCCAACTTGTCAATGGGGGCTTCATAACAGATTACTACGGCAATGGAAGCTTCCCCTCTGGCAGCACGACTAATACTGAAACAACCTCAATAATGCTATTAGCAGATATTCCATTGACCTTCGAATATAATTAGCACGCACCAATTGCTAGCCAGTGTTGACTTAAAAGGAAAATAAGGTGAGGCACAAACACGCACTGTGTGTGCATAAAACTTTACCCCCAAACCCAAACGTTTTAAACAAGAATGCTGATGCTAAGTTGAAGATAAATGGAACAAAATGAAAGGGCGTTTGACTTTTTTCTTGGTGCAATGGTTGGAATTTTGGGTAACTTCTTAGTTTCTAGTATCATTGAACTTGCCCAAAGTAGTTTTGCCAATTCCTCTGATTTGGTTATTTCTTATTGGGCTTTCATGTTCGCATTTTCTTCAATTTGCTTCTTTCAGGTTGTTAAAATAGCTTTGAAGAGATTTCTTGGAACTCAAAACATATCTTTGCGTATATTTGATATTGCAAGTGTAATCTGTTTTGCTCTGGGCATTTTCATAATACTTCTTCGCATAATTTTTTGAATGACTTGATGAGACATTAAAAGGGTCATAATTCCATCGAAACTTGAGACAATTTACAAAATAAATTATCAGAAAACCTTTACAAAAACAGAAAAGACATCTATAAGAACAAAACATTTTCTCCCATACTATTTTCTGTTAATGGGAAAACATCATGCAGAAACGTTAAAAACATGGAAAATAATGGGTCGCTGAGGAAAGGGAAGTTTTAACTTTGTTTTATTGGAATAAGCTTCTGAGCGACTTCTATGCAGTGTCTTGTGTGTCCTTCTGTTACTTCATAGGCGCGTCCGTGAATAAGATCGTTTCTAATGCCCTTCAATGTATCGAGTTCAGGTTTCAACTTCAGAAATTCTGGATCACATTTGTTCATGAATAGGGCTTCAATTACGGTGTCAACAGACCATCTTTCGAGGGAATCTATTTTTCCCTTACTGTTGAAATTTTCTTTTAGCAGTCTATACCATATTCGGTAAATTGTCATTTCAATTGACATCCATGCCAAAAGAAATGCTGTAAATATATCTTTCTCATCCAGATAATAAATTGCTTCTACCACTCTTAGTAAACAAAGATTCTTATAAGCTGGAAGAAGACGTGGGTCATCATGAAGGTATCTGTCGATTAAGGCGGCTCTGGAAATATGTGTTCGTGCCATTGTAATACGTTCTTTGCCAAACTTCGTTCCTTTATTATACGAAGCTATGAGATCGTTCATAATTAAGACCCCATAATCATTAAGAGCTGATGTATCTTCTGGTGTTCTTTTCAATATTGACCCAAAGATTTCTTCTGCTTCCTGCGTGCGTTCAATTTTGGCAAAGGTATTTGCTAGGATAATAAAATTTCCAGAATTACGTAGTCTCTCTATAGCTTGTTTATTTTTATATGCCCTTTTCAAGGTGATGGATTCTATGCCATCTTCAGTTATTGCTAAGAGGAGATCAGCGAATTTTTTTTCTTTTAAAATCCATTCCATGACATGGCTGATTTGAACTTCTTCCAACTTCAGATTGTATTTCTTTGCAACTTCTCCAAACATTTCTTCAAATTTCATAAAACTCATTAGTCATATTTGCTAAACAAAATATAACATTTAGGATTTCTAGAACAAATTCAAAATGACTAGCTAATAGACTCAATATTATTCATTCTTCTTGGCGGTTGGTAATTCTTGGTTTCCACGTTTGTTTCTCGTTTCGTAGATATTGAGCTACTAATGTTGCTTCTTCGTTAATCCATGTTTCAACTGTTGTCTTTTTTCCATGCCAAGATAAGAACCATGATCGTTTAACGCTAGCTTTTATACTTTAGATTATTTCATTTTTCTCTATCCGTGATCTTCTTCCTCTTTGGCTTCTTCTTTGAAAGTACTTAGTCTAGTTTCTACAAATTCCTTTATCTTCTTGGAAGGTTGGTCCTTAACATCAAGCTCATAGAAAAACTTGTCAAATCCCTCAAAAGCCGATACCAATAGGTACATCGCTTTTATCCCGTCTGCATAGTGCTTTAGGAATGGCACAATCTTTTCTTTAACTATTTGGAGGATAGCTGGTTTGTCAAGTAATTCCCATGCATCCTTGGGTATCCTACTTAGCGTGAAATTCTTAGGCAGTCTAAGTCCCACTAAAGCCGACATCACCATGAAAAACAATTGCTTGTCCTCAACTAGTTCAAAGTCTGGAACAGTCTTTAGCAGTGCCTCAACCAAAGATATGGTAATTGTTTCTAACTCTTGCGGAGTCATTATTTCTTTAGCAAGTGACAATATTAACTCTTTTTCAGGAAAAACCAAAAGAGGATTTATCTCCAAAACTCGAAGCATATTCGCTCTTACATCATCAATCGTGATGCTTGCTATGAACCCTTTCCAAGTCAAGCCGTACATTGACTCCTCGGTTTTTTTACCTCTCTCGGTAACTCTTTTTCCAGCTTCTGCAACGTAGCCTCTGTCTGCCAAATTGTCTATTCTACGACTTGTCGTCGAGTACCTGCCTATTTTAGCACTCTTGGATATACTGTACTTTAGCATTGGACCGTTTAGGGCAATGCTCTTGAGAATCAATCTATTGTTATCAGATGCAATTCCACTAAATATAGGTATTTTTGACTCACCAAGTTTTTGAAAATATACGTGCGACGAATCTGGCTTTTTGAGCAATATATCCGCCTCTCTAGGAATAGTATGCACATATTAGCATATAAATTTGTTTGATGTATTGAGTAGTGGAATATGTGAAAAAATGTTCATATGAGTAGAATTTGAGGAGGTGAAGCAACTATGGAAAATAAAGAACTTAACAAAGCTCTCTGCAGACTTCTGAGAGAGATAGCAGAAAGAGAAAAAAAGAAAGCTATAAACTCCGATGACTATGGAGCAGCGTTGGTTGCTACGATATTTGAGGGTATATTTAAAGAAGCGGAACTCGCTATTCCTTAGCATACACTAAATTTCGCAAGCAATTCTAGGTTTCCATGTTTCTTTTTCGTTTCTAAGGTATTTGGCGAACAGCAATGCTTCTTCGTTGATCAATGTTTCAATTTCTTGTTGTTCGCCCATCCTAATCCTTGGAATATCGACTTTGCTCTGGAAGTACTGATTTAAGCCTTTGAGTAGACTGTGTGTTTTGGCATCGTTAAAGTATTCTCTTTTTCCTTTTCGGTTTGTTGAAAAGTCTTCTGGCTTCGTCGTGAAATCTCTTTTCTTGCGTTCTCGGCAATTTTGAATAACGAAGTCATCGACAAGATAGCGGTATAGCTCCTGAAAATCACATATCAGACTGGGCTTTCCCATTGCAGTACTATGCAAAAACCCAAGGTAGGGTTCAAGTTTAGCTCTTATCAATGCTTGATGCACTTTCCATGATATGGCTCTTCAGTCCTTAGTGTTGTTTCAAACGTTGCAGGAACAAAACCGAGACCAAATGGATCCATCGTGTAGACGCCAAGAACTGCCGCATCATTTATGAAATCTTCAATGTAATCTGGGTCTATCGTACATACATCGAAGCCATCTTCGAGAAGTTTGGCTTCGATTTTTCTGAGTCCATAGGGTGCTTCTGTAGGTAAGCCTTTCCTGATATACCTTCTAGACGTCTGGGCACTTAAGGAAGAGAACACGAACTTCAAAACCCACGATGGAAGTATATTCGGACTGGCAATTGTCGAATAACCGAATCCTTTCTCAAGACTGCTATGCATTAAAGTTCTATCAGCGGTCAGAACAACTTTATTCATTCAAACAACTCCATGCTGGAAACAAACACATGTACCCTCATAATGAAATTGCAGATATCAGCTAAATAATTTGCGTGATTATCCCCAACATTGGTACGGAGCTTAGTAGCGAACAAGTGCCATAGCGCCCGCTTTGTTGTTGGCAAAGCACCTAAGAAACGAGAGACCTATCTGGTTTCCTTGGGTTCCAAGCTAAAATTATAGCGCGTGCTTCCTCATGCGTTTCACTTATGATAAAGTTAATTTAAAAGTGTCAGAATAGAATGAGTCGATAAAGATCGCCATCTTAGGTTGAAAGCAATGGGACTGCAAATTCGAAAGGGTTGTGAGAAGAAGTTCGAGTGCTATTTGACTAAAGCGATCAAGCTCAGACAACAGGGACTAGTCAATGAAAGAATATATGAGTTTGACAAGATCTGTTATGTGCTTACTGATCTGCTCCAAGATGGAATGTCACGTTCAATTGTTTTGAAGGATATGGTGAAGAGTGCTGCAATGCGAACAACTACGATAGACATTAAGTCGTTTTTTACCATGCTGGACAGCTTCTCTGCAAGAGTGGGAGATTATGAGTCGTTCTATCTAGTCGCTACAGCTAACCTCAAACTTTCCACGCTAACGCAGAATATTTTCAGAATTGAAGACGCTGACATAAGAGTGATCAGTTTCGATATGGCGGACACACTCTTCCAAATCTCATCTTTGTTCAAAGAATGGATGGTTCTTACTACTGACGCACAAAGGCCATTTCTGGGCTATTCCTATATAATCGTCGAAATTCTTGGAAGCAACGCTGAAGAAGCATTTGAGAAGGCATTCAGGCACTTGGAGCTTTTTAGAGGGCTACTAAACTTTGCTGCTTATTACGAAGGCCTGACATACACTTTTTTTGGTGGAATACCTTCTGCCAAGACTCTTAGTATTCTTCAGCCACCACGCGTCATTATGCTTTTCGACAAGAATAGGCATCATCTTTTTGACAGGTTCACAATTGGACTTTTTGATTACTCGATGAATGAATTCGGGATCAACTTTAGAGAGAAGAACGACTTACTCGTCGAGCTAATCGGAGAGATCAATTCTTTACGACCGTGTCCGTTAAAAGAAAGATGCCTCTCGTGCTTCAGAAAATACAACGATGGCTTAGATGGGAACGTTAGTGGAACGGCTTTTTTGGAGTTTTGGAAAATCTTTGAATTAATTGCGATGGCGGACAGGAGTGACAGAGCGATGGCTGAGGATAAAGTGGCAAAGAGGATTGCATCATTATTTTCCCAAGAATTGTCAAGGGATATGATGACTGCTCTTTGTGACAAACGAAATTACATCGCTCACGTGGGGAGCCTGTCAATGTTCGATCAAGATGAGATAAACTTCATAAGAACCTATAGTGAGGCAGCGATGACTTTTCTTCTAGGTGTGGTCGATGAGTTCTTAGATGAGAAGAGTCTGGATTATTTCTATGAGAATATCCATAGTAATGACAAGGATCTGGAAAGGCTTGAGGCGGTCATTTCGAAGATAAAGGCTCTTCGAACTAGGTAACCCTTAAAAATGCAAAGTCTGTCTAACTTGCATAAGAACGTTAAATAACAATCGTTGCACAGAAGTAGTATAGGCCTTTTTAAGTCTCATTTTTCTTGTGGGCTCTTCTCTTCGATCCTTGCATTCTCTCGTTTGGGTTTGGGATAAAACTTTACCCCAAATAACCACTTTCTCCTGAGGGTCAATATCTTATCTTTTTTTTCCAACCCAAGTCACAAGTCATAGCGGGTTCTTCAACCTGTGCCCGCCAGGGCACGATTCCCCTAACGAGACCAAATTAAAAAAAAGGGTAAAGTTTTATCCAACCAACCCAGATGTTGAAGAAAAAACCAGTTCCCTTAATATTCCGTGCCTAACGAAAAATGTGCTAATTAGGCAGTTCGACAAGAAATAAGATTGGTGCCTTTGACGTGCGGTAGTAAGATGGCTCACATTCTACCCAAATTTGACTGGCGAAGAGCGAGAAAAATACTTGACGTTGCCAAGATTTTTATGAATAAAAAGACTATTGCTTTTGGGAGATGAGTAATGGGTATGGAAAAGTATCGTTCAGGAAGTCAAGTTATTCGATTATGGAAGATTGAGAAAAACAAACATCATGAGATCACGAAAAGTAAACTCGACCTTGAAGAAAGACTTGAGGAGTGGCTTGCCAAAGACCCATCAATTATCTCACCTGACCTCCTAATAATAGGTCGTCAGGTTCAGACCCATGGCGGACCTTTGGACCTGTTGGGAATGCAGGAAAATGGTGACCTCGTGATTATGGAGTTGAAAAGAGACAAAACACCTCGCGAAATCACACTTCAGGTTTTGGACTATGCAACGTGGGTTAAACAGTTAGACGTCTACAAAATTCAAGATATAGCCAATGAATACCTTCAGCGAGTACTGTCCGTTAGTTTTGAAGAAGCGTATCGGAAAAAATTCACCAGCGAGCTCCCTGAATCCATCAATGAACACCATAAAATGTATGTTATCGGCTCAGAGATAGATGAAAGCAGCCAGAGAATAATCAAATACCTGTCGGAAGATTATGGTGTCGATATAAACGCAATAACCTTCAATTACTTCAAAGACCAAGATGCGGAGTTCCTTGCCAGAGTGTTTTTGATTGAACCTTCAACTCAGGTCGTCAAGCAAGCTACAAGAATCATGTATTTGCCACCGGGCATGTTACAAGAGATAGCCGATGAAAAAGGAGTTGGCGAAATTTACTCGTATCTAGCGACAGAACTAAACTCTCTCTTTGATTCAAAAGGCACTACGCTTAACTCATTAGCTTTTAGCGGGCGACAAGACGGTAGAATGAATACCATAATGAGCTTGATTCCAACGAAAAGTAGCAAAGATGAAGGCCTCAAGTTTCAGGTCTACACGAAACGTTTTGCCAAATTCTTCAATATTAAAGACGACGAAGCAGTACTAATCCTGCCCAAGAGCAAAGAGTGGCAGTTGTCCAAGAAGGATTTAGAACTTGTAGGTCACGAAGGATATTTCAGGGATTTAGGGCAAGCCAAGGCGTTTATTGCAAAGCTGCGAAAGGACAAATCGCTTGGCTAGTTCTCGCAAGCATGCGTTATTTACCAGATAAGTTGCGAGTTGAAGATGCTTGCTCACGATTTCTTTCCAAAATCAGTAGTGTTTTCTTTATAGGCCAAACCAAGATGATGGAAAGGGGCATCATTAGTTATCGGTTTCCTTATTGCAGTTCGTAATACTCTCGCAGATAAGCGCGAAAGTCATACGCTTTTCTGCTTAAGTTCTTCAAGTGTCCATTCGTTCCAGAAAACGACCTTCAGCCCTTCTTTGGCCCACTTTTCAGACAGATAGGCATTGTACTTATCGTAGTCTTTGAATTTTCCCTTCGTCTCACTTTCTACGTCATAGTAAACGCTAGTAAAGCCTGTGGGCTCGAACACTATTAGTTCTGGCGGGTCATAGTATTCTGTGATTTTTCGCACCTTATCTTCCAAAGTCGTGGTAGTCTTTGTACTTTGGCCTTCTTTTTTGTCCCCAATGCTGATTTCAACAACTTTCTCCAAGCTGAGTCGTCTTCCGTCTTTTCTAAGAACGAATAGGTCAGGCTCCTCCCATTCTTTCTTACCTTTATACTTTGGGATCGAGCCTTCAACTATAATCCTGTATCCGAGTTTCTCGAACACATCTGCCAGCTCTCTGACGTAGTCATCATGGTTCAGTTGTGGTTTACCTTCTCTCTTATTCACCATTCATTCCTCGGCAATTATTACTGGAACAACTGTTCTTAAATATACGTCTTAAGAAGAAAGCAATATACACACACGGTGAGTGCTGGAATTAACTGCGCGCTATTCCTTTTTTACGTACTCCACATTTCCGCGAATCTCTTTGTCGACAATCTCTGTGTAATCTTCGAATCTACCTGTTTCCGCGCAGAATATTTTAAGGCCTGGGATCTTGATCTTTAGATCTACGTCTCCTGCGAATACAGGAACTCGCGTATTCTGAGTCGAGAATCTGTTTGCAACAGTTTCTATTAGGGTGCAAACATTGACCCTATTTGATCTGAGTTCTTCTCCAAATTCCGAAACTACTACAAGTCTTGGTGCTGTTTGAACTCTCTGCAGAAGCTCAATGCAACCTACGTCGGTCAAATGATAATTGCTTGATCCAAATGTCCCAATGTGTTCCACGAGCAAATCCGTTAGTTCGAATTCTCTTTCGATTCCATTCCAGAATGCCGTGTCTCCTGTCAAGCCGATCCTAAAAATAGTCTCGTTGTCTTTCTTGAAAGAGACTAGTAGACCGAAGCCGGTATTGTTCTTCATCCACGGTTCTTCGTGGTGATTGGTCATCGTTGCACGAACTTCAACATCATATTGTTTCCCTGAAATTGTTGATGGGTCAATTTGATGACTCGGTTGCAGAATTACGTCGTGGACGTATTGGCGCATGATTGTTAAAAGACGACTGTATTTTATTTGAACCCCTTCCGAGATAACTAGGTCTATGTTGTGAGCATAACCGGATACGTTGAGTTTATGTAAGACAGAAAAAATCGCTTCAAGATCTTGGCAATGATCATCATGTGCATGAGTCACGATTATGAGATCAATATTCAGAACCCCGAAACCCTCCTTGTAGAAAAATCTTAGGAAGTCATATCCAGGATCAACTACAATACCTTTCTTGTTCCAAATGATAAAATAGCCACCACCATAGGATTCGGATGGCCCTGCTTGAGGGTATCTTGGAGTGATAGAATTCCATCTTTTTAGCACATAGAAAGTACCGTCGAGCTCATCGGTAATTTCTTTCTTCTCAGAGATTCTCTCAACGAATTCCTTCTCTGTCTTCTCTTTGCTATCTTGAATCCCTTTTTTCGTTTCTTCAAATTCCTTTCTTGCTTTTTCTTCCACCCCCGCAAGGTTTTCTATGATCTTAACTGGATCATCAACACTCTTGGCGTCACTCTTCATCTGGAAGATTGTCTTCTCAATATCCTTCAAAGAGCTGACCTGAATTATGCTTGACAGATTTCTGAATGCTGCTGTTTTGTCACTCTCTCCGACACGAAAGGCAGATACAACATCTTCGATGTAAGCAAGAAGAAGGAGTTTTATTGCTTCATTACTATTGCCCTGCAAGAAGCGAGAAATTCCTGCATTGAAAAGAGGGTGTCCCTTGTGAACTCTTGCAGCGATTGATTTCTGATACTTGAGAAGCGCATCAAACCATTTTAGGTATATTGAGTAGCTTTTTTCATACTCTCCCTTCTCTAGATACCGTTGTCCGTCTCTCTCCCATTTCCAAGTTTCGGGAATGTATTCTTTATAGTTTCTTTGAATCCCTAGAATCACTTCTTTGATTTTTTGTGACTCATAGATAGATTCTGGTCTCAAAGGTATCTCTTCGCAACTTACTTCAACAGTAAAGTCCCTGATTTTGAAAAGATCTGATTGGGGAACACCACAAAATCCTCGAAGAACACGACTTGCTGGCAATTGCTCAGTTTCTAGTGATCCTTTTCCTCTTATGGCGTCTTCAATGTAGGCGCAGATGAAGAATTTGATCGCATCTTCAGTCTTCCCCTGGAAGAACAGCGAAAGCCCCAGATTATGAAGAGCCATTCCCTTATGGACCCTGCCGACGTAATCCTGATTCTTCAATAGATTTTCGTAGAAAGCCTGGAAAATCCTCTCAGCTTCTTCATATTTCCCTTGTCTCAAGAAGTAAGCATATCCTGGCAAGTTCCATATGTTCAGTTCTGTCTCATTATCTGGATGAATAGGTCCTTTGGCTGCTGTCTTTGAGTTAAGTAGTGCGATTATCTCATTGACATTGTCTTGTGCTGAGAGTTGCTGCAGTGCTCGTGCTATTTTTAGGAGTTCGCTTTCTTGGGACAAACCGATTCACAATCAATGAAGTGCTTTCCATACCTATTAAACTTGCAATATTGAACAGAACCACTTTCAGCAGCATACCTAACATGACTACTTAGAATCACTGCTCTTTTTTCTAATATGCCGCGCGCGCTTTAAGTTCTTCCGGTCTTCTGCGCGAGGCGTCTTCAAAGAACTGTGCCAAGCTTCTGTAGCTGTATGTGGATTTTGATTAATGAATGCTTCAAAGCTGTCGCAAAGCTCCTTCTTGAGACCCAGCACGTAATAATGCGTATTTGAACGCGCGCCCTTTTTGCCTAGAAAGTTATAAAGTTATAGATACTCATTGAGGATGGGAAACTAATGGCGAGAAAACATGAAGCTGTTGAATGGCTAAAGAAAGGATGTTCCCCTAGCAAAATAGCTCAACAGATGGGCGTAACAACGTCGACAGTAATGTCTTACTTGTACAATCAGGTGGGCGAAGGCAAAATAAGAAGGTCAGACATAACATTCAGTATTGATGAAGAGACTCGTGATGAGATAGAATCAGTTGTTTCGAGGATTGAAACCACTTATTGGTTCAGTGTTTTCATGGAGCTTAAGAAATCTGGAAAGTCAATTGACACAAGCGATCTAAGGGTCTACCTTAATCTTAGAGATGCTCGCGTCGATCTAGGCGATATGTACGAGTTCATACGTGACATCGAGATAAGTTTGCATGATCTCGTGAAATCAAAGCTTACTTCTAGATATGAAAAAGACTGGTGGAGAAAGGGTATCCCGCCGCAAATAAGGGCCGAATGCGCAGCTGCTTGGGAGAAAGATCCCGAACCCGCAAGTGAGCCATACGCCTACACGACTTTCATCCATTTGGGAGAGATCCTCAAAAAACAATGGTTTATTTTTGAAGAGATTCTTTCCCACAAATTGGCTTCGAATAGGCGTGGTACGATTCAGCGTCTAGAAAAACTTAATCATATTCGTAATTCTGTCATGCATCCTGTCAAGGGTACGAAACTGACAGAGAAGGACTTTTCTTTCGTTCGTGAATTTCGTAAGGATTTCAATTTGTAGGTAGTACAGCGCGCGCGCTAAAACACAAAAAAGGATTTAATACCATTCAACGACCAATTTCTAAACAGGCTAGGCACCCCGATGTCTTTTCTATGCATGTGTGTTTCATTGACTATCTTGCGTCTGAGGGCAGGTATTGGTGCCACGTGAGAAATGGTTACTCGGGCACGGACAGTAGCGTGTGCGAGTTAGGTGCTGAACCGCTTTTTCAGCGCATCCTCCAGTTTTTCAACACCTTCGAGATGCTGCTCTAGGGCTTCTCTTAACTCTTTGAATGCTTCGTCAACCAGCTTGTACAAAGCAGGGTTTGGTGTGGGACTAATTTTCTCCCCTTCGAGCGCTACAGCTACGAAATCAAAGAACACTAACGTGAAGGCGTACGTCAGTATTTTCTCTTCCCACTGAATTGAAATAGGTGGACGTCCTTCGTTAATGCTTTGAATAATGGCTGGAAGCGAACCGGAGACACCTTCAGTGATTATGGGGATGAACGGAGGATGGTTTTTTAATATCCAGGCTGTTGAACAAATCCAATCGTACACTTTAGCGTCCAACCAAGCTTCAAGAAATTCTTGCTCTGTGAAAATAGGGTAATCATAGAATTGTCCGTATTTCTTGTTATTTAACCATAAATTGCTTTGTTCCTTCATTTCGCTTTTAGTTTATATGTGTGCGTGTGTGCGTGTGTGTGCGTGCTTGCCAGTGCAATGTAATAGTCTCTCTGTTTCTTTATGAATCATGCTCCTTTCTTTAAATGAATAATGGGGTAGCATCTCGGCTTACCAATGCCTAAGCCTTGCGGGGTTAATAGAGCCTTTGTCTCAAGCTTATTTG
>Ga0315280_10010209_pt1 | contig 11828 bp, 8 predicted proteins | sample YL17G06_40_MG_FD_203697 | JGI IMG/M metagenome (GOLD analysis project Ga0315280, IMG submission 203697) | Sediment microbial communities from Yellowstone Lake, YNP, Wyoming, USA - YL17G06_40 | ecosystem: Environmental > Aquatic > Freshwater > Lake > Sediment | place: USA: Wyoming | collected... | reverse complement strand
TCGCGTGCCGTGTTAGGTATCAGCGTATAAAACAATCTATGAAAAAGTGCCCATTTTGTGCAGAGGAAATCCAGGATGAGGCCGTAAAGTGCCGCTTTTGCGGCGAGTTTCTCGATAAATCCGCCGCGCGTCTGGCGGATAAATCTAATAAGCCGAAAACAAAATGGTATTTTCTCACCTCTTTTGTTGTAATTGCAATCCTGTGCATCGGTCCTTTCGCTCTTCCGCTTGTATGGTTTAACCCTCGCTACAAATTGGCTACTAAGCTGGTGGTAATAATTGTTGTTATTGCCTCCAGCATTCTGCTTTACTACTTGACTATGAATATCTACCTTCGGTTGATGAAACAGGTAGAGGCGCTGGGAATTCACTAACACACAGGTTGTAGCTGCAGAGTGCATCTGCCGATTGCAGACAGATGCCGACAAGTCGGGATTCTAAATCCGAAGCACGAATATCTAAATCCGAAACAAATTCAAATTACCAAAGCACAAAATTCAAAACCAAGGAGGAAGCCGGCGTAAAACCTGCCGAAGGCGGACAGGCAAGGGGCAAATATCAAGTCGTAATTTGTATTAAGTTGAGGGTATCATACATTTCACAGTTGAAAAACATCCCTGCTTGGTGGTAAAATCCGCCAAACGAATGGCGGACAAGTCCGCCGAGCTTTTTGCGCGTTAAGAGACAATGACAGAAAGGTTTGATAAATACATCTTAAAAAACGGGATGGTTCTTCTCGGTGAGCCGATGGAGGCGGTTGAGTCGGCGGCGTTTGGTTTTATGCTGCCAGCCGGGGCTGCCCTGCTGCCGGAGGGATGCTGTGGGGCTGCAAATGTTATCGCTGACTGGGTTTTCAGAGGGGCCGGTGATAAAACAAGTCGGCAGCTTGGGGACGCGCTCGATGGGCTGGGGTTACATCGTGTAAGCTCGGTTAGCAGCTCCCATATAACTATCGGAGCGGTCCTGGAGGCAAGTAACTTATCGCAAGCCTTAGATTTGTATGCCGATATTATACTTAAACCCAGCCTGGAAGAAGACCAATTTGAATTTGCCAGGCAACTGGCGATTGATGAGGTCCGGACTCTGGATGACGAGCCTCAGCAAAAGGTTATGCTAAAACTGCGGGAACAATTTTATCCTTCCCCTCTGGGACGCAGTCCGGCAGGAGAAATCACGGAATTGAAGGCTTTGACGGCCGAGAAGACAAGGCAGATTATAAAGAGTAATTTCAACCTCTCGCAGACGATTTTTTCGGTTGCCGGCAAGTATGACTTCGACGCGATTTGCGGACAAATGGGAAAACTGTTTGAAACAGACCGGCAGAGATCCCTCGAGCCGATTGTGTTAGGTCCTAAAGGGGGTAAATCCGCCGAACGTCTGGCGGATAAATACACACACATACATAACGAAGGTGCGCAAGTACATATCGGCCTGATGACTGAGACGGTTAAACCAACCGATGAGAACTATTATAATGCCAGAGCAGCGGTATCGGTCCTCGCAGGCGGGATGAGTGCCAGATTGTTTACAGAGGTAAGAGAAAAGCGAGGCCTGTGCTATGCAGTCGGAGCACGGTATCATTGTCTAAAGGAGGCGGCTGGTATAATGTGCTACGCCGGGACCACTCCCGAAAAAGGCCAGGAAACGCTCGAAGTAATAATCCAGGAGTTTAATCGGCTCAGCGAAGGAATCAGCGAAGAAGAAATCGAGAGAGCCAAAGTCGGATTGAAAAGTTCGCTGATTCTGCAAAGCGAATCATCCAGCAGCAGAGCAGGTGCAATCGGAAGCGATTACTATATGCTCGGTAGAGTTCGAAGTCTGGATGAAATTAAGAACAAAATAGAGCAGACTACGGTTGACTCAGTCTTAACATTTCTGCGAAATAATAAGTTCAAAGAGTTTACGGTTGTAACGATTGGCCCGAAGGAAGTAACCATTAAATAGACCTCGTTAGAAAAACGGCTTTCTTTTCTAACGGGGTAGAGCAAAGTATGGAGTTTTGCAAAGAGACATTGGCGAATGGTTTATGCCTCGTTGGCGAGATTAACAAAGCTGCTAAGTCGGCAGCAGTGGGTTTTTTCGTCAAGACCGGTTCGCGGGACGAGACCACACAGGTAAGCGGCGTGTCACATTTCCTGGAGCACATGCTATTCAAGGGCACTGAAAGGCTAAATGCACTTGAAGTCAATGAGGCATTTGATAGAACAGGGGCCCAGTTCAATGCCTCTACCAGCGAAGAGAATACCATCTTCTATGCGGCTGTTCTTCCGGAATATCTGGCAGAGGTTACAGAGCTGTGGATAGAGCTGATGAGGCCGGCTCTTAGAGAGGAAGATTTTAGTATTGAAAAAAACGTAATCAAAGAAGAAATTGCAATGCACAAGGACTTACCGAGCTTTGAGGTGGTTGACAAATGCCGAAGCCTACACTTCGACGGACATCCCTGCGGCAACAGCATTCTGGGTACTGATGAAAGCATTGATAATTTGATGGCCGGACAGATGCGGGACTATTTTATGAGTCGCTATGCACCGAATAATATGGTCCTGGCCTGTGCAGGTAATTTTGATTGGGACAAGATTTGTTCGATTACTCAAAGGCACTGCAGCCGATGGCAAAAGCAAACTGTTACCAGAAACCTGGAAGACTACCGGGGCAGTAAAAAGAAAAAACGAGTCGAACAAGCAAATCTCACTTGCGAGCATATATGTCTTATGAGCGCCAGCGTATCCGCTCAAGACCCGAGGAGATTTGCCGCCTCGCTTCTGACAACTATTATCGGCGACGATGTCGGGTCACGATTCTTCTGGGAGCTGGTTGATAAAGCATTAGCGGAAACAGCAACGATGCAATTTGGAGCCATGGATGGCACAGGAGCATTCTACAGCTATATTTGCTGCAGAAGTGAAAATGTTTCAAAAATTTTCGACACCGTCAACAGTATTTTCTACAGTCTTTCCCAAAGCGGCATAACTGAAGATGAACTACGAAAGGCAAAAAATAAGGTATTGAGCGCGCTGGTTATTAAAAATGAGCTGCCAATGGGTCGGCTTGCTGATTTAGGTTCTAACTGGATATATCTGGAACAGTATCGCACTATCGAAGATGACATAAGCGCCGTTAAGGCAGTTACAGCCGATGACATTCATTCGCTAATAGAGCAGCTTAAGCCGGGCGATTTTACGGAATTTTCTATAGGGCCTGCTCAACCAAATTAAGAACCGATGGCTTATTGCATCTTACCGGCGGGCTCCAAAACAGAAAACATTATGCAAAGCCAAACCAGAAGACAATTTCTTAAAGCAACGTGCTTTACAGCAGCTTCAGTGGCTGCACAGTCGGTACTGCCCGGCTGTGCCAGTATAAGCCGGACAACAGAAGCGGTAGGAAAACGCCCGAATGTTGTCCTGGTGATGACCGATGACCAGGGCTATGGCGACCTGGGCTGCCATGGGAACCCTGTTATTCAGACGCCCAACATCGATCGACTTCATTCACAGAGTGTCCACCTGACAAATTTTCATGTTGACCCAACCTGCTCGCCCACCCGTTCAGCCCTGATGACGGGGCGATACTCGTCACGGACAGGCGTATGGCATACCGTGATGGGCCGCTCCCTTTTACGTAAAGACGAAATAACAATGAGCCAGGTCTTCTCCGCCAGCGGCTATCGCACGGGCATTTTCGGCAAGTGGCATCTGGGCGATAACTACCCATTTCGGCCACAGGACCGGGGTTTTGAGGAGGTGCTAATCCACGGTGGAGGCGGCATCGGGCAAACGCCGGATTACTGGGGTAACGACTATTTTGACGACACTTATTTTCTTAACGGCAAACCTCATAAATATACTGGCTACTGCACCGATGTATTTTTCAATAGCGCAATAGAATTCATCCAGGCCAACAAGGAGCGCCCATTTTTCGTTTACCTATGCACAAACGCACCTCATAGCCCGTTCAATGTCGCCGAGAAATATAGTAAGCCGTACGAGGATAAAGGCGTGCCGCAGGATCTGGCCAGATTCTACGGTATGATAACTAACATCGACGAGAATATGGGGCGACTGATGCAGTGCCTCAAACAACTTGGTCTTGAGAAAAACACCATCCTCATCTTTCTAACCGACAATGGCAGTTCAAAAGGTGATTTTAACGCCGGCATGCGGGGTCAGAAAGGTTCCGTTTATGAGGGTGGACACCGAGTACCTTGCTTTATTCGCTGGCCCGATGGTCTTGAGGGCAGCCGTGACATCGACCGACTCGCTGCGCATATCGACCTGCTGCCCACGCTGGTGGAACTATGTGGTTTGACAAAGCCACAAAGCGTCAAACTCGACGGCGTTAGTTTAGTACCTCTGCTGACCAGCGCAGCAGACAACCGGCCTGACCGCCCGCTGTTTGTTCACTCCCAGCGAGTTGACCATCCGGAGAAATGGCGCAATATCGCCGTTATGACCGAGCGCTGGCGGCTGATTAACGGCCGCGAGCTTTATGATATAAGGACCGACCCCAGCCAGAGTAACAATATCGCCGACAAGAATCCCCAGATAGTCGAGAAGCTGCGTGAATCTTATGAGCAGTGGTGGGCGGATATTTCGAAGCGATTCGATGAGTACTGTGAGATAATCATCGGCTCCGATAAAGAAAATCCGGTGCGGCTGACCTGCCACGACTGGCATGGCCCAAAAATTCCCTGGGACCAGAACACCATCCGCAACGCCTTGGAGGCCGATGGCTTCTGGGCAGTAGAGATTGTCCGTGACGGCGATTACCGCTTTGCCCTGCGCCGCTGGCCACTCGAAGCGAATATCCCTATCAACACAGCCATTCCGCCAGAGCAGTCTATCGGTGCAACCAAAGCCAGACTCAAAATTGCAGATGTGGATATGACCGCGCCGATTCCCGAAAATGCCTGTGAAGTAACGTTTCAGCTTTCTCTGAAAGCTGGCAAGACCCGCCTGCAAACGTGGTTCACCGACAGCCAGGGTACCTCCCGTGGAGCATATTTCGTCTATGTGAAGCGTTTGCCATAGTAGCAGCATTAAGATATGGACAGACAGACCAGAAGAGAATTTTTGAAAACGGTCGCATCGTTGGCAGTATCGGCGGAAGCGTTAGCAGTACTGCCCGGTTGTGCCAGCATAGACCAAGTGGGCAGAGCAGAAAGAAAACAACCAAATATCATATTCTTCCTCACCGATGACCAGCGATTCGACACGATTCGCGAGCTTGGTAACAAACATATCGTCACGCCGAATATGGATTCGCTGGTGCGTAATGGTACAACTTTCACCAACGCTCACATTATGGGTTCAAACAGCGGGGCAGTTTGTATCCCCAGCCGGGCGATGCTGCTGACCGGTCGCACCCTGTTTCAGCTTCAAGGGCAAGGCAATGTTATCCCGCAAGAGCATGTCACTTTGCCCGAGGTACTGCGCAAAGCCGGTTACACTACCTTTCACACCGGCAAGTGGCACCAGGACCCAAAAACACTTGCAAGGTGCTTTTCGGACGGCGCAAAGATATTTTTTGGAGGTATGACCGACCAGTTTAACGTACCTGTCTTTGATTTCGACCCGGCCGGCAAATATCCGAAAGAAAAGAAGTACATCGAAGAAGGCAAGCATTCCAGCGAACTATTCAGTGACGCAGCGGTTCAGTTCCTGCAAAGCTATAAAGGCGAAAAGCCGTTCTTCCTGTATATTGCTTATACGGCGCCACATGACCCGCGGGATATGCCTACAGAATATCTGGATATGTACGAGCCTGAAAAAGTCGCTCTGCCAAAAAATTTTATGCATGAGCATCCGTTCGACAACGGCGAGATGGCGGTTAGGGACGAAAAACTGGCTGCCTGGCCGAGGACACCCCAGGAAATTCGCAGGCATATTGCTGCATACTATGCAATGATTACGCACCTGGACGCACAAATAGGACAGGTGCTGGCCGCACTGAAACAAACTGAATACGCCAGTAACACAATCATCATCTTTGCCGCCGACAACGGGCTGGCGGTAGGTAGTCACGGCTTGATGGGTAAACAAAACCTCTACGAGCACAGCGTGCACGTACCGCTGGTTATCAGCGGCCCCGGCATCTCCAGAGACCAGAAATGCGATGCCTTTTGTTACCTGCTGGATATATACCCAACCGTCTGCAACCTGACGGGATTGCCGACTCCCAGCTCAGTGGAGGGACGCAGTCTTGTTCCCATCATCCAAGGCCGAGAACACAAAGGCCGGGACACACTCTTCTTCGCCTACAAGGATGTTCAACGAGGTGTACGTGACGAGCGATACAAGCTCATAGAGTACCTGGTCAATGGCAAGAGGACAACCCAGCTCTTTGACCTGCAACTGGATGGTTGTGAGGTCAACAACTTAGCTGACAGCCCCAGCCACATTGAGCACCTGCAGCGACTGCGCAGGGAACTGGTAAGATGGAAAGATGAATTGGGCAACAATAGTACCTTCTGGCAGGGCTATGGCGTTTATCTCTAAGCAGCACGTTCACCGGCGGTCAGCTTCAAGAAATTAAAATTCGCTCTTGATTAATACTGGCATTTCCGTTAGACTAACGCTTCTTAGAGGAGGTTGTGGCAGTGAATAGGGGCAACAATAACGAACGAATGGACGACGATGTCCGACAGTACAAACCGGATATTCTTCGCGCCCAAGATATAGTGCCACCCTACGATAAAGAAACCCATCCGAGCCAGAATTCACCAGAAAAGAGTGAAAACGCAAACAGTTTGGCTGCTATACCACAGACATCAGCCCGTGAAGGAAAAAAGCAGGAACAACCTTCTAAAAATATAGACCCGCCCCGCCAGGGACAGGCCCAGAAAAGGGCGATGGCCAGCAAGGATGTACCGGCAGATGCTCCCGATGCAAAACGGCAAGGCAGCAAAATACCAAGATTCGACCTGGCCGAAGAGATTATGGCCGAGCAACGAAGAATCACCGGGGTAAGAAGAAAAGCTCCCGGCAAAAAAATCGAAGCCCCAGGCAAAGAGGGCGAAGTTGAATCAAGAGGTTATACTGTTGAACAACCTCCGCAGGTGCTATCAGAACAAGAGCAAATTATCGCGGAGATTGTGGCAAGAGACATCCAGAAGCTCTGCAAATCCAATACCTAAATCACAGCCGCAAAATACTAATCACCAGTTACCAATCACCAATTATAAGTTTCTATTATGAAATTTACTGTAAAAAAGTGCAGTTTGCCGGTTATCTGCTTGCAACACGGGCTTACAAAATGTAGATTACTATAGAACGACTCGGAGAGGTGGCCGAGTGGCTGAAGGCAACGGTTTGCTAAACCGTCGTACGGGTATAAACCCGTACCCCGGGTTCGAATCCCGGCCTCTCCGTTTTTCTATCAGGGCAGACAGAGGCAGCTACACCTTATCAAACCATTATTTGGGCGCATTATGGTCTGATTTTCGGTACTTATCACAAAAGGGAAGGAGACCTATTGTGTGGCACAGAAAAGAGAAAGTCGGGTACGAGGAGAGTCTCACGGGGAAGAAGCTGGCCCGGGTTGAGAATAAGCTGCATCCGCCGCCGAATTACATTGTTACGATAAGCCAGCCGGATGCCTGGCTAAAATTCGGAGAGGATAAAGGAATATTTTATGTAGACCCCCTTATGGTCAGGCAAATCGATGGGGAACCATTAAAAGGTGTAAGCTTCTACAGAGGATACCTCATTCTTCAGAGTCTGGGATTAAGAAACCTCACAGACACTGAATACAACGTAGTAGTCAGCGAAAACGCTCACGTTGCCGAGCAAATGAAAAGGTTCCTCGTGCGGACAGGTTTTCTCAAAAAAGTAGAAAGAACTAAAGATGGTTATACCGCTATGTATATAGCAATACCAAAGGTCGAGCGAATAGGCGAGGGATTTGAAATTACAGGAAGCGAAAAAAGAATAAACCTGCCGCCTCAGGGGTGGTTTAAGGTGAGCCAGCTTCTCGAAAGCGAGACAGGACTGCCCCGGATAACGTATGAAAAAATACCGGGTGAACGCTGCGCATATTTCTGGATTCGGGAAGGCGACCAGAGACCTGTCCTCCGCGGGAGCTGGAGCTGGTCTCCGGGAGCGGATAGGCACTTCGACATTCATGCGAACTGGGACCGTCCGTACTCAGACATACACGTTAGCATCCTCGCAGCCAGGTAGTTGGAAACCAAAACATATTTACTCCCGGCGTTCCACATATAGCACTATGTTAAAACTGGTTTTGAGAGAAACCTGCCAATATTCTTAATTCATTCAAACATCGAATAAAAAGTCTTATTTGTACCGACTTCATTTCCTTTAGGGCATTGACCATGAAAAAGATTTAGGGGCATCCGGGAATGGCAATTGGTCAAAACGCTTACCGCTGGCGGGCACTTTTGCGAAAAAGACTTTGTCAGCAAAGTCCACGAGCGTGCGCCAATCGTCCTCGTTTTGGTCATGGCCGCCTGTACGAAAATAGATACCCAGCTTGTCGCCAGCACCTAAAAACTCAAAGACCGGCTGCGTGCCCCGGTATGACTGCTGGGTGCCATAAGGATTCGCCCACAAATCCCCAAGGGCGTCAATCGAAATCAGCGCACGCGGTGCAACCAGTGCTTTGAGAAAATGCTGGTCAAATGGAAGCTTTGTTTCCTTGTCTGCGAAATCCCGAAAACGCGGGACAAACCAATACCCAAACCTATCAGGCGCTGTTATGCGCTCAAGCGACTCTGATTTTTCACCTGCATACCGATAGCAGCCCGCACCACCACATCCGGAACCATTCGGCACTACAAGTGCAATTCTTTCGTCAAAAGCTCCTGCCAGCAGCGCCGTTTTACCGCCCCGTGAATGGCCCGTAAAGGCAATCCTTTCCTTGTCAATCACATCTAATGTCACCAGGTAATCAATGACGCGCATACCTCCCCATGCCCACACTGCGAGCGTTGCCCAATCATAATCAGGGTATGCAGCCTGCGCCGGCCCGACAGTATCCTTCTGGTCCGGGTCAAGATTGGTGCGGTCATAATCGGCAACAATGTAGCCACGCTTAACTATCTGGTCTGCTATGGGCACCTTAAAAATACCGCTGTCATTTTTCAAAATGACCGGAAAGGGCCCGTTACCCTTCGGAATGAGCATACCGACATTTATCTTAATCATCCGGTCAGGCCCCATAGAAAGCAAAATGTGCTTCTTAGTTGCACCACCATCATAAACAACTTCTGATGATAACTCTTCTGCCGTAATATTCTTCGGTGCTGGCGGCCAATGCCCGTACTGATAGTACAGCATCATTGCCTTAATTTCCTTACGCCGTTTGGCCCAGTCTACCCTGGTTTTCACACGACGCACGTCTGTAACAAATGGGTCGGGCAGCTCCTTTATCTCAGGCAGCTCGTTCACGCCAGGCATTACCACCACCCTGGGCAGATCTGTGCCGGCACAAGAAATAATCGTTGCCAAGAGCAGTGCCAAACCGAATCCTCCTGCCGGCCCTCGAACGTTGTAATCAAGGGTCAAATTCTGCATTGTGCTATTGCGTAGTCCAATCATAACTATTCTCCATCGCTGCCAGGGAATAATAAGTACGTTTCGCACGCAAGGCTCAATTCAGCTACACTCCTGCCCGCCGAACACTTTGGGCAGGCGGGGCTGAACACGTGCTTTGATAGAATACAAAACCCATCGAAGGATGTCAACTGTTTTAAGCAATATGCCCCTAACGTCTATGCTTTTATTCCCCCTCATCAAACTTGTGGTGAGCTTGCCGAATCCATCCTTGCCTTGAGCACCTCATCACTATATGCTGTATAATGATTATCACTAATAATTTTCGATGATTAGAGTGTTTTGTGAAAGCGAAGGCCGAAATGAAAAATCTATTACTGGCTGCGTTGGTTCTCATTATGGCTTCATCAACCGTTGCCGCCGAAAAGCAAAACATAGTCAAAAACGGAGGATTTGAAGAGGACACAGACAGGGATGGGATGGCGGATTACTGGCAATTCGCCGGTGATAAGGGAGTAACTGTTACCTGGGGGCGGGATGAAGGATTTGTGGGGCAGTTCAGCCAGAAGCTCACCTGCACCTAATTTACCACCTTCTCACCGGCCAGCCATGCAATGCTCTGCCAGACAAACACCATTCAATTGGAAAAGGGCAAGTGGTATAAAATATCTTTTGCTGCTAAACAGGAAAGTATTCCCGGTCGAGCGGTACATGTGGCCATCTCGAATATGAAACCGTGGCGCAACTGCGGCCTGGAAGAATCCTTCCGCGTATCTGGTATATGGAAGCGGTTCGAGTTTGTCTTTCAGGCGGCCGAGACCATCTCGGAACAAATCCGCCTTCGGTTCTGGCACACCTCGACAGGAAGCTTCTGGCTGGACGATGTGCGATTGGAACCCTCTGAACCGGTAACAAAAAGATTCACGGAAGTAGTACCGCCTACTACCGCTGCGAATCTACTGCCCAACAGCAGCTTCGAGTGTGGGACCAGCGGCTGGGGAAGCATTGCTGACCTGCCTGGCTGGGGAGGAAATTTAAATCTCCTTGTTGGCACGGTGGATGTCACCGCAGGAAAGCTTTGTAAATCAAGTTTCAAAATTGCCCTCACGCCGGAAACCGTTCCTGTCTTTTATTTCGACTATTTTCCGCTCTACCATGTGCCTGTGAAAGCCCCGTTGGTAGCTAATCAGGGCTGGATTACGGTAGAGCCAGGTGTGGATTACACTTTGTCCGCCTATATGAAGGCAAATTCGGATGGTCTGGTCGGGGTGCTCTCGATAAAACAAGCGTTCCGAGGAAATCTGCGGCAGCAGGTGCCGCTCACAACTAAGTGGGAGCAGTACTCCTTTACCTTCCGATCGCAGGCTGAGCAGGTTTTCGTCGCTTTGGGTGTGGATTTAGAAGCATCGAAGCAAGAGGCGGGGACAGTATGGATTGATGGGGTCCAGTTGGAGAAAAGTTCTCAGGCATCGCCTTACCACCCTCGGGCAAAGGTGGAGGTCGGATTAGAAACGGACCGCCTGGGAAATCTTTTCCCTTATGGCACAGAGCCGAAGATGACCGCTAAAGTTTTCAACGCCGGTGACCTCCCTCAATCTGTTACGCTACACACACAAACGACAAACTTTGATGATGCTACCGTGCACAAAGCTACTACTGTGGTTGACGTTCCGCCAGGCCAGACCGTGACAGTGCTCATCAGCCCCGGCGTGCGACAAAAGGGCTTTTACCGGCTGCATATTCACGCCGAAAGTGCGGAAGTAATACCCATCCGGCCAATCCGATTTGCCATCATAGAGCCTTATTCCGAATCAAACAGTTTGTTTGGAATGAACCATGCCTACCCCTGGCCACACCTGTTAGATTTGAGCAAACAAATTGGCCTGTGCTGGTTCCGTGACTGGTCGCTGAAATGGCACGATGTTGAGCCGGAGAAAGGAAAATTTGAATTCACACAATCTGATTGGCAAATAAACCGCGTTTTGGAACGGGGGCTGAACGTGCTTGCGCTTTTGCCTTTTCCTTCCAGTAACTGGTCGTCCAGCGCTGGGCCGGAAGTAAAAGTGACTGCAACCTTCGAGCAAAGCAGAGCAGGTATAGCATATATGCCGCGAGACCTGGAGGAGTTTGCCAATTACGTGTGCAGGACGGTGCAACACTATAGGAAACGGTTCCACGTGTGGGAGATATTTAGAGCCTATCCGAATAACCCCTGAATAGCCGATATTTTCAAAGGCAACTGTGCCTTTGAAAGGATTCAGGGATGAATAAACGTAAAACAAAAAGCAGATACAGGATTTCAGACGAATTATG
>Ga0315280_10010208_pt1 | contig 11829 bp, 9 predicted proteins | sample YL17G06_40_MG_FD_203697 | JGI IMG/M metagenome (GOLD analysis project Ga0315280, IMG submission 203697) | Sediment microbial communities from Yellowstone Lake, YNP, Wyoming, USA - YL17G06_40 | ecosystem: Environmental > Aquatic > Freshwater > Lake > Sediment | place: USA: Wyoming | collected... | reverse complement strand
AGCCCCAGCACCATCATCTCGGGTTCGGCAATGGTCAGTCGTTTCATGCGCCAATGGTATCATAAGAACGCCATTTATGCGCAATTCTTTATGACGCGGTGTATAGTCAAATTCTCGACAACTTGTATAGAAAATTCGTCGCTATACTCTTGGTTCCAGCTATGCCGGGTTAGGGTATGAGGCACAACCGACTGTTGCGCCGAGGCTGGGCCTGCGTCGTCGGATGTGGAACAGGCGCCCTCGCCTGTACGCTGTGAGCGCCGCCGGAGCGGCACCAGCACAGCCGAGGGCGGCTGGCCACATTGTGCCCGGCTCTGTCACTCTGATGCAAGAACCTCTATAGGTCGCTTTGCGACCGCCACGGAGGCCTCTGGCATAGCCGCCCGTCTTCGTCTGGGGACTGGACAGCATGACCGAGTGACCTCGGCGGCTGCGGGCCTACACTGGCTGCGTTGCCTTCCGCCGTCCGACTCTACCGCCAGAAGCCGGCATTCCAGCCGCGCGGCTCAGAATGGATACCACCATCTGGTTCAGGCTGGTTCCTTCCTGCTGCGCCCGCTCCGCCAGTTCCCGGTGCAAGCTGCGCGGCAGCCGCACCCGAAACTGACCGCTGTAGGGCTCGGAATGCTGCGGCTCAGGAATCGGCGTCCCGTCCTCGAGGCAGGCCTCAATCCAGGCCCGCTGCGCGTCGCGGATCATCTCCATCACTTCACCCAGAGTGTCGGCCTCGGTTATGCAGCCGCGCAGTTCGGGCATACGGGCAAACCAGGTGCTATCCTCATACTGGCGCACCTCAATGGCATAGGGAAGGCTCATGTAGTAGTCAGCGTCCTTGCGCTCTTCCGTCTTTCCCGCCATCACTCTTCTCCTTCCTCAGCGTCAATCTCCCTGAGCGCCGCCACGGCCTCCAGCACGACATAGAGCCGCAAGTGCGGCCGGCGAGCAGGCACCGTGAGATGCCACCGCCCCCGCCGATATACGTAGTGGCTGGAGCCGCGGCTCCGCTGCCGACGCTGAAACCCGTAGGACCGCAGGAGCGCATCCAGATCCTCAAAGCGGACATGGCGCGGGTTCCGGTCGATCTCTCCGCGCCGCTTGTCCGCTCTTCGCACCGGCTCGCGCCTCCCAAGCTATGATACCATATGCGGTTCCACGCCGCAACACCCTATTTGCGGCGGGTATAACCGCGAAAAGTTGGGATCGGGCGAACTGCCCCCTCCCCCCTCCAGGGGGAGGACGAAGGTGGGGTGAAACGCTGTGTCCGCACCCTCACCCCGCCTCTCCCGCCTTCGCCGACGTCGATGTAGGGGCAAGGCATGCCTTGCCCCTACGGTGGGCGAGGTCGCTCTCCGAGAGGGCTTATCATTACCCACGTCTCTCGTGGACGGCGGGCTGAGGCGCAATTGCGGCCCATAATCGCGGCTGCGGAGCACGGGCACTCTTGCCCGTCCGGAGTTGAGCACGGGCACTCTTGCCGGGCGGCGCTCGGCGCCGCTCCGGAACGCGGCTTCGCCGCGTCGGTGGTAGCTCAGGCAAGAGTGCCTGGGCTCCATGGGGCAGCGACAGCCTCGCGCTGGCCGTTTAAGCACGATGTGGGTAATGCTAAGCCGAGAGGGAGAGGGGGTGAGCCGCAGTCTTGCCACCCCAACGAAAGACGGTCATACCCGGTCGAGATGGCGGGTTGGATTGCCGACCTGGCTGACCTGAAGACCGGTGAGGCGCGAAGTCAGAGAGACGCGGCTGCGGCGTTATACACCGCCAGCTTGCGGATGATCGGCTCGGCGGCGGACGGTGCGCCGTCTGCGGACGGTGCGCCGTCTGCGAAGCGCAGGCGCACGCTTGAAACTTCGACCGGCGCGAAGCGCTCGATGCGCTTGTGGCCGATCACCTCGCCGCGGCAAAGCTCCTTCCACGCGCCGTTGGACATGCCCGTTTCCCGCTGGGCTGGCAAGACCGCGTCCGAACGCCTCTCCCTCTGCGAGGGAGAGGCGGGGCGAGGGTGCGAAACAGAACACTTGACCCCCACCTTCGTCCTCCCCCTGGAAGGGCGAGGGGTCAATTCGCCATCACAACTTCCCGCGGATGCACCGCCGCCGTCAGTCAGACCCTCGACTACGAACCCCTGCACTCGCTCGCCTTCGCGGATGTCCTCCATCAGGATGACGTGATCAATGGTGGTTGGTCTGCGCAGCGACAACTCGACCACGTCGCCACTCCCCGATGTCTCCGCCAGAGGCCGACCGAAACGCCGCTCGATCTCCGCGCCGAACTCGGCCAGGCGCTCGACGTCGTTCTCGTGCAGCCGGCCGCGCCGGTCGGGCGGCACGTTGAGCAGCAGATTCGAATTGCGCCCGACCGACTTGTAATAGATATCGAGGAGCTCGTCGAGGGATTTCACGCGGTCGTCCTCGGCGGGATGATAGAACCACCCCGGGCGAATCGAGACATCGCACTCCGCGGGATGCCAAACGGCCGTCGCCGCGCCTGCCCTGAGCGCAGTCGAAGGGTCGCCCGCAGGCGGCGCACCGCCCGCAGGCGGCGCACCGCCCGAGCCGCTGACCTGCACGCTCGATTCGTCTTCGCGCGCCACGCCGCTTTCGTTGCCCACCCAGCGGATGTCCGGCCCGCAGATGGCGATGAGCGCCTGCGGCTGCAACCGGCGCACCAGCTTATAGAACCGCGACCAGTCGTACTCCTGCCGCTTGCCGTTGGGACCTTCGCCGCACGCGCCGTCGAACCAGACCTCGGCTATCGGGCCATAGTCGGTCAGCAGCTCGCGCAGTTGGCGCAGGAAGTACTGATTGTAGGCCGGGGAGTCGCCGTAGGTCGGCTGGTTGCGATCCCACGGCGAAAGGTAAACGCCGAACTTGAGGCCGGCCTCGCGACAGGCATCGGCGACCTCGCGCACGACGTCGCCCTTGCCGCCGCGCCAGGGGCTGCACTTGACCGAATGCTCGGTCCAGCGGCTGGGCCAGAGGCAGAAGCCATCGTGGTGCTTCGCGGTCAGGATCAGCAGCTTGAAGCCGCCGGCCTTCAGCGCGCGCACCCACTGGCGAGCATCGAACGCGGTGGGGTTGAAGATGGCGGGATCCTCCGTGCCCTCGCCCCATTCGCGATCGGTGAACGTGTTGGCGCCGAAGTGGGCGAAGGCGGTCAGCTCGAGATCCTGCCACGCCGCCTGTTCGGGCGTAGGTTTGGGAAGCGTCATCGGTTTGTCTCCTGAGACCGCGCCGGCCGCTGCGAAGGCCGCGGCTAACGCCAGAGCAAGTGGTAGATATAGGTTACGCACATAGCCCTCCCGCGCATCTGACTCCTCCCCCTTTCAGGGGGAGGATGAAGGTGAGGGTGAAACGCGATGTCGCACCCTCACCCCACCTCTCCCTCAGAGAGGGAGAGGGGTTGGCCGGCGGGCCCACGCAGGACCCCTCACCCTCGCCGCTGCTTGAGCCGGTCGAACATCACCGCCGCCAGGAGTATCCCCCCGCTGGCGACGTACTGGTAGAACGGCGGCATGTTGAGCAGGTTCATGGCGTTCTGCACCGTGCCCATGATGAGGACGCCGACGACGACGCCAGTCATCGTTCCCACGCCGCCGGTGAGGGACACGCCGCCGAGGACGCACGCCGAGATGACTTGCAGCTCCAGCCCCTGGGCGGTTGCGGGTTGGCCGCTGGTCATGCGGGAGGTCAGGATAACGCCCGCGAAACCGGCGATCAGGCCTTGCAGCGTGAAGATCGTGATCTTGGTTCGGACGACGGCGATGCCCGACAAGCGCGCGGCCTCGTAGTTGCCGCCGATGGCGAGGGTCTTGCGCCCGAACGAGGTGCGGTTGAGCAGCAGGCCGAATACGACGAAACACGCGATCATGATCCATACTGGCGTCGGAATGCTGAGGAACGAGGAGATGCCAAGGGCGAAGAAGCTGGCCTCGCGGATGCCGATCGCCTTGCCGTCAGAAACGAGGTAAGCCAGGCCGCGCACGATCTGCATCGTCGCCAGGGTGGTGATCAGCGCGTTGATACGAAAGCGGGCGATGACCGTGCCATTGACCAGGCCCACCGCGCCGCCGGCGAGAATCCCGGCGGCGATTGCCAGGGCGACGCTGCCGCTGCGATTGATGACCACCGCCGCCAGCACCCCCGATGCCGCGACCACCGAGCCAACCGAGAGATCGAAATCGCCGCCGGCGAGGCAGAAGAGCATGGTGCAGGAGATGATGCCGACCGTCGCCACCGACAGCGCCAGGCCCTGCATGTTGACCCAACTGAGGAAGTCGGGGACGAAGATGGAGACGGCGGCAAGAAGGGCGATGAACACCAGCGCCATGCCGGTGTTCTGCCACAGGCCTCGCAGGATGACGCGCGCCGAAGCGACGCGCATCGAATCGCTAAACCAAGCCATAGGGCACCGACGCTCCAGGAGCAAGGTGAGGGTGGAAGGCCGGCTATCCTACCCTCACCCAGCCTCTCCCTGAGAGGGAGAAGAATCGAGCCAAGCTTATCCTCTCCCTTCCAGGGAGAGGACTAAGGAGAGGGTGACACCCACTGCCACCATCACCCCGCCTCTCCCTCGGAGAGGGAGAGGGGTTCTCAGTCACGTCACCACACCTACTTAAAGCGAACGCACCCCCACCGCACCGCTCACAGCCGGCCTTGCTCGCGCATGATCTTGGCGTAGGTCTTGCGGGTCACCAACGTGGCCCCGGTCAGGGTGACTTTGGGCGGCGCGATGCCATCCTTGATCCAGCGGTACATGTAGTCAGCGGTCTCGTAGCCGTGGCGGCGGGGGTTGATGAGCATGGTGGCGTAGAAACCGGTCGGCTTCGGTTTCCTGAAATCCACGACCCCGGTATCGCCGCCGATGCCGACGCCGATGCTGTTTGCGGCGGAAATGCCGCGGCCCTCCATCGCTCGCACCGCGCCGAGCACCGCTTCGTCGTTGAGGCCGAACGCGAGCCACTTCTTGACCGAGCCGTGCTGCGTCAGAACCGTGTTGGCGGCGTCGAATGCGCCGGGAACGTCAGTGGTCTTCTGGTGCGCCTCGTAGATATGATCCTTGGGGAAGCCGGCGGCGGTCAACGCCTCGCTGGCGCCTTCAGTGCGCTCTTGGGCGGTGTAGAGCTCGTCGAAGGTGATCGCACAGGCCCCGGTCTCCTGTGTCTTCCAGCCGCGGCGCTGCATCTCGTCCCACAGCGCGCGGCCGACGCCGCGGCCGATCTCGCGCGCGGCGATTCCCATGTATGGCACGTCCATGAAGTTGCCATCGGCGCCCATGAAGCGATCGTCAACGCTGAAGAGCTTGAGGTCGCGCGCCTTCGCCTTGGCGACGATAGCCGGTCCCAGGCGCACGTCGGGCGTGCAGATGATGAAGCCCTGCGCGCCCTGGGCCGCCAGGTTGTCGATCGCCGACAGCACCTTCTCGCCGTCCACCGCGCCGATCTTGACCAGGGTGAAATGATACTTGTCCGCGCACTCTTGCGCGAACCGCCATTCGTTCTGAAACCACGGCTCCTCGGGCTGCTTCACCAGGAAGCCGATCTTGATGGCTGGCTTCGCGCCGCGCGACCGCGCGCAGCCGGCGAAGCTGATGACCCCTGCCGCGACCAGAAGCGCAATCGCCGCGGCTGCCGGTCGAAGCCCCCCGCGAATGTTCATTGGGCCCTCCTTCGTGGCGTGAGGCCGCGGCCTGGCCGCGACAATCCACGGCCAGGTTCGCCGTGCACGCGCTGCCTACGTTGCTCGTACATTCGCTCTGACTCGCCCTCGCCCCTGCGGGCGGTGCGATGCTGGCGGAGTTCCTCGCAGGGCCTTTCAAGGCGTCGTCGAAATATGCGCGGCATGGAGCCGACGGTGGAGACCGGCAAGTCCCAGCAGCGACCGCTAGACCGCCGCATCTACGAGCAGGAGCTGCTGCCGTGGCTGCCGGCGACGATAATTGATGTTCACGTCCACGTGGCGCTGCCCGAGCACAGCGGACCGGTAAGCGAGGAGCGACGCAAGATCAACTGGGCGATGGAGCTCGACCTGCACCAGTCCTGGCGGCAACTGCGCGAGAACTACGGCACCCTGTTCGCGCAGCAGCAGGTATCGGCGCTCGTGTTCGGCGGCGTTTATCGCGAGGTCGATATCGAGCGCGCGAATGAATACGTCGTCGCGGGCGCGCAGGACCCGCGCAACCGCGCGAAGGCCCTGCTCGTGAGCCGACCGGAATGGGACGCGGAGCGGATAGCGCAGGCGATCGCGCGCGGATTCGCTGGCATCAAGCCGTACCCCGACCTGGCGCCGCCACAGATCGCGCGCGATGACGTCGGCATTTTCGATTTCGTGCCGCGCGCGCACCTGGAGATGCTCGACCGCCTCGGCGGCATCCTGATGCTCCATCTGCCGCGGCCCGCGCGCCTGGGTGACGCGCAGAACGTGCGCGACCTGCTCGAAATCGCGCGAGCCTATTCGCGCATCAAGCTCATCGTGGCGCACGTCGGGCGCGCTTACTGCATGCCCACGGCCCAGCAGGGGTTGCCGCATTTCGCCGACCAGCCAGGCATCTTCTTCGACGTTGCGGCAAATCTCAATGCGGACGTTTTCCAGCTCGCGCTCGAGACGGTTGGCGCCGACCGCTTGCTCTTCGGCAGCGACCTGCCGGTTACGATGATGCGCGGCATGCGCGAGCACGTCGGCGACCAGTATATCAACTACACCGATGGCCCGTACTCCTGGAACGTCAATCGCAAGAGCCCCGACGAGGAAGCGAAATACACGTACTACCTGTACGAAGAGCTGCGCGCGCTGATCCGGGCCGTCGAGCGCGCGGGGCTCGGCCGCGAGGCCATGGAGAAGATGATGTGCGCCAACGCCGCCAGGCTGTTGGCCGCCGGTGACGCTGCGTAGGGCGCGCGGGCTTGCGCCGTACCAGAAAGGTGATCAAATGGCGACACGCTCGGCGAGAGCACGAGAATACTGGGCGCACGTTGACCCCGGCTCCGTGCCGCGCATCGTCGTGACGCCGCCGGGGCCGCGGTCGGTGGAGCAGCACGGGCGGGCTGCGCGCTACATGAAGGGCTATTCGTCGCAGGTGCGCCTGTTCCCGGTCGTGTTCAAGTCGGGTCACGGCGTGACTCTGACCGATGTTGACGGCAATACCTACATTGACTTTTCGAGCGGCATTTACGTCACGACATTGGGCCACTGCCATCCGAAAGTCGTCGCCGCGGTGCGCCACGCCGCGGGCGAGCTGATGAACTGCCACGACTTCACGACGCCGCTCAAGGTCAAGCTGCTGGAGAAGATCGCGGCGATTCAGCCCTGGGACCTTACCGGCGTGCAGCTCTACGACTCGGGCACGACTGCGGTCGAGGCGGGCCTGCGCGTCTGCCGCGCCGCCACCGGTAAGCTCGAGTTCATCAGCTTTCATCGCGATTTCCACGGCAAGACCATGGGCGCGGTGAGCCTGGCGCGGCTCGACCCGAGCCAGGGCTTACGGGCGCCCGGCTTTTTCCTGGCGCCGCGGCCCTACTGCTATCGCTGCGCTTTCAAGCTCGCCTATCCGGGCTGCGGAATCCACTGCGTGGATTACATCCGCGAGATTATCAAAGAGGAAACCTCCGGCCGCGTCGCGGCGATTGTGCTCGAGCCGATCCAGGGTTGGGCGGGGTCGGTGGTTCCGCCGGATGAGTTCATGCCGCGCCTGCGGGAGCTGTGCGATGAGTACGGGATGCTGCTTTTCGCCGATGAGGTGCTGACCTGCATGGCGCGGACGGGCAGGATGTTCTGCATGGAGCACTGGGACACGCGGCCCGATGTCCTGACCCTGGGCAAGGGGTTCGGCAACGGCTTTCCGGTGACAGCGATGCTGGTCAGCGAGCGCTGCAAGGAGGCGGTGGAGAAGATCTCGGCCTCGACCAGCTATGGCGGCAACCCGATGGCCTGCGCCGCCGCACTCGCATCCATCGCGGTGATCGAGGAGGAAGGGCTGATCGAGCGCTCCGCAGCACTGGGCGAGTTTATCCTGGCGCGGCTGCGCAAGATGCAGCAGCGGCACCTCATCATCGGCGATGTGAGAGGCAAGGGGTGCCTGCTGGCCCTGGAGCTGGTCAAGGATCGTGCGACCAAGGAACCGTACGAGGAGGCGGGAAGGCTTGTCTATCAGAAGTCATTTCGCAGTGGCCTGGCGTGGATCCCGGCGGGGCACATCCTGCGCCTGTCGCCGCCGATTGTGATGGAGCAACCGATTGCCGCCAAGGCGCTGGAGATCATCGAGGACGCGATGGACGAGACGGAGCGGGAGCTGGGCGCGGCGTGAGCGGGCGCGAGCGGCGCGTTATCCAGCGCCCAGGTATGTTCGTTAAGAGTGGGCTGCATAGGTGAACTCCTCCCTCTTCCAGGGGGAGGATGAAGGTGGGGGTGAGATGTGGTCGCGGGACACCATCACCCGGCCTCTCCCTGAGAGGGAGAGGGGTCTCCTGGCGCGGTGGCACATTCACCTGGAACGAACGCCCCCGCGCCGCGGCCCATGCTCGCAGGAGCGATTGCGGTGCCTAAACCCACGGTGGGCTTGCTGCCGCTGTACCTGGAGCTCTACGACCGCGCGATGCCTGCGGTTCGCCCGCGCGTCGAGGCGTTCTACGCGACGATCGCTGCCGAGCTGCGCGCGCGGGGGATCGAGGTCGTCACCTCGCCCGTATGCCGCTTTGCGCCCGAATTCGCAGCCGCGGTGCGGTCGTTCGAGCAGGCCGCGGCGGATGCCATCGTGACCTTGCACCTCGCCTACTCGCCGTCGCTGGAATCGGCGAACGCGCTCAGTGCGACGCGGCTGCCCGTGATCGTTCTCGATATCACGCCGGCGCACTCCTTCGGGCCGGACGATGATCCCGCCGAGCTGATGTACAACCATGGCATCCACGGCGTACAGGATATGTGCAACCTGCTGCTGCGTCGCGGCAAGGCTTTCCAGATCGAGGCCGGCCACTGGCAGCGATCGCAAGTGCTCGACCGCGTCGCCGGCTGGGCGCGCGCCGCCAGGCTCGCCACGAACATGCTAACCGCGCGGGTGGGGCGCATCGGCGAGCCGTTTCACGGCATGGGCGACTTCGCCGTGCCAGCCGAGGTCTTGCGCGCAACCATTGGCGTCGAGACGGTGACCTGCGAACCCGCGACCTTGAGGGCGCTGCTGCCCGAACCAGGCGCGCCCGAAATCGAATCGGAAATGGCGGCCGACGTCGCGCAGTTCGACACCGACGGCCTCGGTGTCGAGGCCCATCGCCGCACCACGCTGGCCTGTCTTGCCGTTCGCCGCTGGATCGAGCGCGAGCAGCTTAGCGCTTTCACGTTTAACTTCCTCGCAATCACCCAGGCGTCGGGCCTGCCAACCGCTCCCTTTCTCGAAGCAAGCAAGGCCATGGCGCGGGGCGTGGGATATGCCGGCGAAGGCGACGTTCTTACCGCGGCGCTCGTCGGCGCCCTGGCTTCGGCGCATCTCGACACGACCTTCGCCGAAATCTTCTGCCCCGATTGGGCAGGCGGTCGCATCTTCCTCAGTCACATGGGCGAGGTTAACCTCGCTCTCGCCGAGAAGCGGCGTTTGAGGGAGATGCCATTCCCCTGGACCGACGCCGACAACCCAGTTGTCGCCGCGGGCAGGCTGCGCGCTGGCAAGGGCGTGCTGGTCAATCTTGCGCCGGCGCGCTACGACGCCTACCGGCTGCTGATCGCGCCGGTCACAATGCTTGATGTCGCGGGCCAGGATAACATGGCGGACATGGTTCATGGCTGGCTTCGGCCGGCGGCGCCGATTGCGGAATTCCTGGAGACATTCAGTCGGTTCGGCGGCACACATCACTCGGCGCTCGTTTATGGCGATGTCGCTGACGATGTGGCGCGCTTCGGCAAGCTGATGGGATGGAGCGTGATCCGTTTGTAAGATCGAACCGTGAGGGGATGGCCCCCCGGCAAAGGGGACTGCCCCCAGCCGTGGATCAGACCGTGAGATTCATCGTCATTGGCATAGACATCGGCACCGCCTCCGCCAAGGGCCTGGCCGTTGACGCGGACGGCGAGATCCTGGCTCTCGCGCAGCATCCCTATCTGCTCGCCCACCCGCGCGAGAACTGGGCCGAGCAGGACCCCGAGGATTACTGGCGAGGCCTGGTCGCGGTGGTGCGGGAATGCGTGGCGATGTGCGCCCAACATGGCCGCGGGGCAGATGAAGTCCGCGCCGTCGCGCTCAGCACCCAGGGCGATACGCTCATTGTCGCCGATGAGGACGGCCACCCCCTCGCCCCGGCGATGAGCTGGATGGACCGCCGCAGCGAGGCCGAACACGCGGAACTGCTCGCCGAGACCGGCCCGTCGTTCTGGTATCGCCACTCCGGCGCGCGACTCACCGCCCTCAGCTCGGCGTGCAAGATCCGCTGGATCGCCCGGAACCTGCCGCACCTGTACTCGCGCCTGCGGCGGTTCTGCTGGGCGCCCGATTTTCTCGCGCACCGCCTGTGCGGGCGCTTCGTCATTGATACGCCCAGCGCATCGTGGACGCCATTCGGGTCGCCATTCGAGCGGCGATGGTCGCGCGAAGTGATGCAGTTATTGGGCGTAGCGGCGGAGAGCCTGCCAGAGATCGTTGAGTCGGGGACACCCATCGCCACGCTTCTGCCCCAAGCCGCCGCGGAGTTGGGCCTGAGCGCCGAGACGATCCTTGTTGCCGGCGCGTTCGATCAATCCGCCGCGGCGCATGGCGCGGGTGCGGTCGCCGGTCTGACGAGCGTGCTCTCGTGCGGCACGGCATGGGTGCTCTACGGGGTGTCGGCCGCGCCGATCGCGGATGAGCGGGAGATGATCCCGCTGTGCTGCCACACGCGCCCGACGGAGTGGGGCATGGTGTTGCCGTTCACTGGCGGGGCAGCCTATGACTGGTTCAACCGCACCTTCCCGCGCGACAGCGCCGCGGGCGCAACCGACGCTCACCGCGCGGGTGCGGCGGACAGCCCGGCGAGGGCGGCGGACGGCGGCCGAGCCAGCGTGCCGCCGATCTTCATCCCGCACCTCTACGGCGGCCTCGCCCCCGACTGGCGCGAGCAGTCGCGCGGGAGCTTTCTCGGGCTGACGATGGCGCATACGTGGGAGGACATGAGACTTGCGGTAATGCGCGGGGTCGCGCAGGAGGCGCGGCGCAATGTCGAGGCGGCGGCGCCCTTGTGCGGCCCGATCCGCGCGCTGCGATTGGTCGGCGGCGCCGGCAAGAGCGATGTCTGGCCGCAGTTGATCGCCGACGTGCTCGCGCGGCCGGTGGCGGTATCGCCGATAATCGAGGCGGCGTGCTATGGCGCCGCGAAGCTTGCTGCCGGCGAGCGCGCGGTCTCTTGGCAAGCACCCGGCGACCCGCGTGAGTTCACGCCCGCGCCCGAGCGCATCGAGGCCCAAGAGCGGCTGTACGCCCGCTATCTCCAGTTCCTCGAGGCGCTGTGGCCGGTGTATGCGGAGGGCGGCGCGCCGCCTGCTTGCGATCAGGATTCATGACGCAGGATGCAATCCTGCGCCACGGATAAGAGCCTCTAACAGAACCGATTGGTCGGTGCTGTCATTCCGAGCCTGGCTCGCGCTTGCGCGAGCTCCGGAATGCGGCGCCGAGCGCCGCATCAAGCGAGGAATCTCGGTCCCACTCAAGCACGCCGAGACCCCTCGCTGTCGCTCGGGGTGACATTATGCGCGGGTTTTGTTAGACCGAGATTATGCATTACGAGCGTGAAGCATTCACCTGATGGGTGATGGCTGGATTATGAAATTATGTCCGCCCAAAAGCAAGGAAGCGCTTACCCGTGTCGAATGAGAGAGTAGC
>Ga0315280_10010207_pt1 | contig 11830 bp, 11 predicted proteins | sample YL17G06_40_MG_FD_203697 | JGI IMG/M metagenome (GOLD analysis project Ga0315280, IMG submission 203697) | Sediment microbial communities from Yellowstone Lake, YNP, Wyoming, USA - YL17G06_40 | ecosystem: Environmental > Aquatic > Freshwater > Lake > Sediment | place: USA: Wyoming | collected... | reverse complement strand
AAGTGGTACTGGCCTCACCTGTTCCCGCAGCAGATCGGCCTGTTCTACTGGTCCAAGGTCCTCCAGGGAGACATGCTGCGGGCGCTGCAGGACGGCTTCCTGATCGCAGTGGTGGTGACAGTCTTGACACTGCTGATCACGGTGCCCCTGGCGTACCTCCTGGCGCGCACTCCGATCCCCTTCAAACCGGTGATCCTGATGATCTTCCTGCTGCCCCAGGCATTCCCCCAGTTGCCCGTGTTCGTGAATTCCACGACCCTGCTGTACCGGGTCAACCAGGGGGGGAAGTTCTGGGGGGTCGTCCTGATCCACATGGTGGGAGCGCTGGTCTTTGCCGTCTGGACCATGACCGCGGTCTTCAAGTCGGTCCCGGAGACGCTGGAGGAGGCGGCCATCAACCTGGGGGCGTCGCGACTCAAGAGCTTTTTCTCCGTGGCGCTCCCCCTGGCAACCCCTGGCATTTTTGCCAGCACGCTCCTGGTATTCCTGTACTCGCTGGACGAGTTCACCGGGACGCTGCTGGTCGGCAGCCCGTTCATCCTGACCTTGCCGGTCTTCATGTACCGAACCTCGGTCGGATACGAGCTGCAGGTGGCCTCCATCAGCGCGCTGGTGCTCATGGTGCCCGGGATCTTGCTGCTGGTCCTGCTGGAGCGCTACATGAAGTCGGAATATCTCTCGATGTTCGGGCGCATCTGACACGATGGCTCATGGCTCATCACTCATGGCAGGTAGCAGGGATCATGAGCCATCAGCCACGAGCCATGAGCTAGGCGAGGTGTCATGGTCGAAGTCCAAGTTGAGAACGTCCGCAAGACGTACGGGAAGGTCGAGGCCCTGAAGGGAGTATCCCTCGATTTCAAGAGCGGAAGGCTCACCGCCATCCTGGGCCCTAGCGGGTGCGGCAAGACCACGCTCTTGCGAAGCATCGCCGGCTTCATCGAGGTGGACGCGGGGCGCATCCTCTTCGACGGCGAGGAGGTGACAGGCCTGCCCCCGCAGCGGCGCGGGACCGCCATGGTCTTTCAGAATTACGCTCTCTGGCCCCACATGACTATCTTCGAAAACGTGGCCTACGGCCTGCGCCTGCAGAAAGTGCCGGCAACCGAGATCCGGCGGCGGGTGCAGAAGGTCCTGGCGCTGGTCGAGATCGGGAACCTGGCCGATGTGGAGTCCCGCAAGCCCTCCGCCCTGAGCGGCGGGCAGCAACAGCGGGTCGCGCTGGCGCGCGCCCTGGTCGTGGAGCCCAAGGTGCTCCTCATGGACGAGCCCCTCTCGAACCTGGATGCCAAGGTGCGCCAGCGGCTCCGCGCGGAACTCCGGCGGCTCCAGAAGCAGGTGGGGATCACCGCCATCTACGTGACCCATGACCAGGAAGAAGCCCTGGCCCTGGCGGACACGGTGGTCCTGATGGACCAGGGGACGATCGTCCAGACGGGCACGCCGCAGGAGATCTACCTGAAGCCCACGACCGCCTTTGCGGCGGAGTTCCTCGGAGTCAGCAACCAACTGGAGGGCGAGGTCAAGGACGGCAGGCTGGTTGTGGTAGGTCAATCCCTCCCGTACACGGGGGCGGTCCGGGGCAGGGTTACGGTCATCTTCCGCGCCTCGGACATCCAGATGGAGGAGCCATCGGCCCCCCCCCGCGCGGGAACGGTGGCATTGAACGGGGTCCTGGAAGAGAGCCTGTTCCTCGGCGCGCACTACCGGCACTACATCCGGCTGGGGGGCGTGGTGGTGATGGCGGACAGCCCCGACCCGCGGCCGACCGGCCCGATCCGGCTGGTGGTACCGGCCGAAAAGGTCCAGGTGTACGGCTGAGAGAGTGGAAAGGGTCGCGCCGGTTGCCGGCGAGTCATCGCTGGCGGTCTTGAAGGGAGTGGCTGTGGAAGGAGGAAGGTCATGAGGGCGAGATGGTGGTTGATCGGCGTGGTAGTTCTCGTGGCGATGGTGCTCTCCGTGTCAGCGTGGGCGGGGGAGCGGGTCACCCTGAACGTGGCCATCGGGGCTGACGTCAATGTGGTGGACGTGCACAAGAACCTGCTGAGCCCGGGGTTCAAGGAGAAGAACCTGAACGTGGATTTCAACGTGGTCGGGACGGGGACCGGCGAGGCGGCCAGCCGGGCGATCTACACCAAGATCAAGGCCCAGCAGGACGCCGGACGGAAAAACTGGGACATTGACGTGGCCCTGGTCAGCATGATCATGGCGTCCCAGATGGTCAAGGAGGGCCTCCTCCACAAATTCGTGCCCGGCATCCAGGCGGCCAGGCTCATCACGGGACCTGAGACAAAGCGGGCCTTCGGCGTCGAAGTGGACGGCTATGTCGTGCCGATGTTCCACAACCAGATTGCCATCGCGTACAACCCCAAGTACGTTTCCAAGCCCCCCAAGAGCTTCGAAGAACTCGTGGCCTGGGCGAGCGCCAACGCGAAGAAGTTTGGGTACAACGGGATCAAGGGCGGCGTGAGCGGCCAGGGGTTCACCGTGGGCTGGGTGTACTGGAAGACCGGGCAGTACCAGGCTTTTACCCAGGGGCCATTCGACAAGGGGAAGGAGGCCCTGTGGCGGAAGGCGCTGGAAGAGCTGCGGGACTTCAACAAGAATGTGGTCATCACCTCGGGCAACGCCGGCACCCTGGACGCGTTGAATCGCGGGGAGATTTGGATGGGGGCGGTCTGGATTGACCAGCTCGTGGCCTGGAAAAATGACGGTCGGATGGACGCTGCCATCACGCCGGTCATGATCAGCCCGGGATTGCCCATCTACCCCATCTATATGGTCGTTCCCCGCGAGGCGGCCAACCGTGACTGGGCAGCAACGTACATTGACTACGTTTCCCAACCCGAGGTGCAGGCCAAGGTGATTGTGGAGCGGTTCGGCTGGTACCCGGGGGTGGATGCTGCGCGGGTCCTGCCCCTCCTGTCCGCCAAGGCCAAGGAGTTGCTGTTCAAGGATGTGACGCCAGACGACCTGGCGAAATACTCGCGGCAGATGCCGATCGGCGAGTACTTCAACGCCATCCTGCTGGCGTACGAAGAAATCGTGCGCTGAGAGCGCACGCATTTTCAAATGAAAAACTGACAACCGACAACCGGTCATCGCTCGGCATGGGTTGGCCGGTTGTCGGTTGTCTCCGCCTATGGCGGATCGGTTTTCAATTGGCCCCGCCCTGCGCACGATGGGCGGGGTGCCTTCCAGAACCCCGCAGACGATAGATTGGCTGTGTGATGGCATCCAGGAACGGGGCCCATGACCTCGGGGGTTGGGAGCGCCTGCTGTGGGTGGTTCTGTGCGTGCCCGCCCTCGCGGTTTTGGGCTTTGCCTTTCTGTATCCATTCGCCGCCTCGGTGGGAACGAGCTTCGTCCACGAGGGCGTCGCGTCTCTGGGGAACTACGCGCTGGTGTACCGCCTCTACCGTCAGGATGTCGCCTTCACGCTGGGCGTGGCGCTGGCGGGCCTCGGATTCACCCTGGCGGCGGGCGTGCCGCTGTGCGGATATCTGCGGGTCCGGGCGTTCGCCCCGGTGGAGTTCCTGCTGAAGGTTCCGCTCTTCGTCCCGTTCGTGGTCGTCGGCCACGCCATGCGGGTGTTCCTGGCGCCCCACGGGACGCTGAACGGACTCCTCTTGCCCCTGGGGATCTTCAACCCGGATCAGCCGCCATCCCTGGCGTCTTCCTGGGTGGGGCTCGCCCTGGCCCTCGCCTGGAAGCACCTGGCCCTGGCGGCCCTGCTGTTTCTCGGGGCGTTCCGGGCCGTGGACGAGACCTACCTGGAGGCGGCTCGGAACTTCGGGGCCGGCATCCTGCGCCAGACGAAGGACATCCTGGTTCCCATGGCCGCTCCTTCCATTGCCGTGGCCTGCATCCTGGTCTTCGCCTCGATGCTGGCGTCCTTTTCCATCCCGCTGATGATGGGGCAGGGCAGCGGCCCACAGATGTTGATGATTGACGTGTACTATCGGTTCGGCCAGCACGGCGACTACGGCACGGCCAGCGCCTTGGGTGTCGTATCGTACCTGCTGGCCTCGGGGGCGGCCCTGGTTTATGTCCGAAACCTCACCCGCTAGGGCAGACGGAGAACCCCGCAGTCCAAGCCGGCGCAGCCTGGCAGGCCTTGCCGGCCGGGCGGTGGTGCTGGCCGCGGCGTTCTTCGTCATCCTGGGCCCCCTCTCCAGCCTGGTCATCTGGTCGCTGGCGGAACGCTGGAACTGGCCCAGCACCTTCCCGCAGGTGGCGGGGCTGCGATACTGGTCCCGCATGCTGACCGGAGACTTCCTGGTCCCCCTCCAGCGAGGCGTGATCATCGCGGTGATCGTCACTGCGTTGGCGCTCCTGTTCGCAGTGCCCCTGGGGTACGCGCTGGCCCGGCTCCACTTTCCGGGACGCACCCTGGTGTTGCTTGCCTTTCTTCTTCCCCAGGCCTTTCCCCAACTCCCCGTGTTCGCGACTGCCACGCGGGAGTTTTACCGCTTTGGGCTGGCCGGGACGATGCCGGGCGTGGTCCTGATCCACCTGGTGGGTGCGCTGGTGTTCGCCGTGTGGACCATGACGGCCGTGTTCCGTTCCATCCCCGGTCACCTGGAAGAGGCGGCCATGAACCTGGGGGCGTCCCTCACGCGGACGTTCGTCAGCATCAGCCTGCCCCTGGCGGTGCCCGGTGTCTTCGCCAGCGCTCTCCTGGTGTTCCTGTACTCTCTGGACGAGTTCACGGGCACGCTGCTGGTCGGGTCCCCCTTCATCACGACGCTTCCGGTGTACATGTACACGGCCAGCCTCGGGTACGAGCTGCAGATCGCCTCGGTAACGGCGCTCGTCCTGATGGTCCCCGGGGCGATCTTGCTCTTGCTCCTCGAACGCGTCCTCAAGGCCGAGTACCTCGCCTTCTTCGGCCAGCTCTGATCGTGGTTCGGGCACGCTCCGAGCCGCCGATCCGCCGCAGAAGGCGAAAGGTGACAAGGGCGGCCACGTCCCCAAAACAAAATAGCCGCGTGGGTGAGCCGCGGGCACGCTGCGGCTGAGGCGGGAAGCGGAAAGGTTAATAAAGTTGCAACGTCCCCAAAGTTCGGACGTCGTGGAGCCACCGAGGCACCAAGCTGAGCCGCCTCCGTAACATGTGGATCGCGATAGGTTAAGAGGACTGCCTGACCCTCATGGCCCACGGGAGGAGAAGAGAGGAGGCAGCGTGCGTCGTCGACGAAACGGTAAGGTGATATAGGCAGATGGAAGGTATGAGTCAATGGCGAGGGCCGGTGAACGAAAAGCCACTAAAGCCGCAACGTCCCCTAGTTATTGTCATGAGGGTTGGTGCCGGGGGAGCGGACTCATAATGGAGCAATGGATCCGGTCTGCAAGTAGTAGACGATGGAAGGCAGCGATTTTGATACCTGATTAGCCGATCCCGCCGTTTCTCCCCTGTGCGCCGAAAGAAGGGCTCCGGCAGATTGGCATGACGATTCGGCTGGAAGGGAGGGTAGGGCATGAGTGGCCGGAAGATCTGCCATCCCGCCATCGGCGCCGTGGCCGGTGTCACCGCGCTCGAGTGTCGGAGGCTTGACCGATTACGGCTCTTGATGCGTTGGGAACGGGTCGAATTGAGGCGGCAAAGGTTGGGGGCCAGGGATGATCCCTGCAATATCCGGGTCTTCGCCGGTCCTCGGGGAGGCATTCGCCCGGCGTTTCTTGGTTTCGAGCCGACGAGCGTCCTTTTCCTTCCGCCGCTCCTGTCGGACCTTTTCCTTTGCCCGCTTCTGAATGCTCGGTCTCGAGTTCTTGCCCATTACTTCACTCCCGAAGCTGACCTCTCGCGTTCTTCCCTGGGGTTGGGCGGCCTGCCTTTCGATGGCCCCAGGTTCGAGGCGCGAGCGTCACTCCTCGTCTTGGTTATCCGACGCCTCGCGTGCCCAGAAGGCGACATCATCCGCTCCCTGATCGTCCTGGGAATCGTCCACGCCTCCAGCGAAGAACTGGCCCCCGATGCGCTCGCGCAGGGGGCCCTTGGGTGTCCGCTCTCCTTTCGAGCTGTGGCCCTGGGGCTTGCGCTTGCCGCGCGGCGGCGCGTTCGGGCCGAAGGTCCGCGTCGGCTGGCCAGGCCGCAGTGCGCGTTCCGGCGGAATCAGCGCGCCCGACCGGCCTAACTGGGCAAACGCGTTCGACCTGGGGCCAGCCCCCTCCTCCCGGGGGCGCGCCTCGCTGACCACGAGCGGCCTGCCCTTGAACACCTGCTGGTGAAAGCGGCGGACGGCCTCTTCCGCCTGGGCGGCGTCGCTGAACTCGACGAAGGCAAACCCTCTGGGCTTGCCAGTCTCCCGGTCGGTGAGAACCCGTACGGACAGCGGCGTTCCGGCTGCCGAGAAGAACTCCATCAACTCGGCCTCCGTCACATCATACGCCAGGTTTCCCACGAAGAGCCGAACCGACATCAATCCCCCTAAGGTGGTTGCCCCTTGTGCGCGCACGGGCTCTGCGCGTCCCTCTCATCCCGGTGTGCGCCTGGCGGGCGGGTAACAGAGAAGAAGACGCTCTGCGTCTGTGCGGGATGCCTCCCTGCGATTCTCGTCCCTACCGAGCGATCTTCGTGACGTTTTCCGCCGCCGGGCCCTTCTGTCCCTGCACGATGTCGAACTCCACGCGGTCCCCCTCCGCCAGCGACTTGAACCCCTCGGCCCGAATCGCCGAGTGGTGGACGAAGCAATCCTTCTGGTCGCCGTCCGGCGTGATGAAGCCGAAGCCCTTGCTGTCGTTGAACCACTTCACGGTTCCAACGCTGCGCACTGTGACACTCCCTTCTCTGGGGTGCTTTAGGGAATAAACCCCCCCCCTTCTCTTGTCAGGTCCTTCTTGGCCCTGCCGTAACAACACACCGACATGCGGTTTGAGATGACGAACTATCCCAGACCCCGCCGGCCCTGTCAACTGATATCCCACGTCCGTTCTGCCAAGGGCCAGGGAATCGAACCCAAGGGAAGATCGCCGAGCTTTGAAAAGGAGCTACAGGCGGGAGGGGTTCTCCAGCGGCATACGCCCAGTGGTGGCAGCGGCTCTGGGCTAAATTGAGTGGTGCCGGGGGAGCGGACCGCCAGCTACCTCTCCAGCCCGTCCTCATTCGTTTGGTACAACGAACAGCCAGCCACGGACCTCCTTTCACAGCTTGCGCCCATCACTGCCGTTTGATATACGTCACCCACAACCTACGGTTACCCTCGGGGGGAACAGCTTCGGGATCGGCGGGTCCGTGCTTTCCCCAACCCCCAGCCCCCAACCTCCAGCCCCCGCTTCACATGGAAGGAATCCTGGCCAGACGAACGCCGATTCTCGTGTGAGGATCGGCGTTTTGTATTTGGGGCCGTTTCCCGCGTCAGCGCCAGGAAGGTCGGGACCAGGAGATGCCGGGGCTCTCACGCAGCCTCCCTCCAAGAGCAGAGGATCGGGCGATGAGTAGTCGGGATGCCGTCGTGGCGTTGGATCGAGTTGAATCCCTCATCCTCTCCATCCGCGGCCGACGGGTAATCCTCGACTCGGATCTCGCGCGACTGTACGGGGTGACGACGTCGAGGCTAAACGAGCAGGTCAAACGGAATCCGGACCGCTTCCCGCCTGACTTCATGTTTCGCCTGTCGCGGCAACAGGTTACGGCTTTGATATCACAGAATGCGACATCAAAGGGACGCGGCGGCCGACGGAAGCTCCCGTATGTCTTTACTGAGCACGGGGCGATCATGGCGGCAAACGTGCTCAACAGCGGCCGGGCCATCGAGGTGAGCGTCTATGTTGTCCGGGCCTTCGTGCGGCTTCGGGAGATGATGGGTGCGAACAAGGAAGTGGCCGCAAAACTCGGTGAATTGGAGCGGAAGATGGCCAGCCACGACGAGGCGATCCGCTCACTGGTCACGGCCATCAGGCGGCTAATGAATGCGCCAGTGCCGGCGCGTACCCGCCGGCCGATCGGCTTCCGGGTCGAGGAGGCGGAGCCGCGCTATCGCCTGCGACGGTCTCGACATCGAGTACGATCGCGCTGAGGCATGGAACTCAATAACTCAACGGACTCAATCGACTCAACGAGCTCAAAGTGTGCAGAAGGCAGAAGGTGACGAAAGTGGCAACGTCCCGCAAATCTCGGGAAGCTCAGCCAGTGCGCCGCCGAGGCCCTGAAGGCGCTCTTCCGCGCCGCCAGTAAGGACCCGAGGGCCGTCCCCGGGATCATCATTGCCATTCAGACCTACGGGGACCTCGTCAACTTCCACCCCCACCTGCACGCCTTGGTCACGGATGGGGCGTTCAGTCCGGCTGGCTGGTTCTTTGCGTTCCCGAGGATTGACCTGGACGCCCTGGAGCGCCTCTTCCGCCACCGGGTGCTCCAGATGCTCCTCCGGGAGCGGCGGATTGACGAGACGCTGATTCGCAAGCTCCTCGGGTGGCGCCACTCCGGGTTCAGCCTGCACAATGAAGTCCGCATCGGCGCCCACGATGCCGAAGGCCGCCGGGCGGTTTCCGAGTACATCCTCCGGTCGCCGTTCTCGCAGGAGAAGATGCGGTACCACCCGAGAACCGGGACCATCATCTACCGCTCGAAAATGCACCCGGTCCTCAAGCGGAACTTCGAAGTCTTCTCAGCCTGCGATTGGCTGGCGGCGCTCACCGCGCACATCCCGAATGCGGGCGAGCACCTGGTGCGGTACTACGGCTGGTACAGCAACGTCAGTCGGGGGAAGCGGCGAACGGCCCAGGGCGAGGGAGAGGCGCCTGACACCATCGAGGAATTCAGCGAAATCCCCGCGTCGACCGCGAAGCGCGCGTGGGCGCGGCTGATCAAGCAAGTCTACGAGGCGGACCCGTTGGTCTGCCCGCGCTGTGGCGGAGCCATGCGGATTCTCGCGTTCATTGAACAGCATGAGGTGATTGAAAAGATCCTGACCCACCTCGCGTTGTGGCCAGCCCCAGCCCACAGCCCGCCTGTCGCTTCGCTCGCCGCGTGATCAGGGAGTCCGTTCCGCCCAGGGCACGCGAGATCAAGCCGTCGGAGCCCGAGGTCGCCGTGGTCTGCCCGGCCCTCCCCCCGGCGTTCGTCTTTCCCCTTGACCGCCGTCTCCAGTTCGCCGGATACTCCGCTACAGCCCAGGGGGCCGGCAAGCCGGGAGCCCCGGCAGCCCGCGGTCGCGCCGGCCGGCCCGGCTCCAGCGCACTCGCCGTCCGGAGGAGGCGAGGCGTGTCGCGCGCCCGAAAAGCAAATTCCTATCACTTGGAAGACCGGGAGGCGGATCGGGCGGCCGAGCTAATGCTCAAGCACAACCGCACGACCGTGGAACGGCTGTTCGGACGGGTCGCGGGGTCGTCCGGCGAGGCCGACCAGCGCCCGCCGGTCACGTCGCAGTGAACCACGCGGGCGCGGCGGTTGCCCGCGCTGCTTCTCTCCCCAGGCTCCGCGGCTCCGCAGGCGGCGGGTGACATCGACGCACAAAGGGGGTTCGGCATGTACTTGGAAACGCTCCAGCGTTCTGCCCGTGAAAAGACCGTCCGCGCCCTCCTCATCGGTGCGGGGGAGTACGGATTCTCGTTCGTCGCCCAGTCCCGTCGGACACCGGGCCTGGCGGTGTCCGCCATCCATGCCCGGAGGGTGGAGCGGGGCGTTGCGGCTTTCCGCCACGCCGGGCTGCCGGACGAGGCCATCCAGGTCTGCGAGACCCGGGCTGAGGCGGAGGCGGCGCTCCAAGCGGGGAAGGTCGTCATATCGAGCGACGCCCTCATGCTGATCCAGCTCCCGATCGATGTCGTTGTTGAAGCGACGGGCGCCCCCGAGGCCGCGGCCCTGCACGCCGATGCGGCGCTCCGGAACGGCAAGCACGTCGCCATGGTGTCCAAGGAGGCGGATTGCGTCGTCGGGCCGCTGCTCCAGCGCCGGGCGAAGGCGGCGGGGCTGGTCTACACGCCGGTAGACGGCGATCAGCCGAGCCTGCTCATGCAGCTGGTCGTGTGGGCCCGGGTGATCGGGCTCGAGGTGCTCTGCGCGGGGAAATCGAGTGAATACGACTTTGTGTATGACCCCGCCGCAAAGCGAGTCACGAGCCTGGATCGCGCCGTGGATGTCCCCGACCTCGACGCCCTCTGGGATCTCGGGACGCGAGATGCGCGCAGCGTCGTTGAGGCACGGGCACGGGCTCTGGCGGCGATTCCCCAGCACACCACCCCGGACCTCGTCGAGATGGGGCTCGTCGCCAACGCCTGCGGGCTCGCCCCGGACGTTCCCATGTTTCACGCGCCCATCCTGCGCACGCCGGAGATCGCGGACATCCTCGTCCCTGCCGAGATGGGCGGCATGCTGGGCGGGGCACACCGGGTGGACATCATCAACTCGCTGCGGCGCCCCGATGAGGCCAGCCTGGCCGGCGGTGTGTTCGTGGTGGTCCGCTGCGAGGACCGCCGCACCTGGGAAGTCCTGCGGGCTAAGGGCCATGTGGTGAACCGCTCCGGCGACGCGGCGATGATCTACCGGCCGTCGCACCTCCTCGGCGTGGAATCGGCGACGACCGTGCTCGCCGCCGTGCTCCACGGGCGCTCCTCGGGTCCGGACGACGTCCGGCCTCGGTTCGACGTGGTCGGGCGCACGACTAAATCCCTCCCGGCAGGCACGCGGCTCACGGCGGCCGGCCATCACCACGAGATCGACGGCGTGGAGGGGCTTCTCGTCGAAGCCCGTAGAGCCGAGGGGGCGAACCCGATCCCCTTTTACATGATGGCGGACAACCGGTTGGCGCGGGAGGTTCCGGTGGGAATGGTCATCACCGCGGACATGGTCGAGCACCCCAAGGACTCGTTGCTGTGGAGCCTGCGGAGGGAGATGGAGGAGACGTTCGGGCTGTGCTGACGCCGTAGTCTTCCCGCGCTAGTCGATCTGCGCTTCAGGACCCGCGCCCGAAGACGCGCAACCTTCGCCCTGCAGGAGCGGTCAGATGAAACCTAAGGTTGGTTTGTTGTTGGGTGATCCGACAGGCATTGGACCAGAGCTGGTGGCGAAGCTGCTGGCCGGCTACCCGGTCCACGACCTGGCGGATCTTACGGTGATCGGGGACCGACGCGTCTTCGAGATGGGGCAGAAGATCGCCGGCGTCTCGCTCTCTCCCCGTGTCGTGAGTCGGTTCGAAGACGTGCGATTCGGAGCAGGAGAGATCCAGCTCCTGGACTTCCCCGGTGTGTCGCTCGACGAGTTTATCGTTGGGCAGCTCAGCGCCAAGGCGGGCAAATCGGTCCTGGACGTGCTGGCGTTCATCCTGGATCTGGCGCGGGACGGGAAGCTGGACGCGATCGTCTTCGCCCCGTTCAACAAGCAAGCTATGCACCTGGGTGGCTCTCCCTTTCCCGACGAGCTGCACTTCATGGCCGACCGGTTGCAGTGGAAGGGGCACTTCTCGGAAATCAACGTTCTGGACAACCTCTGGACCTCGCGGGTGACATCCCACATTGGCCTCAGGCACGTGAGCGCCCTGATCACGAAGAAAGCGGTGTACGATGCCATCGTGCTGATCGACGGGGCGTTGCGAATGTCCGACGTGAAGGAGCCGCGTCTCCTCGTGGCGGCTCTCAACCCGCACGGCGGGGAGGGCGGGCTCTTCGGCAACGAGGAAATCGAGGAAATCGCGCCCGCGATCGAGCAGGCGCGATTGGAGGGCATTCAGGTGAGCGGCCCGTTTCCTGCGGACACGATCTTCGTGCGGGCGAAGAAGGGGGCCTGCGATGCCATCGTGTCCATGTATCACGATCAGGGCCAGATCGCGATGAAGCTGATGGGGTTCGAGCGGGGGGTGACGGTCCAGGGGGCGCTGCCGATCCCGATCAC
>Ga0315280_10010206_pt1 | contig 11830 bp, 10 predicted proteins | sample YL17G06_40_MG_FD_203697 | JGI IMG/M metagenome (GOLD analysis project Ga0315280, IMG submission 203697) | Sediment microbial communities from Yellowstone Lake, YNP, Wyoming, USA - YL17G06_40 | ecosystem: Environmental > Aquatic > Freshwater > Lake > Sediment | place: USA: Wyoming | collected... | reverse complement strand
TCCGCCGCTTTGCCTTTCTCTGGAGTGACCAGTGACCAAAAAAGCAAAGCGGCGGAGGGCCACCGCACTCCAAAAGTTGGCTCGCACCCTCAGTTTTGCCAGTGCGCAGGGTGCCCTTGTCGTTGTTGCTTATGCGCGCTAAACACATACAATTGTGTCCTCAACTCCGGATGATCTTGTATCTTGATACCGTGATCGGCCTTTGCTACCGGTTCTGTGTTTGCTGCAGCAAAATCGAACCGGACGGGCGCTTGTCTTTTCCGGCGGAACGGCCTCCCGGTCTGGTATTCTCACCAGGACAGGTTCCCAACCTGTCCCACTCAAAAGGGAGCCACGACCATGGCAACGATCAAGGGCTACGAGTTTCCCGACGAGCTCTACTTTCATCCCGAGCACGCCTGGGTGAGGATCGAGCCCGACGGCACCGCGACGATCGGCATGAACGACTTTTTCCGCAAAGAAGCCGGCGACATTGTTTATGCCGACCTCCCCTTCGAGGGCGACGCGATGGAAGCCGGCGAGGTTTGCGGCAAACTCCAATCGTCCAAGTGGATCGGCAAAATGATCGCCCCGCTGAGCGGCGAAATCGTCGCCATCAACGAGCGCCTCGAAAGCGACAGCGGCCTGATCAACCAGTCGCCCTACGGCGATGGCTGGATCGCCCGCGTCAAGCCCTCGCAGTGGGAAAACGACAAGGCCAACTTGCTCCAGGGCGTCGAGGCGATCGCTCTCTGGCTGGACAAGGAAATCGCCCGCGCCGAAACCGAAAAGAAGAAATAGATTTCGGCGCAAGGAGGAGTGGAGATGACGACGGCCATCAAGGACATGGACATTTGGGCCATGAATCCTCCGAAGGAACTCTCGCCGATGGAAAAGGAACTGCTCTCTGCTATGGCGGAAAACCAGGGGCAGCTCTGCATCCTTCGCCGGAATGATGGAGAATGGATCCGGATCGGAAGTCAGGATTTCTGGGACACCGAGCAGGATCCGCGGCGGCGAGTCCGGGCCCTCGAGGCGCGGGCCTGTCTCCTGAAACGCGGCTACCTGTGGTATGCCGGCAACGCGGAGACTCTCACCCCCAAAGGCAAGAAAGTCGCCGAGCGACTTCGGGCGGAAACTCCCACCCGAAGGTAAAGCGCTCTCGTCGGTTGACCCGAGAGCTTGACGATGGCAGAAGTCTGGCGGTTGCTGGAAACGGGTGTTCGTTCGGCGGCCGAGAACATGGCGCTGGACCAGGCGTTGTTGACCGCGCGCGCTGCCGGTGGCTCGCCCAACACATTGCGGTTTCTCCAATTTTGGCCCCCTGCCGCACTCGTCGGCTATCATCAGGATGTCGCGCAGGAAATCCGCCTGGGCTATTGTCGCGAGGCCGGCATTGACGTCAATCGGCGCCTGACCGGCGGCGGGGCGATCCTGTTCGACGAAAGCCAGCTGGGCTGGGAGCTGATCGCATCGAGCGACGAAGTCGGCGGCGTGCCCTTCTCGCTCGATTTTCACCGCCGCATCTGCGCCGCCACGATCGAGGCCCTGCGCCACTTCGGGCTCGACGCGGCGTTTCGCCCGCGCAACGACATCGAGGTCGGCGGGCGCAAAATCTCCGGCACCGGCGGCGTGGAAGAAGGGCGCGCCTTCCTCTTTCAGGGGACTCTCCTGCTCGATTTCGACGTCGCCGCAATGATTCGCGCCCTGCGCATTCCCACCGAGAAACTCAAACAGTCGTCGCTCGATTCGGCGGCCGACCGCGTGACCTGGCTCCGGCGGGAGCTCGGCTCGCTGCCGCCGCTCGATTCGATCAAGCAGTCCCTCGCCCGAGGATTCGAGAAAACGTTCGGCGTTCGATTCGAGCCGGGCGGCCTCACCGCCGAAGAGCGCGAGCTGTTCGAGCGGCTTCTGCCTCAGTTTCAGAGTCCGGCATGGATCGAGCGAACGTCGCGCGCCGGCTCGAAGGTCGAGGTTTTTCGCGGCCTCCATCGCACGGGCGGCGCGGTCATCCGGGCGGCCGTCCAGGTGGACACGGCGCGTGCGCGACTGCGATCGGCGCTCATCACGGGTGACTTCTTCATCTCGCCCCAACGCGCGATCCTCGATGTTGAAGCGCGTCTTAAAGACCATCGGCTCGACCTCGCGACCATTCGCCGTTCGATCGCCGAAGTGTGGCAGGCCGGCGCTATTCGAGCTCAGGGCTTCGGTCCCGACGACATCGCGGCGGCAATCCTCGCCGCGCTCGACAAACGGCAATGGCTCGACCTCGGCTTGACGGCCGCCGAAGCCAATCGCGTTCTTACGATCAACGGGTCGCCCCGCACCGTGCTGAACCACGCGATCGCGCTCCTCCTTCTTCCCTACTGCGCGAAGTTGCCCGAGTGTTCCTTCCGCCACCGGGAAGACTGCCCATTCTGCGGCGGCTGCACCGTCGGCGAGGCGTTCGTGATGGCGGAACGGTTCGCCGTCCGGCCGACGACGATCACCAGCTTTGAACATTTGATGGCCACGCTCGCAGCGGCGCGTTGCGACGGGGTCGAAGCGTATGTGGGATGCTGTTGCGAGCCATTCGTTCAGAAACACTATGAGGATTTTCGCGCTGCGGGCCTGCCCGGTGTGCTCATCGGTATCTGCGATTCGACCTGCTACGATCTCGACCAGGCGCGCCTCGCCTATCACGGCCAGTTCGAACAGCAGACCCGGCTGGACCTTCCGCTGCTCGAAAAAGTGCTGACTGGCATTTCTCACCACGACTCGTAGCCGCCGACCCCGGGCAGCGCCGAGAGGGATTTCGTGTTGCCTCGGCGGTAGGGGAGTGCTAAAGGCTCACCCGGCGGCAGGACCATTCTGACTTTGCGACGGCGGATGAGGAGAAGGAGAGTGATCTCACGGAGAGGTTTTCTCAAAGCAGCGATGGCGGGAGCGGTCGCCGCGCCGGCAGGATGTGGTTCGCTCCCGAGCGTGTTTCCGGAAAGGGGCGGGAAATCGAGGCTTCGGACGATCACCTATAACGTCTATGCCTGCTACGGGTGGATGCCCGATGAGGAGAAGTTCAAGAAGAGGCGCGCCGCGGCCAAAGAGAAGCCGTTCATGCGCGACATGGCGCAGCGGTTTGCCGAGGCGTTTCGACCGTTCCGTTCCGACATCATCACGTTTTCGGAGTCGCCGGCCGAGTGGGTCGTCAAGGAAATCGCCGACCGCCTTGAAATGCGCCATCTCTACTTTCGCAGCGGCGGAAGCTATCCGGGCACCGTGCTCACGCCGCATGAAATCCTCGAATCGAAGGACTGTCCTCTCGTCGGCGGCGGCGAGCGACCGAAGGATTTGTTCACGCGCCACTGGGGACGCGCTGTCCTGAAGACGCCGGTCGGCGAGTTCATTCTTCACAGCGCTCATCTCCACCCAAGCAAGGACGACATCCGCGAGCAGGAAGTGGCCGAAATCCTGCGAGCGATGCAAAGCGATTTCGCCGGCGGCCGGCCGTTGCTCTTTCAGGGCGACCTCAACCACACCGACACGAAGCCCGAGTACATACGCTGGATTGAGGCGGGGTTGGTGGATACGTCGAAAGCGGCGGGTCGCGGCCCCGGAATCACCATGCCGAAGCCAACTGGTGAGGCACCGAAGCGGATTGACTACATCTGGTCCTACGGCGCCTTCGCCAAGCGCGTGCGTGAGGTCCTCGTCCTCAACCGGCGGCCCTTCACGGTCAATCCGAGAGACAGCGATTCATTCGGTCTGAGCGACCATCTGCCCGTGATGGCGACGTTTGAGTAAACGCGGAACGATGAATGCCCAATGGGGGAGTGGGACAGGTTGCCAACCTGTCCTACACCTCTCCTGGTTTGCCCGGTTTGACCTCGCCCACCATTCATCGCACTCCCAGGATGCAACAAAAAGATAAAAAAACGCCTTGACTTGAGTTACGATTTTCGTAAATGCTCAGGTCAAGCTGTGAGGAGAAGGGACCGCCGCTCGGTATTTTTCACCGGGACTGAAAAATGGAGAGAACGGAAAAGCGCGCTGCCAGGGCGTACGCTCTGAACAAGAATGAGAAAAGAGAAAGAAAGATGGCAAAGCGAGTGACGACCAACCGCAGGCCATGGCACTATACCGGATGCGGCCTGGATAATGTTTTTCTGGTGGGAATCGAGGTGGAGCGAGATCCCAAGACGGGGGAAGAAGAACCCGTAATCCCCCAGCTGGCGGATTTGCACGACTGCATCTTCCTCAACCTGGTTTCAAAGCCGGGACCACTCGGCGGTCGTGAAATCCGTTATTTGCGCCGGCACCTGCTCTGGACGCAGGCTGAAACGGCTGAAAAACTGGGTTTTAACAGTGCTCAGTACTTCTGCGAGTTGGAGCGCAAGCGTCAGGGCTTCGCCGATATCGGTGCGGATTTTCTTTATCGCTTCGAGTGTCTTGACGCATTTATCAGGTCGGCCCGGGGACCTCGCAAACGCGAAGCTCGACGAATTCTCGCGGATCTCAAGGACATCCTCAGCGGAATCCGAAAGCCACGGAAAGCCCGCCACGTCACGATTAAGCGTGTTCACACCGGGCTCGTCGAGACCTGGGAGCCCGCCTTCAACGTCGCATAGGCCGGCTTCCTCGCCGCACTATTCCAGCAAACTCTTCGCGGTCATTTCGGGCGGAACCGGGATGTTCAGCAGTTGCAGCATCGTGACCGCGATGTCCGAGAGAATGCCCAGCGGACGGAGCCGCACGCCGCCGACGTCGCTCCGCACAAAAACAAAGTCCACATCATTGGTCGTGTGCGCCGTGTGTGGAGCGCCCGTCTCGGGATCAATCATCTGCTCGGCGTTTCCGTGATCCGAGGTGACAAGGACCGTGCCGTCGCGCGCGAGCACAGCCTCGACCACCCGCCCCACGCAGGTGTCCACGGTCTCAACGGCCTTGATGGCCGCCTCCAGCGATCCGGTGTGGCCGACCATGTCGCAGTTGGCATAATTGAGGACGATGACGTCGTAGGTGTCTTTGCCGCGATCCGCGGGAAGCGCGGGCGATTCGGCCGGGGCGGTCGTCACGCCCTCGGTGTTCTTCGCCTTCTCGCGCACCGCCGCGATCCCCGCGGAGACCGCCACGAGCACCAGGTCGGTCACCTCGTAGGCGCTCATCTCGGGCTTCTGATCTTCGGGGATCGTGATGCTGGCGACCTGGACGCGGTCTTCGCCGGGATTGGCCTTCACGCGCTTGCCGTTGAAGAAACTCGTGACGTGACGATACTTCTGATATTCGGAGATGCGCAGCTGCCACAGCCCGCGCCGGCTGAGCACCTCGCCGAGAAGATTCTTCATATTCATCGGCGGGATGATGGCGTTTTCGAATTCGTCGTAGTACCTGGTCAGCCCGACATAACAGATCTTCGGTCGAGGGTCGCGCACAAAGCCCTTGAAATCCTCCTCGACGAACGCCCGCGTCATCTGGATCGCACGGTCCTGCCGATAGTTGAAATGAATCACGGAATCGTTGTCGCGAATCTGGGCGAGTGGTTGGCCGTCGTCGCCTGCGATGATCGTCGGCTGGACGAACTCGTCGGTCTCGAGAACTTCCTGGGGCTCGGCTTCCTTGTCTTCGCTGTTGGCGGCACACGCGGCCCCGGCCTCTTCCTTGGCTGCTTCGCCGCGCTTCGCGATCTCGGCGTCGGCGCGCGCATAGGCTTCCTGGATGGCCGCCTCCGCCGAACGGGCCCTCAAGCCGATCCCGTGCACCATGGCGTCATAAGCGCGTTTCGTGCGATCCCAATTGTTCCCCCGATCCATGCCGTAGTAGCGCCCCATGACCGTGGCCACTTGCCCGACGCCGATCTGGCGAAACTGCTCTTCGAGCCGCGCCAGGTAGATGAGGGCACTGCGGGGCGGCGTGTCGCGGCCGTCGGCGAAGAAGTGAACATAGACCTTCGTGAGGCCCGCATCCTTGGCCACGCGCAACAAGGCGTAGAGATGTTCTTCCGTCGCATGAACTCCCTGATCCTGGACCAGGCCCATCAGGTGGAGCGATGAATTGTGCTGTTTGCAGTTCCCGAGCGCCTTGACCAGCAGCGGCTCGCGAGCGAGCTGGCCTGACGCAATCAAGCGGTCCACCCGCAGGATTTCCTGTTCGACGATTCGCCCTGCCCCCATGTTGAGGTGGCCGACTTCGGAGGAGCCCTGCGCGCCTTTGCGAACGCCCACCGCCTCGCCCGAACACTCCAGCATACACTTCGGATACGTGCTGAGGAGCCGGTCCATCGTAGGCGTTCGGGCCAGCGTCACCGCATTGCCGGGACCAGCGGGTGCGCGGCCCCAACCGTCGCGGACCAACAATACCAATGGTTTCCCCATTTGTGCTCCTAAGCCCTTTTCGTGGAATCGGCGTTTCGCAAAAGCCGACCGGCCGAGGCGACATCCACCGTCGGCAGTTCACGCCGTTTTCTGCTCGCGCAACGCCTGTCGTGTCAACACCGATCCACAGCCAGAAGCCAATTTGAGGGAGTGGCGAAAAGCGAAGTGGCGCGGGCTGTTAGCCTGTGAATTGTGTGGAGATCAGACATAGGCCCCCCATGCACCAATCAATCCGGACACCAGCCGACCTCGAACGTCGCTTTTCGCAACTCCCTCCCCAATTGGGACCGTTCAATCGAAACGGTCTGCGGAGAAGCTCGCTACGGCCTGATCACGCGACGCGTCACACGCCACGCCGCGCGAGCGAGAACGTGGGGGAGCTCGAGGATGAACAGCCCCAGCGGCTTTCGTCCGATAACGGCGGTTCCGAATCGGGCGATGGATTCGATGATGAGGAAGGGCACAATCGTCATCATTACGATCTCTTCCCAGCTTTTCCCCGCCGCCGCAGAACGGGCCGACGTGCCACCGGCTGCGGCGGCTGACATCCCACCCACCGCCGTTAGCACCGCGCCGAGGTAGTATGAGAGCAAAGCGATGAGACTGACCAGGCCGACGCCCAGGCTGTTAAACGCCGTCCAGCGAGGGGCGTCATAGTCGTAGCGTTCGCTGACGCGCTCCTGGACCGACGCGGGCAGGAAAGCAATCAAGATCCCCAACGCATCGGCGATTTTGTCGCGCCGTTGCTGCTTCTCTTGGGCGATCCGCTCCTGTTCGCGGCGCTCATGGGCCTCGGGCGACAGATCGAAAACCTTCCGCGCCATCTCGCCGTCGGGCCAGGGGACGAGCGAGTAAACCCATCCTCCGGTGACCGGTTCGGCCGAGGCGATCGCATAATACTCGCCGCAATAAACGATCGTTGTTGCGACCGGCCCCGACGTCACGAGCACGTCAGGGTTGTAGCACACCCAGTCAGCCATTTGCCGGTGCGCATGCACGGCCGCCGAATAACGAGACCCCAGCGGGAAGACTGACACGCGCAATCCGGGAATCAACTCGCCCGCCGACGAGGGTTTCGGGCTGAGCGGCGCTTCGGTTGTTTTCGTCCCGGCTTTGACCGGCGCAGGAGCGGGAACGGCGCGCTGAGGCGGGGATTCTCCGACCTCGTTTGGCGTGAGCGGCACGCCAGCGGGGCGAAGGTCGGATCCCGCGGGTTTCGCCTTTAGACCTCGGACCGACCGCACAACCCGATCCAGAATTTCCAGTGGCAGAAGCCCCACCGGTTCGTCTTCAAACATGGCGGTGGCGTAACGGAAGAGCGAATCAACGACCAAGTAGGGGGCAAGGATCGCGAGCGCACCCTCCAGCGCCGGTGGCATGCCGCCGGCGCCGCCAAAACCTCCCGCAAAGCGCTGGACGATATGAATCCAGGCCGTCAGAAACAGGCTGGCTACGCCGACCACCGCGCTGCTGATCGCGGTCCAGGCGACCCCGTCGTATTCATAGATCTGGCCAAGGCGGTCCTGGAGGGAGTGGGGCAGAAACGCGATGAAGAATCCTGCGGCATTGAGGAACCGGCTGTAGCGCCGCACGCGACGCTCCGCCTGCTTATCCTCGGCGGCGGCCTGAAAACCCTCGCGGGAAAGATGCACCGTGCGTCGCACCATCTCACCGCGCGGCCACAGGACCAACTCATATTCCCAGCCCACCGGCCGTCGTTTGCAGCCGGCGATCGCATAGAGGGTGCCGCGATACTCGAGGGTGGTCGCCACGCGCCGACTGTCCTCCCGCGTGACGTCGGTGACGTAGGGCACCCACTCGGGCATCTCCGTGGCGGTTCGCACGCGCAGGCGAACCGGCGACATCTCGTCGAGCATCTCGACGCGAATGCCGGGCGCAGGATAATCCACCTCGACAGGCCGCTCGCTCATAGGATGTCTTGGACACACAAGCGACTCTACTGCTTTACTCCGTCGAACGATAAGCGCTTGTACGGCGCTTGTCAACGGCGGAGAAAGGGGTCACGGGCGATTCGCGGCTCTCGCCCTCGTGAGAGTAGCCAGCGCGACAGGCGAGCGACCGCCCCCGCGATGCCGAGACGTGCTCTCTTACCGATAAATGGTTGAAAGGGGCGGTTGGCGGGAATTCGTGCCGGCGGACAGCCCACGCCATCCGGTCTAATCGGGCATCAGGTCGGTGGAGTCGTCTTCTTCGGTTCGCGGCGGGATGTGGCCGAGATATTCCAGCGCGGCGCCGGCGGCTTCGTTTTCGGCGGATTTCTTTCGCGGCCCCCAGCCCTCGCCCCACTTCTCTCCCTGGACGATGACTTCGACGAAAAAGCGCTTTTGATGATCGGGCCCGACCTCGCGCATGACGCGGTATTCGGGGGTGATCTGGTAACGCCTCTGGACGATCTCCTGGAGGCGCGACTTATAGTCGGTCAGATCTTCGGCGAGCATCACGCTGTTGAGCGGTTCGAGAACATGTGACCGGACGAACGTGCAGGCCTCGGTCCAGCCCAGCGCCACATAGATCGCTCCCACCAGCGCCTCGAGCGCGGAACCGATCAGAACGGGACGGTGCCGGCCTCCGGTGCGCTCCTCGCCGCGCCCCAGTCGCATCACCTTGTCCAGCCCCATTTCGCGCGCCTGGCGGCCCAGCACCCCGCGACTGACCACGTGGCCTTTTCGCTTGGACAGCTCGCCTTCCTGAGCCTCCTCGAGGCGGCGATAGAGATGTTCGGCCGTCAGCAGACCGATCACGGCATCGCCCAGGAACTCCAGGCGTTCGTTGTCATGGTGGAGCTGGTTTTCAAAGGCATAGGAGCGGTGGGTCAGCGCCTGGTCAATCAGGGCCAGCGCGCTTGGGTCGGGCTGAAGACCGAAGCCCGCCAGAAAACGACACAGCAGCTCGCGCCGTTCGTCATCCATGGAAATGGAGCACGCCCTTCCGAGAAAAAGAGAAAGGATGAAGGATGAAGGATGAAGGATGAATAAGATGCGAACGGATCACTCGGCCATGCCGGACTGGAAATAGGCCGCAGAAAAAACCCATCCTGACAGACGAGAGCGTGTTTAGCCAATAAAGCAGAATCGTATCACCCGGTTCTTCATTCATCCTTCATCCTTCATCCTTCATCCTTCAAGAATACTTCTTCAACACAAGCGTGCAATTGTGGCCGCCGAAGCCCAGCGAATTGCTGATGGCCACGTCCACGGCCTGCTCGCGCGCCGTGTTGGGAACATAGTCCAGGTCGCACTCCGGATCGGGTTCCTGGTAGTTTATGGTCGGCGGAATGACGCCGTCGTGCAGGGTCATCACCGTGGCGATGGCCTCGACCGCGCCGGCCGCCCCGATCAGGTGGCCGAACATGGACTTGTTGGAGCTGACCGCCATCTTGTAGGCATGTTCGGCGAAAACCGTTTTAATCGCCTCGGTTTCCAGTTTGTCGTTATACGGCGTCGAGGTGCCGTGAGCGTTGACGTAATGGATGGCGGTCACCGGCAGGCGCGCATCCTTGACCGCCGCCTTCATGGCCCGTGCGCCGCCTTCGCCGCCCGGCGAGGGTGAGGTAATGTGGAACGCATCGCCCGACATGCCGTAGCCGATGACTTCGCAGAGAATGTGGGCGCCGCGGGCGCGCGCATGGTCCAGTTCCTCGAGCACGACAATCCCCGCCCCTTCGCCCATGACAAACCCATCGCGCCGCTTGTCAAACGGGCAGCTCGCGGCGGCCGGAGGATCGTTGCGTTTCGACAGCGCCCCCATATTGGAAAACCCGGCGATGGCCAGCGGCGTGATGCAAGATTCGGCCCCCCCGCACACCATGGCCATGGCATCGCCGCGCTGAATGATCTTGAAGGAATCGCCGATGGCGTGTGTCCCGGTCGCGCAGGCCGTGGCGATCGCCGAGTTCGGCCCCTTCAGCTTGAGGACGATCGAAACCATCCCCGGCGCCATATTCGGAATGAGCTTGGGAATCAGGTAGGGAGTGACTTTTCGGTGGCCCCTCAGGCGCATCACCTCGGTTTCCTCCTCGACCACTCCGATCCCGCCGATCCCCGAACCGATCAGCACGCCGATCTGGTTGGGGTCGTCGCGGTTGAGGTCGAGACCACTTTGGTCAAACGCTTCCCGTGCCGCCACCACGGCGTAGCGAACGAACCGGTCCATGTGCCGCAGGGTCAGGATATCCGACCAGAGAGAGTCGGGAAACTCTCGGACCTCGGCGGCGATCCGGGTGCGATAGGTGCTGGCATCAAAGCGGGTGATCGGCCCGATGCCGCTTCGCCCGTTGATCAGACCCTCCCACGTGGCCCGGGCGCGCACTCCCAGGGGAGTGACGGCCCCGACACCGGTCACCACAACTCGTCGGCCATCCATCGTTCCTGCTCCATCCTGCGAAACTCAGAATCCTGAAGTCCAAAAGAACCGTTCGGGTTCACCGGTTCGCCGCTGCCAAAGTCAACCGTTCAAAGTCGAAAGTCAAAGCTCTAAACTCTCAACCCTCCAACCTCCAGCCGACAGCCTCCAGCCTCCAGTCCACAGCCTACAACCTGCCGCCTCATAGTCTCCATGAAAAAGCCCCGAACGCATGGCCCGCAAGTGCGTCCAGGGCCTCACGGCAGAGACTCGAGACCAGCGGGAGAGCACGAAGCGGATGAGCGGTGCGCCCCTCGAGCCCGTGGCTCAGACGTTGCCCGCCTTGGTCTTCACCTTATTGACCACATAATCAACCGCCTGTCCCACGGTCATCACTTTTTCCTGATCCTCGTCGGGAATCTCGATCCCAAATTCCTCCTCGAGATCGCGCATCAGCTCAAGGAGCATGAGCGAATCCGCGCCCAGATCCTTGTCGAACGTCGCCTCCGGGGTCAAATCCTCGATCGTTCGGCCCAAAGACTGCGCCATGATCTCGCGGACTCGATTTTCAATCTCGCGGATCTTTTCGTCGGTCAACATACCTTCGACTCCCTCCTGTTAAGGTGTTTCCATGGATAGACATCGGCACGGCAAATAACGGGAGTTTAGTAGCTGAATGCCGGGGGCCTTGCAAGCAAAAAAATCAACGCCCCGAAACGAGGGACTTGCGAAATAGGAGTGGCGTGCGCTGTCAGAGCGCGAAAAGCGGCGAACTAGACAGTCCACCCCACTCTTTCTGTCCAGATCCGAAGCCAGAGATGGGATTTCGCAAGTCCCTCAAACGAGCGGTGCCTCTCGACCCTGTTGCCAGGTCCGAACGACCGGAAAGTAGTAGCCACATCGGGTTCACCCCAAGGCCTGGTGGTCTGTCATACGGTAATTAACGGAACCGCATCCCCGTGTCATTGCGAGGAGCCGTTTTCTGGCGAGGAAGCAATTTCATGGTCGGTGTATCCCCGGACGGGATTGCTTCGTCGCCAAAAAACGGCTCCCGGCAATGTATGTGTTTAGCGACCCTTTGGAGTGCGGTGGCCCTCCGCCGCTTTGCCTTTCTCTGGAGTGACCAGTGACCAAAAAAGCAA
>Ga0315280_10010205_pt1 | contig 11830 bp, 12 predicted proteins | sample YL17G06_40_MG_FD_203697 | JGI IMG/M metagenome (GOLD analysis project Ga0315280, IMG submission 203697) | Sediment microbial communities from Yellowstone Lake, YNP, Wyoming, USA - YL17G06_40 | ecosystem: Environmental > Aquatic > Freshwater > Lake > Sediment | place: USA: Wyoming | collected... | reverse complement strand
AGTCAGGGCAATCTTTGTTCCAGCAAAACGAACCAGCCAAAACTAATCCATTTGTCTTCATTGCGTTCCCCAAAATAAATTATGCAATGAAGGTATATAAACTTAGTTAAGGTAGACTACCGATTTTTGCGCTTTAGATATATTACCTTTTTCTGCCATCATCTTTTTAAGCTGATGCCGGAAGGCTTGTTCCGATAGGCTCGGGGCAAGAAGGAGCGATATGGTCAAGACCGATATGGTTATATTCCGAAGAGAGACCATTGAAGCATGGACTCGTGGATGAAGGACAAAGAAAAGTACAGCGAGAAGGATAGGGAGAAGCTGGAAAAGGGGTCGGGTTTTGTCAAGGCCTGGACCCTGGTCTGCAACTGGGTTTACAGAGTCGTTTCCTGGTGATTTAAGCTCGAACTTTATACTATTGCTATTTTTCTTCCCATCTCCCGCGCAGCTTTGCGGCTCTCTCTCTGAGCTGAGCAAGGACCCCATCCCGGTCCGATCCTTTTGCGAGGATGGAGAGGACTGGATCATCTCTATCTATCCGCGAGCCAGGGCAGGGCACGTCCGCGGTCCAATCTCTGCGCAGATCCTCCTCGATCTTCAAATTCCGGGGGGCGAAGATTATGGCCCTCCCCGCGGTGAGACGGGAGATGGGTCGATCCGGCAACCACCCTGCAAAGGCCTCCAGATGAGCCGCAAAGATGTTGAGGCCCGTGGCCATCTCCACGCTGTCCAGGCTGCCCTGGAAGCGCGAATTGACCTCCACCACCACAGGTCCGCGTTCCGTGAGCAGGAAATCCACGCCGTTGCTGCCCAAAAGCCCCAGCTCGGTGATGATATCTTCGGCCAGCTCGGCGATGCCGAAAGCTGGGGGCGTCAGGGGCGTGATGTTTCCGGTGTACCTGAAGCCCTTCGCCCCCGCCCAAGGGACGCCTATGAGCTGCTCGTTGACCGCTACGGCCTGCGCCCCGCGACCGTTGCCGATGACCGAAACGCTTGCTGGCCTGCCCCAAACCAGATCCTGGGCGATCAGGCCCTCCTCCCAGTTCAGCTCCATTGCGCTCCTCACGAGCCGACAGCCCACGCCGCCCGCGCCCTTGCGGGGCTTGACCAGGATGGGGTATTGCAGATCGTCTGGCGTTGACTTGGTTCTGATGAAGGGAAATCCCTTCTTCTCCAGCCAGCGGGCCAGCCAGAGCTTGTCCGAGACAGTGGCGGTCTTTTGGGGAGGGTTGTTCAGGACCCGAACTCCACTCGCTCGGGCCTCCTCCAGCCCTGGCCCGAGGACGACCGCTTCGGGATGGAACCTTTGGATGTAGGCAGGAAGGAGCTCTTCCGCCCCTTCGCGCGGGAGCAACGCGGTCTCTGGGGCGAAATCTTGCAGGTCCAGGTCACAAAAGCCATCGACGGCCACGACCTCGTGCCCGGCCCTGGCTGCGGAAGAGGCGATGTGCCTGATATTGATGCCTATTACCAATATTCTCATGAATTCTCAGGATGATTTTGTTCTTCTTTCTTGGCGGGGTATGGGGGATAGAGCACCTGCTTTCCGCAAGGAGAGGGCACGATCTTGAGGCCGCCCTCATACTTTCCGCCAAGCTCCCGGCCTTGAAAGAGCCTGTCCAGGAAGACGGCGAGCGCGGCCACCTCGGAGTGAGGCTGGTTTCCCACGGCCACATTCCAGTCCGCCAGCTCGTACATCTCCGCCGGAACCTTCTCCGCGCCCACGGCCACCAGGATCTTCTCGCAGCTTCGGATCTCGTCGATCACATCCGGCAGGCTCGAGCCGTACATGGTGAGGTGAACCACCTTTCCGCCCGCCTCTTTCCAACGCACAGCTTCGCCCCTCCAACTCACGTCGGCCCTAAGGCGAAAGTCTCCCCCCCATCGCTTCGCCACATCGGCCAGGCTCTCCTCCACGCTGCTATCGCGGCCGGAAAGAAGCATCTCCTCGGCTCCGAAGGCGCGAGCAACAAGGCCCACATGGGTGGTGATCCTCTTGTCCCGCTCGGGCCGATGACCGAGGCGCAAAACCACGACTCGCATGCTTGCCGGAGGTTTTGCATCTTATTTAGCTCCTTTCCAATCCCTCTTGCAAAATAGCTAAATTCCTGGGCTGCGTCTCCTCAGAGATGAACCTGTGCGAGAGATGCCGGGGCAAGGGTTACCTTGTGGTAGGAGAGAAGCCCTGTCCCAACTGCAATGGCAGCGGAAAGACCGAGTCCATATCCCTGGGCGCGGCCTCTGATAAGGATATGAAGGAGCTGATTGAGCAGGGCTCGACCAAGTGCAGCGTTTGCCACGGATCCGGCCAGATTCCGGTCACTGAGCCGTGCCAGGACTGCGAGGGCCTGGGGCGCGAGTACCTCTGCGTCGTGTGTGGTGCCAGGCTCTGCAGCAAGAAGGAGCTATGTGAGCGCTGCTCCAAGAAGCCGCTGGTCCACGTGCTGGATCAGGCCTGCGATTCCCGCGACATCGTTGTCGGCGAGACTTACCAGGGGAAGGTCTCCGGGCTCGCCAACTTCGGGGCCTTCGTGGATCTCTGCGAGAGCGTGAGAGGGCTGGCCCACAATAAATACCTAAAGGCAAGGCCCGAAGTCGGCGATACAGTCTTCGTTGTAGTCCGAAACATTCTTCCCAACGGCAACATCGAGCTGGAGCCCGTGGAGCCGAAAGAATACAACACCGTCGAGGTGGAGAAGGAGCTGCCCCTCTCCAAGGCGGCGGATCTGCACAAGCAAGTGGGCAAACAGATCCTGATCAAGGGAGAGGTCATCCAAGTCAAGCAGACCGGAGGGCCGACCATCTTCACCGTCGCCGACGACAGCGGCCTAGTCTTCTGCGCTGCCTTCGAACGCGCCGGCGTGCGCGCGTACGCGGACATCGACAGTGAGATGATGGTGCGCGTCATCGGCGAGGCCACGATGCGCAACAACCAGGTTCAGGTCGAGATCAAGTCCATGAAGCGGCTCTGGGGTGGCGAGGCCTCCCAGGTCAAGGACCAGATTGAGCAGGCGATAGACCGCCGCGCCGAGCCCTTCGATACGCAGTTCCTGGTGGAGAGCGAGATCATGGCCAGGCTCCGTCCGGCCATGAAGGCGGTGGCCAAGGAGATCCGCCGTGCGGTCCTCAAGTCCAAGCCCATCGTGGTTCGCCACCACGCCGACGCGGACGGCATCACTGCCGCCGTGGCTATCGAGACGGCCATACTTCCGCTCATAAAAGAGGTGGGCGGACCTGATGCCGAGTACTACAACTACCGCCGGGCCCCGAGCAAGGCCCCGTTCTACGAATTAGAGGACGTGACCAAGGATCTGAGCTACGCCCTGGAGGACAGCGCCCGTCATGGCCAGAAGATGCCCCTGATAATCTTAATGGACAACGGCTCCACTGAGGAGGATGTTCCTGCCATGCGGCAGGCCCAGGTCTACGGCCTGGAGATGCTGGTCGTGGATCACCATCATCCTCACAAGATAGTGGACCAGTTCCTTATCGCTCACGTCAACCCCGCCCACGCCGGAGGCGACTTCGGCCTGACCACGGGAATGCTGGCCACAGAGATTGCCCGCATGATCTATCCCCAGGTCGAGAACAAGATCAGGCATTTCCCGGCGGTTTCGGCCGTGGGCGACCGCAGCGAGGCCCCGGAGGCAGAAAGGTACCTCAAACTGGTGGAGGACAAATATCGCAAAGAGGATCTGAAGAAGATCGCCCTCGCTCTGGACTACGAGGCCTTCTGGCTGCGGTTCAACGAAGGGCGGGGACTCATAAACGACATCCTCTGCCTGGGCAGACTGGACAGGCATCAGCGAATTGTGGAGTTGCTCTGCGAGCAGGCGAACGCGGCGATAGACGAGCAGCTGCGTGCCAGCATGGGAAACGTGAAGAGCACGCGACTCCCGAATGGCGTGATCATGAATGTCCTGGACGTGGAGAACTTCGCCCACAAGTTCACCTTCCCTCCGCCCGGCAAGACCTCCGGCGAGGTGCATGACCGACTCTGCCAGAAGTTCGCGGGAAAGCCCGTGGTCACGATCGGCTACGGCCCGGACTTCGCCGTGCTGCGCTCTCGGGCAGTGCGGATGAACATCCCCCAGATGGTCAAGGAGCTGATGGAGGAGATCCCCAACGGCGGCGTCTCCGGCGGCGGGCACCTGGTGGTCGGCTCCATCAAGTTCGTGGGAGGCATGCGAAAAGAGGTCCTGGCCAAGCTGGCGGAGAAGATTGCAACGTGTGCGGTGGATGAAGTCGTGCCTGCAGCACAAAAGGATTGAAGCCCTGAAGGCAGTACGGGCACATATTTTAAAAAAGATCACGGGCGAAACGGTGAGATTAAGGCGGTGAAGAGATAACTCCGTCTTTGAAGGGTTAAGGCGACGCCAAGCAGATCAAAGCAATCGCATGTGATGGTTTTTGCTCGTGACTGAAAAAAATTTGGTCCGGATAGATTGCATTTGCTTTATGTCTTGGTCATGTTGATATTTACGACGTCATCGGGATTGGCAATGTCGATGGCGGCCGGATAGACAGAGACAAGTTCAGGAGTGGCCACCTTCAGGAAATACCGACCGAACTTCTCCACATCGAATTTGTAGTATCCGGTCTCATTTGTAGTTGTATTCTGGCTGTAGACATCTGGCTCAACAAACAATCCCTTATCGTCGAGGCAGAGCACTGGGCCTCCCAGCTCTACCGTCACATTGGCCAGGCCGTTCTCCTCCGCCTCCATGATGCCATTTTTGTTTATGTCGTAATACACCTTCCCGGATATAGAGTTGCCTAAGGCAGGCAGTGTCATGGCTGTCACCATCAATAACACAGCACATATGGCTATCAAACTTCTTCCCATGTTAATACCTCTAATCCTTCTAAGGAACGAGAGACTATATCATCTTTTCTAAATTAATCGATCCTGTCCCCGGAATCCCGACGATTACTTTTATCTCACCCCGCCGCTTACTTTCCGGCAGTGATATCCATGAGCGAGCCAAGAGAGCTGGTGATAGCCAAAGACGACTACCTGGAGTTCCTGGCCCAGCGCCTCAGGCTGCAGGGCTCCTGCAAGCGAGAGATTGAAAACGTCAGCTTCCCCTTCCTCTTTATCTCGGGAAGCGAGCTGCTTCGGACCTACATCTTAGGCGCTTGCGAGTTCACCTCCAACCTGCCCGACAGGTACAAGCTGCCCGATCGGGGCTTCATCTGGTTCCTCTTCTCCCAGGCGGTAAAAGAGATCCAGATCATGCCGGATAAGATAGTAATAAAATACGAGCTGCAGGATGAGTACCGCAAGCCCTTCAAGCAGTTCTACCTCTAGCAGGCCAGTTGTCTGACGACCAGCTGCCGGTGAGCTTCCCCTGCAAAGCCAGCCTGCCTAGGCCTGCCTCGACCTCCTTGGCCAGGGGCGCAGGCTGCGTGCCCGCCAGGGCCGTTCCGGGCAGGGGCGTGAAATAATGAGCCCTGACTTTTCCCCCCTTCCCCACTATCCACCTGGCCAGATCCAGCGTCATGCGCTGGTCCGCTGCTGACTCACTGGGCAGCCCAAAGATCAGGTCCACCTGCGGCGTCAGATCGTGCTGCAGGCAAAGCTCGCAGGAGGCCAGGATCGCCTCCAAGCCGTGGCCCCGCGAGATGGCCTTCAGGACGGCAGGGCTGCCGGACTGACCGCCGATGCTCAAAGTTTTGTTGGCGCAGTATTTTGCTATCAGCTCCAGAGCTTCATCGGATACGAACTCCGGCCTGACCTCGGAGGGAAACGTCCCGAAGTAGATGGGTTTCTTTTGCTCCGCCAGAGCCTTCAGCAGCGCCCCAACCTTCTCGGGCCTGGGCCGCAGGCCATCAGAGCCAAAGGCCAGGGAGTTAGGGGAGGTGAACCGGATGTCTTTGTGCAACTTCGCGTATCTGGCGATGGCAGCAATCGAGCGGTGGCGCATGCTGTGGCCGAAGAGGCTCGGCGTCTGGCAGTAAGTGCAGCTCCAGGGGCAGCCGCGACTGATCTCGATTGGCGACAGGATCTTGCCGAAGGGCGGGTAGAGGTCCAAGTCCAGCGGCGCTCTCCTCCCCGTGAACCTGATCTCCCCATCGACTTTGTAGGCAATTCCCAACACGTCGCCTGGATCTTGGCCCTCTTTCAGCGCTTTTATCAGCTCCGGCAGCGTCTCCTCGCCCTCGCCCACCACGACGAAGTGGAAGTGCTCCAGGACCTCCTCCGGCATGGCGGAAGGGTGAGGCCCTCCGGCGATGTAGATTGAGTCCACTTTCGCCTGGGAGACCTCTCGGTAGACTCTTTTCGCCTGGGCAGTGGCAAAACTGTAGAGCATGATCCCCTCTTTTGGCTCCCTGGCCAGCTTGGCTTCGACCAAAGGCAAGAGGGCAGCGATGCTGTACGAGTTCTTGCTGCTCCAGCGAAACCAGACGTCACACTCGGCCATCCTCAGATCTTCTCCAGAAACAAAGGAACGAACTGGAACTTATTCACATCCACCAGGCCCGAGTCGGTCAGCTTCAGCTCAGGGATGACCGGCAGACAGAGAAAGGACAGGGTCATGAAGGGATCCTTGAGCCTAGATCCCAGCTCCCGCGCGGCGTCAATGCAGTCGTCTATTCCGTCGGCCACATCCCGCATATACCTCTCTGAAAGCAGGCCCGCCACGGGCAGGGGCAGGCTGGCCTTGACCTTGCCATTTGCGGCTACCGCTAAGCCGCCTCCCATCTGTTTTATGGCCAAAACAGCATCGAGCATATCCTCGTCGGTCACGCCAACGGCGGCGATGTTGTGGGAGTCGTGGGTCACAGAGGTGGCCAGAGAACCGCCCTGCAGGCCAAAGCCCTGCACCAGGCCCAGGCCAATGTTCCCAGTCGCCTTGTGCCTCTCCACCACGGCCATCTTCAGGATATCCTGCTTGGGGTCGGAGACAATCCGCCCGCCCGCTGTCTTGGGCAAGAGCTGCAGAGACCGGGTCAAGATCTGGTCAGGGATGATGCCAATGACCCTGGCCTTTCCGGGATTTGCTTTTATCTCGAAGGACTGGAGATCTATCTTGCCGATCTGCATCGATTTCATCTTAGGGGCAGGCGCGCTATCCAGCCGGGCGGTGAGATAGTCATCCTCCGCCACCAGCCTGCCATCTTTTATGACCTTGACTACGCGAGGGTGCTCCAGCTCATCCAGAACGGCGATGTCAGCCCGAAAGCCAGGGGCGATGGCGCCCAGATCTCGCAGCCCGAAGTACTGGGCCGCATTCAGGCTGGCAATCTGCAGGGCCAAAATGGGATCGAGCCCCTGCTCTATGGCCGTCTTGATCATGAAATCGATGTGTCCTTCTTTGAGAATGTCTGCAGGGTGTCGGTCGTCCGAGACGAAGAGGAACTGGCGGGCGTTCAAGGGCGAGACCAGTGGCAGCAGATCCTTCAGATTCTTGGCAGCGCTGCCTTCCCGAAGCATGAGGTACATCCCCTGGCGCAGCTTTTCCAGGGCTTCGGATAGAGAGGTGCACTCGTGGTCGGACCTAATCCCTGCGGCAATATAGGCAGTCAGGTCCTTTCCGGACAGCCGGGGGGCGTGGCCGTCCACGCGCTTAGATCCAGCCAGCCGGATCTTCTTCAAGACCTCAGGATCGCGAAAGACGACGCCAGGATAGTTCATGACCTCGGCCAGGCCCAGCACCCGCTCTTCGCCCATTAATTTCGCCAGGATTTCTGAATCCAGGGATGCACCTGATGTCTCCAGGTTCGTGGCGGGGACGCAAGAAGGGAGCATGACATAAACGTTCAGGGGAACGTTTCTCGAAGAGTCGAGCATGTACCTGATGCCAGCCTCGCCCCAGACATTGGCGATCTCATGAGGGTCGATGACCACGGAAGTCGTGCCCTTCGGCACCACGGCACGCGCAAACTCAGGAACGGTGACCATGGCGCTCTCGATATGAACATGGCCGTCGATGAATCCCGGGGTGAGGATCTTGCCGCTCAGATTCATTGTCTGCCCGGCGCTGGAGCAGTCAAAGCCGACTATCCGGCCCTTGTGCACGGCAACGTTCGCCTTGTGCACCTCGCCGGAGAGGAGGTTGGCGATATCCGCTCCTTCCAGAAGGAGATCGACTTCCAGCTCGCCCCGGGCAGCAGCGATCAGCTCTTCGAGCGGGTCCATGGATTTTTTCATCCCTTCAGGTCTTATTTAGCTTATCTGCGAATCATCCGCGAACCGTGGCCTTTAGCCCAAAATATTAAATAGATTACTATCCAGATTGCATATAAAATTATGTTCGATGTCGGATAAACTTAAATTGCTTGGGTTAGAATAAACACAAGGTGTGTGGGAAGTGAAAGATATTCTGCTGAAAGTGGCCAAAGCCTATCCCAATGACTCAGCCCGGGGCATCGCCCGGCTGGACCCCAATGCTCTGCTCACGCTGCGGCTCTCGCCGGGAGACATCATCGAGATCGAGGGAAAGAGGCTCACCGCCGCCAAGGTCTGGCGCGCCGACCGACAGGACTGGTCCCAGGACTACATCAGGATAGACGGCTTCATCCGCCAGAATGCCGGAGTGGGCATAGGTGACCGAGTAAAGATTCGCAAGGCCAAGTACTTCGATGCGCAGCGAATCGTCATGGCTCCACCCTCCGGGTCGCACATGCATTACGGAGACGAGGCTGCGGACATGATCCGCCGCCAGACCATCAAGCGGCCGGTTGTGTCGGGCGACATACTTCCCATCATGAGCTCAGGCAGCCATCCATTCGTCGGCCGGATGGAGGCCGTGCCCCTGGTAGTCACGGAAACTAATCCCGATGGCGTGGTGGTGATATGCGAGAGAACGGAGATCGTGCTCCTGGAGAAGCCAGCCAAGAGCATCTGTTCCGTCAAGGCCACCGGCACCACCTACGAGAACGTGGGCGGTTTGCGAGTCGAGGTGCAGCGCGTTCGGGAGATGATCGAGCTGCCCATGAAGCATCCCGAGGTCTTCCAGAAGCTGGGCATAGAGCCGCCCAAAGGCGTTTTGCTCTACGGCCCCCCGGGCACAGGCAAGACGCTCATCGCCAAGGCCGTGGCCAACGAGAGCGGTACTAACTTCTTCTCCATCGCCGGGCCGGAGATCATGTCCAAGTACTACGGCGAGAGCGAGCAGCGGCTGCGGGAGATATTCGAGGAGGCCCAGAAAGCGGCTCCGTCGATCATCTTTATAGACGAAATCGATTCCATTGCACCCAAGCGCGGGGATGTCACGGGCGAGGTGGAGAGGCGCGTGGTGGCTCAGCTCCTGGCCATGATGGACGGTTTGAAGGAGCGCGGCCAGGTGGTAGTGATAGGGGCGACGAACAGGGAAGATGCTATCGATCCCGCTCTGCGCAGGCCGGGCAGATTCGACCGGGAGATAGAGATCGGGGTTCCCGACCGCAGCGGGCGGGTGGAGATCCTGCAGATTCACATGCGCAACATGCCCATCGCCGAGGACGTCGACCTGGAGGGCCTGGCGGACAGGATGCACGGCTTTGTGGGGGCAGACATAAACTCGCTGTGCAAGGAGGCGGCCATGAAGGCCCTGCGGCGCTATCTGCCCGACCTGACCACGGAGGACGAGATACCCCAGGAGATCGTGGACAAGATGCAGGTCACTGGCGGCGACTTCGAGGACTCCCTCAAGGAGATCGAGCCATCCGCCATGAGGGAGGTCCTAGTGGAGCTGCCCCACGTGACCTGGAAGGATCTGGGAGGTCTTGGGGCCCTGAAGCAGGAGCTGATCGAGGCCGTCGAGTGGCCCATCAAGCAGCCGGAGAAGTTTCGCCAGATGGGCATACGCCCGCCCAAGGGAATCCTGCTCTACGGGCCGCCGGGCACGGGCAAGACCATGATCGCCCAGGCCATAGCTAACGAGACCAACGCCAACTTCATCAGCGTGCGCGGACCTCAGATGCTCTCCAAGTGGGTGGGCGAGTCGGAAAAAGCGATACGGGAGATCTTCCGCAAGGCCAGACAGGTCTCTCCGGCCATTATATTCTTCGATGAGCTGGACTCCATAGCACCCATGAGAGGCATGGACGACGGCAGCCACGTTATGGAGCGCGTGGTAAACCAGCTTCTGGCAGAGCTGGACGGCCTGGAAGAGCTGAAGGACGTAGTAGTAATAGCCGCCACGAACCGGCCGGACATCCTGGATCCGGCTCTGCTCCGCTCGGGAAGATTCGATCGGCTGCTTATGATCGGGGCTCCGGACAAGCTGGGCAGGTACGAGATCCTCAAGATTCATACCGCCCAAATGCCGAACAGCGAGGACGTCAATCTGGATGAGCTGGCGGAGCTGACCGAGGGCTACGTGGGCTCGGACCTGGACTCGCTGTGCCGTGAGGCGGCCATGCTCGCCCTGCGGGAGGATCTGGATAAAGTGGACATGAACCACTATCGAGAAGCTTTGAAGAAGGTCAGGCCGAGCGTAGAGGAGAGTATGGTGAGCTACTACGAGCGCATCAGCGAGAGGTTCAAGGGCGGGGTGAAGGTCGAGCCCAGTTCGCTGATAGGCTACAGATAGGCAGCAATATTTCAGCAAGGGGATGGTGAGGAGAATGGGAAAGGTGTTCGCGGGAAGCATAGCCGGCAAAGGGATCGTAAACATCGACGGCACGGTGCTGGGAGAGCTGGAGAATGTGGTCTTCGAGCTCAAGACCGGGAAGCTGGTGGACCTGGTGGTGAAGCCTGATTCCGAGCTCAATCGCCAGAAGTACCGGGAGGATGGCAAGAATGTGCTGATACCTTTCAGCTCCGTGGTGGCCGTCAAAGACTACATCGTAGTGGACGAGAGCAGAGCGATGATTTAGCATGGCTGAAGGCACTTCCGAGGCTGGCAAAACCAAGGTATTGTTGAAGACCAGCATGGGTGACATTGCCCTGCAGCTTTACGAGGATATGCCCATCACCGCGGGCAACTTCCGAAAGCTGGTGGAGAAGGGATTCTACGACGGCACATTCTTTCACCGCATCATAGACGGCTTCATGATCCAGGGCGGCGACCCCACGGGCACAGGCCGGGGCGGACCGGGCTACGCCATCAAGGATGAGTTCACCGATCATAACAGGAACGAGCGCGGCACCATTAGCATGGCCAATGCCGGGCCGAACACAGGCGGCAGCCAGTTCTTCATCAACCTGGTGAACAACAGCTATCTAGACAAGGCCCATCCCGCTTTTGGCAAGGTGGTGGAGGGCATGGATGTGGTGGACAAGATGGGCAAGGTGAAGACCGGAGCCATGGACCGGCCGCTAAAAGAGATCAAGATACTGAGCGCGAAGATAGTAGCTTAAATCTTTTTTTTATAAACCGCATTTAGTAATACATTGAAATACATGTAACATCATACCTATGGAGTGGTGATCGTATCTCGACCTCAATATCCATAAGACTGCCTGATGACATCGCACGGAGCCTGAAAGATCTTGCCGAAACTATAGAGCGACCCAAGACGTACGTTATCCGAAAAGCAATCGAGGAATATCTCAAAGAGTACGCAGACTATCTAATCGCATTGGAGCGCTTGAACGACAAGGACGACAGGATTATTTCGGATGAGGAGATGATGAAACTCCTTGGCATACAAGATTGAGTACAAATCATCGGTCTTTCGTGAATTGAAGCACCTGGATAAGAGGATCGCGAGAGAGATTAGAGAATCATTATCTTTGGACCCTAGTTGCGGCGAGCCTCTCACAGGGCAATTCAAAGGCATGCTAAAGTTGGGTCGTGACTCCTTAATAGGTTTGAATTTTGTAATATGGAAAAGTCAAGAGTTCTTGCAAGCTCCAGACATGATCGATTAAGCCGGCTTGTTTCGCGGGACAATTGAA
>Ga0315280_10010204_pt1 | contig 11830 bp, 29 predicted proteins | sample YL17G06_40_MG_FD_203697 | JGI IMG/M metagenome (GOLD analysis project Ga0315280, IMG submission 203697) | Sediment microbial communities from Yellowstone Lake, YNP, Wyoming, USA - YL17G06_40 | ecosystem: Environmental > Aquatic > Freshwater > Lake > Sediment | place: USA: Wyoming | collected... | reverse complement strand
CTAGCCCTTTCACTATCCACCGGCAAACGCTTCTTAAAATGTTCAGCACGCACAATCTTAACTGGCAACTCTCTAACCCAATTAAAATAAAAGAGCAAAAGCGAATATTAGTCTTTTGAGGAATAAACGTGTCAGACAAAGATTTAGCAAATATGAAAGGAATTCTCTACGAGTGTGTCAGATGCGGCTTAGTCTTTGATGGCGAGAAAATAGCAGAAAGAGGCAACATCAAATGTCCCGATTGTGGCTACAAAATCATCAAAAAAGTCAAACCACCCGTCGTTAAACGAGTCAAAGCAGTATAGTAAACCTTAAAAGCAGAATATATGCGATATATTCCCTATACAGGTGTTCTGAATTGGTTAAAACCATCCGAGTTTCTCCACAAACCCATCAGCGCCTAACCAACCTAGCCAAATGGGGCGAACCCATCGAACAAGTCATAATCGAACTTCTCAACGAGAAAAAACACTCACAAGAAAAAATAGATGCCTTTCTCAACTATCTCCTCGAAAAAGAAAAAGAGTTAGACAACGAATGCCTCTGGGACTCCAAAAAATACATCACAGAAGTTATAGAAAAATTCAAGGAGACATTCAAAGATGAAATTGCGCCTTAGCCCAAACTTCATCATTGACTCCGATACTTCCCCTTGGAACATCGAAGGAATACGCCTAGCAATATTCGGTGGGCCCGGTTCAGGAAAAAGCTGGACAGCAGCTCTTCTCTCTGAGCAGTGGTTAGACCAAGGTGGCACAGCAGTAATCTTTGAACCGAGAGCTGAGTATCAAACATTAAAAGAACGCTATGATATTGTCGTCTTTGGCGGTCCATACGGTAAAGACATGGACTTTCTGCCAGTAACCCCTAAAACCTACGCCAAAGCAGTAGTCGAAGACGGCGTATCCATGATATTCTACACTTCCGACGTGGACGAAGAAGATAAACTCATCAACTTCGTCTCCGCCTTCTTCAAGCACCTACTTAAACTACAAGAAATCCACAAACGCCCCATCCTACTAATCATAGAAGAAAGCCAAGAATATGCACCAAGAACAACAAAAGGAAGAACAGTTCCACCCTGGATATTCAGCAAAATGATAAAAGCCTTCCGCGACTGTTTCCTACAAGGCAGAAAACTAAACGTCTCCACAATAGCAGTTTCTCCACGTCCCCAAGACATAGACTTCGGGATCCGCCAACTAGCAAACCTAACTCTCTATGGAAAGTTCTCACGCCAAGACATAGGCTACATAGACCGAGAATGCTTCCTACCCTACAGACAAAAAGGCGAATTCACTCAAGCACAAATCTACAAAGCCCACGACCTAATAGATCTCCCAACAGCCAAATGGCTAATGATAAGCGGAAAAGAAGCCAAATACATACAAGTCACAGAACCCCGCAAAACACATCATGGAGCCGAAACACCAAAACTAACCTACATAGCCCCTAGAAAACAGAAAACACAAAAAAGCATAGAAACACTCTCACAAACCCTAAAATTCGCCGTCCAAGAAGAACAACGAGAGCAGACAGAACTTGAAAAAGCCAAACGCAAACTCAAAACCCTCGAAGACACTCTGACAGAAAAAGACAAAGAAATGGAAAGCCTTAAAACCGCCCTGAAAGTCGCAGGAGCAATCAAAATAGAACCACAAGGCACTAAAGAAGTGAGTCAAAAGGAAATAGACAAAAGAGTTCTTGAAGTTTTACATTATATCCAGGGAGAGATAAACAAAGTCTTTGCAAAAGTAGACCAAGAATACTTTGACGTTTACTCCAAAACTGCTCCATTAGAAGGACCTGATCTATACAAGGTTTGGGAACCGAAAATGCCGAGCCTCTGCGCCAAACGAATCTTCAAATATTTACTCGTCAATAGAAGCGCCAAATACACTAAAGCACAGCTTGGAGCATACTTAGGCTATAAATCTAGCTCAGGCACATTCAATGGCGCCATTTCCTTTCTCAAACAAAACAACCTCATAAAACACGATGAAAAATACTTGTGGGTGGAATAACATGCCCGAAGTTGAAGTTTACCAGTTGAAAGGCATGGGTCATCGTAAAAGAGAACGCTATCAAAAAGTAGACAACAAAATTCGAGGAAGACCCAAAAATGGACAACGCTAAACTCTTTCGCTATCAAATCACTTCACAAGGCAAAGTTACTCTTGAAACAGCTTGCGACATTATAGACTATTGGTATGAATGGATTTTCCGAGAAGAAATCTACGAAAAAGTAGTCAAATACGGAGGCTTCTAATGGCTGAAGAGGTAATCTGGACTACTGAAGAAGACATCCGAGCAGAAAGAGAGCAGCTCACTCGTTGGCGTGAAGACGATGACAAGTTCTGGACCTACCTGCGAAGATATGCCGCTAACCGCAGAAGAAACGAACAATCCGCAGCTCGATACGAACACGAGTTTAGAGCTCTCCAAACAGTAGGATGGGCTAAACTCTCAGGACCTGAAAGAGAAAGATACCTGCGCCTGCGAGACCAACTCATTCCAGGCTCACAAATGCGACAAGCATCTTGGGCGCTAGAAGTAGATCGCGTAGTCAAAGAGATTTACGCCATCAGAGACAGAATCAGAACTGAAGAAGAACGTCTATATCGAAAGAAAGTCAAACCTATCGAGGAACAATGGATAGCAGACGAAGAATGCTTACTACCTGAAACCTTAATCTTCACAAATCATGGACTTAAACCGATTTCAAGCGTTCGGAAGGGAGACTTAGTAGTTACCTTATCTGGACATGAAAACTATGTCACTAAAGTATTTCGACGAAAAATAGAGAAACAAATTTACTGTGTTAAGCCTTACTATTTTCCAGAAATTGGTGTAACTGCTAATCATCCATTCCTAGTAGTTGAGAAAAATTATCAAGTGAAAAGTAACAAATACGTTGGGATGAGTCTAAGTGAACCTAAATGGCTACCCATTCGAGTCATTGACCTTAATACAAAAGCAAATAGACGCAAATTTTACATAGGATTTCCAATTGACTACTCCCAAAGAGATATTGCTGAACTTAATGAAAATAGATGCAAACTACTTGGTTATTATGCTGCTGAAGGCTGCAAATCTATTGGAAGACAAGTGCTCTTTACTTTGAATCCAAAGGAAATTTTCCTTGCAGGACATATTAAAATGCTAGCATGGAAAGAGTTTAACGCAAACTGCCAAATAAAAGTCTATCAAAATGCCTTATGGGTGCGTGTCTATTCCGCCGAGTTCTACAGGTTTATAGATAAATACTGCAAAGGAACAGCAAGGGGATGCAATAAGCATTTCACTAGTGAAGTCTTGTGGCTTCCGCCTAAAAAACAAATGATTATTCTAGAAGCAGCATGGGAAGGTGATGGAACAACAAAGAGAAATGGACAAAAGCGATATGGTTCTTCATCAAAAGAGCTGGTGATTCAATTACAATGGATGTTACTTAGGAATAATATAATAGCTGGCCTTTCTGTGGAAAAGGATTCTGGTGGATTCTCCGTTGGGAATGACTTCTATAGTTTAAACTACACCCAAAAACCACTACGATACGGATTCATAAAAGGCAACTTTCTATTCGTTCCCATTAAAAAAATGTTCCACTATCCTTACAAAGGATTCGTTTACAACCTCCATGTAAAGCCACACGAATGTTATCTAACACAAAGTGGATTAGTCCATAATTGCTCAGGCTACGATATTTACTACCGCTTCGCAGACAAAAAATACATAATTAGAGACGAAAAGAAAGCGCTCGTCAGAGTTGAAACCAAAATCTGCTTAGAGCTGACAGCCAGCATAGAAACACATGAAGGACACGACGTTCCCGTAGTCGTAGAAATAACCTGCACAACCTACGTCAAAGAAAAAGACCTCTCCGCCCTAATTCAAACAGAAAAAGCAGTAGAAAGAGGCTTAGTCGAATGGCTGCTAGCTCAAGGCTGGGGCGCACTCATGAAAGGCTTCACAAAAGAAGGTGTAGCCTACAACGGCGAAATCCACATAGAAACAAAAGCATGGTATACCTGGACCGTGCCAGATTATCCAAAAGTCCACGTTTATGTTGAAAAGAAAGAGCCAAGATATAGAGCTTACGAAGGGGACTACAAAGTTGAAGAATGATGAAACCTTTGGATTCTGTCGAAACAGCAGGCGATGGTTGTTATTTATGGACTTAAGAGGTGCATATCCTAGAAGTTGTCCATATGAAGGCGATTGTGACCGATGTGGCTACTTTGAGGAAAGAAAACCGACAAAGTATCTAATGAGAGAAAGAGAGCGACAGGGATTCTTAAAGGAAGGGAAGAAGAATGTTTGAATACGCGTTGCATCTGGATTGGGATTACCCTTGGCCAGAACACTGGGTAAACGCATGGATGCGATGGAAAACTAAAATGCTGCAAGACATGGGCTTCTACGTGGAGAAAATCATAATAAAGCCAAGCCCAAGCAGAGAGGGAGGTTCTCATATCTGGGTTCACATCCAAAGTAAAACAGAACTGTCAGATGACCAGGTAAACATGCTTCAATGGCTTCTCCTTGACCATCACACAAGAGTCTGGATAAACATTCTCCGCATAGACCGGGGAATGAAGAAGTGCTGGAATAAACTGTTCACACGGCACGTGTGGAAGAAGCCTCTTCCTAAACGCTGCCAAAAGTGCAAACTACGAGAAATACTAAACGAAATGAGGGAGCAATATGCCAAAAATACTTGAATCTGACGATGGAACGATACTTTTCTTTGAAGAGGGAAAACCCATCAGCCAAATGATTGCTGGTGTTATTGTTACATGTAAAAGATGTGGACGACAAGAGTTAGTAGTGAAAGGAAGTTTCTGTGACGTCTTGAAACTATGTATCCAACATACAAGAGATGAACTAAAAAGCAGAGGGATCATATGACTTGGACTGTTAGGCTTCACACAATTCCAGAAAAAGCATTAAGAGCCCTAGAGGATTACTGCATTGAAGCCTCCCAGAAAGACCCAACTTTTCAATGGCTAGCCCACGTTGAGCCAACAACAGGCAAAGTCAAATACATCACAATCGAATGCCCCACAAAGGATAATGCTTACCGTAGAGGAACACTTTTCCATCATAAATTCGGCTGCTATTTCGAAGTTGAGTGGAGGAAAGAGAAAGATGGGTAAAGTCTTTAAATTGATTCCTTTCATTCCTCGCCTTTTGAAGGGAGACCGCTTTATTCTTTTTAAAACAGGTGCTAGACTTGAGTGTGCCGAACATGGAGTAATACATTGGTTTTCTTGGGCTCCAGATGAGGGCTTAGTCTATCCAATAAGCATGGACTTTTGTCCCTTCTGTGGCAAACGATTGAATCTGATACCAGAATACAACTCAGTTCCAATTCTTTGCTTCTGTGGTTTTCACCAAATAAAAAAAGGGGAATTTTGTGGATGGCACTTCGAAATATGCTTAAAATGTAATCATCAAAAGTGGAGTGTAAAGGGACCAGCAAGGGTGACTATACCACCACCTAATAACATGTTTAGTCCCTTTCATGAAGAATGGAAGAACTATGTAAAACAACTAAGGGGGGAGAGAGATGAGTGAAAGTGAACCTAAAGTCAAAACAGTATGGGTCTGCCCATCGTGTGGGTGGGTGCGCCCTGAAGGCTTCTCAAGTCACAACTGTGGAAAATGCAACGCTACCTTAGTGCCTAAAATCGTCAAAGAAGACTGCGAGCTTAACCCTGCTCATTACATCATAGAATACACGGAAGAGTATAAAAATAGAAATTGGATTAAATGCCGATACGGAAAAGACCTTCGAGACTGCCCGGGCTACCACAGCAAAAACGTAAATGGCAAATTCGTAATCTTCTGCAAACATGATAATGAGCCCTGCAATGCAAAATGGATAGGAGAGAAAGACGAATGAACTCCAAAAGTGAAAAGGAAGGCTGGGGCTTTCCAAGAGGAAGCAAAAAGGCACACTACTTTCTAGAGAATGGCATGAGTCTCTGCAACAAGTATGGATTCTATCGTGGACTGAAAGAGCAAGGTCTTGATGACAGCCCCGACAACTGCACAGCTTGTAAGAAAGCCCTCAAAAGGCTGAGAGAAAGAAGGCAGGCAAACCAGCGTCTTAGAGAACTTGGAGAGAAGAGGAAAATAGAGCTTTAGAAAAAGCAAAACCTATAACTATATGGTTAAAGGACGTGTGAAAATGAGTTTTCAACTTCAAATTCCCCATGGAAGAGGAAAAGCAAGAGAAGAAAGTCTAGCCGACTTTGCCACCGTCATTCTAAAAGTGAACCAACAAGCAGAACAGAAGATGAGTAGTCGTGGAGATGTGTGAATGAAGGACAGAAGTAAGGAGTCACATGCCTACTACGTAGCACATAGAACGGAAATATTAGCTTATGCCAAGAGGAGATACCAAACTCCTTCAGGCAGACTTGTAGCGGAAAGAGCAAGGAAGGCATACTTTCAAAGGACTTGTGAACGTAGAAGACAAGCCATAGAATCGCTGGGAGGGACGTGCTATGTCTGTGGTTCAAAGATAAGATTGGAATTGCACCATCTGCTTTACGATGATGAATGGAATGGCAAACATCAAGGTTGGAATATTTGGCGTAGGACAGTCAAGGAAGTAGAGCAACATCCTGAAAGGTTCAGGGTGCTATGCCATTTCTGCCACAAGGTAGTAACGATTTTTGGTTATAAGAAAACTGCTTGGGCACGCTTGAAGAAGATGATAGAAGATGAGGAAAAGAAGGTATAGGAATGAAGGCAGAAGCTAAGTGTAAAAAGTGCGGAAAAAATGTCAAAATTAAAGGACTCTACCTCTGCAATGGTGTTATCAATATTTACCTAACCTGTGGGCATCATTACCACTGGCATCTAAATGTGACCATCATCGAAGATTAAGGAGAAGGGGAAGCTGTTAACCTTGTCCCATGTGGTGTCCTCCAACCAATTGTTCGGCACTTCTGAGGCAAGGTTTGAGCCTGTCCCAAGGCAACAGCCCCACATTCTCCCTAAAAAATAAGCAAAACTTCCCATCTTTTCTATGAGGAATGGTTATGAGTTTGAGTGAATTAACAACAAAATATCATAGAACAGAGAGGTTGGTTAAAAGAAGACCAATTCTTAGTGAAATAGTTACAAAATTTGGTAGAGATAAGGCAGCTGTTTGTCGAGCCGAGGATGTTTCTTGGTTAAGTTGGTATTATTGGGAAATTCCAAGCGGTCATAAAGACAAAATTCCAATTACACTAGAGAAATACATGAAGGAAGTGAAGGGTTAATGCAGACACTTTTAGAAAAAGCCAAAACATTACCTGAATGGAATAAAGAGTTTATCAAAAGAGGCGAGATAAATTGTCAATGTTGTAGCATAGTTGGAACTAAGGAAGCTTGTTCTGATTGCACCGAAATACTCTCAAAGCATATTCCATTAGTTAGGCTTGAGGATGCAGAGCAAGCGTTAGAGGAGCTGAAACAGAAACTACAAAAACTTTTTAAAGACATTCCTTTTGACGCACAATTAATCGGTAATAAATGGGAATTTTACAGATTAGGCACTAAAAAAGAGTGGTTACTGTGGATACAGAAGTTTGAGGAGTTGTTGGAATGATGGAGAACCACCTTAGCTGTTTTGGAACCGCAACCACTCAAGATGCTTGTATGCAGTGTCCAGATAACGCAGAATGTGCTAAAGAAACAATTAAACGATGGAAAAAAGGAGGTGGTTTCATGGTTAAAAAAGTAAAGATTTTTTGTCATTGTTGTGACGGAAAAGGAACTATAACAGAAAAAGAATATCCAAGTGGTAAAGAAATTGAAGTTCTATGTCCTGAATGTAATGGTGAAAAATGGGTTTGGAGTGAAAAATGATGGAGAATCATTTTAACCCAAAGCTGTCCAGACCCCTGCACAGACTACTGCTCACATGGAATCCACAAGGCACAGAAAGACTTAGACCCTGAATGTGCAGAGTGCATAGACCGAGATTGCGAAGAACCCGCACTCCTCGATGTAACGGAAAAGCACACCCATACGTTTCAAGCGGTTCAGACTTTGGAGCAGGTTGAAGCAGTCAAAGAGCTTAATGATTGGATTCAAAGCGAGAAAAAATGGTTCACAGAAAGCTACCACAGACCAATCATAGTAAAATTGGAAACAATAAACGATGTGACTACAAAACAGCAAAACCTACAAGCCTTCTTTTGAGGAATCAAATATGGCTACTAAAATATTATTCCACATTGGAACATTCATCGGTCTTTGCCTTCTTTGGATGCTTATTCTGACAATTCTCAAATATGTGTTCTACATCCCCATAAAAACAGAAGTGGAAATCGCCATATCTCTTCTTGCAGTTATATCTTCTGCCTTCCTTAGTTATCCATTGGAACTGACAAGAGAGGTCTAATCTTTCCTTTAATGCTGACGTAATGTTTTCACATAGGAATATTTGACATCTTGACTCTTGATGGACAGCCATTCAACGAGTCGCCCATATACAAGTGGCAGACCATAGAGCAACACCTGAAAGTCTGCACTCATGTTCGCATCCTACCATACATGAAAGAAAGACATCCATATAGAGTATCATCACCATATTGTCCAAGTTATCAACAAAGAATGAGGAAAAAATATACCTTTCAATTCAGCAAATCCCACAACAGTATCTTGAGGAGAAATCCTATGCCGAATGAATCCTATTACGAATCGTTCTTGAAATGTATCCGTGAGGCACTAAAGAATACCCATGCCTTCAAAGACCAGCAGATTGACGACATAATGGTTATCGTTGAAGAAGCCTGTAAACAACATGGTGTAGATTGGAAACTCGCTTAGGAGGAATACCATGACCAACAACCCTATTTTTTCTAATTTATCACGCATCAAGATAACGGTTCAGCTTTTCGGCAGAGAATCCGAATTAGTCTGCAAGTTCAAAAACTACATACGCCCATACCTAGAAGTTGAAACCCAACATGGAACACGCATCTTTCACGAAATCATAGTAAAAGAAATCATACCTTTAAAAGAGCAAAACCAACAAACAACATAGTGAGGAATAAACATGAGCAAACCAGAACCAATGTCAAGAGAAGAATTAATCAACTATGCTAAAGAACATGGCATCCTAACGGAAGAATGGGATGAAACACACAACCCAAGCGATGAACGAATACTCGGATGGCACGTTTACAACGAATCCAAAGCCAAAGTATATGTAGCAAACATCTCTGGAGTTCTCATAATATACGTTGAGGAATCTCCATGAACCCCATTTTTTCTAATCTATCACGCATCAAGATAACCGTCTTACTGTTCGACAGGGAATCCGAGTTAGTCTGCAACTTTAAAAACTATGTTCGCCCCTACTTAGAAGTGGAAACCTCGCAGGGAACACGCATATTTCACGAAAGCATAGTGAAAGAAATCATACCGTTAATAAAAGAGCAAAACTCAACAACAACATAGTGAGGAATAAACTATGCCCCGACAATCTGAAATAGGATTCACGCCTGAACAGTTGAGCCTACTGAAAGAAATCCATGAAAAAGCAAGACAAATGGAACACATTAAAAACACAGGTAAAGTCCATGATGTCATAGCCCTAATCGAAGAATTAAGCAACCAATACATAGACATCATCTACTTCATCGAAAAAGCCACCGACCTCTTTTTCCCCGAATACGAAATCACGGCAAAGGAGAGAGAGCCATGAGTCTTGACCCAAGAATCGAAGACCTTTCCAGAAAAATCCATAATCTCCAACAGCAAATCGAATACCTCTTTGAACACCCCATAATCGTGGAAATGCAGAAGAAAATAGAGGAACTTCAGAGCAGAATCGAAACCCTCGAAGAAACCGTAGAAACTCTGGAGGAAGAGAAAGAGCTATGAGCCTAAATATGAAACGTGAAGGCAACAAAGTAACCTTAACCGTAGAGCTATTCTCACAGCCCTACACTTCCAGCACAGGCAAAAGCACAATTCTCTACACAAGCAAAGGATACCAATGGATAGAAAACATGGGAATCAACCTAACCATCATAAAAAGCAAAAAACAACCACAACAACAATGAGGAATAGTCAATGCCCACGCCTGAAACAGCCAAATGGGAAGAAACACTACTTGAAGCGTGTCTAAGAAACATTCAATCACAAATAGACATCGCCATATTAGTTGCTGATTCGCTTGGAAAATCAGGACTTCGAGAGAAACTTGAGTGCATGAAAGCAGAGGCACAAGCCACAGAGTATTACCCATAAATCCCTTCTTTTTTTTAAGCAAAACTAATGGATAACGGCTACGCTAAAGATATAAATATATCCAAGCCTTTCTTAACTTAGGTTTAGTCATGAAGTATAAAATCTGTTCTATATGTGCGAAGAAACTCCCTTCTACTGAATTCCGAACAAAGACCTATAAGAAAAGAAGTGGGAGGCTCTGCACTTCAACAAGCACATTCTGTAAGACTTGTGAGCGAAAATTAGATAGGGAATATAGAAGAAAGAACAAAGAACGTCTTGCTGGATTCAGACACCAGAGAATAAGAAGGAAAAGAGAGGAGATAATTCAACTTCTTGGAGGCAAGTGTTTACAATGTGGATTCTCATCAGACTATAGAGCTTTACAAATTGACCATGCTAATGGAGAAGGTTACAAAGAACAAGGAAGAGGAGAACAATTTTATGATAGAGTGCTTAGAGAAATCAAAGCCAGCTCTAAGAAGTATCAACTTCTCTGTGCTAACTGCAATTGGATTAAAAGGGAAAAGCTGAAAGAATGGAAACCGCACAAGTAGAATGGTAAAAGCAGAAGCGGAATAAAAGAGCAAAAGCTGACAGGCTACTTATAGAGGATTGAAAGCATGAACAGAAAGGACATGAAAGCAGGTCAAGATATAACAGTCGTGAGCAAGGGCACAAGACATAACACCTATTCAGAAGGCACATGGATTGACGAAACACAAGTAGGGCGAACAAGTTTTCTCATGGTAACCAAGATAGGCGTTAAATACATTCATGGAAAATACTTCCATTTTGAAGACGGAAAACGTCAGGAGTGTTATTGGGAAGACAAGATTAACGCTGATGAAGTCCTAATCTTTCATGGAATACGCCAAGACCTACAGGAAGCCTACAACCAGAAACGCTTAGAACGTGAAGCCTTTGAAAAAGAACGGGGACAAGCACGTTACGAAATTGAGAGAGAAATAAATCAGCTAAAGAGTGCCAAGTTTGACGAATGGGACAAAACACATCCAAGACCTAAACCGCTTGACTTAACAAACCTTCCTTACTTCAACGTAACAACGATACCCCCCTTAACCCTTCCTCAAGTGAATACTAACAAATAGCCAGCCTAAACACACACAAAACCCCCACTCTTTCTTTACAAATTCTGTAAGGCAAAAAAGTAAAGAGCAAAACCCATAACCGTTAAAGTGAGGAATCAAAACATGGCAAAAATATTTAGGTCAAACATCGTAGTGATAGAAAAAGGCACTTACCCTTTAAGCATACCCGCAACAATGAATGGTTCTAATGTGATACTCGGAAAAGCGAACAAAGAGAAACTTGTCAAAGCTTACGATCTACTAACTGAAGCAATAAAAATACTTAATGAAATTGAATAGCCTAAAGCATCCCTAACCCCTCTTTTCTCTTTAGATACTAGAGAGAGTTAAGGGGTGATGACCGTTAAAAGCCCTAATCAACACCTAAGTTTAGGAAGCGAGTTACTACAAAAAATTAGACTACTGATACAAAATTTTAGACTAGCCACGCTACTACAATATTTTAGACTAAACGCTACAAAAAGTTAGAGTAAAAA
>Ga0315280_10010203_pt1 | contig 11831 bp, 8 predicted proteins | sample YL17G06_40_MG_FD_203697 | JGI IMG/M metagenome (GOLD analysis project Ga0315280, IMG submission 203697) | Sediment microbial communities from Yellowstone Lake, YNP, Wyoming, USA - YL17G06_40 | ecosystem: Environmental > Aquatic > Freshwater > Lake > Sediment | place: USA: Wyoming | collected... | reverse complement strand
ATCTACCAGTACTTGGCGGCTTGGAACCAGACTCCCAGACCGTTCGTTTGGATAGCCACGGCGGACATCATTCTCGACAAGGTCAGACGCTGTAAAGAATTAAATGTTACAGGACACTAGTTGCAGGCTACCCCAGTCACAGACGCGGAGCAACAATGTCTCCACATCTACCTGCCTTTGTTCGACCCTTCAATAGGCATGTCTAACCTCTTGAAGGATTTGCGGACACTGCGGTGTCCCGAACGTCTGAATTTGGTTGGGTTTTTCAGCCGCTGCGCACATCTACTCAACACATCTCAGGCAATGTGCATTCTTGCGAAGGCATGACAGCAAGTTGCCAGAAAAAACGTGATGTACATCAGTATCGAATGCTCCTCTTATCGCATCGATAGTTAGTGGTTGTCACGCACGGCTTTGGAAACCGGCCACCCGGTTTTGGGTGGTGGTTGACTTTAGAACAAAATGGACATATTCTGATGGGCATGGGTGAACTACTGAGGCAGGTTACCTACATTCTGGTTACCGCCGTATTGACCCATTTGTCCGGGCTGCGGGCCTGCTGTGCTCCGCCTCCCGGCCCATCGCACGGTTGCTGTGCTCCGGAGAAGCAAGGCGTGCCTCGGAGGTCCGTGCCGGTGCCGGATTGCTGCCGCGTGTCTCCCGCTACGGATCAGACTGCGGCTGCGCAGTCCGAGGACGGAAGTGACCGCGCAAGCCAAGTTGCGCAGTCTGCGCAGCATATTGTCCCGGTGTTCGTACTCCCGCTCGTATTTGCTCCCGCGAATCCCGACGCGCTTTCGCACCCCGTTTCTCCGCCCTTAAGTCCATTGCTTCAGACCTGCTTACTTCTCATATAGCTTCCCGTCCTACCGACTCGCCCCGTGTCTCGCGGGCATGACTCTGCTCGCGCCGAGAGAGTCTGGCCACGAGCGTCATCATCAGTAACCCCCACCCTGGCACCTATTGCCGGGGGGCGGGAAGGATGGAGAACCAAAATGGTTTGCCGAAGAGGTCTTTCCTTAGCGATTCTGGGCGTGTTCCTCGTCGCGCCGGTTCTTGGGGCGGCCGCTGATCCGACATCGGCTTTGCAGGCAGCGGAGCCCGCCCCTGCCCTCGAGCTTCCGGTTCTGGTCCAGCAGGCGCTGGAGCGCAACCCGGAGCTCCAGGCGGCGCGGCGTGCGGTCGAGGCCAAGCGAGCGCATGTTCCACAGGCTCGGGCCTGGTCGGACCCCACGCTCTCCGTAAGTTACGGGGGCAACCTGCTGCCGCCGTTCACCCTGATGAACGGCGACCCATCGAGTGCTCGTCAGTTCATGGTCGAGCAGGAGATCCCGTATCCCGGCAAGACCCGCCTGCGGGGCGAGATTGCGGCGCGCGAAGCTGACGCCGAAACGCTCAACTACGAGGCCGTGTGGCGACGCATCGAGGCCGAAGTCAAGCAGGCCTATTTCGACCTGTATTTCACCGACCAGTCACTTTCCACGCTGCGCCAGGACCGCGAGCTTCTGCAAAAGTTCGCCAAGGTCGCGGAGATTCGTTACTCCGTGGGCAAAGCGGCGCAGCAAGACATCTTGCGGGCGCAGGTGGAACTTTCGCGGCTCGCCGAGCGCCAGACGCTGCTTGAGCAGACGCGGCAGACGCTCGTGGCGCAACTTAACAGTCTGCGCGACCTGCCCGCGGACGCGCCCGTCGGCTCGCCCGTCGGGATTCGCCCAAGCGCGCTCCCGCTTTCCTTCGACGACTTGGTGGCGGCGGCCCAGACGAATTTCCCCGTGCTCAAGCGTCAGCGCGCGCGGGTGGAGGGAAATCGCTTCGCGGTGGAGTTGGCGCGGAAGGAACTGAGGCCGAACTTCAGCCTGGGCTTCACCTATATGCAGCGCGCCGGCATGCCTGACATGTACGGCATCAGCTTCTCGACCAGCCTGCCGGTCTTCCATCGCTCGAAGCAAGACCCAGCCATCGCCGAAGCAGCCGCGAACCTGGAGTCCTCGCGCCGGACGGAGGCCAATGAATTCGCCCTGCTGCGCTACCGGGTGAAGCAGGAATACGCCCAGGCGCAGGCCGCCGAGCAACTGCTGAAGCTCTATGCGCAAGGCATTGTGCCGCAGTCCACGCTGGCGCTGGAGTCCTCGCTCGCCAGCTACGAGACCGGCGCCACGGATTTCCTGACCGTGCTCAGCAATTTCATCACCGTGCTGGATTACGAGTTGAATTACCACGGGCAGCTGGCAGCTCACGAAAAGGCGCTGGCGCGCCTGGAAGAGCTGACGGGCCTAAATCTGATTCAGTAAGGCCAGGGCATTCCGTGCCCAACGCACCGAATTGCGGGAGGAAAGCAATGAACGGAAACAACCGTTTCAACAAGACGACAGCCGTGCTTGGCGTGGGAGTAGTCGTTATCGGGATGATTGCCGCCGCAGGGTTCTCAAGGCCGACCAGAGCGCGGCTCACCGCTCTGTTCAAGTCGCCTGCGGCGTCATCGCCTGCCTCTGCCGCGACGGCTCCCGGAGAACGGAAGATTCTCTACTACGAAGATCCCATGCACCCCTGGTATCGGTCGGACAAGCCGGGCATCGCGCCGGACTGCGGCATGAAGCTGGTGCCCGTTTACGCTCCGGAGACGGCGTCCGCCGCCGCGCCCGTCCCTGGTGCCGTCCAGATCAGCCCCGCCCGGCAGCAGTTGATGGGGGTCACGACGGCGGCCGCGCAATACCGCGACCTGGAGAAGATCATCCGCACGGTCGGCCGGGTGGAACTCGACGAGGAGCGCATTGCCAGTGTGCACGTCAGAGTCAGCGGCTGGATCCAGAAAGTCCTCGTGGACTACACCGGGCAGGAGGTCAAGAAAGGCGACCCGCTGTTCACGCTTTACAGCCCCGAGTTGCTCGCCAGTGAGCAGGAGTATCTGCTGGCGCTCAAGGCAGAGCGGGAATTGGGGACCAGTTCCTTCGGCGAAGTCGCGCTGGGGGGACGATCGCTTCTGGAAGCCGCGCGCCGGCGACTTTCGCTGTGGGACCTCACTGACGACCAAATCCGCGAGCTGGAAGCGACCGGGCAGCCGCAGCGCGAGGTCAGTTTCTACGCTCCCGCCTCCGGGCGCGTTCTGGAGCGGAAAGCTTTTCCGAACCAGTATGTGACGCCGGAGACCGAACTCTACCGATTGGCCGACTACAGCGTGGTCTGGGTGTACGCCGACGTTTACGAGTCAGAACTCTCCGGAGTTCACCTCGGGCAGGAAGCCATCCTCACTACCGATTCTCTTCCGGGTCAAACCCTCAAGGGGCGAATCAGTTTCATCCAGCCCCAACTGGCGGAAGAAACGCGAACCCTGCCGGTGCGCATGGAATTCTCGAACCCTGAGCTAAGGCTCAAACCGGGCATGTTCGTAAACGTGGAGCTACACCAGGCGCTGGGCCGGCAGTTGGCCGTCCCGCTGGATGCGGTGCTCGATTCGGGCCGGCGCCAAGTCGTCTTTGTGGAGCGCGGCAACGGGACGTTCACGCCCCGCGAGGTCAGGCTGGGAGAACGCACGGAGACATCTGTCGCGATTCTCGGTGGCCTCCGTACCGGCGAGAAGGTGGTGACGCGCGCCAACTTCCTCATTGATTCTGAGAGCAATCTTCGCCAGGCCATCGCCGGCATGGCGGGAATGCCAGAGAGGCAACCCGAGGAACCGGCGGGGGAAAAGCCTCCGGCTCGAGCGCCAGCGGCCCATGCACACCAGCACTAACCGGATCTGTAGCGGCGCTCTAGGAGCGCCGTTTCCAAGCGACGGCCACAGACCGCCGCTACAACCGGCGAGTCCGGGAGAAAGCAGAAGGTTATGATTCATCGCATCATCGAATTCAGCGCCAAAAACAAGTTTGTCGTCTTTCTGTTCGTGGGGGCGGCCGTGGTGGGCGGCTGGTGGTCGCTCAAGAACGTCCCTCTGGATGCCATCCCCGACCTCTCGGACACGCAGGTCATCATCTACTCACGCTGGGACCGCGGCCCGGACATCATGGAAGACCAGGTGACCTATCCCATCGTCACCGCGCTGCTCGGCGCGCCGCGGGTTAAGGACATCCGGGGCTTCTCCGATTTCGGATACTCCTATGTGTACGTCATCTTCGAGGAGGGCACAGACATCTACTGGGCCCGCTCGCGCACTCTGGAATATCTCGCGAAGATTACGGCGCGCCTGCCCGCGGGCGTCGAGGTCGAGTTAGGACCGGACGCCACCTCCATCGGCTGGGTCTTTCAATACGCGCTGGTGGACACCTCGGGTCGCCAGAGCCTCGATGCGCTCCGCTCCTTCCAGGACTGGTACTTGCGGTACTACTTGCAGAGCGTGCCGGGCGTGGCGGAAGTCGCGCCCATTGGCGGCCTGGTTCGCCAGTATCAGGTGAGCGTTGATCCCAATGCCCTCGCCGCCTACGGAATTCCCTTGGTAAAGGTCGTGGAGGCGGTGCGGCGCGGCAATAACGACGTGGGCGGGCGGCTGGTGGAATTCAGCGGGCGCGAGTACATGGTGCGCGGCCGCGGCTACGCGCGGTCCATCGCAGACTTGGAACAAATCGTCATCGGAGCGGACGCGAAGACAGGCACGCCGATTCAGGTGAAAGACGTTGGACAAGTGACCCTGGGCCCGGACATCCGCCGCGGCGTCGCAGACCTCGACGGCCAGGGCGACGTGGTGGGCGGCGTCGTCATCATGCGCTCGGGCGAGAACGCGCTGAAAGTCATTAATCGCGTCAAGACCAGATTGAAGGAGATCGCGCCCTCGCTTCCGCCCGGGGTCAAGATCGTCACCACCTACGACCGGTCCGAACTGATCCTGCGTTCCATCAAGACCCTTCAGGACACGCTGATCGAAGAAGTCCTCATCGTCAGTGGGGTCATCTTCTTGTTCCTCTGGCACATCCCCAGCGCGCTGATTCCTATTCTGACGATTCCCATCACCGTCTTGATTTCGTTCATTCCCATGAAGATGGTCGGGGTGACGTCCAACATCATGTCGCTGGGCGGCATTGCCATTGCCATCGGCGCGATGGTGGACGCGGCCATCGTGGTGGTGGAGCAGACGCACAAGAAGCTGGAGCTATGGGAAGCCGAGGGGCGCCAGCGCGATTATCACGAGGTGGTTGTAGAGGCGGTCAAGGAAGTGGGGCCGGCCAGTTTCTTCTCGCTGCTGGTGATCGCCGTGTCTTTCATGCCCATCTTCACCCTGGAAGCGCAAGAGGGCCGACTCTTCCGACCCCTGGCTTTCACCAAGAACTTCGCCATGGCCATTGCGGCCGTGCTGGCCATCACGCTCGACCCGGCCATGCGGCTGCTGTTCACCCACCTGAAGCCTTACCAGTTTCGTCCGCGGTTCTTGCGCTGGATCGCCAACGGCGTGCTCGTCGGCAAAATCCACAGCGAAGAGAAACACCCCGTCAGCCGGATCTTGATGCGTCTCTATCATCCTGTGGCGGAGCTGGCCCTGCGCTTCAAGTGGACTGTCGTCGTCGCGGCGGCCGCTATGGTGGCCGTGACATTGCCCGTGTTCAATCGCCTCGGCTCCGAGTTCATGCCGCCACTCGATGAAGGCGTCATCCTCTACATGCCGACTACGTTGCCGGGGATTTCCGTGACCGAGTCGGCGCGCCTGCTGCAAATCCAGGATCGGGTGCTGAGGACTTTTCCTGAGGTCGAGCGCGTTTTTGGCAAGGCAGGCCGCGCGGAAACCTCAACCGATCCCGCGCCCTTCTCCATGATGGAGACCACCGTTGTTCTGAGGCCCCAGGAGCAGTGGCGGAAGAAGCCTCAGTGGTATTCGCGCTGGGCTCCCGAGTGGCTCCAGAAGATCCTGCGGCATATCTGGCCCGACCGCATCAGCCAGGAAGAGCTGATTGACGAGATGGACCGGGCGTTGAAAATCCCCGGCACGACCAATGCCTGGACCATGCCGATCCGTAACCGCATTGACATGCTCACCACCGGCGTGCGCACGCCCGTGGGCATCAAGATCTATGGGTCGGATCTCGGTACGATTGAGAGGATCGGGCGGGAAATCGAACCTGTCCTCGCCCAGGTGCCCGGGACGCGCAGCGTCTATGCGGAGCGCACCAGCGGCGGTTACTTCCTCGACCTCAACCTGAAGCGCGAGGCGTTGGCCCGCTATGGCTTAACTATTGACGACGTTCAAGACTACATCATGTCGGCGGTAGGCGGCGAGAGTGTGACCACGACAGTCGAAGGCCGCGAGCGCTATTCGGTGAACGTGCGCTATTTCCGGGATTTCCGGAGCGACCTCACCGCGCTCAACCGCGTGCTGGTCTCGACCCCCTCCGGCGCTCAGGTCCCCATGGCGCAACTGGCCGACATCCGTCTGGTCGAAGGCCCCGCCATGATCCGCGACGAAAACGGCCTCCTCAGCGGCTACGTTTACGTGGACGTGGCCGGGCGCGACTTGGGCACTTACGTAAATGAGGCCCGACGACTGGTGCGCGAGAAGGTCGAATCTCACCTGCCCACGGGCTACCGCCTCACCTGGAGTGGCCAGTATGAATACATGCAGCGCGTGCGGGAAAGGCTGACGTTTGTCCTGCCACTCACGATCTTCCTCATCTTCGTGCTGCTCTACCTCAACACCCAGTCGGTGGTGAAGACGCTGATCGTGTTTCTTGCCGTGCCGTTTTCTGCCGTGGGCGCTATCTGGCTGCTCCACTGGCTGGGCTACAACATGAGCATCGCCGTCTGGGTGGGGTTGATCGCTTTGATGGGCGTGGACGCGGAGACCGGCGTCTTCATGCTGCTCTACCTCGACTTGGCGTACCAGGAATGGCAGAAGGAAGGCCGCCTGAAGAGCTGGAACGACCTGAAAGAGGCTATCCTGCACGGCGCCGTTAAACGCGTTCGTCCCAAAGTCATGACCGTGGCCTGTATGTTCACGGGGCTGTTCCCCATCATGTGGTCCACCGGCACGGGCGCCGACGTGATGAAGCGCATCGCCGCGCCCATGATTGGTGGAATCTTCACATCGTTCATCATGGAACTGGTCGTTTACCCGGCCATCTATGCCATCTGGAAGTGGAACTTTGAGGTGAAGCCGGGACTGAAATCCGCTTAGGGAGACTGGAAACACAATGCTATTTTGCCGCCCTGGGATTCACCGGATCTGGAAACCTGCGGCCATTCTGGTCTGGGTAGCGGTGGGGCTGGTCAAGCCAAGGCCGGTGCGCGCTCAAAATACCGACCTCGCTCCCGTCGAACTGGATGCCTGGAGGGCATGCCTCAGTGAACGGCTGGACCATGACTTGGTGGAACTCAGCGGGGCGCACCGTCAAGCGCTGCCCAATCCCGTCGCGAAAAGGGACAGCGATGACAGAGCGACTCCCCAGTTTGATCTCTTGCCGGGCCTCACCGGCGGCAGGCGCGAACCTTGGCTTCCCACGGTTGCTGCCATCCTCCGCCAACACGGGCTGCCGGCGGAACTGGTGGGTGCCGCCGCCATCGAGAGCGGTCTTAACCCCTGGGCGCTTTCGCCCAAGGGCGCACGAGGTTTGTGGCAATTAATGCCGGAAACGGCAAGACGGTATGGATTGGTGGTGGATTCCCGGCGCGATGAGCGTTTGGATCCCGTGAAATCTACCCGCGCTGCCGCGCAGTACTTGAGGGACCTGTACGCGCAGTTTCAGGACTGGTCGCTCGCGCTTGCAGCTTACAACGTCGGCGAAGACCGCATCGAGCGCGCGCTTGAACGCTCGAACGCGCGCGACTTCTGGACGCTCAGCCGCCGCACGGCCGTCCCCCGTGAAACGCGACGCTATGTTCCTGCCGTGCTGGCCAGGGTGGCGGCGTCGCTTGGTCCGCGCAGCCTCTGGTTGCTGGAGTCGCCGATCCCTGAGCCGGCCGGGAGTTACGCACCCACACACGCCACGCGGGCGCATGTCGTCTATGCTGCGACTTCGCCCGCCCTTTAGATTTTGGAACGCTAGCGTGTCTTGGGATGGGCCATCCGGGGTTCGTAAATGCAGAAGGGCTCCTCGTCGAGGAAGTCGCCACTGGCGGCATAAGCGCGCGCGCGGCAACCCATGCAGAGGTTGCGAAACTCGCAGCGGCCGCACTTGCCTTTCAGGTTCTCGGGGTCTCGAAGCTGCTGGAAGACGTGGGAGGTCTCCCAGATTTCGGCAAAAGACTGGCGCCGCAGGTCGCCCGCCAGGACCGGCAGGTAGCCGCAAGGATAGACCTCGCCCTGATGGGAGATGAAGCAGACGCCCGTGCCTGCCAGGCACCCTTTGGTCATCGCGTGCAGCTCCCCAAGATGGCCCTTTCCCGTCGCCTTGGCCTGAGGGTGCAAGGCGATGCCGGTTGAACCCGGCAGGGTGATTTCCGTGGGGCCGATTGCCCCGTTATCGGGCTTGGAGGCGGGTGTCGTGACCGCACCGGCAGGGGAAGATGCCGCCCGGCGCTCCGCCGTGCGTCGCTGCCGCATCACGCGGAAGTAATGGGGGGCGCAGGTCGCTTTCAGTTCGATTCCGCCTTCCTGTGAGCGGTCATAGAACCAGTTGAGAATCTGTTCGTACTCCTCCGCAGGCACCATCTGTTCGGCAGCGATATCTACGCCGCAGCCGACGGGCACCAGCAAGAAAGTGTGGAGCGCGTCGGCCCCGAGGGACTTGGCCAAATCCAGAACCTCGGGAAGCTGGTGGGCGTTGTGCCGGGCAATCGTCATGTTGATTTGCAGCGACATGCCCAGCTCCTGCAAATTGCGAAAACCGGCGAGGGCCGCCGCAAAGGCGCCGGGAAGGCCGCGGAAGGCATCGTGGGTGGCAGCCTGGGCTCCATCCAGGCTGATGGAAACGCGGCGCACGCCTGCGTCCACAATCTGGCGCGCCACCTCCTGGGTGACCAGCGTGCCGTTGGTGGCCAATGCCACGCGCAGGCCGCGGTCGGCCGCGAAGCGAGCCAGGTCGAAGATGTCGGCGCGAAACAGAGGCTCCCCGCCGCTCAGAACAAGAATGGGCAAGGCGTACTGAGCGACTTGCTCTATTAAGTTCAGGGCGTTGGTCGTAGGCAGGTCGAGGGGTGAGGAGAGCTCTGTGGCGGTGGCGCGACAATGGATGCAACGCAGGTTGCAGCCCTTGGTCACCTCCCAAAAGATGAGTCGCGGTTTGCAGTCGCCAGCGTCCATCAGCTCTACCCGACTCGAACTTGCTCCCAACTTCTTCAGGCTGCCTTTTCTTTTGACAGCGTGGCTTCTGCCGCATCCTGATGAGGCTCGGGCAGGTCCCGGCGAATCTCTTCGTCGGTCAAGTAGCATTGCGGGTCGTGCATCCAGGGATCGCCATAAACCTTCTCCGCGCGCGCTCGGAAGCTGCCGCCGCAGAGTTGTTTCCAGCGGCAGTCGGCGCAGCGGCCCTTCAGAAGCGGCAGACGGTTCTTGAGCCCCGCCATCAGCGGGTCCAACAGGTCCGTCCAGATCTGGCTGAACGGCCGCTCGCGCACGTTGCCGAAAGTGTGCTCGGTCCAGAACTGGTCCGGGTGGACGTCCCCCTGGCAATCGACGTTCCCGATTCCGACCCCGGAGCTGTAAGTTCCTCCGCCATTCCACTTCAGGAGCTGGTAAACCTCCGCCGCGCGCGCCGGGTTTTTCTTCAGCAGTTGGAGGTAGAGGTACACGCCGTCCACGTGGTTATCGACAGTGAGAATATCGATGTTCAAGCCGCGGCGCTGAAAATCTTCGGTGCGCTGAAGGATGATGTCCATGGCCTGGCGGCTCTGCGCGTGGGTGAGGTCGTCTTCCCGCATCTTGTTGCCGCGCCCGGCGTACACGAGATGATAGAAGCAGGCGCGATTGATCTTCTCGCGCTCGATGAAGTCGAAGATGGCGTTCAGGTCCTGGAAGTTGCGCTGGGTCAACGTGAGCCGCAGGCCGACGCGCTGGCCCACCTCCACCGAGTTTCTGAAGCCGGCCATCGCCGCCTCGAAGGCGCCTTTCTTGCCGCGGAAGCGGTCGTTCACCTCGCCCATACCGTCCAGCGAAATTCCCACGTAAATCAGACCGGCACTCTTCAGGCGCGCGGCCACCGAGGGCGTAATCAACGTCCCGTTGGTCGAGAGCACCGGGCGAATGCCGCGCTCGCGCGCGTGGCCCACTAGATCCAACAGGTCAGGACGCATCAGCGGCTCGCCGCCCGAGAACAGCAGCGCCGGCACGCCGAACTCGGCCAAGTCTTCAATCATCGCCCCTGCTTCCGCAGTGGTGAGTTCTCCGGAGTATTCGCGAAGCCGCGAATCCGTGTAGCAATGGACGCAGTTCAGATTGCACGTGCGGGTTGCGTTCCAGACTACGATCGGTTTGCGCACGGCGGCGGAAGGGGGAACCTGGTGGGTGAGGGGCTCGGCGCTTTCCAGTTGGCCCTCGGACTTCTGGCCGTAGCGTATGGCATCGCCTGTAGTCGCACGAGAACAATACAACTTCGTGACGTCAATCATACTTTCCCCGGCTGGTTCGGTTCGCCCTGGTTGCGGAGGAGGACTTCACAGAGCAGGCGTTGCGCCTCCCTGTTTTCAGGGTGGGGATAACGGTTTCGTCCGATACCGTTATCCCCCCTCCCTAACCCGCCTTGCGGCGGGTTCCTAGGACCCGAAGTCCCTCGCACCCCAATGTCGCGCAACCTCCGTGCCAAAAGTACCCACCCCCCATCGCTCTCGTTGAACACCACAATTTCAAGGAAAGAAAGAACTTATGTCACTGGGCCTGGATTTGGCTTTTGCGACTGGTGAGAATCGCTACAGGGTAAATTGTGGAAAATAGCCGGCACTCGCGCGAGAGAGTGTGAAAAACCGCAAAAGGAACCCAAGGGTGGACTTGCCGCTCCAGGTGGCGAAGGTTGCTTGCCTGGTGGCGTCGAACTTGACGACGGTGTCCACGTCGTCCTGAGTGACCTTGGCCACAAGGAAAAAAGCCGCGGACTTCCAGACCAAGTCCGCGCTACCCGCCCGCTCGAATTTCGCGGCAGTTCGGATCTGGTCGGGCGTGAATGTGGACGAAACAACGGTACTGCTTTTTCGTGGCGGGTCAATCAAGCAAGTCACCGAGACGCCGACGGTCCTAACAAGGGACGGCATGGACAAAGGCGCGCAAGACAACCCTGTTCCACAGGAGTGTATGCTAGCGTCCTTCTCCAATGGAGGTCGTGCGGGCAGGCTCCAGAACGCACCGAAGAATCCTGATGAGAATCGGGGCATGGGGGCCCTTGGTCATAGGGTAATGGCCGATTGACTTTGCCACGACGACCCCGGTTTCGCTATCGAAACTTATCTGGTAAACCCGCCATGGATCTGTGAACCAACACGACGAAAAATTGAAGGAGGTTTTCCTCGGATACGAGGGTGGGATATCGCACGAGACACCGCGCGAGTCAAGAAGGACTTCGACCTTCGTCGCAGGATCTCCCAGCCGAATCTGGTCGTAGGTCCACTTTTGAGAGAACATCCTGTACATGTAAGCATGCAAAAGGGCGGGCAAAAGCATCAGGCCAATCAGGACGTCGAAGCCCTTCCGCAGCACGGACTTCAGTTCACGGCTAAGTCTCTTGGTGAACTCCCATCCATGGCGGCACCCCCTGAAGCGCTATTAATAGACCCTTCCCGCGTGCGGAAGGAATTTCACTTCCGTGACGAACGAACCCGACGGGTCCATATTAACTATACACATCTCCCGGTTTTCCTGGGCTGAGCGGCCGCGGGTTTTTTGATCCACTTGGAGAGTTAGTTTCCGGCAGAATCTAGGAATCGAGGAGGAGGTTTTGCCGTGAAGCGGAAGCGATTTTCTGTGGAGCAGATTGTGGCGGTGCTGAAGC
>Ga0315280_10010200_pt1 | contig 11833 bp, 11 predicted proteins | sample YL17G06_40_MG_FD_203697 | JGI IMG/M metagenome (GOLD analysis project Ga0315280, IMG submission 203697) | Sediment microbial communities from Yellowstone Lake, YNP, Wyoming, USA - YL17G06_40 | ecosystem: Environmental > Aquatic > Freshwater > Lake > Sediment | place: USA: Wyoming | collected... | reverse complement strand
CTCTCCTGAAACCTCGTGCACTTTGGGATACTCGACGCTCAGCACCTTGAAGATGGCCTTCAGACACAGCTCGACCACCTCCTGAGCCCTGCGGATTACCATGTTCCACTCTTGGCTCTCGAAGGCGGACTCCATCTCAGACAGACAAAATGCCGCCTCCCTTAGCAGCATCTCGCCACGCTCGAAGTTGGTCACAGCCCGACCTCCACAACTTCGCTTGGCCGCCAGTCAGGCTTCAGGAACCACATCCACCGGCCACGTTCAAGCCGGACTTTCTTTGCACCCAACGTCTCAAGTCTGGCTCTCAGCCGCCCGAATAGGTCGCTAATGACACCGACCGGGTCATGCAGGATGACTCCTTCGTCCAGCATGTCCAGCAGAATGAGCGGATTCGCCTCGAGCTTACCCGAGTCCGTCACAATCGGGACAATGGGCATGGCCGTATGGCGGCTGCGAAACTCCTCGTATTCGGTCGAGGCCTCTGTGCGGACGCAGGCGGCCACGACCTCGAGGTCGTTCTCCAGGCAGCTCTCGCGGATAACAACAAGGACATCAAGGTCGCTGCCGGCTCGGGCCTGGGCTCTGGCCACAGAGCCGAACACCACGACGCCCAGGAGCCGGTCGCGGAATCGGTCCTTCAGATCCGTAAGAAGCAGGCCGAGAACGCGCTCGAACTCTCTCGGACCCACCAGGGACGATTTTGGTGATGCCGCACTCAATTCCGTGCGCGTCAAGGCCGAACGGACATCCGCGTTCATCGTCAAGAACATAGCCGGGCTGTGACGGAAGTCAAGCTGAGGAGAGTGGTCGAGTGCTCAAGTGACCCAGTGGTCGAGTGCGCAGGGAAAGGGAGCAAAGGATAGAGGGACGAAGGGAGCGAGTGGGAAGTGCCGTCAGAAGGGAACAGGAAACCGAGACCGAGTGATGGGCGCGGGTTGACCGGGGAGCGACGGCTGGTAGAATGAGGCATGAGCGTCAAGATAAGCAGGCTGCTGGCAGAGCTGAAGGCCGGACTGGCCCGCTTGTACGGTCCTCGCCTGTCGGGCGTCTTCTTGTTCGGGTCCCACGCCCGCGGCCAGGCGGAGCCGGGGTCAGATTGCGACGTCCTCATTGTTCTGGACCGCGTGGCGAGTTACGGCGCCGAGATTGACCGCACCAGCGTTCTCGTATCCCGCCTGTCGCTGGAATACGGTGTCAGCGTCAGCCGCGTGTTCGTCCCGGCACGCGAGTGGAGGCGACGCAAGACTCCATTTCTCGAGAACGTCCGGGAGGAGGCAGTGCCGGCATGAAGGTCGAGACCGAGCGGCCCGTTCGACTCGCTCCGTGTGGCTGCGCCATCCCTTCGGCCATACTCAGGGCAGGCTCCGGAACGAGCGCTCGGAATCACCCACCCTCACCCTTCCCTCTCCCCTCAAGGGAGAGGAGATTGAGAAAGAAACAGGCGGTCAGCCGATAATCGGGAGTGTCGGGCCGGAGGGGTCCGGGACTTCGAGCGTCTTGGTGCGGCTGGAAAGGCCCGTGAGAATCCTCACCTGTGACTTCGGAACATGGTAGAAGCCAGCGACGGCCTTGACCACGGCCTCGTTCGCCTTGCCATCTTGAGCCCTTGCCCGCACCGAAACGCGCAGGGAGCCGTCCGGCTCCCTGCTCACTGAATCAACGTGCGCGCCCGGCTTGACTCGAACCCTTAGGCGCATGGAATCAAGGGGTCAAGGATTCGAGGATTCAAGGGCACGAGTCCGTTCACTCGAATCCTGGAATCCCCGACTCCTCGAATCCTGTTCCTATCCTACCGGCTTAAACCCGTCCTTGTACCGGTCGAGCAGTTCGGCCCGCTTGCCGACGTTCCAGCTCGAGACCCTTGAGAAGTACCCGGTCACGCGCGTGATGAAATCGACCTCGGACGAGCTGCAGTACGGACAGACGTCGTTCAGGCCCCGGCTGGTCCGCTGGCAGTTCTTGCAGGTCGTGAACTCGGGCGAGAACGCAACCTGGGCGTTGCGCGTGTGGTGGAAGGTCTTGAGCACGAAGTTGGCAATCGCCTCTTTGGGCGGCCGCGCGTCGGCCAGCCAGACGTGGGTCAAAGCGCCGGCATCGATCATGTCGTGGAACTTGCCCTCACGGTACACCCGGTCAATCGGGTCAATCGGGTGGCCGACGTTCAGGTAGGTTGAGTTCGTGTAGTAGGCCGAGCCGTCCTCGATGCTGCCTTTGACGACCTGCAGGGCGCTGTCCCGGTAGTGCCCGAGGTCGAGCCGGGCCAGCCGATACGCGGTTGACTCGGCCGGGGTCTGTTCGAGGACGAACCGCATGTCGTGCTGCTGCGACAGCCTGCGGCACTCCAGGTTCAGGAACGCCATCACCTTCAAGCCGAACCGGAACGCCGCCTCATCTTCGTGAAGCTCATGGCCCAGATGGTACTGCACGAGCTCGTTTAAGCCCAGCACGCCGACCAGGTACGTCACCCGCTTCATGCGCAGGTACTCTTCACCGTCCTGTTTCATGGTCAGGAGCGCGAGCGGCCCCTCGTCCTTGAGCGCGAGCAGCTTCTCGATGAAAGCTTTCTTCTGGATGTGCGCCTTGACCGCGAGTTCGAGGTCGCGCCGCAGCCGCTCGAACAGCTTGGTGTCGTTGTGGTTCGCGACGTACGCCGCGCGCGGCAGGTTCAGCGTGACGTTCTGCAGGGCGCAGTAGCGCATCTTCCACGGGGTCAGCGCGTCGCGCAGGTCCGACTCTTCGAGCTTGAACGACAGGCGGCAGCACTCGCTGATTTTCGCGGTGTTGCCCCGGTCGAATACGAAGTAAGTATTCCCCTTCTCCGCGGCCACGTCCGAGATGTGCCACAGGAAATCCTGCCAGCCCGGTGTGGCAAAGAACCGGTCGGTCATGTGCACCAGCGGTTTCGGGAAGAAGAACGGCCGGCCCTTGGCATCGCCTTCCTTGTACACGTCGAATATCGCCCAGACGAAACGCTGCGCCTCTTTCATGTAGTCGCCGTACTTCCGGCCGGTATACTCGCCGCCCGGGCCGATGGCCTCGACGCCTTCAAAGTGCGCCGGCACTTCCCAGTACAGGTTGATGTCCGAGAAAATCGCCTGGCCGCCCCGGGCCACGTTCTGCTGCGAGTACTCGAATATCAGCATCTGGGCGAGCTGGTGCAGGTCGTGGTCGTTCATCCCTTCGGTGAACGGCGCGAAGAAGAGGTTGACGGCGTCCCAGCCGATTGCGCCCGCGAAATGGCCCTGCAACGCGGCCGAGAACTTCACCATGTGCGCGAGCAGGGTTTCCGGGTGTTTGGCCGGGCTGGCCATCGAAAGCGCGTTGGGCAGTGACAGCCCGAACTTCTTCACGTACTCGAGCGACTGGCCCGAGCAGTACGGCCGGTTGATGAACCCGAGATCGTGCAGGTGGATGTCGCCGCGGGTGTGCGCGTCGGCCACGTCCTGGTCGAAAACCATCGAGAGCGCGAACTGCTTCAACGTCCACTCGGCGATGGTCATGTTCGTCGCTTCGGGATTGTGCGGCACGTTCGCGTTCTCGCGGTTCTTAAACAGCAACATCCGCTCGACGTCGTACGCCGGCACGCCCAGGCGCGCGTGGCGCTTGTAGTGCTCGATCAGGCCGCGCTCAATCAGCTTCGAGTTCACCAGCTCCCGAACCAGCGACGACGTGACCTCTTTCACTCCGGAATTGATGACTACTCCCTCGACCTCGAGCGCAATCTTCTCGGCCTCGGCCGCGTCGAGGTTCGTCTCGCGCACCAGCGCCCGCGAAATCCGGGTCCGGTCCCAGCCGGCAATCGTCTCGCCGGTCGTCTGCACGAACAGCGCGAGGTCGGTCGCTTCCTTCTTGCCGGCCAGCGCCTTCTTGATGCCCTCGCGGTTCGTCCCGCGGCGCTGCCTTGCCCGCTTCTCCCGGTAGAGAATAAACGCCTTCGCGGTCCGCGCGTGGCCGTTCTTAATCAGTATCTTCTCGACCGCGTCCTGTATCTCCTCAACCTTGGGCACGTGGTCCCCGCGCAACTCGCGCAAATACCGGCAGACCTTGTGCGCGAGCTCCTCGGCCTGGTCCCGGTCTTCCCCGCCGACCGAATGGGCGGCCTGGAAGATGGCGTTCCGAATCTTGTTGATGTCGAACTCGACCCTCTCGCCGCTCCGCTTCTCGGCGTGGCGAAAGTAGTCCACCGCCGGCTCCGCTTTGTTCCCGGCGTCCTGCAACTGGTCTACCTTGGCTTCCACTTCCGGCACTCTTCCTCCTCTAGGCTCTGCTCTGACTCTCTCTGCCAATGCACAAAGACACGTGACTCCGTACCCGGGAGGATAGAACGCCTGCCACGGCATCACAAACCCCGACCTTGACTGATTTCGCGTCCCTGTGCTTCATTTCTTCAAGTTCTTCAACTCGTCTACAAAATGCTCCGGACTGTCAAACTGGCGATATACCGAGGCGAAGCGCACGTAAGCAACCGGGTCGAGCGCGGAAAGGCGCTCGAGCACCAGCTCGCCCAACTCCTGTGACGGCACCTCCAGACGGGAATCCTCGCCCAGCTTGACGTCAACTGAATCTACCAGCTTCTCCATATCGTCGCGACTGATCGGCCGCTTGCGACAAGCCAGTACGACCCCGGCCAGTAACTTCCCGCGGTCATAAGGCTCCCGTGTCCCGTTCCGCTTGATGACCATCAGCGGCGTCCGCTCCACGTACTCGTAGGTCGTGAACCGGTTGTTGCACTTGGAGCACTCACGCCTCCGCCTGACCGCCGCGCCGTCACGCGCGGGCCGTGAGTTGAGAACCCGGTCATCATCGTCACCGCAGAATGGGCACTTCATATAGTAGCTTCATAGCATCTTAACGCACAATTGCTGGTAGTCAATACTGAATAATATCATCCCTGCGATTCGGTAACTGGTTGCTAATAAGTCACTTACAACAGTAATGTCCACAGAGACCCTAATTCCGCCTGAGTGACTACCCATCTCATCACTCGCTCTGAATGCCAGTCAAGACCGCCACCCCGTCAGCTTATCCACAGGGTTATCCACATATTGTTAACAACCGGTCTTGCCGTGGTCAACCTCAAGGTGGTCGTAACCCGAGACCGTTACAGGCAGAACCCGGCCGTCGCGCCGGATGCACACTCCCCTGCCATTCTCGACGTGTCCGATTCGAGTAACCTTGACGCCGCTCACCGTGTCTGGCAAACGGTGCCGGCTGGTGAAAAGCAGTTCATAGTCCTCCCCCGCCCGCAAGACGAAATCAATGGGGTCGAGGTTCTTCTCCGCGCAGAACCTCATCGTGGCCGGCAGGACCGGCAGCGCCTCGGCATCCAGCACAATCCGCACCCCGCTCATCTCACACAAATGCCTCGCGTCGGTCGCGAGCCCGTCCGACGTGTCTATCAGACCGTGGATACGAGACTTAAGCGCCAGCATCGCCCCCAGCCTGGGTATCGGCCTCAAGTGCCGGCTGACCAGGGGCAAACGCCAGTCGCCCTTCGCCCCTCGCCCTTCGCTTCCGGACTTCAGACTTCTAGCTTCTAGCATCTGACCTCTGACTTCGCCCGCGTCCGCTCCCCTTCCCCACTTCTGACATCTAGCATCTGACATCTGACTTCTGACTTCGTCTGCGTCCTCTCCCCCGCTTTGGCTTTTGGCTTTTGCCTTTTGACTTCTGACTTGCTCCGCCAGCAGGAGCCTACCCGCTTCCGCGCTCCCCAAGTACCCGGTGACATACAAATGGTCTCCCGGCCTCGCCCCACTTCGGAGCTTGGGCGTCTTCGTCTTTCCTGTGACTGTCAGCGCCAGCATCAACTGGTCCGCGACGATGATATCTCCGCCCGCAACCTCGCACCCCATCTCCTTGCACACGCCCTCGATGCCCCTGTACAACTCACGAACAGCGTTCGCGACTCCCTCTCCCCTTGCGGGAGAGGGTCGGGGTGAGGGGGACCTGCAAACTGCAGACTGCAAACTGGTCACTCTTGGTAGCGCCAAAGCTACCAAGACCGCTTCCGGCTCTGCCGCCATCGCCACCACATCCGAGATCGCCCCGCACGCACAGCGCTCTCCGACCTGGCGCAGACTCATGTATGACAGGTCAAAGTGCACGCCCTCGGCGTATGCGTCGGTGGTAATGACCGTGCCGTCCGTCAGCACCGCCGCATCATCGCCGATGCCGAGCCTCACCCTGCCGCGGCTCTTCACCGTGCTCTGGATGATTCGGATAAGTTCGTCTTCGGATAGCATGTGACAGGTCACATCAAGTCTTGTTTCAGCTTACGCCAGCCACCGCGCCAAGTCAACCTCGCCCCGCAGCTCTCGAAGCCCTGGCTCCTTGAACTCTCCATGCAGATGAAGCACACCCCCTGACTCAGGCGACTCACATCATTCGCGCCGGAGTGCGGAAGGCCGCGCCTTTGGGGCGCGGCCTCTCCGAACGAACGCTGTCCGCTACGGCGTCAGGGACCAGCAGCCGGTCCAGTACGTCCGCAGCGCGGGCCCGGTGCCTCGCGTCAGCTTCAGCGTCCGCGTCGGCAGCACCATTGCCGGTGCCGAGCCGAGCAGCGTCCCGCCGACGGACGGCTGCGCCTCAGCGGTGAGCGTCATCGTCACGCCGGCAGCGGCCACGGCTGCAATCGCAGCAGTCATCATGGCCGCTATCGTGGCTTCCATCATGGCCGTCATCATGGCCCTCATCATGGCCGTCATCATGGCTCCAATCATGACCTTCATCGTGGTTCCGCTCACGGCCGTGAGCGTAGCGCGCATCATTGCACGGGTCATCGCACGGATCGCGGTCTGGGTCATGGTAGTCATCACGGCATCCATCACAGTCGCCGACATGGCGTCGGTCACGGTCATGGACGCGGTCTCGGACACGGCCGCCATCACGGTGCAAGCCATGGCGGCAACTACGACTTGGCACACCACGGGGGATATGACCCCTATCCGCGAATTATCCGCGACCCGACAGGGCTTAACCTCCAGATAGTGAGGATGTTACGTCTGGCGGTCGCTTCTCGCTGGCTCCGCAGTTCCCTCCCTGTGCTCGAGGACTGGAGAAGCTGCCCTGACCGCCACTCGCAACTCGTCACTCGCAACTGGCCTCGTGTCACCGGTATTAGAGAAACCACGACCCCAAAACGTAACATGGCGCGGCACATGATAGGAATTGTTATCAATTTGTATCATGCCCCAAGCCTCGGCCATTAGTCATTGTGACTTGGTCATTCCTCCGTATCCTCCTGTCTTTCGCGCACTTACTCCCTCTACTCCCTCCTCCCCTCTCTCCCTTCATCCCTTTCTCGATGCCGTTCCCTCGACCCTTGGGGGAGCCCCAGCCCCCAAACCAGCCCTTGTCCCAGCACCCGCAACAGCCGCTGCAACAGTGCCCGCAACAGCGCCCGCAACAGCTACTGCAACAGCCCTCGCACCAGCCCCAAGTCCAGCCCTCGTCCCAGCCCCCGCTCATTGCACTGCAACAGCGCCTGCTTCAGGTACTGCTCCAGCCCCCAGAACAGCACCCCGGTTCAGGCCTCGCAACAGCCACCGCTCCAGCCCTCGTCCCAGTGCCCGCAACAGCACCTGCAACAGCCCCCGCAACAGCGCATGCTCCAGCCCCTGCAACAGGCCAATCAACAGCGGCCGCCCCAGCCCCCGCTCCGGCACCTGCAACAGCACAACCGCCAGCGCAACTTCCCGCCGCGCCTGCCTTCGCCCGCCCGCGGAGTTGCCTTTTGCCTTTTGACCTTTGACTTGACTCCTCACATACTCCCTGCTATCCTCTCGCCTGTGGGTACGCCCCCTAACGCTCTTCTGCGCCTCATTGACCGCTTCGACCTTGGTCGCAAGGTCTTCCTCTCCGGCGACTACAAGGAAGAGCAACTCCGCGCCGAGTTCCTCAACCCCTTCTTCACCGCGCTCGGCTGGGACATGGACAACAAGCAGGGCCTGTCCGAGACCTTCAAGCAGGTCATCCACGAAGAGTCAATCAAAGTAGCGGGTGCCTCCAAAGCCCCGGACTACACCTTCCGCATCGGCGGCCGCCGCACCTTCTTCGTCGAGGCCAAGAAGCCTGCCGTCAACGTCGCCGAAGACGCAGGCCCGGCCTTCCAGTTGCGCCGCTACGCCTGGACCGCCCGGCTGCCGGTCTCAATCCTCTCCGACTTCGAAGAGTTCGCGGTCTACGACTGCCGCCTCCGCCCATTCAAGACCGACAAACCAGCAACCGTCCGCACCATGCTCCTCGGGTATCAGGACTACGCTACGCGCTGGGACGAACTCTCCGGCCTCTTCTCGCCCGACGCCATCCAGCGCGGAGCCCTTGAGCGCTACGTCGAATCAACCAAGACCAAGAAAGGCACGACCGCGGTTGACGACGCCTTCCTTGAAGAGATTTCCCGCTGGCGCGAGATGCTGGCCAAGAACATCGCCCTCCGCAACCCGCGCCTCTCGACCCGCCAGCTCAACTTCGCGGTCCAGCGCACCATTGACCGGCTCATCTTCCTCCGCATCTGCGAAGACCGGGGCATCGAAAGCTACGCCTATCTCCAATCCCTCCTGAACGGCGAGCGGGTCTATGCCCACCTGCTCAAACACTTCCGCGACGCGGACGACAAATACAACTCCGGCCTCTTCTGCTTCAGCGTGGGACATGACCGAAATCCTCCTGGGATTTCGGATCGTGTCCCAAGCGGTTTCTCCGAGCCGCCCGACAAACTCAGCCTCGACCTCGACATCGACGACAAGCCGCTCAAAGACATCATCGGCAATCTCTACTACCCGGATAGCCCGTACGAATTCTCGGTCATGCCCGCGGACGTGCTCGGCCAGGTCTACGAGCAGTTCCTCGGCAAGGTCATACGACTGACTGCCGGCCATCAGGCCAAGGTCGAGGACAAACCCGAAGTCCGCAAAGCCGGCGAACTGCGGCCCGCGCCCTTGACCTGGCGGTGAGAAGAGGTTATATTGACTCTGAAAATGTGAGGTAAGATATGAAGACACTCGATGAGGTAGTTGAATGCACTCGTGGGTTGCCTGAAGATTTGCAGGAGCGCGTGAGAGACTACGCGAAATCGCTCAAGGGAAAACAGGCAAAGAGACCCGCCGGCAAGATGCGCCTTGACTGGCGGGGTCTTCTTCGGGACATGCGCGACCAGTACACCTCGGTTGAGCTTCAGCACAAGATCAGCGAGTGGCGGTGATCCGTGCCCTATCAACTTGACACGAATATCCTCCTCGAATTCCTGTTGGACCAGGAGAAGGCCGACGATGTCGAGCGCTTCCTTGGCGTCGTTCCCCACGAATCGCTGTTTGTCACCGAGTTCAGCGTCCACTCCGTCGGGGTTCTGCTTCTGCGGCGTAAGCTCCATGCCGGATTCGTGCGTTTTGTCGAGGATATCCTTGTTACCGGAGCTATCACGATGATTCGACTTGAGACGGAAGACCTGCTCGCGGTCAGCAGGACCGCCGAACGGACAGGACTGAGCTTTGACGATGCCTATCAGTATGTGGCAGCGGAGAAGCACAACCTGACCCTAGTCAGTTTCGACGCCGACTTCGACCGAACCGACCGCGGCAGAAGGACGCCCGCGGACATACTCGGTGAACCACCCATTGTCCGAGACAAGCCGCCGACGAAGCCTGCCCGCCCCCGTCGCCGCAAACCGTGAGCGCGTTTCACGACCCTGAACGCCGCAGGCCGTCAGCCGTTAGCCGAAAGCCGTCAGCGGACTTCGCTGCTATGCAGTCCGAACCCCGCTCGGCCTTGACGCGAGTGGAATTTTTGCTTAATGGAGCTTGTCCAGAAACTCGGGTTCGGCCTTCACGAACCACAACTGGTTGGGTGCGGCCGGCTCATCGAACACAGCATAAGGTAGTGCACAGGTGCCGCAGGCTAGTTTTCAGACAGGCTCAATGTCCCCGGAATTACCGCTGAGCTACGACTGGGAGCGGTTCAAGCGCTGGCTGGCGTATCATCCGCTTCCTCGACCGAGGATATATCGGCGTTACCCGTTCCTTAGCGGAAGAGCTCATGAAGAGCCGAATGACCGAAATGGTCACGTTCGGTTCTGTGAGGGGAACCTATAACCCAGAGGAGGTAAGAAATGGTTTCTACTCGACGAGTCTGCATTCTGGTTTCAGCAGTCTGCATTCTGATTTCGACTATGGCCGCCCGGGAGCCGAGATTTGACCCGAAGGAGGCAGTCAGGCTAGTCCACGAGCAGCAGTGGCGCGAACAGGGACGTGGCTGCAATTGGGCGCGTGCTGGAGCTTCCGATGGTGAGTTTCTCGTAGACACGATTGCATCCTGTCTCCCCGAGCCATCCAACCAGTCGTCTCCTGCGATTGCTTACGACGGCACGAACTACCTTGTAGTTTGGCAGGATGGGCGCAACGGTTCGGATGCCGACATCTATGGTGTGCGGGTGACGCCTGACGGACGTGTGCTTGATGCAGTGGGCTTGGCAATCTCGGCGGCGCCATGCGACCAGGAAGAACCAGCGGTCGCGTACAATGGCCGAGACTACATCGTGGCGTGGAAGGATTGGCGCGAACAACCGGCGCACATATGCTGCGCAAGGGTATCTCCCGACGGCGTGGTCATAGATCCTGAAGGCCTAGTCGTCACTACGACGGGGGCGAGCTCTCCAGCCGTCGTATCAGATGGAGCAGATGTCCTCGTGGTCTGGGAGGACTGGCGTGGAGGCTATCAGCCTGACGTCTTCGGAGCCCGAGTCAGTCGCACTGGAGCGGTGCTGGACCCGACTGGGATAGCGATATCAGCTTCAGACTACTACGACGAGGAAGCTCCGGCGGTGGCATATGACGGGGTCAACTTTCTTGTTGTCTGGCAGGATGAACGAGGCGTGGGCCTCAGCTACGACATCTACGGTGCCCGAGTGACACCTGCCGGACAGGTTCTGGATCCGTCAGGCATAGCCATCTCAACTGCTGACGCAGACCAGACTGGGCCAGCCATCACGTGTCGCGATGCAAGCGCGCTCGTCGTATGGACGGATGGACGTACCCCGTGGGGCGACATCTACGGGACTCGTGTAGATCGGGCCGGTAGCGTTCTGGACCCCGATGGAATCCCCATTTGCACCGCGGAAAGAGAGCAGTTCTCAGCCCAAGTTGGTCTCAACGCTGTCGGCTACCTCGTGACATGGTCAGATTGGCGTAACGGTGGTGGCGACATACATCTCCGAGGGGCACGAGTCACACCTGCCGGACAGGTCTTGGATTCATCCGGCGTGCGAATCACGACATGGGCAAGCGTCGGTGAAGCGTCGCCGGTCGCCTTCGACGGAACCAACTCCCTCGTTGCATGGTCGGACGGCCGGATCTGGGGGGCACGCGTGGATCGAAACGGAACCACGCTTGATTCGGGCGGCATTGCCGTCTATTCAGGGGTCGTGAACGCAGAGAGGTGTCCGGCTGTGGCCTATGACGGAACCAACTTCCTTGTGACTTGGCAGGACAACCGCACGGGCGGCTGCGATATCTGGGCTACGAGGGTCAGTTCGACCGGCAGCGCGCTTGATCCCGCAGGCATCGCTGTCACGACTGCGGCAGCTAACCAGACGTCTCCGTCGGTAGCTTACGACGGAACGAACTACATGGTAACGTGGGAAGACAACCGCAGGGGCCGCTATGATGCTTATGGTGCTCGCGTCAGCCCGGCTGGAGTAGTGCTGGACACGGCAGGCGTCAGAATCTCGAGTTGGCCGAACGGCTACTACGATGCGACCTCTCCCGCTGTTGCTTTCGAGGGTGTGAACTACATTGTCGCCTGGTCCGTCAACGGCGATATCTACGGGGCTCGTGTGAGT